>CERN01056512.1_pt1 | contig 46144 bp, 48 predicted proteins | sample 530761 | NCBI WGS metagenome assembly CERN01 (sample SAMEA2620947, study PRJEB7988) | marine metagenome | isolation source: saline water (ENVO:00002010), including | reverse complement strand
CGAGCCGGTGTCATATTGGCACCGGACAGATCGGTATCAACACTGCCGTTATCGTCAGAATCATACTGACCGTCGGTGTGAGCATAGCGCAGGCCAAAGGTATCATCCGACGTAGCCAGCCATTCCAGACGCAGCTCCAGGCCGTCAATTTCCATTTTTTCCCGCTGCACCATATAAATGCCATCTACATTGGCTTGCAGACGCTGGCCCAGATCGGAATCAGACACGTAGTAACTCAACTGTGCTGAAACCGCATCGGCGTTATATTCCACACCGATCTCGGCATTGTCGGTGATAATCGGTTCCAGATTCAGGAAGGTCTCAACATCCTGCCCGGGGATATTGATACCGCGCAAGACCCGCCCGACATCCGGCATGGAAAAACCTTCCGATACGTTGGCGTAGCCGCGCCAGCCGGCAGTGAAATTGTATGTAGCGCCAAGATTGAACAGGGTTTCGGAGAAGTCCGGCTCGCCGCCGCTGACAAACTGTCCGCCGTTGTAGGAGAACAGCGTCGTGAAATCATCAACCTCAAGATTGGAGCGCTCATGCCTGACACCTGCAGTAACAGTCAGGTCTTCCACGCCGGTAAATTCTGCCTGGGCAAAGAGTGCCGTATTGGCGTAATTGCTTTCCGGCACCCAGTTACGTCCGGTCAGCACCAACTGCTGGTAGGTTTTGTCATTGAGATAATCCAGGCCGTAGACCAGGCTCACCGCCTGACCGCCGATTTCATCCTTGACCAGCGTCAGTTTTACGCCATGCTTTTCAGAATTATTCTGGGATTGATCGAAGACTGCGGCACCGAACGCCGGGTCCTGAAATGTCGCAAACGTCCCGCCGCCGTAGGTCCCGGCAAAATCCTGATTGAAAGCCTGAATCTGCAGACTCTGCCCGAAAAACTCGGCATTGCTGTAGTTAAGCCCCAGCATAGTCACTTCATTGCTGACCGGCTCACCGGGAATGAAGCCTTCTACCGCGGTTGTCGGCACACCATTGGCTATATCACCATTTACTCCGACCCAACCGTGATTACCTTCAAGCTCGTAATGATTGAAAGTCAGGGCAAGACGCTGATCATCCCAATCATAGCCACCTTTCAGAAACAGGTTGACGGTATCGGCATCCATGGTATCGCCCTGGGCGTTATCAAAGCCGATGACCCGGCCATCGGGGTCATAGTTGATGCCATTGCTGCGCAGACTCAGGCTACCGAGAAAATCAAAGTCATTATGGGCGCCGCTGAGGGAATAATTCATGCCGTAGCCCAGGCTCTCACCCAGGTCTTCTTCCTGACCAAAGGTTTCCAGGCGGATGCGCTGGCGCAGCTCGCCTTCCTCAGGACTTCGGGTAATCAGATTAATAATGCCGCCGGAGGCGCCGACTCCGTGAATGGCATTGGCACCGTGAATGACCTCGACCCGTTCCAGCATAAGGGGGTCAATCGTGTGGCCGTCTCTTGAACCATCGCGCAAAGGATTCGATTGCGGGACACCATCCACCATGTAAAGCGGATCGCGGCCACGCAGACTCTCTCCTGCACTGGTCAATTTCTGACGGCTGGGTGAGAAGCTGGGGATCATGTTACCCAGCACCGTCGACAGGTCATTATTGATACCGATCTGGGTAGCCAGTGCCTCTTCATTGATTACGGTCACGGTATTGGGAATCGTATTTAAAGGGCGCTCGGTTCTGCTGGCCGTAACGATGATTTCATCGACCTGCTGTTGCGCGTAGGTCTCAGCACCTGGCAGGCTGACAGCCGCTATTGCCAGAGTCAGCAGACTGAATTTTGATGGTGAAGAAAAGTACATGAATGTCCTCGGCTTGTAATGAAATTTTGCCGCGTATCTTACCGTAAAGTTTTCATAAATGGAAGTGAGAATCATTGCTATTTAGATTCTCATAATGTTTTCTTCTTTTCCCAGCAGCGCCTCGCCTGCCAGACATCAAAAGGTGTAGGAAGAAATATAGAAGAAGCTTAATCCGCCTTAGCAGAATGTCAGGCGATGGATTGTGGCCTCTTGCCATGCTGCCGGAACTGGAAAACAGGATTTTCGACAGCAGCGTTTACGAATTCAAACAATTAGTAAAGGTGAAACCACATCAGATTTGCGAATGGGAAGAAAAAGATGTACTGAGTTTTTTCAATATCAATTCAAAAGCCGAACTGCAAACGGCTGCCTGCCAGCTACTGAAAAATCACGCCAGCTTCTGGCAGGCAGTTAATCATGACTGTCATTCAGTGCCTAAAATCTGAGCAATGACATGCTGTCGTGCAGGCCGGTCAGGAACAAGATAGATGCGTGAGATGTTTGACCTCACTGCCCCCTGATCCCTAACCCTGACTCCATCGACACCGGTTCTGACCTGATTATTATGCGAAGTAATCGCAAGCTCGTTTGACGAGCGTAAACCGGGGACTTCCCGTTGCAGAATGAGCAGATAGGTTTTTGCAGGGCTGGCCTCAACAATAAGACTTTTCGAATCAAGCACGCGCCAGCTTAAATCTTGCCAGCTGTGGAAATCTTCCAGCTCCTGCAAATCGGGAAAGAAATATTTTTCATCCTCATCCTGTGCCATGGACTGAAATGAAATCAATAACAGAACTGTCAGGCAAATAGTAAAAATGTTTTTCATTATCAGCTCCTGAATTAATTGCGGAAAATGTCCTATGCCAGAAATACTATAAAACCCTGACTTAATTCATGCTGAACGGAACTGCAGGAATTTCAAAGCTCCTGCCTTCACTGTCCGGTATAAGACAATATGTTATATTGATATGGAAGTTGAAGCTTAATTACTATTATGGAGGAAGATACAGTTCTGGTCGCCCTGGGTGGCAATGCACTCAAAGGCGGTCATGATTCGCAACACTTTCCTGAACTCGACAAGGCCTGTCAGGCCCTGGCTGAGCTGGCTCCCTGCAGGCTCATTATTACCCATGGCAATGGTCCACAGATAGGTCAGCTGGCCATGCATGAAGTAAACCAGAAAACCACCACGCTGGATGAGCTGGGCGCGGAATCTGAAGGCTTGCTGGGTTATAAAATCGAGCAGGAACTCAGCAACCGGCTTGATACAGCCCGGGTTACAACTGTCCTGACCAGGGTTGAAGTTGATGCTGACGATGACAGTTTCAATAAGCCGGAAAAACCGATCGGCCCTTATCTTCCGCAGGAACTTGCGCGTGAATTAAGGGCAAAACATAACTGGCAATTTGCCAGGAAGAATGGCAAATACCGCCGTATTGTCCCATCACCGCAACCACTTGAAATTCTGCAGCTTGAAGCAATCAGGGTACTGCTGGATGCACAACACTGTGTCATATGTGCCGGTGGCGGAGGCATTCCTGTCATTCGTAATCGTGAAGGTAACATTCAGGGAGTCGAAGCCGTAATTGACAAGGATCTGACTTCAGCCCTGCTTGCCCGGCAAATCAATGCCAGTTACTTCTACCTGATCACTGATGTGGAAGGAGTCTTTCGTCACTGGGACAGTCCGAAACAGGAATTATTACAAAAGGTGCGGCCAGAGGACCTGCAAAAAATGGACTTTCCAGAGGGTTCCATGGGGCCCAAGGTTCAAGCCGCCTGTGATTTCGTCAACCAAACCGGTGGCACTGCCTGTATCGGTTCCCTGGAAAACATTCAGGATGTTCTCTCTGCTCGCAGCGGCACGCGGATTACTGCAAATGCACAGGAGCTTGCATGAAGAATCAAAAGGCTAAACAGAAAAATGATGCAGTAGATAATGACAAACGCTTTCAGCCATCTCCGGCAGGTGACTTCAGGCAAACCGGTCAGCAGGCAGGACGCTGTGAACGCTGGCGCAAAGCCTTGCTTTGTATCGACCTGCAATACCTGGGCTGTGCTGAAGGCTTTGGTGTTTTTGAAAATCACCGGCAATCAGGCGTCTCTGAGGAAGCCATCCAGTATTATCTGAAAAGAGTTGAGGAAGTCGTCACGCCCAATGTGCGAAAACTGCAGGAATATTTTCGCACTCAGGACGCTGAAGTCATTCACTGCCGTATACAATCACGAACTGCCGACGGCAGAGACCGTAGCCCGGAACACAAGAATCTCGGCCTGCATGCGGCACCAGGCTCCAAACTGGCTGAATTTTTGCCCCAGGTTGCCCCTGTTGAAGATGAAATCATTATCAACAAAACGGCCAGTGGTGTGTTTATTTCCACCAATATTGAATACGTCCTCCGCAACCTGTGCATCAGTGATCTTTACATTACCGGCGTTACTACCAATGAATGTGTCAGCAGCGCCGCGCGCAGTGCCTGCGACCTGGGTTTTAAAGTGCATGTGATTGCTGACGCAACTGCCGGTATTACCCAGGAATTACACAAAGCTTCCCTGTTAACCATGCAGGATCGTTATGCTGAAGTACTGACAAGTGACGAAGTGATTGAAAAACTGCAACAGGAGTCATCCTGATTACTCAGGACAGATAGGCGCCACCATTAACATGAATTGTCTGCCCGGTGATATAGCGGCCTGACTCACTGCAAAGATAGGCGACGGCTTCGGCAACTTCCTCCGGCCTGCCCCGGCGATTGACCAGGTTGCTTCTGCTGGCATGATGCTGTGGCCTGTTGTTTTCATCGCGCACAGTGTCGATCAGCCCCGGTGAAACACAGTTGACCATTATTCCCTGCGGCGAAAGTTCATGAGCCAGCCCGCGGGTAAATCCGACAATTGCCGATTTGGAGGTAATTACATGCACGCGGTTGGCAGCTCCGGTATGTGCCGTCAGGCCGCCGATATTGATGATCGTTGCCTGCCCGCTCTGCTGCAGAAGTTCCAGGGCGGCATGAGTAGTCTGAAAAACTGCATCCACATTAACAGACATCACCTGCCGCCAGTCGGCATAAGTCATCTCGGCAAATGGCAGTTCCGGACGTACGGCCGCATTATTAACCAGAATATCAAGCCGGCCGAAGTGCTCTTTTATTTCCGAAAATATTCGTTCAAGCTGTGCGCTGTCACTTAAATCTCCCAGCGAGATCAGACCCTGCGCTCCTTCTGCCTGTACCAGCTTCAGGCTTGCTTCTGCGCCCTGTCTATTCTGGGCGGCATGCACGACAATATTACAACCCTGCCTGGCAAGAGCGACCGCAATTGCCCTGCCTATATTTTTTGAGGACCCGGTTACCAGTGCCACTTTGCCTTGCTGATTTCTTGTGTTCATTCAGATACCGCCATTTTCTTTACCAGAGTGTAATCGCCCTGCATCCCGGCAATCTGTTTGCAGGTAAGCAGTAAATCATCCGCAGAAGGATAATTACCATAGCGACAATTGGCATAAAATTTTTCTTCAATTTCCTCCTGACTCAGTGGCGCCTCCCGTCCACCCCGCATATAACCCTGAGAAACTTCCTGCTCAGTACCATCCCTGTAACGCAAACGCACATGCCCGGTAAATGCCGCCGGATAGGGATTGTTTTCGTCGATTTCATAGCCAACCCTGGCCGCTATGTTCAGCAAATCAGGGTCGGTAATGGATTCATCCGTGTAATCGCCAAGGTCGGCATGACCTCTGACCAGCCCGAGTGCCACTCCAAAGGGCACAGAAAATTTTGCGGCATAAGGCGTAGGCGGGCGCTGTTTGAGTTGCAGCGGTTCCCATAATCTGTGCACATAGCCTTCAGCAGTTTCACACAAAATACTTTCAATCTCATCGAGTCTGACTCCCTGCTCACGCAGCTTGCGGGCACAATCGATATAGGGTTGCCCCATGGTCCCGTTCGGATAGGGTTTAAATGAGATCGTATCACTGACCCAGACCTTGCCGAGCTGATCAAACAGGCGGTCTACTTTCGGCTCAATCGAAGCGGCAAAAACCTTGAATACCCCGTGCTCGCCTTCAAAAACATATTGCGGACCAACAAATCCGGCCTTTGCCATGGCATAAGCGCGTAAGCCTGACTGCGCTGCCCAGCCCGGATGCATGCGCTTGGTCCAGCTGCCGTCTCCCAGGTATTCGATTATGCCGGAGGCCATACTACCGGCAATTCCCAGTGCATTGGCCAGCACTTTTCTCTCGGCTTTACAGGCCACCCCTATCCCGAAAGCTGCGGCAAAAGCACCCAGCACAGCAGTTGGATGAAATCCGGATTTATGTATCGCTTTGGGCATGGTTAATGCCAGTCGGCAGAGCAATTCATTGCCGGCTGCCAGGCCCAGCATCAGATCTTCGGATCCAAGTTGATAACGTTCGGCGGCTGCCAGCATGGCCGGCACCATCACTACTCCCGAATGCACCGGTCCACCCTCGAAGGTATCATCGAAATCTTCACCGTGAGCTGCTGTACCGTTTACCAGTGCCGCACTGCTTGCAGACACGCCCTGTGCATGACCCAGCATGGTGAACTTTCCTGCTTCGGCAGCTTCAATTACTGCTTTGACATAGTCCTTTTGCCTGGCCGCAATACACAGCCCGACAATATCGATTAGGATATTGCCATTTTTGTTCAGGGTATTTTCAGCAAGGTCGGCCGCCTGAAGTTTTTCACCCCAGTCGCCGATTCGCTGCGCGATACTTGCTTCAGTCATACTTTCTCCCAAGGTTAATCAGTCGTATCAGTCACTTTGGTTTTAAGCTGCCGAAACAGCATTTGCAGCAAACGCCTGCTCAATGAACCAATAATGAATAAGGCAGCAAGTGACAAAAGTATCAGGGAAATACTGTCAGTCAGAAAAATGCTGTAATCGTCACCTGACAATAAAAGCGAACGCCGGAAATTGCTTTCAATCATAAAACCAAGCACCAGCCCCAGCACGGTTGGCAGAAAGGGAAACTTTAACAGGCGCATGAAATAACCAATGACACCTGCTACCAGCATGACCGACAGTTCAAACAGGCTGTTATTGATGGAATAAATCCCTGACATGATCAAAGCCAGAATAAAAGCATTCAGATAGGGTCGCGGCCGGTTCACCAGCCAGATACAGGCCGGCATAATCATAATCCCGATCACCAACAAGGCTATTGCCGCAATAAAAATGCCGACATACAGATCATTGATCACATCACCCGAGCGGGCGAACAACAAGGGGCCGGGAACCAGACCATGAATCAGAAAACCACCGAGTAATATGGCGGTGGAATTGGAACCAGGTATGCCAAAACTCAGCAGCGGGATCAGTGAGGTTTCAGCAACAGTATTGTTTGCCGTTTCCGGTGCAGCTATGCCTTCCGGAGAACCCTTGCCAAATTCATCAGGCTTTTTCGACCAGCGTCGAGCCTCGTTATAGGACATAAAGGAAGCCACTGTGCCTCCTGCCCCGGGCATGACGCCCTCAAAGCCGCCGAACAGAGCACCAATTGATTGTGGCAATATCAGCCTTTTCTTCAGTTTGTTATCCGGGAATTCGATGCGTGGTGCAGCCTTGACCCGGGTGTCTTCGGTGTTGGAAGCCTGACGCAAGAGTTCACTCAGGGCAAACAGCCCGACCATCACCAGAATCGGCTGAATACCGGACAGCAGATCGGACAGGCCAAAAGTATAACGGCTGATCCCTGAAACCGGGTCAGTGCCGATAGTGGATACCATCAAGCCAAACAGTGCAGCAATCAGTCCCTTGACCAGCGATTCGCCGGAAAGACTGACAATCACACTCAAGCCCAGTACTCCAAGGGCGAAATAGGCCGGTGGCGTAAAAGCCAGTGCCAGTTGGGCCAGCGGTCCGCTGAGCATCACCAGCAGGGACAGACCAACAAGTGAACCAATGACACCGGAATACAGCGATATCCCCAGTGCCAGTCCTGCCTTGCCCTGACGATTCATTTCATAACCATCCAGTACCGAGGCTGCCGCAGCATTGGTTCCCGGTGTGCGAATCAGGATTGCCGGTATGGAGCCGCCATATTCGGCACCAACATAGGTTGAAGCCAGTAATACAATGGCAAAAGAAGGCTCAAGGGCATAGGTAAAAGGCAGTAGCAGTGCCATGGTGATGGACGGTGAAATACCCGGCATCGAGCCACCAATGATGCCCCAGGCAACACCCAGTACTGCCGGTAAAATCAGATAGATATCAAAAAACTGGGTGAAAAATCCGGCCACTGCTTCCATATTCAGCCCTGAAACAGCATGCCTGCGGGCATCTGTACACCGAGAACAATAACAAAAATCGCCCACAGCATAGTGGCACCCCCGAGCGCGACCAGACCCAGTTGCCAGCCGGGTTTTGCTCCAAGATACAGCGCAACAAAACACAGCAGAATAGCAATACTGAGTGCATAGCCAAGATAGGAAACCACCAACAGGTAGGCAATAGCCAGGCACAGCAATCCGGCTGCACGCAACAGTTTCCTGCCCTGCCCTTGCCACTGTCGGCTATCGGCAACTTTCAGTCTATAAGTCTGGTACAGCGCCTGCAGACAAAGAACAAGGCCCAGTGCAATCATCAGTATGCCAAGTACTTTGGGCATTCCTGCCGGACCAATGGTATCGGCCAGGGCGCTGACCCGTTGCTGAAATGCAAAATACAGGTACAGGCTTCCCAACACGATAGCAGCCAGGCCGCCGGCAAAATCTCTGGATAGCATACTTGTTCTCTTTTTTCGTTTAGCGTGAACTACAGACTTTTAAAATACTGTTTATTCAACAATGCCGACTGTACGCAGGTAATCGCGCGTTTCACTGGCAAATGCATTGATAAATTCCTGATATTCCGCATGGGCAATGAAGTTCGGGCGCAGATTGTCCGCCAGATAGCTCGCTTTATATTCGGGGTGTTCCAGTACAGTCTGGATGGCGGCTTCCCAACGCTGAATCAGCTCGGGAGACAGCCCTTGCGGTGCTGCCAGTCCACGGAATTTACGCACAATCACCTGATGTCCCAGTTCATAGACGGTCGGCACTTCCGGGAATTCCGCCAGTCGCTGATCACTGAAAGTGGCCAGCACGCGTAAATTACCGGCTTCCAGCTGTGACTGTAATTCCTGGGCTTCACCGACACCAATATCCAGCGTACCGTTCAGCACATTGATCATCAGGTCACCACCACCCTCATGACTGATTACCGCGGCATTATTGATTCCGGTTGCCAGTTTTAACTGTTCCAGTGACTGGCGTTCCAGAGAAGCCGGGTTAGCTGCTCCCCACAAGCCGCGTGAGTTTCTGGCTTTCTCCAGAACATCATCCAGCGTTTCAAACTGGCTGTCAGCGGCCGTATAAATCAATTCCGGATCAATAAACAGGTTGACTAGCGGATCAACTTCTTCGTAGGTATAGGCTGGCCGGGCCAGTAATGAGGTATAGATAAACGTCGGCGTAGTGGCATAAAAAGTTGCACCATCCGGTTCTGCTCTGGCCAGCTCCGCCAGGGCACTGGCACCCGAGCCGCCGGTGACATTCTTGACGATGATATTGGCGCCCAGTTCCGGGGCCAGATAGCGCGATAATTCGCGCAGAAAAACATCACTTCCCCCGCCCGGACGGGAGTGGGTCAGAATGGTGATGGTTGCCACCGGGTAATTACTGGAACCAGCCTGAATACCATTCTCAGCAGCCTGACTCCCTTGACTGCTGTCCCCGCCACAAGCTGCAAGGCCCAGGCCCGCAAGTAGCAATAAAATCCCAAGTCCTTGTCGTGCTTGCAGCTTCATCGTTTTTATTTTTGTTTTGGTTTTAGAACGCAGTTTGCGTATGAATTTGCCGTATTTAGCCAAACATCACTTTGCTAAGCAAGGCACCGATAACTGTCATCGACATGCCCCAGGCCAGCAAGGCATTGAAGAATTTACGTGTGTCCGTCCCGGGTGCGGCACTGGCAATATACAGGGCCCCCACAGTGGACAGGGAGGATAAATCCACCAGCGAGGCATTTACCGCCATTGCCCAGGCAATATTCAGGGGATCCATGCCGCCAAGCTGCTCAGCCAGTGAAGGAACCATTGGCAGAAAGGCTGGCAGGACTACACCCGAGGTACTGCTGTAGACCGATATCAGTCCGGCGGCAAAAGCCACAATCGGGTTAATGGTACCCGGTGTGGCTATATTGGCTATCCCACTGGTGATCAGTTCCAGGCCGTCGGTTTCATTCAGTAATGAAATCAGCACGGAGACTCCGGTCACCATCAGGATGACTCGCCAGGGAATGTTTTTGATTGCCTTGCCTTCATCAACGGTTTTCAGCAGCACCAGGATGGTAGCCATAATCAGGCCAACCATGCCGACATCAAAAGAAAAGCCGGCAACCAGAACTATAAACACTGCAATACCCGCCATGGTAATCCAGTGCTGTTTTTCCATGACTTCATTGTGCATCGTAGCCATGGTATTAAGTTCAGGGTCGGCATTGTTTTTACGACGAAACAATTTCAGGCCGCCGAACAGGAAAAAAGTACCAAATCCCACCAGTGCATGAGCGAAGGCGTTGAAGCCAAATGTGTACCATTCAACTCCGTCCAGACCAATCTGTTCCATTACGCCATTGGCAACGATGCCTGTCGGGGAAAAGGGTGAAAGTGTCCCTGCCAGGACGCCATTACCCGCCATCACTGCCATCAGCAGTGGCGGGATACCTGCCCTGCCCGCAACAGCCATCGCTGGTGGTGCCAGCAAGGCGCTGGCCGGCGTTGCTCCCGCACCAATCGTGGAAATTACAAAACCGACCATGAAAAACATCATTGGCAGCATCCCGGCATGCCCACGGCAGAGACTGACTGCACGGCTGGTAACGCGGGAAAGAGTGCCGTTGCATTCGGCAATCGAAAACAGCAGGGTGACGCCAAGCAGTGTGGTAAACAGTGAAGTCGGAAAGCCGGCCAGTACGGTTGCGGTAGACATATCGCCGACCCAGACACCGATAATCAGCGCCAGGGACAGGGACAGAATGCCGATATTAACAGCAGTGGTGCAGCTTAAGGTTACTGCCAGAATCAGTGCCCCAATGGACAGCCAGGCCAGACTCATGCTGCTGAATCCACAGTTTCAGCACTAAGGAGGCTAACCAGCTCATTGATATCGGCACAGGTATCCAGGCTTTCGACCAGTTCAAATACGGCTTTAAGCTGCGTCTCAGACAAAACCAGTGCAGCACAGTCTGCAAATTTTTCAAACAACTCTTCCCGGGTAAAAGGCAGATCCGGCCCGCCACGATAGCGCTCATCGGCTTTTTGCACCAGCGTGCTGCCATCCTTGAGGTCAACCTCAACGGTGCTGCGGATTTTTTCCCAGCCCTGCGCCTCAATATCAGCATCTAGGACCCGTTCAACTTTTTTCATCATGGCCTGTACGGGTTCACTGCGTACGAACTCATCATTGAATTCATGAATACCAGCCTTGCGTCGCAGGGCAATGGCACTGACCATGAACGCCGGACAGAATTTGGCTTCCAGTTCATTATTGGCGATCGGGTAACGCAATGGATTGAGGATATTGGAGCCGGCACGGACACGTATTGCCGTTATATTGTCCGGATCGACATCGTTATCGATAACCAGTTTCCGCATGGCATCCATGGTCGGATGGCCCAGCACCCCGCAGGGATAAGGTTTGATTGAAACACCCGGTGAAACAATGGTGTGCGGATTGCCCAGTTTGCCGACAATACGGTCGGCGTCGAATCCCCCGCCATGACTGAAGGTCTGGAAATAACCCCAGGGCGGATCCAGCGGATCAGCGCCCCCGGTGAAGCCGAGCTGGGCCAGTTCTGCCGCAACCGTACCGTTCTGCCCGGCGCGACCGACATGCAGGGGTTTGGTCATGGAACCAAAATTTACCCGGATTCCCGAAGCCGAACTGGCGGCAATAGCAAGCATATGTTCTGTTTGCCGGGCATCCAGGCCCAGCAACTTTGTCACGACTGTTGCTGCACCAAAAGTGCCGGCAGTGGCAGAGGAATGAAAGCCTTTTTTGTAGTGATCGGGATGAATGGCTTCGGCAATTTTGCACTCCACTTCAAAACCGGTCAGAAAAGCCTCGAGAAACTGTTTGCCGCTGATACCTTCGCGTTCTCCGATAGCCAGTGCTGCAACCATGGGTGGAATGGTGGGATGGGTCAGAAGGCCAAAAATTCGATCAGCACTGGTGGCAAGCTGGGTATCATCCCAGTCAAGGGCATGCCCGCTGGTACCATTCAGTAAAGCGGCATTGGCGGCACTGGTTCTGAAAGGATTTGTCCCGTAAACCGTTGCATCCTGTCGGGTATCGGTCCCTGCAAGATAGTCATACAGAATTTTGCCAGCCGGCTGGGTTGAACCGGCCAGCATGACGCCGAGGCCATCAATGATACAGCGCTTGGCCAGATCAATGGCTTCCTGCGGAAAATCCTCATAGCTAACATTCTGGATAAAGGCTATGACTTCTTTGCTTACCGACTCTGCGGTTGTGGAACTGGACATGAAACCTCACTCCCCGTAAACCTTTTATGATTCTTACTGCTTGCTTTCGGTTATTAAAAAACAAATCACCAAAAATGACAAAGTCCGGCTGTTTGGCAACCGGACTCGTCATTGATTAACTGATTATGAAACTAACTAGCGTTTATCGACAACGACTTCACCACCCAGGATCGTGACTTCGTTGCTCAACATTCCATAGATATTGTAGGTAGGGTCACCAGACAGCAGAATAATATCGGCGATTTTCCCAGGCTCCAGGGTGCCGATTTCATCTTCCATACCGACGAAACGGGCGGAATTTGGTCCAATGATCTGAAAAATATCGCGCATGGAAAAAACAATGCTGAAAGACTTCAGTTCATGTTCCAGTACCAGCAGGTCATCGAAATTCTGGTCGGTGGAAAAGGAAATGGTCTGGTGTGCAGGATCAGCATCCCATACCCGGCGGGCATTTATGATTGTGTAGCCACCTTCAGTTCCGGTTGCCCTGCCCTGCGGGTCACGGTTGGCTCCGGCAAGGGCTTCAGGCCAGGCACGGCCATCGCGAAAACGCGGCATATTGTCCTGCGGGAAACGTACAGGGGCAGGATAACCCGACTCCCTGTCGATGGTCGGTGCACCAAAAGCAATCAGGCCGGAAATGATCGCGCCATTGGCAGCTATGGTTTCCGCTGCGTCATAAGAGGTCCAGTCCTTGTTTGGCAGATGCACCAGACGTGTTACACCGGCTTCCACCGCTGCTACCGTTGCCGGAGTACTGACTGCATGCACATTCACCTGCACACCCACTTCAGCAGCTTCATCCAGAATTGCCCGTAATATCGAAATCTCATGCTGGGGTGGAGCCGGTTCCGGTGTCAGGCCAATCTCGCCGGTATGCTCGATTCCCATGGCAGCCATTTCGCGAATCGCAGCTCGGGCTTCATTGGGGGTCATACTGAAAAAATCAGGACGATCAGAAGGGATCAGTCGCGGACCGAGGACATCCCCGCTGGCAATACGCTCGCTTAATTCGAGATTGTCTGCGCCATTACCGCCGCCATTAAGCACAGTGGTATAACCGGCTTCCAGCAGGGAAAGCATCTGTGCTGCAAAATCTTCGCTGTCACGAACGTGTTTATGCCCGTCAATATAGCCAGCCATGGCTGTCATTCCCTCGGCATCTATCACATCGCCGACACGACGGCCTGGCGCACCGGCGGAAACCGAACTGATTCGCCCGTCTTCGACGATGATCGAGCCATTTTCAATAATCGTGTCCGGCGTCATGATGATTCGGGCATTGGTGATGGTTAAATCCTGAGACAGGACTGGCAAGGCGAATGCCTGCAAGAGGCAGCCCAGGCTAATTGAGTAAACTTGAATTAGTGTTTTTCTTGTCATTGTGCTTATCCCCGGCTAGATAGCCATAAAAATTGCAAAGTCTGGGAGTATAAAAGCACTGTCCTGAATCGACCAGTGTATTTTTAATGTAATACAGTCTGTCAGGCTCTATTAACACTGTATTCCCTTAGTGGTGAATGCAGGATATTATCGTTTTAAAATGGTACCAATAGTGCTAGATTATTAACTTATTGAACAAAAAGAAAAATTTGGAGGGAGTAAAGCAATGAAAACGCATATGATTAAGAAATTTCTTGGATTTCTGGCTCTTCCGCTGGCATTGCTGACTATACAGCCTGTAATGGCTCAGCCGGTAATGATGCCGGATCTCTTGCTGGTTGAAGAATCACATATGGAAACCCCGAATGGTGAAGCAGCCAATGCCTATTTCACCATCACCAATCTGCATGAGGATCCGATACGCCTGCTGTCCGCAAGCGGTGAAGGCTTTGAAACTGCCAGCCTGCGTGATGCCAACAATGAAGTCATTGAATATGTTGAAATCCTGCCGGGTGAACGGGTCGTCATGCAGCCTTCAGGTATTCATGTGCAACTGGAAAATGTTGATTCCGAACTGGCAGATGGCTATCCAGTTGAATTTACCCTGCTGGTCCGTCAGGGCCGTGAAGCCCTGCCCTACCAGGAAGGCGGAATTAATGCAGGAACCCGTCGCGAAATCAGGGAAGGCATTCCGAACGAACACGAAGTATCCGTTAACGTCCCGGTCAGAGCTTATTAGACAGGCTTTATCCCCGTATCCGGAGCCTTTGCGGAAGCAGTTTTAATTACTGGCTTTCGCAAAGGCTTTTTTTATGCCTGAGCAGAATGCCATGCTGCTCAGGTCCCAGGCATGCCAACAAAACATATTGCTGCTGAATTAACCCTTCTTTAGCTGCTCCACTAAGCCAACTTCCCCAGCCTGATTTCCATGGAATTTACTTATTCGTTCCAGGCCTAATGATGTATATTAAATACATCTTTAAATAACTGCTTGTAAGGGAAAGCGAATGAATAGATTGACGCTATTACAAATAATCTTTCTGGCAGCACTGTTTCCGGCCCTTGCTGTGGGGCAATACTATAGTAGTAACGAATACAGCGTTATCGGCTATGCTGATGAGGCAAGCCATAACCGCGTTGCCAGACTGCAGGAACGCTTGTCAAACGGGGAGCTGGAACTTGTCTATGACGAAAAGCATGGCTATCTGGCCTCGCTGCTGGAAAACCTTGAGATTGATCCCTCATCTCAAATGCTAGTGTTTTCACCCACCAGCCTTCAGCACCGCCTGATTAACCCCCGAACTCCGAGGGCCCTTTATTTCAACGACGACACCTATATTGGCTACGTACAAAACAGCTCCATCATAGAAATCACCACGGTCGATGAACGACTGGGCTTTATTTTTTACACTTTTAATAATGCGCCGCACCCAGAAGAAGCCTTCGAGCGGGCCAACGATGCCTGTCTCGTCTGCCATGACAGCCAGGGGGCCATGGCTGGCGGTGTGCCTACACTGAAGACTCTGTCACGGGTCTACAGTGAACGTAATATGCCTCTGCAAAACCATTCCGGAAACGGCAACGTGGAAGATCATACTCCGATCGCTGACCGTTGGGGTGGCTGGTACGTGACGGGCAGACATGGCCTGCAGCCACACCTGGGTAACCTCAGGCTGGAAAGTGCTGATCAGCTGGAACAGCTGGATAACTACCGTAGCTGGAACGTGGAAACGCTTGAGGGCTATCTGGATACCGACCTGTATCTGCGACCCACCAGTGACATCGTGGCATTAATGGTGCTTGAACATCAGGTCACCGTCCAGAACCAGATCACTTATATCAGGTTCAAGGCACCGGCCGTAATGGAGCGCAGAGGGCTTGGTTTGGCCAGCGATGCCACTACCTGGAACGAGCTGCCGGAGGCTGCCCGCCTGTTCTTATCGGGAATGCTGGATGAACTGGTGCAGAAACTGGTAATGCTGAATTTCGCTGAGCTGTCGAGCCCCATCAGCGGTGAAGAGGACTATATGGAGTGGTTTGAAGGGCATGGCCCGGAGGATTCCTATGGTCGGTCTTTACGCGAACTGGACCTGAATAAAAGCCTCTTCAGATATCCATTAAGCTACCTGATCTATACACCGGATTTCGACACTCTGCCGGCCTATGCCAAAGATTATGTCTATCAACAACTTGCCGCTTACCTGCAGGGCGAAGACCTTTATGAAGGCAGCAGCCAGTTTTCAATACAGGAGCGTCGGCTGGCATTAGACATTCTCGCCGCAACCAAAACAGAATTTCAGTCCTACCTGAACATGAATGGCCAGAACCTGTATGAATAGTACCGGCGACTGAGCACCGGCAACTGAGCAGCGGCTGCCTTTAACCAATAGTATGGGACTGGACTGCAAAGTTCCAGCCTGACCAGCTCCTAGCGGGCGCCTGGACGATACAGGGTGATTTCCCCGCTCAGAGAACCTGCCAGCAGCGTTCCGTCCTGCGCGACGTTAAGGGCATGAGCAAAGCCCGGAATTCGGCCCAGCATCTGCCCGGTTTCAGGATTAAGCTTGATCAGACTGGCCTCCTGCATAGGCGGCGCCCCCTTGGGTTCAGCCCCGATAAACAGCTCACCCTCAGCGGTAAAATCCATGCTCAGGATTCTTCCGCCGTAGTCCCATTCCCCCAGAAATATTCCATTCTGGTCAAACCACTGCACCCGTCCGTTCTCACGGTCGGCGACATACACATCACCGGCCGGACTCATGCTGATCGCATGAGGCAGATCAAATTCACCCGGGCCATCACCCGCGATGCCCCAGAGCATGAGTCGCTCTCCGCTGCTGCTGTATTGCAGAATCCTGCTGTTACAGTAACCATCACTGATGTACACATTCCCATTGGCCGCAAAGGCAATATCAGAGGACGCGCAGGATTCCCTGCCCGGATCAAACAAATCACCAACATCAATGGTCATCAACAATTGTCCCTGCGGACTGAATTTACGGACTATCGAAGTAGTTGAGTCAACAGTCCAGACTGCCCCGTCATCATCAATCCGAATAGCATGAGGGCGGGTAAACAGTCCTTCACCAAAAGTGCGCAGGACATTGCCATCCGGATCAGCAACAATAACCGGGGCCGACTCAGCACCCCGCTGCAGAATATACAGATTACCCTCTTCATCTTCAGCGATGGCGGAAATAGAAGCGACACTCAGAACCGGATCCAGCGACAGTACGGTTTTTTCATAATCAAGCATGGGCGTGGCTGCAAGCTGAGCCCGGTAACGGGCATCCTCACCGTCATCTCCCACCATGACATCATCTGCAACATTTGTGGCACAAGCGGAAATTATGAAAAGCACTGAAAAAATTATTGTTATTTTTTTCATAAAAATTCTCTTTGTAAATTTAGTTTTGAATTTATTCTTTGTACGCTCACTTGATTACTCACCTGTATATTGGCAGCAAAGATAGACTATAGTAAACCTAAAAAGGTACCATCAAATCACTTGCCGATTGCCTGAAAATATAAACCCTGTTTTAAACCGGGGAATAAAAAAATAAGGAATTTCCATGATTGTATACGGTGTAGCTCTACTTTCTGCCTGTCTTGTTGTCGGCATGCTTATTGGAGAAGCCCTCGGTGTAGCTCTGAATGTGCAGGCAAATGTCGGCGGTGTCGGTATAGCCATGTTGTTCCTGGTATATGCCAGTAATTCGGAAAAGTTCAAAACCCTTACCCAGGGAGCTGCTGGTGACGGCATTAAATTCTGGAGTGCAATGTACATTCCGATTGTGGTGGCCATGGCTGCCCGGCAGGATGTTGCCGGAGCTGTTGACGGCGGCCTGCTTGCCTTACTGGCCGGAGTTGCTGCCGTGGTTGTGAGTTTCGCCCTGGTACCGGTACTCAGCAAAATTGGCAAGGAACATCCTGTCGACGAGAAAATCGCCGAAGAGGATGCCCCCTGATGGATATAATCAATACCGTATTTGTCCGTAATAATTTAATCGTTGCCTTTGCCCTGGTCGGGCTTGTGATCTGGGTTTCCTACTTTTTGGCGGACAAATTGACGAAGGGTCGTATCCATGGTTCTGCCATTGCCATTGCCCTGGGCCTGGTGGCCGCTTATTACGGTGGAGTTGTAAGTGGCGGCAATACCGGTCTTGCCGATGTCGCCATGCTGGGAGGCATCGGCCTGATGGGCGGCGGCATGCTGCGTGATTTTGCCATTGTGGCGACAGCATTTGGTGTGCATTTAAGTGAATTGAAAAAAGCCGGACTGGCGGGAGTGATATCCATATTTGCCGGTGTAATAGTCTCTTTCGTCGTTGGTGCTGCGATTGCTGTCATGTTCGGTTACACCGATGCGGCAGAAATCACTACCATTGGCGCAGGTGCTGTCACTTACATTGTTGGTCCGGTCACCGGTGAAGCCATAGGTGCGTCCAATGAAGTCATTACCCTGAGTGTTGCGGCTGGACTGGTTAAATCCATTCTGGTCATGATTGGTACACCCCTGGTAGCGCGCCTGATCGGCCTGGACAATCCGCAGTCCGCCATGGTTTTCGGCGGCCTGATGGGCACCACCAGTGGAGTAGCTGCAGGACTGGCTGCCACTGATCCAAAGCTCGTTCCTTATGGAGCCATGACTGCCACTTTCTATACCGGAGTAGGCTGTCTGCTGGGTCCGTCCATTCTGTTTTTTATTGTCAGTGGAATTTTTTAGGGAATGATTTTCCACCATAAACTGTTTATTTTTGGAGGCCAATATCAATGCACACAGGTTCATTTCCCCACTTAGGCGATGACAATTCCCGAACAGCTCTGGTTGACGGGGATCAACGTTTTACTTACGCAGAAGTCAACCAGTGCATTAATCGTTTTGCCACAGGATTACTTGGCGAAAAAGATGATTTACAGGAAGAGCGTATCGCCTTCTTTATTCCGGCCAGCCTCGATTATGTCACGGTCATGCATGGCGTTTGGCGTGCCGGTGGTATTGCCGTCCCCCTCAATGTTGCTTCTGCTGTTGCTGAACTGGAACACTATCTGAGCAGCGCCAGCGTGACCAGGATGATAGCCAATGGTGAATATCAGGACTCACTGCGGGATCTGTGTAATGAACTTGATATTGAGCTTCTATCGGTCGAAGAGGTATTGGCTGAAACACCAGGAAAGCTCCCCGAAATTACCGACGACCGCCGTGCCATGATGCTGTTTACCAGTGGAACAACCAATAAGCCCAAGGGCGTCGTCAGCACCCACAAGACCATCCGTGCCCAGATAACCACCCTGATAGATGCCTGGGCCTGGACTGAAGATGATGCAATTCCCCTGTTCCTGCCACTGCATCATATTCACGGCATCATCAACATACTCAGTTGCGGATTATGGGCCGGCGCAACAGTTCATCTGTTTGCCAAATTTGATATTCCCCGTATCACCGATCAGATTATTGCCGGAACCTATAATGTATTTATGGCGGTTCCGACCATCTACGTGAAACTGATCCAGTATTTTGAAAGCATTGATGCAGAGCGGGTAGAAAAAATCTGTGCCGGTTTTAAAGCCATGCGCCTGAATATATCCGGATCAGCCGCCTGCCCCGTCAAGCTGTTTAAGCAATGGCAGGAACTGACCGGCCAGGTCCTGCTGGAACGTTATGGCATGACCGAAATCGGCATGGGAATTTCCAACCCGTATAACGGAGAACGCCGGGCCGGTTATGTCGGACTGCCTCTGCCCGGTGTGGAAGTACAGCTTTTTGATGAAAATGACCAAGCTATCAATGAAGAAAGCAAGGCCGGTGAAATCCGTATCAAGGGAGATAATGTTTTTCTTGAATACTGGAACAATGAGAGAGCGACGGAAGAAAGCTTCAGGGATGGCTGGTTCTGTACCGGTGATGTGGCTGTCATTGAAGACGGTTATTACCGCATTATGGGACGCTCTTCCGTGGACATCATCAAGTCCGGAGGCTACAAACTTTCTGCCCTGGAAATCGAAGGAGTATTGTTGACTCACGATGCCATCAGCGAAGTTGCTGTCATCGGCGTGGAAGATGACACCTGGGGCGAGGCTGTCACGGCCTTTCTGGTATTGAAGGATGGTGCCGGCCTGGAATATGAGGCACTGAAAAACTGGTGCGACGGAAAAATGTCTTCCTACAAGATCCCCAAAGATATAAAAATTGTCGATGCTTTGCCGCGCAATGCCATGGGAAAAGTCACCAAGCCAGCACTTAAAAAATTAATCTAGTACCTGCTTTTTTATTCGGGGTTATATATTTTTATTTTAATATTTGATTATATTGAGACAATTCAACAAGACTTGTTGTTATCACATGCCTAAAATTTTACCAGTTTCATTTTTTTTGCTTGTCTTTACCCAGACTGTTTCGGCAGAACCAATGTTTACACGACTTATTGCTGACCTTGATGAAGTTCGTGGCTACTGTTTTGACCTGAGCGGCTTTGATGAAAATATCAACTGGGACAGAAGAGTTCAGGCGCATACCTGTAAACAGAACCGCTCTCACGGCGATCAGATTCTGGAATCAGAACGTATTTCCATGAGTGGCGGCAACCTGTATATGCCGGTGTATGACATTTGCCTGGGAGCCAGAGATGCCCTGCCCGGCTCGGATATTTTGCTGCAGCACTGCGACGGAAGTGAACTGCAGGCATGGCAGCTAAGCAGTAATGGCATGCTGCAGCTGGCCAACAACCCAGAGATGTGTGTTACCGTCGGCTCGGACAGCTTTGAAGCAGTGACTCCAGAAGGATTCCAGCAGTACTGGTACCGCTTGCTTTTCATTGACTTCTGTTCTTCGGAAAGCGTGGATCGCCAGCAATGGCGCTTTGCAAGCCCGCAAAATTATACGCCGGGCCCTGGCGCAAGAATGCCGTGATACACCATGCTTTTCCCCGGCAATGGCCCGGGGAAAACCGTTTCCTTCCTGCCATTCTAGTTCAAGATTATTCGTTTAATTGACAAGCAGCTATCTGGCGATAATTCCTGAATAGGATAGAATGAGGAACAATGCTGACTCTTCATATCCCTCTTTCCCCATGCCTCCAGCTTTAAATCTCCGACTACTCAAGCAAACCGCGAGCCTGGTGCTGGCACTGTTTGTGCTCAATTTTGCCCTGACATTTCACAATGTCTGGCCAACACTGGCAATTACTACCCGTTTTGAGTTGTCCGTAGAGATTGCCATACTGGTTCTGGTACTGGCAGTTTTTTTCCATTTCCGGCGCCGGATCAGGCCTGCCTTGTTATTGTCTCTGGCGGCTGTCCTCACCCTGATGACACTTGCCCGCTATGTGGAAGTCACTGCTCCGGCACTGTTCGGTCGACGCGTCAATCTTTACTGGGATGCCCGCTACCTGCCACATGTTACTGAAATGCTGACTGAATCTACTCATCCGCTATTACTCGTACTATTTATTGCCGGGGCATTGCTTCTGTTGGGACTTATCTTTACTGCTTTGTATTTTTCCCTGCGACGACTTACCCGCGGTTTTGCCAGGCCACTGGAATTTCGCCTGCTATGCAGCCTCATGGCAGCACTGACATTTGCCTATTTTATGGGGCATCTGAACCAGCCTGTTCATACGCTGAAATATTATTCCCTGCCGCTGAGTCTTACCTACTGGCAGCAAGTGCAATTTATTAACAGCGTAATGGCCAATGAGGCCAGTGATGTCATACCCGATCAGAGCAGCCTGAAAGATTATGACCTGAGCGCTCTGCAAGGCAGTGATGTTATTGTGCAGTTTATTGAATCCTATGGAGCAACAGCTTTCGACAATCCAACGCTGGCTTACAGCATTGGCCCGGCTCTGGAGAATTTTACAAACAGTATCAGGGAAACTGAGCGCCGTGTGGTTTCCGCTTTTGTTGAAGCACCAACTTTTGGCGGTAATTCCTGGTTATCGCATTCCAGCTTTATGACCGGACTGGATATTAATCATCTGTCTACCTACAACCTGTTGATGACCCAGAACAGAACAACCCTGTCAGATAAATTCAGCACCCGTGGCTTTCGTCCGGTGGCGCTGATGCCGGGACTACGTGCTGACTGGCCCGAGGGTGCCTTTTACGGCTTTGAATCCATTTACGGCGCTGAAGAGATCAATTATCAGGGCCCGGAGTTCGGCTGGTGGAGAATCCCCGATCAGTTCTCTTTGCAGAAAATGCATGAACTGGAATTTGCAGTGCAGCCACGTGACCCACTTTTCATGTTGTTTACCAGCATTACTCCGCATATGCCCTTTCGTCCGACCCCGCCCTACCAGCCTGACTGGGATCGTTTGCTGAGCGATAAACCTTATGACGATGAAGCAGTACAGAATGCACTTGATCTGTTACCTGAATGGACCAATTTGCAGCCGGCTTACGCCGGCACACTGAATTACACCTTCGCCTACCTCAGTGGATATTTAAGCAGGCATGCTGATGATGATTTTGTCTGGGTCATACTCGGGGATCATCAACCTCCGGCTTCTGTCAGTGGACAGGATGTGCGCTGGGACGTCCCCGTGCATATTGTTTCTGGCAGGAATGAAATTATCGAATCCTTGCTGGACAGCGGTTTTGTGGAAGGACTGCAGCCTGAACCTGCGCCACTCAGCAAGATCTATCTGTTGCCGGATATTCTGCTTTCAGCATTCTCGAGCAGACCATGAAAAGCTCCAATATATCCACAGTACTGGTTATGTTGCTTTTCGGTCTGCTGACTCTGGCTGGCTGGGCAATGCTGAATCAGTCTTATTCTGCACCGGACTGGCCTGAGCGTGTATCAGGTCTGGCCTTTTCTCCCTACCGCATCCATCAGGATAATATCAGTGGCCCCCTGCCCGACCGCGATGACATAGTTGCTGACCTGGCCATGCTGGCTCCACACACTGATGCCATCAGAACCTACTCGACACTGGATATCTTTTTTGAAATTCCGCAGCTGGCAGCAGAACATGAACTTGAAGTCATGGTTGGAGCCTGGCTGGACAGTAATCCCTATACCAATATCGAAGAACTTGAGCGCGCCATTGTATTGTCCGGGCTGGATAATGTCAGCAGTTTGCTGATTGGCAACGAAGTTCTATTGCGCCAGGAATTGTCTCTCGCCGAACTGATCTCTTTTCTGGACCAGGCCAGAGCAGCCAGTAATAAACCGGTCAGTACAGCCGAAACCTGGATGACCTGGTTACAGAATCCGCTACTGGCCGAGCATGTTGATTTTATTGCAGTACATATCCTGCCTTACTGGGAAGGTCTCGATGTTACGCAGGCAGTCAATTTCACTCTCGATAGAATGGATGCGCTCAGCCAGCGCTTTCCGGACAAAAGCATAGTCATCAGCGAAACAGGCTGGCCCAGTGAAGGCCGCACTCGACAGCAGGCAGTCGCCTCGCAGGCAAACCAGGCTTACTTCCTGCGGCATTTCCTGCAAAAAGCTGCTGACCAAGGCTATAACTACTACCTGATGGAAGCTTTTGATCAGCCATGGAAGCGCCGGGATGAAGGCTCCGTTGGTGCGCATTGGGGAATATATGATGTCGAACGGCAGGCAAAGTTTGCCTTCTCCGGTCCCATAAACAGTCTGCCGGGCTGGCAGTCACTGGCGATATTAAGCATTCTGAGCGGCCTTTTTATCCTCTGTCTGTTCTTCCTCGGCAGTCAGACCCTGACCAACCGCGGCAAGGCAATGCTGGCAGTCACTGTTTACGGTGTTGCCGCCCTGGTGTGCTGGTTATCAAGTGACTATATCACCATGTACATGACACCCGGCGGCATTATAAGCGGCCTGATTTTACTCAGCCTGATGCTGGGCATCATCCTGCTTATTTTTTCTGAGACCCATGAATGGGTCGAAGCTCACTGGGTCAGCCACCGTAAGCGTGTCCTGACGTGTGGACAAAGGGCTGAACAGCAGCCGATGGTTTCAATTCATGTCCCCTGTTATAACGAGCCCCCGGCGATGGTGTGTAAAACACTCGAAGCGCTCGCCGAGCTGGACTATAAAAATTATGAAGTCATTGTCGTGGACAACAATACCAATGATGTAAAAACCTGGAGACCGGTTCAGGAATATTGTCAGACACTGGGGCAACGATTTCACTTTCATCATGTCAATCCACTAGGCGGATACAAGTCGGGAGCCCTGAATTACGCCCTGCAGAATACTGTTCAGCAGGCCAGCATTATTGCTGTCATTGACAGTGACTATCTTGTAGAACGAAGCTGGTTGCGGGATCTGGTGCCGGCCTTTGCAGACCGCGAACTGGCAATCGTTCAGGCTCCTCAGGATTATCGTGATGCTGAGCAGTCAGTATTCAAGTTTATGTGTAACGCTGAATATCAGGGCTTTTTTGAAATCGGCATGCTGACCCGCAATGAACGTAATGCCATCATCCAGCATGGCACCATGACCATGATCCGTCGTTCAGTACTGGAAGAAGTCGGACAATGGGCGCAATGGTGTATTACTGAGGATGCCGAACTCGGCTTGCGGATTTTCGAACATGGCTACAAGTCGCTTTACACACCGGTCAGTTATGGCCGTGGCCTGACCCCTGATAATTTTCTTGATTATAAAAAGCAACGTTACCGCTGGGCTTATGGAGCCATGCAGATTTTAAAACGCCATAGTCGTGAACTTTTTGTCCCCGGAGCAAGCCGGCTCAGTCCGGGACAACGCTATCATTTTCTGGCTGGCTGGCTGCCCTGGCTGGCACAGAGTGCCTATCTCATTTTCAGTATCAGCAGTATCCTCTGGTGTATCGGGATGATCGTGGCTCCGCAAAGCGTTGAGGCTCCACATCGGGCCTTTTCCATTTTCCCGATTCTGTTCTTCGGCTTTAACCTGCTGAAACTGTTCCATCTCTACATTGCCAGGATGAAAGTTCACCCGGCTAAAGCCCTCGCCGCCGGGATTGCCAGTCTGGCTCTTTCCTATACAATCGGCAAAGCCATGTTGTTTGGACTGTTTACCCGCAATCAGCCTTTTGTCCGCACCCCCAAACTGGCGGCTCCCCGTCCATTCAGGCAGGCAATAGCAGCTGCTTTTGAAGAAAGTGTGTTACTGCTGGTGTTTATTACCGTGATTTTTATTCTGCTGAGCATGCCACATATCAGTTCACCTGATTACAGTCTGTGGCTCTGCCTGCTTGGCATACAGTGTGTCCCTTATGCTGCTGCCCTGCTGACTTCCCTGCTCAGCACCTTTCATATCAACTTTCCCCTGCCCGACGCCAGGGCTTTGGCAAACAAGCTGGAGGTCAATGAAAATTAGAATGGAAGCTATTTGCTGATTTTGATTTCAACAATCAGGTCGTCAGCCAGTTGTTCCAGGTCAGCCTGCAGGGAATCGAGTTCAACATCTGCCGGAACCCCGAGTAATATATTAGCCCTGAAAAGCATGTCACCGGACATCGGCGCAGGGATGCATTCGGTATTCAGCTGTTCAACATTGACTCTTCTGCCGGCCAGAACATGTGAAATCTGTTTGATAATTCCGGGATGATCATTCCCGACAAGCGTCAGTTTTGCCGTTCTGCTCTGAGCAGATTCTTCTGCTTCTTGTACCTTTTCGATAAGCAGTTTGAGATTTTTGTCCAGCCCCTTGAGTTCATCAGCCAGCCTGTCCGCAAATTCGTCAGCAACACTTACCCGCAGTATTCCGGCAAACTTGCCTGCCAGTTGTGACATACTGCTTTCCAGCCAGTTGCCGTCATTTCTGGCGATGACTTCAGCCAGGGACTCAACCAGTCCGGGTTTGTCATCTGCAATGACTGTAAGCACAAGATAAGTTGTCATGGTTTGCCTCAGGGTCCATCGAAAGAACGAACCGGCATTTTAAGTGAAGAGTGCCGGGTTTCAAAATCCAGGACTTTAAACTCCGGAAATAAAGAGTTGGCCAATAAAAAACCGGCCATATGGCCGGTTTTTTCAATTTCCAATCCCTGGGAATGCTACTCAATAATTATTCCGGTTGCGCAGGTTCTTCCAGCTTTTGCCGGACTCTCTGCAGCAGCGTTTGTGCTTTTTCCCAACCAGGCATCAATTCAAGCGCCCTTTCATATTGATACTCGGCTTCACGCAGGTTTCCCATCTGCTCATAGACAATACCCATATTACTGTAGACCGCATGTGGACGAGAGATGCCAAGTTCAAGAGCATCACTGTAGTCTTCCAGGGCCAGTGGTAACTGGCCGGTGTAATAGTAGGCATTGCCGCGGTTGGCGAGAATCGTCGGACTGTCAGGTATTATGCGGCTGGCCTGATCAAAGTCGCTAAAGGCGCCTTCATAATCCTGAGTCAGATAACGCAGTACCCCACGATTGTTAAGAGTCGCCGCCCGGTCCCTCGGGTCAAGCCTGATATTCTCCAGCACATAATCACAAGGCTCAAGAAAGCCTCTCGAGCCAAATTCTAAATTATTCGCCATTTCAACATTTCTTTGGCACTCGCGGGCATAATGATCGCCTCCGAATACCCGCATCGACTGTGCTGAGACTGTCAATGGAAAGATCAGAATAATACCCAACGACAAGCATTTTAAAATTTTCATTTGTTGCCCCCCGCAGTATTTATAGGCTGCTTTCATAATGCTACCGGAAATCTGTAAAAGCAAGGCAATTACACTGGCCCGCCTTCTAAAACACTGTTTTAAAGCGCATTTTTAACACCCCTCTAAAATGGGTGCCTTCCCTTGAAGCTGGATTCACTCCCTTTCAAAAAAATTAATGGTTCAAAAACCAGGCCGGATGCTGGTCTCTTGTCTTGCCGTGTTTTATTCTTCTTGGGCTTGATACAAAAATAACAAGGAGCCTTAGCCTGTCATGAAACGCCGTAAATTTATTCAAGTCAGTCAACTACCTCTTGCAAGCGGCATGACTGCTCCCTGGATATGGACTCCAGCAAGGGCACAGGCAGATGGCCCTGGTAGTATAGTTGATACCACTTCCGGCCTGATTCAGGGCTACATCAGTGGTGGTGTCGAAGTTTTCCGTGGCGTGCCATACGGGGAAGCCACCTACGGTGCCAATCGCTTTATGCCGCCGCAGGAAAAACGGCCGTGGACCGGTGTGCGGCTGGCTACTGTTCACGGCACCCGATCACCGCAACCTTATCGCCCAATGATTCCTGAAATCGGTGATGCCCTGACCGGCAGTGGCGCCATGGGTGAAGACAATCTGAAGCTCAATGTCTGGACTTCCAGTGCCCGTCCCGGCGACAACAAACCGGTTTTCATCTGGTTCCATGGCGGCGGCTTCAGAACCGGTTCTGGCAACTCACCATTTTTTGACGGCGAACAACTGGCACGCTATCACGACATGGTTGTGGTCACCGTGACTCATCGGCTTAATGCGCTGGGTTTTATGTACCTGGCAGATGCACCTGATTCCCGTTACAGCGAGTCATCCAATATGGGCATGCAGGATATCCTGCTGGCACTGAAATGGGTCAATCAGAACATTGAGAATTTCGGCGGTAATCCAAACAATGTGACCATCGGGGGGCAGTCTGGTGGTGGTGGAAAATCCAGCATCCTGCAGGGGATGCCGGAAGCACGGGGTCTGTTCCACAAGGCGGTGGTCATGGCAACCATCATAGAAACAGCCGTCACTGCACTGGAACCTGAAGAGGCCGTCCATGCCCGCGATATCCTGCTAAATCGCCTGGGTTTGAGCCTGAATAATCTGGAGCGCTTACATGACATGCCCTTTGAAGTGCTGATTCGGGCTATGGGTGCTCAAGCAGGCGGAGGCCCGGACGATGGCGATATTGCCCTACGCTTTGTACCGGTCAAAGATGACAGGATTCTGCAGTTTCACCCCTTCTCGCCTCAGGCTAGCCCCATCAGCACTGATATACCACTGATCCTGGGCTCCAATGAAACTGAAGGCGTCCCCTACGGTAATCCGAATGATAAATTCTGGGAATCAGAACCCGGTAATATGAGTGAACTGCTGGCTGAAATCACTCGCAGTCATCGTATATCCGAAAATGAAGCACGTGAGCTGATTGATCTCTATCGTCGCAATCGCCCGAATGCCTCTTATGCTGATCTGGCCTTATACATGCAGGCCGATATTCGTGCCACCAGCCGCTCTGCCGAAATTATCGCCGAAGCCAAACTGCGTCAGGGTACAGCCCCGGTATATATGTATTACTTCAACTGGAACTCGCCGGTTCGCTACGGCAAACTGCGCTCCATGCACTGTATGGAAGTACCGTTTTTCTTTGATAATATCGACAAAACAGACTTCATGACCGGACGCGGCCGAGAGCAGTACAGGCTTTCCTGGGACATGGCCCAAGCCTGGTCTGCCTACACTCATACAGGTAACCCAAGCCATGACGGTATCGGACAATGGGCAGAATATGAGCTGCCTGATCGTGCCACCATGATCTTTGGCAACAATACCCGAATGGTTAATGACCCTTACAGCGATGAGCGAATTGCGACAGAAGAAATTATTGCCAGCTGGGATGCAGAATAAACTGTAATTCTAGGCAGCACACTGTTTGCAAGCCTTCCCTGAACCTTGCCTGACTTTAACATCTTGGATAAATCAGAAATATCTGGATTTTTTTACAGACTCTCGTGAATTTTCCATGTATCACATGGAAGCTTTATCTGCAGCACTAAGAGTTTTTTCCAACAGGTTAAATTGGGACAATTGAGTCTTTCAGACGTTTTTGCAGTGCATAACAGACCACCAGGATAATTATGCAAAACGGCAAGCCCAGGCTGATTGCACCGGCTTGTAGGGCTCCGAGGCCACCGATTATCAGTAATATGATTGCCAGCATACCCTCCATGGATGCCCAGAAAATTCGTTGCCAGACTGGCGGATTCGGGTCACCTCCGGAAGTCAACATATCAACCACGAATGAACCTGAATCCGATGAGGTGATAAAAAAGACAGCGACCAGAATAATTGCGACCAGGTTGGTAAATTGCTGTAAAGGAAACTGGGCCAGCAAGGCATAAATAGCCAGGGCAGAATTTTGTTCCACTATCTCTGCGATGCCTCCTCCACCCAGGAGTTCATGGCGTAAAGCAGCCCCTCCAAATATCCCGAACCACAGCAAACCCATCAATGTCGGTGCTACAAGAACACCAATCACAAATTCACGAATGGTTCTGCCCTTTGAAATACGCGCGATGAATGTGCCGACAAATGGTGCCCATGACAACCACCAGGCCCAGTAAAAAATGGTCCAGGCTTTCTGCCAGTCCAGACTTTGAAAAGGGTGGGTACTGAGGCTCATTCCTGGCAGATTTTGCAGATAATTACCCAGATGGTCCGGCAGACCACGTAGTAAAGCAGCTGTTGGACCAAGGATCAGAATAAAAGTTAGCAAGAGTACTGCAAGCACCATGTTAAATTCACTTAATCGGCGAATGCCTTTATCAAGTCCCAGTACCAGAGACATGATCGCGAAAAAAGTGATCAATATGATGATCAGTACCTGGGAATTGGTACTGATTTCTGTCTGAAAAAGCTCGGACAGCCCGGCATTAATCTGTGCCGCACCAAGTCCCAGCGAAGTCGCCAGGCCGAACAGGGTGCCAAGTACTGCGAGCATATCAATGACTTTACCCGGCCAGCGATGTGTCATATCACCCAGTACCGGTTGCAGGGTTGAACGAATTGCCAGAGGTTCACCAAAACGAAAATGACTCAGTGCCAGCGCCAGACCCAGTACGACATATATGGCCCAGGCGTGCAGCCCCCAGTGAAAAATTGACAGCCGCATTGCCTCCCTGGCTGCTGCCGAAGTTTCCGGTTCGGAGACAGGCGGCGCAACGAAATGTAATACGGGTTCGGCAACCCCGAAAAACACCAGCCCGATTCCCATGCCAGCGCTGAAAAGCATTGATAACCAGCCTGTTAAGGAAAAATCCGGCTTACTGTTATCGCCACCCAGTTTTACATGAGCAAAGCGGGAACAGGCCAGCCAGATTGAAAATAAAAGCAGGAAGGTAACGGTCAGGGAAAACAACCAGGAAAAATTTCCGACGATAAAGTCCTGGAGGAAAAAAAGAATGGCGCCTGTCATCTGAATATTGATGAGCGCACCAAACAGGATCACTATGACCAGAGTCAGTACAGAGAAAAAAATAAACGGATCGGAGGAAAGTCCCGTTGCCTTTCCGGTATTATTTTCATCCATTTTTCAGCTTTTTATTGCTTTTATTGTTTGCGAAAATGCAGGATTCCCCAGCTCAGGTAGCCAGAATCGGCAGCCTTGACCCAGTTTTCCAGTCCGGTAATCATGTTGTCGAGATAAGCTGTGCTGATCGAAGTACTGAGTTTTTCATACTGGTCTTCCAGTACCTTCTTCACTGCAGAATAATGATTGCGCAATTGTGGTGTCATCTCAGTTATTCTGATCACTTCAAAGCCACGCTCATTCAATTCTTTCCGGTAAAATGCAATAGATCCCATTGATTGTAAATTCAGACGATCATACACAGGCTGTAAAACTCCTTCAGGGCAGTCATCAATTTGCATGGGATCAGTGAAGATCACTTCACCACCAGGCTTCAATATACGGTCAATTTCATTGATGACCTGAACGCGATTTCCACTGTGGAGGAAAGAATCCTGCGACCAGATGATATCCATACTTTCGTTCTTGCATGGAATGTCTTCAAAACTGCCATGCAGAACGTCAATTTTATGTTCCAGGCCCTGCTCCTGATTCTGACGTCGGTTATTGTCGTTCTGCACTTCACTGATATTCAGGCAGGAAACTTCACAGCCATATTTTTTGGCTAAATACCGCGCCGAACCACCATATCCAGCTCCAAGATCAATGATGGCAGAATCCGGATCAACCGGCTCCAGTTGTTCGGCCATCACCTCGACAGTTTTACGACTGGCCTCCAGAACCGGTATATCTTCAAAATACAGGCCGACATGAATATCTTCTCCACCCCAGACCAGCTCATAAAAATTATCAGCATCACTGCTGTCGTAGTAATCTTCGGCGACCAGTTCGGCCTGTGAACGTTTATTTTGCATAGTAATCTTTATGGGCTACATGAACGTAAAAATCCGGCTGTTCTTCAGCATAGGTTTCCTGGAAATCACCATAGGTTTCAATTTTCTGAAAACCCGCATCGGATATTAATGATCGAGTGTAATCCTTGCGTAAGGGATACATATTCAGGTGATGCTTGGATCCATCTTCAAAAGTATATTCAAAGCGTGCCAGTCCATCATCGACATATACAGGTTCTGCGGAGACACGATCACCGCAGTAATAATATTTATGCTTGGATGAAAATCCGTTATCAAGAATTGAATCGTAATTACGTTGATCCATGATCAATACGCCATCATGTTTCAATGCAGAGTAAAATTCTGCCAGAGCCCGGCGTCTGTCATGTTCTTCGTGCAGATGGGTAAATGAATTGCCCAGGCAGATTACAGCATCAAAGAGCTGATCCTGAATATCATGATTCAGCCAGCGCCAGTCGGCATGGACTGATCGCATCACATACCCTCTCTCCCTGGCATTTTCAAATGCTTTAACCAGCATCTGTGCATTGCCGTCAGCACTGGTGACATTAAATCCGGCCTTCAGTAGCTGTACTGAATGAAAACCGGTACCGGTGGCTACATCAAGGATATTTTCTTTGCCAAGTTTTCTGAGTATGTCAATAAAGAAAGTGCCTTCACCTTCGGCTCTGGCATCCCAGTCGATCAGTTCATCCCATCTTTCAACGAAATTTTCGACATATTCAGTTTGATACTGACTGGTTTCCCGAACTTCTGTCGGGTTATCTCCGTATTCCTGATTTTCAGGAATTTCATCTAGAGATAGTACTTTGTTGGAGGGCGTAATTATTTTTTGTTTTTGTGCTGCTTCAGACTGTTCCTGTTCAGACATAATAAATATTTACTTTTCAGAGAATTTATAACCATAAAATAGCGATGCATAGTTTAACTAATAGTTTAACTATGAGTCGAAATATCGTGATATCGATTAATCACAGAGTGGTGCCACATGGTACAGCAAGGAAAAAAATATATAAACCCAAAGAAGAATAAATTACCGAATTAACAATATCTTAACTAAAGAGCATATTTCTTTTTCGGGACTTTCATCGGAAAAAACAGGGCCAAATCAATGCGTCAGCGCATAGATGGCAAAATTAACGCCCATGCGAATTGCAAGATTTGCTTCATATTGCGGATAACCAATATCATCTGCCCGTTGCCAGCCGTCAGCAATATCATTGTTATGTGCGATCATCACCATGATGCGTCCATCATCATCAAGAATCGCCCGCCAGTGTGGCTCCGAGCCTTCATTGCGATAGCCTCTGGGCAGGTATTGCCAGGTTGGAATCTGTTTTTTATCAGACAAATCGAAAACCATATGAAAAACCGGATGATCATCAGGTAAATCGATGATGGCCCGGTCCGGAAAAACTTTTCGCAAAGTGCTGACAAAACCGGTCCATTCATATTCACCATAAAAGCTGTCGCACAACAAAAACCCCCCACGCAATAAATATTCCCGAAGCTTTGCTGCCTGACCATCGGTCAAATCCCAGCTTCCAACCAGGCCGGAAATCATGAAGGGCCAGTAAAAGGCATCATCCCCATCATCCAGATTGACCGGTTGCTCTACTGCACGCACATTCACAGTGGTTAACCGGGCCAGGAGTTTGGCAAAAAAGCGATCTCCTGATGGGTAATCGACAGACCAGGCTGTCCCACCTCGCAACCAGTTGCCTGGACCGCTGCCGAATGGCCCTTGTGAATACTGGGGAAACATCAATCTTCCGACCACGAACTCACTGGGAGCAAGGTGGTTGGGTGGCAGTGTCGTGCTGTTCCAGCCCCTCTCCATGCTCGGGTATTCCCGCCATTCACTTTGTGCCAGCGCATTCAGGCTGATAAATCCAGAGTAGAGGCAACAAGCCCATACAAGCGACCTGAAGAATTTGCTTACTGAGTTGTAAGTCATTAATTTATATAATTTAATCTTAAATTAAGTCTTGTTTTGCGCAATAATTACATGCTTTGATAAGCTTATCCTGAAACAGGACAGCAATACAGGTTTTGCACAGGACAGGTATTGTAAGCGATGATTTACGAAGTTGAAGGCGACATCCTGCTCACCAGAGCACCGGTTATCGTGCAGACTGTAGCAATACAGGACCCGATGACCCGGGGGCTTGCCCGTAAGTTACGCGACCGCTTCCCTGTCATGCTTGAAAAATTCCGTCAGTGGTGTGAAGAAACCGACGCAGAACCCGGACAGATCTGGAGCTGGGGAGAACCCGGTAAAAAAACAATCGTCAACCTGATCACACATGAGGCTGATGATGATCCGACACGAAGTCGCCGTCCGGATAAAATAGCCCTCAATCACTGCCTGAAAGCACTGAACAGCCTCTATGTCGAAAAACGATTTCAGGCACTTGCCATGCCAATGATAGGCGCTGGCGAATATGGCCATGAATGGACTGATGTACGGGACATGCTGCAGGCCCAGTTGCGCGACATTCTGGCACCAATCTATGTCTATACCAAAGAACTGGAAGGCCAGATCGCCCACGAACCGGGACTTTAACCCTCCCCGCCGCTTTTTCTGAATGCTTTCATACTCCCACTAGACGAAACATGTGGGTTTAAATCTGCCTGATCATCCCAAGGTTAAAGTTAAGAAAGTAATAATCAGGAATATATGGAGGTAGGCATGTTTTTATTCGAATTTTTCATGGCAATCATCATCAGCTTTATCGTCACAAGCCTGTTTGTAATAGCTGGAAAAAAAGGCCCATGGAATAATCTTGGATCGCTGTTTCTGGTTGTTTTCCTGGTTACCTGGGCAGGCGGTATCTGGCTTACACCAATTGGCCCGCAGGTTTTCGGTAGTTATCTGATGCCCTTTATCATAATGGCTGGCCTGCTTGCTTTATTGCTTGCCAATATCATTCCGCACAAAGACAAGAAAATCCTCAAGGCGCCCGAAGAAGAAATGGCTCGGGGTGATTCAGATGAAATGGCAGCTATTGCCAGTCTTGGGGCAAGTTTCTGGATATTTATTCTGGCTGTCGCCTTATGCATCGGTCTGTTTTATGTAATCTGACTCAAGCCTGCTCTGTTTGAATTTTCAACGGATTGAAGATCGAAGTGAATTTGAATAAGGGCTTGTATTTATGTTTAGCATGAAGTGAAAACTTATCTGTAAATGATAAATGTAGAAGGAGGAATCATGAAGATTAAGGAAGCAATGACGACAGATGTAGAGTATTTATCAGAAGATTCAAGCTTACATGAAGCAGCACAGTGTATGCTGAAACATGATTGCGGTTTTCTGCCCGTCAGTAATAAAGATAAAAGTAAACTGCTCGGCGTACTGACTGACCGGGATATCACCATACGCGGAGTAGCGAAAGGTCTTGACCCGGAAAAAACCTGTACCCGAAACATCATGAGTGAAGATGTCTGGTATTGCTTTAGTGAGGACGATATCAGCTCTGCTGTAGACAGCATGCGTAATAAAGGCGTTTACAGATTGGTAGTCCTCGACAATCGTGAGGACAAAAATCTCTGTGGTGTCATATCACTGGGCGACATCTATCGTCACAATGAGAAAGTAGCTGCCAGTTCTGCTGCTGATGAAATCATGCATCAGGCCGCATAAGTACCCTGTTTTGCGTGATTCACTGTGAAGTTACCGGCTCAGAATGATGACGTAGGCCATTCAATTGTTACAGTCATCTCATTCTGATCACAGGAGATAAGAGATGAATAACAGCAATATAAAATACTCACCAGTATCCCAATCCCGCCGCTCCCTGCTAATCAGGGGAAGTCTGCTTGGCTCTGCGGGCCTGATATTGGCGACTGATTTACGCCCGGGGATAGTATTCGCGCAGGATGGTACGGATTTACCCCGCTTATCTGAAGAAGATACCACAGCACAGGCACTGCTTTACGTGCATGATGCAGAAATGGCTTCGAACGAGCGTAACAGTGAGAATGCCTATTGTTTCAACTGCCTTCACTTTCAGGGGGATGAAACGACCCAATGGGCAGCTTGCCAGATATTTCCCGGCAAAGCTGTCAATGCCGATGGCTGGTGCCGGACATGGGTGATTGAGCAATGATTACTCTGTACCCGAAAGAAGATAATAAATATCTGCTTTTTCAGGGCGAATGGCTGGATCTGCTTCGTGAGAGAAATCATGAGTACATGGTTCGAAAGCGTTGCAAGGGGGTTGCCGTCATCACGGCGTTGGCGATGACAGGGAAACCATTTTTGTACATGCCATCAAACTTGGTAGTGTGGAGGCATATTTTGCTGAAATGCAGAATCAGCAAAACATTTTTGTTGATCCAAAAATATATAGGTCTCTATTTCGCAAGAAAACTCTTTAATACTACTCATTGAATTAAATAGTTGAACAAAAGTGACAACATGAAGATCAAACGACCACGACAGCAAGACACTCACAAAATAAACAGGCGCATTGCGCTAGGTAAACTGCTTACCGGCAGTGCTTTTATTGCACTGCCCTTGCCTGTGAGAATACTGGCTGCAACGGAAACAATGCAGCTTGATATGGATGATATAGAATCCATGCGTAATAACTGGCGTCAGTTGCAGCGTGACAATCTCGAATTACCCGCTCCGGGAGACTCTTTCAGCAGGACGGAGGAGCAATGGCAAGAGCTGTTTTCAGATGAACGTTATGCGATTTTACGTGAGGCTGATACCGAAGAAGCATTTAGCAGCCCTCTGAATGAAGAAGAACGTGCAGGATTGTATCTCTGTGCCGGGTGTAAGCTGCCACTGTTCACATCAGCAATGAAGTATGAAAGTGGCACCGGCTGGCCAAGTTTCTTTACCACTATTCCCGGGGTTTTTGAAACCAGGCAGGATTTCAGCCTGATACTGCCCAGAACTGAATACCATTGTGTTCGTTGTGGCAGCCATCAGGGACACCTGTTTGATGACGGGCCGGAACCGACCAGTGACCGCTGGTGTAACAACGGCCTGGCATTAGTTTTTGAGCCCGCCGGGATTGAGGAAACTGCTTCATTTTAAAAGCTGAAGGAAGAAGACGTGATGAATATCAAGGAAACAGAAATGAAAAGAATTATCCATGCAGCAAAAGTATTGCTGCTGTGTCTGTTTGCCATTATCCCCCGCTGCGTCAGTGCCGCTGAATCCATTCCCGGTTCAGCCAGTGCAATCTTTGCTGGTGGGTGCTTCTGGTGTATGGAGCCACCCTATGACAAACTCGAGGGCGTTTTTTCCACCACCTCCGGTTATATTGGTGGCCATGTAGAAGCACCCAGCTATGAGCAGGTCTCATCCGGTTCGACCGGACATGTTGAAGCTGTTCTGATTGAGTATGATCCTAATGTCATAAACTATGAAGAATTGCTTGAGGTATTCTGGCGCAATATTGATCCTCTGGATGATCGCGGACAGTTTTGTGATCGTGGTGAGCAATACCGGAGTGCCATTTTTTATCGTGATGAGCGGCAACTGGAGCTGGCCCAGGAATCAAAAGCAACAATCGCGGAAACGCTGGATGCTGATATTGCGACAGAAATCCTGATGGCCAGTGAGTTTTATCCGGCTGAGGAATATCACCAGGATTACTATATGGAAAACCCATTGCGCTACCGCTTTTACCGTTTCAGTTGCGGACGAGATGGGCGTCTGGAAGAACTTTGGAGTAAATGACAAAGGAATAAACATAATGCCATATAAAATCCTTCAACAACTTCCGGATTCTGTGAGGGATAATTTGCCAGAACATGCCCAGGAAATCTATCTGGCTGCATTTAACAATGCCTGGGACCAGTATAAATCTGCATCAGATCGTCAGGGTGATGATAGCCGTGAAGAGGTATCCCATAAAGTCGCCTGGAATGCGGTAAAACAGAAATATGAAAAACAGAATGGAAAATGGCAAAGAAAATGAGCAAGTGAATTCAGCATATAGAAACTATTCTGTATACACCCCCAGAGAGAGGTCATGCTACATTTTTTTATAAAAGCCAGGGTTTTTATACTATAAGACAACTGCTACTTACTTGAAAAAGATTATCAGCATGTTATGTTTATAACCAGAAAGTCAATTCAGGGTAGAGTATCCACTCCACCCTCAAGCTGGATCATACCTGTCACTTAGTTCTTTTCTCCTGATCAATTAATCATTGGATGCATAAAGCAATTTCCAGTGACAATTAGCTATGTATATTCGATATACATATGAATACTCAACCATTAGAGGACTTATGTTATTAGTTACAAAAAATCTTAAACTTTTCACTTCGATTATTTTATGCAGCATCCTGTCTGCGGCCTGTACTGAAGAAGGCCCCATGGAAGAAGCTGGCGAAGAAGTGGATCAAATGGCCGCTGAAGCTGAGGATCAACTTGAAGATGCACAGGATCAGGCAAGGGATATGACCAACGATCTTGGTAATGATCTGGAAGATGCCTGTGAAGAAGCTCTGGACCAGAACTGTTAATACAGGAGCTTCTGATTATGTTTAATTGGGCTGTCACTTTTTTAATTATTGCGATAATTGCTGGGATATTTGGTTTGTCAGGTATTGCTGGAACAGCCACTAATATCGCATGGATTCTGTTCCTGGTCGGACTGGTTCTGGCCGTAGTTAGCGGCTTGAGTGGCTATCGACGCAAAACCAGAAACTGACTGTCAGCCATAGTGAAGTGAATCTGATCAGTATATTTCAGGCTCACTTTCAATACTGACAAGTATTATTCTTATATGTCACATTCCATTCATTCAGGCAGTAATAAGTTAACCAGCTATTGCAGCAGGCTTGTATTTATCCTGTGTCTGCTTGTTCATTCGCCAGTATTACTTTCCCAGGCGGCTACTGAACAAAATTCTCAGGAAAACGAAGCGCTGGCTTCCGAGCGACTGGAATCACTTATTACCACCCTGGAAAATGAAACAACGCGTTCGGAACTGATCGCTGATCTGGAGACACTGCTGGCTACCAGGAATGATGAGCAAGATGATTCATTACTGGAAGCGCTTAATCTGCAACAGGCCGGTAATTTTGTATTCACACGCTACAATGAATTGTTTGACAGGATGGGTATCAGCAGTAACGCCATAGGTAAGCTCCTGGCATTGGCTCTTGCGGCGTTATTACTCACTGTGCTGGCGCTGTTTAACCGATTCCTGGCACGCTTCTTCGACCGTAGACTCAAAGGCCTGAGAAAAGCCCTTTGTCTATCGAAAACTCGTTTCCGCAGTTGTTTTAAATTTCAGGTACTGGCCGGTTATCTCCTGGCAGGTGCCTTGTTTTTATACAGTACATTTCTGGCTTTTCTTGCTCCCGAAACAGCACAAAATTCCTTGAGTTTTCAAAGTATTATCCAGTACCTCGTATTTATTCTGTTTATCTTTTTTGTGTTTATTTTTATCTATGAACTGGTCAATGCCAGCATGGAATATATTTTCAGTCACAATGAAAATGTGACTGACGCCAGAGTAAATACTCTTTTGCCAATCCTGCGAAACGTGCTGTATTTTGCGCTGTTTGCCATTTCAGCTTTGGTAATACTTTCCGAACTCGGCGTAGACATTGTCCCCTTGATGGCTGGAGCAGGCGTAGTCGGTATTGCCATTGGCTTTGGTGCCCAAACATTGGTCAAGGACTACCTGAACGGATTTATCGTCATATTCGAAGATCTTCTGCAGGTTGGAGATATCGTTGAACTGGCCGGAAGATTGGGTGAAGTTGAAAAAATCACCATCAGAAGAGTACAGCTTCGTAGCCTGGATGGAATCGTGCACACAATCCCATTCAGTGATATAAATATTGTCGATAATTACACCAAGGAATTCTCCTATTATCTGCTGGATATTGGTGTCGCTTACCGTGAAAATACAGATGAAGTAATTGATTGTCTGCGCAAGATTGATGAAGAGATTCGTCAGGATGAAAACTACGCCAATGATATTCTGGATTCAATGGATATTTTTGGTGTGGACAAGTTTGCTGACAGCGCAGTTGTAATCAGGGCTCGTATAAAGACAGTTGCCCATAAACGCTGGCGAGTGGGTCGCGAATACAATCGTCGTATTAAAATGGCCTTTGACAAGCAGGGTATCGAAATTCCCTTTCCTCATCAGACCTTATACTTTGGTGAAGATAAGGATGGGTCTGCTCCTGCCGGGAATATCAAGCTTAGCAAGCATGGCGCAGTTAGCGAGTCACCAACTAATCAAGTGCATAAGAAAGCAAATAAGGAGCCTATAAAAAAGTCGGATACTAGATGAAGCAGGCTCTGGCTAAACGACTGCTATTGCCCGGAGCTGAAGTTCATCATTAAATTAAGTATAGCGGGTGTCGTGGCACCCGCTACTGTCCAACTGACTGGTATCAGGTTTATAACTGTCAAAAACTATAACGTACCGATAAACGCAAACCGGTAATATCATCGTCATCAACTTCAGTGTTGGTATAGTTTATAGCCCCGGAAAGCCTGTTAGTGAAATAGTATCGTCCACCGAAACTTAAACTGCTTCCAGAATCATCATAAACATCCTGATAACCAAACCCTCCCTCGAGTTCGACCTGGGAGTTGAGCAAGTGCCGGATGCCGACTTCAAAACCATATCCACTTTCGTCATTTGCACCAATTTCAGCATCAATCAGTGAAAACACGCCGTATAAATCGGTCTGTTCATTTAGTGAAGTATGAGCTCCAAGCCCAGCTTTGACCTCTGATGAATCAATATTAAAGTCATACTCAGTATCAGCTACAACTGCCTTGATAAATAAGACATCTGTGATATCAAATGACACGCCAATATCGAATCCATCACCATCAACATCTAAAGGACCGGCATCAAATTCAAGAGTACTGAACCCTGCTTCCAAATAATTGTAGTTCAGCGCTTGGGCGCTAGCCTGCATGCTGAAACTACACAACAGACTTGTGATACTTAATGTAAAAAATTTCATTTTCATCTCTTTTCCCTTTCCCCAATATTGAGTGATAAACGATGACCTGGGATAAAACACATATTTTCTCCCAAAACTCTCCAACTTCTTTCGCTGGCTATTGTGATAAATAGATGGATCGAAATCTGTCTAAAACTTCACATTTTTATAAACCGCCTGTGCAATAGGCAGTTGCTTAACTGTAAATATGATTTTTAGATATTTACAATGGGTATAGTTTATTCTTAATAATCTGTGTCTTAGATGCTCTTTTCAGGTCCAGACGCCATCTAAACCAAAAGGCAAAAGTATCTATTTTCTGTAACATCGCTAAACTTTCATACTCTAATCGAGAAATAGGTATTTGAGGCGTCATAATGCTGCGGTTTCTATTGATACTGGTATTGGCTGGCACTACTTTAGCGGCAGAACCTGACTGGACAGCTTATGATGAGCTGCTGTCGACCCATGTCACGACCGGCGAAAAAGATGGCGTTCCGGTCAACCTGGTCGATTATCAGGGCTTTGCCGGGGATCCCCGCCTGGATATCGCGCTTACACAAATCCGCAATTTTGACCTCAGTCAGTTACAGAGCAATGAAGAAAAACTAGCCTACTACATCAATGCCTACAACCTTCTGACCATCAAACTGATCATTGATCACTGGCCAGTAGATTCAATCCGGGATATTGGCAACTTTTTTCGTGGCCCCTGGGACAGGGTTGTACTGGAAACCAGTGAAGACCGACTCACACTGGATGATATTGAACATGACATAATCAGAAGCTTCGGCGAGGCCCGCATTCATTTCGCGGTTAACTGTGCATCTGTCTCCTGTCCTGATTTACGCCGTGAAGCCTATCGGGCAGAGGACCTGGACAGCCAGCTGGAAGAGCAGACAATTCTTTTTTTGTCTAATCCCAAGGGCCTGCAGGCTGATGCTGACAACGTACGTGTCTCGCGGATATTTGACTGGTACGAAGACGATTTTGCCAGTTATGGTGGTGTGGAGAATTTTGTTCGGCAATACCGCCCTGAACTTCAATTCGATGATCTGGAAGCCAACCTGAATTACAACTGGAACCTCAACACCAGGCGCTGATTATTCTTCAGAAAAAAAGATATCCCCGTAATATGCCCGGGCACTCTGCCCGGTATCATCACTGTCACTCATGATGGCAACGGCGTGAATTTCATTTACTTCGACTCCGAACATGCGCCTGAAGTCCTCCCTGATATTGCGTTTTTCAACAAGCCACTGCCCGCTCAGCGAATCCCCTGAACGCAGAGATAGCATCATTGCATTTTCTGTCACCGCACTCTCCCATTGCGTTTCTGCCGGCTGGTCACTGGACCAGACATAGTTGATCGCCCGGGTCTGCCAGAAAAAAATACCACCTGAAACCACGACAAATATTCTGGCCGGATAATCATCTCCGGAGCGCCGGGTCTCATCATTGCCGGAAAATGTATTTTCTACTTTCCACGACCAGTTCAGGTAAGGAGTCTGGGTCAAGTCAATATCAGTTTCATAAAACAGCCCGGAAGCGCTGTCTGAACTTTGTGCGCTGAGTACCTGCTGCTGGGAATCCTGCACCAGTTGATAACGGGTAATTCCGGAAAAGGACTGCTCTTCCCAGCCCTCGAGAATGCCTTCAGAGAAACGTCCGATTTGGATATTCTGGCCAAAAACAGAGACGCTGAGCGAACCCAGAAGCAGGAAGACAAGACCGCCCTTACAACACACAACAGTTATCCCTGAGCTTTTCAGCTTCACTACTTACTGGTTAATTTTGCGCGCCTCACGCACGTTGGAAATGCCACCGGCATTACTGACATTGCTGAACCCGGCTTGCTCAAAAATTGCCTGGGCCTGCCCTGCCCTCACACCGGAACCACAATAAAGCCTGATATCCGCATCACTATCAATATTCAGGCTGGACAGACTTGCGGCACTCATAGCCTGTAAGGGCACATTCATGTCGCCTTCAATATGATCCTGCCGGTATTCCTCAACAGTCCGCACATCGATCCAGACTGTTTCACTGGAAGCTGCGGAATCATTGAAACCCGTACTGGCACATGAAGAGAGTGAAAGGGCTAACAGAATTATTACCAGGTTGGGGAAAGTGCTTCTGAGCATGATGAATACTCCTGTTTTATTATCATTATCGTCACATCTTTGCTCATCCGGACAGGATATTCAAGCAAACTGAAAGCTGCTTCTGTCCTGCTTGATCTATATCCAGGCGGAAATCTATGAAATCAACGGCAATCATCCAGGGGAAAAGAGTCATTCAATTCAGGCCAGGATAATGCCATTCCGCTCAACGCAGTTCTACATTGCCCTGATCATCAACATTAAAAGTGACTATCAGTGGCTTTTCGCCTGTAGCTGACAATATGGTATCAGGCAAAGCAATACGGCCGTTCTGATGCAGGATAGAGCCACGGACTGTGGCAGGGTTGGCAGCACTTTTACTGTACATATTACTGTAGATTTCGTAATCACCTTGCATGGCACTGGGACTCAGCCAGATTTCATTGCCCGGCCCCTGGATATTGTCTTCTTCAAATGCAGCATCGGAACCCGGAAAAGTTCTTGCTGCATAGTAGTATTCGTTGCCCTGCGGGTCGATGATATGTAAATCCACATCATCCGATGTCCCCCAACTGATCACAACCAGAACAAAAGTCTGCTGCAGCAGATCTCGACAGGCTTCCAGCTCATTCTGTGTGCTCGTAAGGATATCACCGGCAGGGATTTCAGCCTGGCACTGCGCAAGCTCTTCCTGGGTCTGGGAAAGAATGTCTGATGGGGCATCCAGCTCGATATTCTGTGACTCTAGCTGCTCTCTGAGCTCATCGATTTCCGCCTGCATTTCAGCCTGCAAATTTTCGACCAGTTGCGGCGAATCTCCGGTATTTGGAAAGAAAGGCAAGGCAACAATGGCCAGCAACATGAAGGCACCCAGAGCCGAGGCAAAAAGGTCCAGTGCCGACATGCTGAAAATATTGACTTCTTTATTACGTAATTTCAAAGCACCATCCAAAAAAATATGCCTGACACGGCTGTTTGGGCAGTGTCAGGCGCATATTATACAGACTCGAAGCCGGCTTTAATGCTTTGCAGCAAATATCTCCGGACAAGCCCTATTCGTTGATTATCACATCATCTATTTCAAGTGCTCCGGGTTGCCCTTCAATTTGCTGAAAGACATTATCACGCTTACCTTCGGGACAACGATTATTCACCTGACAGACATATTCCAGCAAACCCAGTACCTCCCGGTCAGCGCCACAGAACATATAAACAATACATTTATTTTGCCCAGAATTTTGGAAATACTTCTGCAAGACCTGTATCTTTTGCTAGTCTTGCTGACGGAAACCCCATGAGATCACGGAGTCCAGAATGAACCAGTTCGGACAATCACTACTATTGATTTTTGTATTGCTTAATCCCTTTATCATGAGCATCTATCTGCTCACTCTGGTGAAAAATACCAGCCTGGGGACTTTTTCCAGTTTAATCATCAGGGCAGGCCTCATCAGTTTCGTGGTGTTTGTGATCTTTGCCTGGCTGGGTGAAGTGATCTTTGATGAAGTGCTACAGATACGTTTCCCGGCATTTATGATTTTTGGGGGAATTACCTTCCTGATTATCGGCGTCAGACTGATCCTTGGAATCGGCCCGGCCATGGAAAGCATCAACCCGCAATCAAAAGAAGTGGCGGGTGCTATCGCCATGCCATTCATCGTCGGCCCTGGCACCATCAGTGCCAGTGTTATTGCCGGCACCCAGTTGGGAATCATGCCCGCCGCACTGGCCATCGGTCTGGGCCTTGTCTTTGCACTGGGGTCTATGGTGCTGTTTAAAAAGTTGCATGATTTTGTGCAGGCAAAGAAAGAACGCTATATAGAACGGTATGTGGAAATCGCTGGCCGTATCACCGCACTTTTCACTGGTTCATTTGCCGTCGACATGATACTGCGCGGTATTGAGCGCTGGCTGGCCTTAATGTAACGGATAGTTATTAACCCAAGCCAGTTCAATTTTCTATCCTCAGCGTGAATAATTTTGCTCGGGTAGGCCCAGCAGAAAAGCTGGTCAATACCGGAAGCCTATTCCCGACTCTGGTAAACTCCGAAATGCACATAAGGCGAGCTGGCACGTTGTCCCGGAGCTACATTACCCGGTACTTCATGGCGAACAGCAGGCAGACTTTTCAGATAGGCGGCAATCGCCGTGGCATCATCCACAACGATTTCATGATAGGCCGGCCAGGGCATGATAGGTAAAGTCTGTTCCCCATGATTGTCCATGCCGGTTCTCAGCATGGCGACAATTTGTGCAACACTCCAGTTGCCAATTCCGGTTTCCGGATCAGGAGTCAGGTTGCCCGGATAAACGACGCCCGGATTAATTTCCTGCAGGGGATTGGTATAGGCAATGCCCCAGTCGGAACCAGCCAGCAGTTGATCGGCTCTGGGTTGTCCAACCAGTGCGCCATTGGTGTGGCAGGAACCGCAGCCCAGCAGGGTCACCAGGTAACGACCGCGCTCACGCTGCTCAGCCGTGAACTGATTATTCGGAACAGATTCAGGACTTTCCAGCATGGTGGCAGGATTGACCTGTTCAAACTCATCCAGTGGATTATAGGGCGCGGGATCTGAGGCGCAGGCTGTTATCAGGACTGGCAAAGTGGCTATCAATATCAGCTTTTTCATGGCAAGCCTCTCTTGGCAAAATTAACACAATCTGAAATAGACCAGATTAAAGCAAGCAGGCTGGAATGCAATGCCTGGATAGTCTAAGAATATGACCCAAACCAATCCAGAACAGGAATTGTAAGCCTTGAGCTCATCACCCTAGCTTGCAGTATTGAAATCTGTGGTGACTCTTTAAACTTAGGCATGCGAATACCCTTCCCGGCGCCCGTAGCAACCATAGAAGAAAAACCGTATTATCTTAAGCAGCCCTCAAAAAAACCTTTGCGGATAAATAAGTTAATCCTTAGCCGATCAGTCAAGTAATTATCCAAAGGCCACCATTCCCTGTCACCCTATCAACGTCGTAGTTCTAAAAGACACTTTATTAGGAATCTTAATGCTCCTGGGATATATAATCTTGAAAGAGGTTTCCCGCTTAGACGCTTAAGTACTTATCCAACCCGACCTTAGTTAACGGGAATAAAAATTGTATGATAAACCTCTGAAGATTAGGCTTTATTTGCTTGGACAATGATAAAATTGATGTAATTATAAAAATAAACATGATGAATATGGGGTAGCGACTCAGTTTGAAACTTTAATCTTAATGCCGGAAATAATTCAAACTGAACCACTATTGAATATGGAAATCATTAGCCATTCCCTGAAGACTTTAGTAGCATACTGGATTCAAACAACTAAGTTCTATAATTATAATTTTTCTAAATAGTTATAATTTTTCTAAATAGTAACATTGGGCTTCTTGCTCTTAGCAATCTTTAAAGGATTAAAGTGAATACCAATACCCAGTCTCTTCGCAATTTTATTTCCATCTCTATATTGCTAGCTCTGACTGCTTGCGGTGGTGGCGGAGGCTCAAATTCCACAAGTGCACCTCAAACTCCTTTAGATTCTTCACCTCCGGTTGAAACAGTAACTGTAAGTGGTGGAGTTCAGAAAGGTCCTTTTATTGTTGGAACGAGTGTTTTAGTGAACATTCTGGATGAAAGTGGAAATCCAACAGACTCAACAATCTTAACTGAAATAACCGACAGCATTGGCTCCTTTTCATTTTCTGTAGATGAAAACAGTATCGTTCAAATTGCCGCTGAAGGCTATTATTATAACGAGCTCAATGGAAATCTATCAAATGGTACTTTATCCCTGAAAGCTATTTATAGTGCCTCAGGTGACAACAATAATCAGGCTTATGTCAATATCCTTACACACTTAATAAATGACAGGGTACTAGAGTTAATTAGAACAGAAAATCTAGATGTTGATTCTGCAATTTCACAATCACAGGCAGAATTAATTTCTGCATTGGAGCCAGTTTTACACGTTGAAAATATTTCAAGTTTTACTAACTTATCTATATTCAATGAAAGTAACGGAAATGAAAACGGAAACGGTTATCTTCTTGCTCTCTCTACAGCTTTCTATCATTATGCTGAAAGTACTGCTGAAGGCACTTCCAGTTCAGCAGATGCACAACTTTCACTTATTTTGAACCAAATCACAGATGATTTTGCTACCGATGGCACTATCAACCAAAACAACTTTACCAATAATCTAACTTCAGCCTTACGCAGTTTAAACCCTTCAGCAATTACTGAAAATCTAATAAACAGAAGCAGTATAGGGGTTTTACCCCGGTTTTACGGATAACTCAGAAAAGGCTCATAAT
>CERN01055848.1_pt1 | contig 46224 bp, 51 predicted proteins | sample 530761 | NCBI WGS metagenome assembly CERN01 (sample SAMEA2620947, study PRJEB7988) | marine metagenome | isolation source: saline water (ENVO:00002010), including | reverse complement strand
GTAGGTAGCCGGGAACGAGTGATGCGCATAGACCGCACCGGATGCAAACAAGGTAAAACCCAGTGACAGCACAAACGCGGTAAGTAAGTTTTGTTTGCGTTGTTTCATAATCAATCTCCTCGATAAAGTGTCTGGTGAATTTGGCGTCTTAGACACCTTATTATCAGTTAGACGTTAAAACAGCCACCACACCAACTGCTTTTGCCGATTTCAGAGTATTTAGTTACTCGCTCACGACGATCAATAATACCCTCTTACACCCAGTGAAAACAAGCGACTCACCAGGACCATACATGATTTCATGGTAGGGATACAGTGTGTTCATTGCAATGTGCATAAGGCATAATCCACAGTTATTCCACACTTCTCATCCAGCCTGCATAAAAGCGCCCTGATTTGCTTATTTTATATTTTGTTAACTCTGATTTAAGGACTTTATATGAAGTTAATTTCCTGGAACGTCAATGGTATTCGAGCCATCGTAAAAAAAGGCTTTATTGAACAGATCAAGGAACTGGCGCCGGATATACTTTGTCTGCAGGAAACCAAAGCACAGCCCGACCAGGTAATCGAAGCTTTGCAGGCCCTTGAAGGCTATGAAATATTTGCCAATTCGGCGGATAAAAAAGGCTATTCAGGCACAGCCATCCTGAGTAAAAGAACTCCCGACTCGATTACTTATGACATGAATAATGCCGAACATGACCAGGAAGGCCGGGTTATTTGCGCAGATTATGGAAAATTTTCCCTGGTGACTGTCTATACCCCGAATTCAGGCAGTGAACTGAAGCGTCTGGACTACCGCCAGTCATGGGACAGGGACTTCCTTAACTACCTGAAAAAACTGGAGAAAAACAAGCCCTTGATCATTTGCGGTGATCTCAATGTTGCCCATCGTGATATTGACCTTGCTCGCCCCAAGGCCAATTACAATAAAAGTGCCGGCTTTATGCAGGAAGAAATTGACGGCATTGAAAATCTCACTCAGGCGGATTTTGTCGATACTTTCCGTCATTTAAACCCGGAAAGCATCAAATACAGCTGGTGGAGCTACCGCGCCGGGGCCAGGGCCCGGAATGTGGGCTGGAGAATTGATTACTTTCTGGCTTCACGCGGGCTACTGGGCCAGGTTAAAAACAGTGAGGTGCTGGACCAGGTGATGGGTTCCGACCACTGTCCGGTAATGCTGGAACTGAAAACCTGAACCTTGCAGGTGCCCCGATCCGGAAGCCTTTAGCTGCCCAAGAAGCCTTTAGCCCTCGAGGAAGCCTTTAGCCCCCGAGATAAGACAGCATCACGCCGGCGGCAACGGCTGAGCCGATAACACCTGCCACATTCGGCCCCATGGCATGCATCAACAGGAAGTTCTGCGGATTGGCTTCCAGTCCGACTTTATTGGCCACACGAGCTGCCATTGGCACGGCGGATACCCCGGCTGCACCAATCAGCGGGTTTATCGGTGTGACTGTCATTCGATTCATCAGTTTAGCCATCAATACCCCACAGGCAGTGCCGATGCCAAAAGCCACAATACCCAATAGCAGGATGCCCAGAGTTTCAACATTCAGGAACTCTTCAGAACTCAGTTTTGAGCCAACACCGAGGCCCAGAAAAATGGTGGTGATATTGATCAGGGCATTTTGTGTGGTATCACTCAGACGCTCGACCACCTTGCTTTCCCGCATCAGGTTACCAAAACAGAACATCCCCAATAGTGGTGCTGCACTCGGCAGGAACAGGGCCACCAGAATTAACAGACACAGGGGAAAGATAATCTTCTCGACCTGGGATACATGGCGTAACTGATGCATGGCTATCTTGCGTTCCTCGACAGTGGTCAGCGCCTTCATGATCGGTGGCTGTATCAAGGGTACCAGTGCCATATAGGAATATGCCGCAACCGCAATCGCGCCGAGTAAATCCGGTGCCAGACGACTGGAGACAAAAATGGCTGTCGGTCCGTCTGCCCCACCAATGATACCGATAGCAGCGGCATCAGCGAGGCTGAAATCCATAATCCCGGCAGCACTGAGCCCTACTGCCCCCAATACTGTCGTGAAAATACCGAACTGGGCTGCCGCGCCCAGAAACAGGGTTTTCGGGTTGGCCAGCAGCGGACCAAAGTCCGTCATGGCTCCCACGCCCATGAAAATGATCAGCGGGAACATCCCGGTAGCAATTCCGGCCTCATAGATGTAATAAAGAATGCCGCCCGGGCTGGCCAGATGGCCGGCCGCATCATAGACCGGTTCAGCCAGAAAACCGGCGCCAGGGACATTGACCAGAATTGCGCCCATACCTATCGGTAAAAGCAGCAAGGGCTCAAAGCCTTTCCTGATAGCCAGAAATATCAGCACCAGACCGACCAGAATCATGACAAACTGGCCGGACTCCAGCTGATACAGTCCTGAATCCCGGAATAACTGAAGTAAACTATCCAAGCTGAATCCTTAAGAAATGGTGAGCAGAACGTCGCCCACGGAAACGGCATTGCCTTCAGCCACATCTATACTCTGAATGACTCCGCCTCTGGAGGCTTTGACTTCGGTTTCCATTTTCATGGCTTCGAGGATAATCATTACATCCCCTTCAGCAACAGACTGCCCGACTGTGACATTGATCTTGAAAATATTACCTGACAGAGGCGCATTCATTGCTTCAGCTTTACCTGAAGCCTTGGGCGCGGCGGCGGGAGCACTACTAGCTACTGGTGCCAGACCGGTGACATCTCCACCTTCACTGACCTGCACAACATAGGATTCACCATTGACACTGACTGTATAGACACTGGCGTCGCCAGCTTTGGCAGCCGGTGCCGGTGCTGCTGTGCTTTCTTCCCCGGTCGGTGCCGGTTCAAAAGCATCCGGATTGCCGCGGTTCTTGAGGAATTTAAGTCCGATTTCCGGAAACAGGGCATAAGTCAGAACATCATCAACTTCCCGCTCTCCTTCCTCAAGTTTGATACCCTCTTCTTTGGCTTTCTTTCTCAGTTCTTCAGTCAGACGCTCCATTTCCGGTTTCAGCAGGTCAGCCGGGCGACAGGTAATGGGCTCAGCCCCGTCAAGCACTTTGGCCTGCAACTCCTTGTTCATGGGCGCCGGTGTCGAACCATATTCCCCCTTGAGAATCCCGGCTGTTTCCTTGGTGATGGTTTTATAGCGCTCACCGGTCAATACATTAATGACAGCCTGGGTGCCGACAATCTGTGAGGTTGGCGTTACCAGGGCAATGCTGCCCAGGTCTTCCCGTACGCGGGGAATTTCTTCCAGCACTTCTGCCATCTTTTCCGAGGCCTGCTGATCGCGCAACTGGTTTTCCATGTTGGTGAGCATGCCACCCGGTACCTGGGCCAGCAGAATACGGGCATCAACTCCCTTCAGTGCGCCCTCAAACTTGGCATATTTTTTTCTGACCACACGGAAATATTCGGCAATCTCAGCCAGCAGCTCCAGGTTCAGACCCGGGTCGCCGGGACGATTATGCAGCATTGCATTGACGGTTTCTGTCGGCGAATGTCCATAGGTCATACTCATCGAGGAAATCGCCGTATCCACATTATCAATGCCGGCTTCAACCTGCTTGAGAATCGTCGGCACAGACAGCCCGGTGGTGGCATGAGACTGTGAGTGAATCGGCAGGGAAGTTTCTTCTTTCAGACGTTTGACAAGTTCATAGGCATCATAGGGATGCAGCAGGCCAGCCATGTCCTTGATGCAGATGGAGTCGGAACCCATGTCCTCAAGCTTTTTCGCCAGATCAACCCAGGTGTCAATATTATGCACCGGGCTCAGGGTATAGGATAAAGTGCCCTGGGCATGTTTGCCGATTTCCTTGACCGCCTTGATAGCAGTTTCCATATTTCGGGCATCATTCATGGCGTCAAAAATACGGAACACATCTACGCCATTGGTTGCCGCTCTTTCACAGAACTTGATCACCACATCATCGGCATAGTGACGGTAACCCAGAATGTTCTGGGCCCGGAACAGCATCTGATGACGGGTGTTGGGGATGGCTTTCTTCAGTTCACGTATACGATGCCAGGGATCTTCACCCAGATAGCGGATACATGAATCAAAAGTGGCTCCGCCCCAGGTTTCGACTGACCAGAAACCGACTTCATCAATTTTGTCGGCAATGGGCAGCATGTCTTCAAGGCGTAAGCGTGTTGCAAACAATGATTGATGGGCGTCTCGTAAAACAAGCTCTGTAATTCCTACCGGATCTCTATCTTGAATCATGGCTCAACTCTGTTAATTAGGTACTTTGACTTATTTTTTGTTCGATCGGTGTGCGTGTATTGCAGCAGAGATCACAGCCAGCAGTGTTTGCTGATCCTGTTGTGATGCCCGGGAAGTGCCTTTTGGGGTAGTGGGAACGGGTTCAGGCAGGTATTTTTGTACCACTGATGACATGCCGGTAGTAACAACTACCAGTAAGGTCAGGAACACAAATACGGTTCCCATCCCCAGCAGCATCAGACTAAAACCTTCAGTAATTAAGTTTTCGGTTCCCACAACTTCTACCAGGCTGCTAAAAAGAGCGGCAATTGTACCAGAATTTTGCTTATCTTCTAGCGCTGACAGTATCTGTACTTGTCTTACGGCAGATCTCGGTATAGCTTTAAGGATTGCGGTTCAGGAGTGCAGGATCCTGGCACCTGAAATACAAAGCCTGCTTGAAGTAGCGAGAACACATCTTGGAAGCTGAATCTCACCTTTTTACCGAAATTCTTATCATGCTGGGTGCCTCAACCGTACTCATCACTTTTTTTTACCGGCTTAAAATTGCCCCGCTTCTGGCCTTCCTGATTGTCGGTATTGCTCTTGGTCCAACCGGACTGGCACTGGTGGAAGAATCGGAACAGCTGAGCACCATGGCGGAACTCGGTCTGGCCTTTCTGCTATTCATTCTTGGACTCGAGTTTTCATTTCCACGCCTGCTGGCACTGCGCAAAACCGTATTCAAACTTGGCAGCGTTCAGGTTGGCCTCTGTACCCTGGTCTTTTTTATTGCGCTTTACTGGTGGGGAACAGGAAGTGAGTCGCTTGGCTGGCAGGGCGCGTTTATTATCGCCGGTGGTATTGCACTTTCTTCGACGGCAATTGTCTCCAAAGAACTGACCACTCTCGGACAACTGAACACCCGTCATGGTGAAATTGCCATCGGTATTTTACTGTTTCAGGATCTGGTTGCAGTAGGCTTGCTGATTGCCGTGCCCCTGCTTGCCGGCAATTCTGATACCCAGACACCGGCACAGATTGCCACCGTAGTCGGACAGGCTGCCGTGGTATTGGTTTTCTTTTTCCTCAGTGCACGTTTTCTATTGCCTCGACTTCTTGCCGAAGTCGCCTATCATAAATCAGATGAACTGCTGGTGCTGGCAGCGCTGGTGATTGTCCTTCTGTCAGGTTTCCTGACTGAACAGATCGGCCTGAGCATGGAACTGGGAGCTTTTGTCGCTGGCATGATGCTTGGTGATACCCGTTTCCGTCATCAGCTGGAAGCTGACATCAGACCATTCAGGGATTTACTGCTTGGCCTGTTTTTTATCACCATCGGCATGAACGTGGATATTGCACTGCTTCAGCAATTCTGGGCCAGAATCATATTTTTCGGGCTTATGTTGCTGCTGGTCAAAACTGCTGTCATCAGCATTGCCGCGCGTTTATTAAAAGAGTCCTGGCGCTGCTCCATGACAGCGGGCATGGTACTGGCGCAGGGGGGAGAGTTCCTGTTTGCGCTGATGGCTCTGGCTTCACGTAACAACCTGGTGCCTGCAGATGTTGCTTCCTTTATGATTTCCGTGACGATTGTCAGCATGGTGCTGACACCGATCACCATCCGTTATGGCGCCCACTGGGTTGATAAGATTCTGCAGCAATTTGCAAAAGACACTCCCGTTGAATATCAGGAGCAACATGAAATAACCCAGCAGTATTCGAGCGGGCATGTGCTGATTCTGGGTTTTGGTCGCGTTGGTCAGACTGTCGCTCGCTTCCTGCGACCACTGGGTATTCAGTACCTGGTACTGGAGACTGACCACATCAGGATTGCCGAAGCTTCCATGGCTGGTGAGCCGGTATTCTTCGGTGATTCAACGCGTCTTGACATACTCAAGGCTGCCAATGCCAAGGAAGCGGCAATCATCATCATCAGTTTTGATGATGCCGAAGCCGCCTGCAAGATCCTTCAGCATATTCGTCACATCAATGCGCATGTACCGGTATTGACCCGTACCCGGGACGATGCCAACCTGAAACGCCTGACTGATATGGGCTCAACTGAAGTCATACCGGAAACCCATGAAGCAAGTCTGACACTAGTTTCCCATGCCCTGTTAATGCTGAACATTCCCAGCCAGACCATTCACGACATGATTGATAAATCACGCCGTGATCGCTACAAGATGCTCAAGGGATTTTATCATGGTGAACGGGTTGGGTTTCTGAAGAAAAACAATCAGGAATCCATTGTCGTTCATGCAGTTCGGCTGACGGAAAGTGCCTGGGCCTCCGGTAAAAAACTTACTGAAATGATTTTGCCAATGGGCCTGCACATCAGCAAAGTCTACCGGGACCAGGAAACTTTTGAAGATGACACGCTTGAAGATGTTGAATTTCAACGTGGTGATGTCATCATCCTGAATGGCCAGATTGATGAGATTCAACTGGGTGAAGCCTACCTCTTGCGTGGCAAATAAAATTAATTCATTAGTGAAACAGGATACCAATGATCAGTGCAACACAGGCATTAACAGAATTAAAGGAAGGCAATCAGCGCTTTACTGCCGGTATCAGTGAAGGCAATACACCTCATATCCACGATATCCCGAAAGTACAGGAGCGTCAGGCCCCCTTCGCAATCATTCTGGGCTGTTCCGATTCCAGGGTTCCGGCCGAAATCGTCTTCGATCAGGGCATGGGTGACCTTTTCGTTATCAGGATTGCCGGTAATATCGTTGCCCCTTCTCAACTTGGCAGTATTGAATTTGCTGTTGAACAGTTTGGCACCCCGTTGGTCGTCGTACTTGGTCATTCAAGCTGCGGCGCAGTAATCGCTACCCTTGAGGATATTAAAAAGCCGTCCCCTGAAAACAGCCCCAACGTCTTTTCCATCGTCAAACGCATTCGGCCCACTGTTGAAGCCCTGCTGGGAAAGGAAACCCATACGGATGACCAGGACCTGCTGGAAAAAGCGATTCAGGCCAACATCCTCGCTTCTGTCGAACAGTTAAAAAATGAATCACCACTGTTAAAAGCTTTTATTGAGAAAAAACAGTTACTGATCGTCGGTGCTGAATATTCTCTCAATACCGGCAAAGTCACTTTTATAGATTAAGACAAAAACTTATGAATAACCCACAAGACAAATTTGCTTCAAAGCTGAGCTGTATTGTGCTGTGTTCTTTGCTTTGTACGTCCTGTGCAACTTCTGTCGGCATGACTGCTGCTGCCGTCACCAGCGCCACGATTTCAGTCGGAACGGCCGTGGTAAAGGCCCCCTTTAAGCTGGTCGGCCTGGCAACTGATGATGACGATGAGGAAGATGAGAATTCGGGAAACTGAAATTAAAGCTTTCCTAAGGGTTAAAACGGAATAGATACCTCACTTCTTCCACCGCAACAGCTTCACCATTAACCACGCGTGGATTAAACTGAAACTGTTCGATAGCTTGCAGTGCCGCTGCGTCAAAAATATCCAGGGGTTCTGCATCGGCAACAATTGCATCTGCCACTTCACCTGCAGCTGTCACTGTAAACGAAACCAGAACCCAGCCTTCTATACCGGCTTCAAGCGCCTCTGCCGGATACTCCGGTGAAGTCGTTGCAATTGGCAGTATTTCTTCATCAACAGTTCTGTTGCGTTCCGGCTGGCGCATTTCGGCTTCGTTGCTCACTGTGTCGCCGGACTGGCTTTGCGCTGCAGCCAGTGGTGTATCCTGTGTCTCATCAGCAATGCCGGGGTTCGTATAATTTTCCAGCAATGGCATGAGTGCAATCCCCAGCAGCAATGCTGCAGCAACAGCTCCTCGTAACAGCCAGTCAAAGCTGATCTTTTTTTGTGCTGCAGTACCTGCCAGGCAGTCTTCAAAACTCAGGCAGGGATCACTTTTGTGCATGTGTGAGTAATATTCATGAATACTGTTCTTCATAACTGCCTCCTAAGGTATTTTTGCTTTCCGCTTCGGTCAGTAATATTTTCAGTCGGACTTTGGCGCGGTGATACTGGGTGCGAACAGTACCGATACTGACTCCTAATATCTCGGCAATCTCACTCAGGCTAAAATCCTTGTAAAATGCCAGATAAATTATTTCCCTTTGCGCCAGGCTTAATTCGTGCAAAGCTTCATCAATAATTTCCCGCGCATATAAATCCCGACCGAACGCCCTTTCTTCTGACACTTCGGCCTCGTCAAATTCATGATCTTCAAGCAAGAGTTCCGGCTTGACGTTTTGACGAAATGCTTCCAGTGCCGTGAGTCTGATAACAGAAAACAACCAGGTCTTTAAGGAGGATTGCTTACTGAATACTGCACGACCTTCCAGTACTTTCAGGTAGGTCTGCTGCAATATATCCCTGGCGGTATCCTGATCAAAATCTACACAGAACATCGCCCATTGCAGCAACTCTGGATGCAGTTTACGCAGGATTTTTTCATTGATATTGGGGTTATTATGCAAAGTCACTTTTAGCCTTTTTATTATTTAGTGACAATTGCGGGGATATTGTATGACATTTGGTCGGAGTGAGAGGATTTGAACCTCCGACCCCTGCCTCCCGAAGGCAGTGCTCTACCAGGCTGAGCTACACTCCGAATGCCAAAATACCGGTATTTACCGAGGGGCAGATTTTAGAGCAGCTCAGCACAGGTTTCCAGATAAAAATTCTAGGGCTGTCGCGTTGTCATGGTGTTGAGAACGGAATTCGCTCCAGTGGCACCAACCCGGATTATGGTAAAGTTGATGTAATCACCTACATAGGTACCGATGTAGTCAAAGCGCACATCTTCGCCCTGTATTTCCCTGATCCCTGCAAAACGGACGGTATCATTCTCGATGCGGCCGTTCATGATGGTGACATCAGGTGCCCCGCCTATCCCTTCGAGTATTCCACTGACTGATTCACCGTCCTGCTCCAGAACAGCAATAAATGGCAGTTCATTACCATTAGCCAGTCGCACAGAGCCTGACCAGGTGCCGGTAAGATCCGTGGATTCAGCTGCATTGAGCATGACGGGAAGCAATAAAATGGCTATCAGGCGGGACATGAATTTAATGAACATTCTCAACTCCTGGATTAGTTATGTTTAATGACTGCTGGAGTATAAAAGTCTTTGCCTGGATAACTAAATACTATTCCACAAAAAAACACTGAGTATTCTTTGACAGCGACAAGATAAAGTAAGTAAATTTAGGGAGAATAACAATAGCACAGGTTCAGTTATGCGTAAGACTCTGACTTTAATTTTTGCCTTCATTATTTCACCCAGCGTATTGGCCCAGTGGCCCCCGCACATGGACGATGTACCTTTGCTGCCCGATGGTTCACCCGATCTCGATGCCCCGCCGCCGCGCATGCCGGATGGCAAAGTGGATTTTTCCGGGACCTGGGACTGGATTCACTATAATCCGGGCGGTGTTCAGGGTCGCTCCGTCGGAGAACCGGTAGAGCCCCCACCTGGTGTTGCTCCCTATGCTACTTTCTGGGATCAGGGCTTTGGCTATGAAGATGGCCTGCCCTATCAGGAATGGGCACGCGAAGAACGCGAGCGCCGGGTAGAAAACTTTGGTGTGGAAAATCCCGACAGTTACTGCCTGCCTCTTGGTCATATGCAGTTTCATACCCACAACCAGCCCCGGGAAATTATTCAGTCCGAAGACCGCTTGATTATCCTCTACGAAGCCAGTGCCGGCGTCAGGGAAATTTTCCTCGACGGCCGTGAACTGCCACCCCAGGGAGAACCCCTGCCTTACTGGTACGGCTATTCAGTCGGCTACTGGGAAGGCGACACACTGGTAGTGGAAAGCAATAACTTCAAGGATAACGGCTGGCTGGATTTTTATGGCAGTCCGACTACCGACCAGTTACATATCACCGAACGCTTTAACCGGCCAACTTACGGTAAGCTGGAAATAGATATTGTTATTGATGATCCTGGAGCCTATACCGAACCCTTTGGTTTGCGTGTTGACCAGGAGATCATGCCCGGTGAGGTTCTCATTGAATGGGTCTGTGAAAACGAACAATCCGTGCAATACTTTAATCAGTAATGCATACCAGCACTAATAATAAACAACAGGTACTGACATGAAGCGAATGATACTTTTAATCACAGGACTTTTTGGGCTTAGCCTGTTCAGCCTGCAGGCAAGTGCACATCATAATTTTCTGGCACAGTTCGATCCAGAACAACCGATACAGGTTACTGGTACAGTAGTCAGGGTTGCCCTGACCAATCCGCATGCCAGAATTTATATTGAAGCGCCTGATGCAAATGGTGAGCTGGTGATCTGGGATTTTGAACTGGCATCAGTCAGTTCGCTGTTTCGCCAGGGTTGGCGCCGGGATTCCCTGGAGCCCGGAGATACTGTTACCGTCCATGCAGACCTTGCCCGTAATGACCCGAATGTCGGTAATACGCGTTTTATCAGTTTGCTTGATGAGAGTGGCGAAGAAGCCTTTCGCTTTGGCTCTCCCCAGGAATAAGTCAGTCAGGTTAATAAAAGCAAGCTTACAATTACTCAAAGGCTGACGGAGGTTTCCCACATGTGCACCAGCAAACTCTGTCGACATCTGATAAAACATTTTACCATCCTGCTTTTATGGCCGATTTATTCAGCTCAGGCAGCTGTTACCGGCTATGAAATTGCGTCAGATGAACTGTATGCAAATGGCAGGGAATTTGGTGAAGCCGGTCAGTACCGCGCTATCAGAGGTACGCTGACATTTGCCGTGGATCCACAGAACGCTCGTAACCGCATTATCACTGATATTGAACTTGCTCCACTTGATGAAAATGGCCAGCTTGCTTTCAGCAGTGACTTTTTATTGCTGATACCGGTCAATCCGGCTTCCGGCAATCAGGTCACTCTGGTGGATATCCCCAATCGCGGCAATCCCATCATGCAACGATTCAATTTACCAACGACAGAAAGTCCGGACGGTGATGCTTTTCTGATGAGCGAAGGTTATAGCCTGCTTTGGCTGGGCTGGGAAGAAGACATCGACAGTGGTTTCAGAATTTCCATCCCCGGTACTGCTGACGGTGAAAATATTCCAATTTCAGGTCTGGGATTTGCAGCCGTTAGAGATGCAGCCAGCTGGATCAAGCATGATCCGGATGCACTGGTCTCGACAGATTACCTGCTGACTTTTGGGCTGTCCCAGAGCGGGCGCTACCTGCGCAGTTTTTTATATCTGGGCTTTAATACAGATGAAGCCGGCCGTCAGGTCTATGATGGCGTGATTCCACATATTGGCGGTGCTTCCAGGATTGACCTTAATCGTCGTGGAGCACAGCCGGTTTCCCAGGGGCAGTTTAACGCCACGTCTTACCCCTTTGCCGATGATGCCTATGCCGATCCGCTAAGCGGAGTGCGGGAAGGTCAACTTGACAACCCCCGGGCCAGAGAAAACCAGCCGAAAATTTTTTATACCAACTCGTCAGTCGAATACTGGGGAGGCGGCCGTATTGCCGCGATGATACATACCACTCCTGATGCCCAGCGGGATCTGATTTTGCCTGAAAATGTCAGGGTCTATCTGCTGGCCGGCACACAGCACGGACCGGCGGCTTTTCCGCCGGCTGCAGCAAGCACTGGTCAGTTGCAGAACAACCCGCATAACTATTGGTGGCCAATGCGGGCTTTATTAACTGCAATGACTGAATGGGTCAGGGATGACATTCCACCACCGCCGAGCGCCCACCCGCAATTGGCGAATGGCAGCCTGATCCCGGTCAGCGAAATCGAATTTCCGGACCTTGATATCGATGCATCCCTGAACAGCCTGGATGCCGGCATCCGCATGCCAAATCCCCTGCTCCAAGGCAATGGTGCGCCCGGTGCTGAGCTTCCCCTTCTGGTTCCCCAGGTTAATGAGGACGGCAATGAAATTGCCGGTATTATTTCACCTGAATTGACGGTGCCACTTGCCACATATACCGGCTGGAATTTTAATAATCCGCAAATCGGCGACCCGAACCGGCTCTATCCACTGGCCGGTGGCTATATTCCCTTCTCCGCAAGCCTGGAAGAAAGAATCAGTAATAACGACCCACGCCTGTCTATTGAAGAGCGATATGCCAGTAAGACAGAGTATCTGGAGCTGATTACTGCAGCAGCAGAAGATTTAGTTGCTAAACGATATCTACTGCAAAGAGATATTCCGGCCGTTTACCAGCGGGCATCTGCTCACTGGGACCTGTTAATGTCGGGCCAATAGCTTTTCAGGGACTGTAATCCTGCCCGGTTTTTCCCAGATCATTGAGATGCACCTTGAATGTTTCCCTTGCAGTGCAGGCGCTGATCGCAGCAATTATCGTAATTCCCAGTGTGCAGCTACCAACAATCAGCGGAATATTGCTGCTGCCAGGTGGTGCCAGAGCAACAAACATCGCCGGAAAAAATGCCGTAATCATTGTGCCCAGGTTTTGTGAAATCGCCATGGCGGATACCCGCGAGCTGGTCGGAAACATTTCCGGATAAAAGCTTGGGAAAATTGCGTTATAACCCTGGTATACCACGCCCCACATCAATAAAGACATCACAATGGCCATCGGGATATGATGAATACTGATCGCATATAAATATAAAAACGACAACAAGCCCGATGCTAGCGTACCGAAAATAATAGGCGGGCGTCTGCCAATGCGATCCGATAATTGCCCTACAAAGGGAATCACAATAACGGCAACAATATTCCCCAACACCGGAATCCATAAATAAACCGTATTATCAAAGCCAATACCATAACTTTCCTGCACGGCATAACTGGCACCGAATACTGTTGTCACTACCGGAATCACGTTCATCAGGGACATCAGCATAATCCGCAGCATGTCTCTCCAGTGATGTTGCAATGCTTCCAGCAATGGGGCCCTGGGAATTTCCCCCTGTTTCTTTTCTTCAGCAAAGGCCGGAGTTTCATCCACTTTACGTCGGATGACATAGCCAGCATAAATCACAATAAAACTCAGCAGGAAAGGTATACGCCAGCCCCAGAGCTCAAATGCTTCTTCTTCCATGAAATAGGCCAGCGGCAGAAACACCGCCGCTGCAAAAATCTGCCCGGCCTGTACCCCCTGCAAGGTGAAACTGGCAAAGAAACCTCGACGACCGTAAGGTGCATGCTCGAGAATCATGGTACTGGCCCCGGATATTTCACCAGCAACGGCAAAGCCCTGTATCAGTCTGAGTATTACCAGTAACAGAGGCGCCAACCAGCCAATCTGCGTATAGGTAGGCAACAAACCCACTGCCAGGGTAGAAAACCCCATCATGAACATACACAGGAGCAGGACTTTCTTGCGACCGTGCGTATCACCCCAGTAGCCAAGAAAAATAGCTCCGAGGGGTCTGGCTACATAACCAACCCCGTAGGTTGCCAGTGAAGCAATGATGGCAATACGGGGATCTTCGGAAGGAAAGAAAATCTGTGGAAACACCAGGGCAGCTGCCGTGGCATAAATAAAGAAATCATAATATTCCAGTGCTGAGCCAATCCAGCCACTGGCCGTTGCTCTTCTGGTTTGATGCGCGCCAGGAGGTTCATGAAAATTATCATCTGGAACTGCCATGCTGAAACCAACTTTTTTTATTATTAGAAAAAACCAAGCATTCTGTTTTTGTCTGCTGCATTCCCGGTAAATAATTGAAACGCATCAGCTGCCTGGTAAACAGCCATCCTGGCACCATTCATTGTCTTACATCCGAGGCTCTGTGCATACGTCAACAAGTCGGTATCTAGGGGAAAATAGATTATATCCACCAGCCATAAATGTTCGTGCAGCATTGATTTGTCTACCGGCATGCCCGGATTGCTTTTCATTCCCACCGGGCTGGCATTTACCAGGCCAGAGAAATCCTCTTTGCTGATTTCATTTTCATGCGCTGCTGTAACTCTTGCAGTTGTCTGGACAGAGTCAAGTCTATCAACCAGTGCCAGGGCTTTTTCTGCATCGCTGTCGTAAATATGCAACTCTTTAACCCCAAGTGACAACAAGGCCTGTGCGACAGATGACCCCGCTCCTCCAGCTCCGAGCAACAGGACTTTTGCAAGATTCACCTCAGGTAATACTTCACGAAAAGCCTGTATAAAACCGGAATAATCTGTGTTGAAACCGATCTTTTTGTCCTGCCTGAAGACGACGGTATTAACGGCACCAATCGACCGGGCTTCATCAGATAGTTCATCGAGATAGCTGATCACAGCCTGCTTGAAGGGGTGAGTGATATTCACCCCGGCATAAGCCTTGTCCTGCAAGCTTTTCAGCATTTTTTGCAGATCAGCCTGGGATAAACCAAGTTCTGCAAAATCGAAGAGCTCATAACTGAGGGTTAATCGCTGAGCCTTGCCTTCCAGTTCATGAAGTCGTGGAGATCTGGATTCACCGATATGTTCACCCAGCAGGCCAATTTTATACTGCGTCACTTCATACACTCTCGCTGACGAAAGCGCATATTGTCGCACAAAAAAAATCGCCAGAGAGCAATCCGACGTTTTTTCCGTGGACTATTGCTCTACCTGACCAGTGGCATGACACACTGAATAAACGCAGAAACATCCGCATCGGTCATGGCTTCGGCATCCGGGTTCTGTGTTGACAGGTTGATACTGACGTCTGACAGTTCCGCAGCCGAAGTATTAACTGTTCCCTCAATAGTGAGTTTCAGCATCCGGCCTTCAGGCAGCAAGCTAGTGCAGGACTGAATGGTTGTACCCGACTGCGCATGTACAGATAAACCGGCAGATACAAAGAAACCCAGCAATATTCCCATCAGTAGTTTTTTGTTCATCATTGTTACCTCATTGGTTTACATTACGGTTGACACCTATAACTACTAGGTATAATTTACCTATCTATTCTAGGCATATCAAGTTATAGTTCAATTAATAATCTACAAAGCGAGAAAAGTATGGCTAAAACCAATGCAGCATTTATGTCAGGAGTTCCGGAACTGCTGGTCTTGCGATTATTGTCCCGTGAGGAAATGTACGGCTATCAAATTGTCCGGGGCATTCGTCAGGCTACTGGGGAGAGCATTATTTTGGCCGAAGGAGTTATCTACCCGACTCTGCATGGCCTGGAAAAAAAGGGTTACCTTAGTGCCCGTTCGCGCACTGTGGAAGGTCGTTCCAGGGTGTATTACCACATTACTGCAAAAGGCAAAAAACGCTTTGCCGCAATATCCAAACAGTGGAATAAAATAACTGCAAGTGTTAACGCCTGCCTGGAGTTTGCATATGTCTAATCAGAATTTTTCAAAAAAAATTGCGCAGGCCCGAGTCAACATGTTACAGGCCGGCGTCTCGCCAAAATATGTGCGCCGAAGCATTACTGAATTAAAAGCGCATTTTGCCGATCTGAAAGAAAAACACCTCCAGGATGGCATGAATCAGTCTGAGGCTGAAATCCTTGCCGGGCAACAACTGGGTGATCTGCAGGAAATTGTCAGACAAACGGCTGCAAGAAAGGAACTGCTTTCCTTTATTTCCCTGCACCCCCGGTTAACTTTGTTTGTTTTTCCGCTCTTGAGTTATGTCCTGATGACCCTGTTGTGTATTGGTGCCATCCTTGTTGCCGTCGAGCTCAGTGGTATGAACACCCTGGCCGATGGAGAGCCATTACCCTCCGGCATCCTACCGTTCTTTCATCTGGTCGCCGTTTATTTAGTCTACCTGTTTCCGGTTTTGCTGGCTGTAGCTTTAGTTTATCTGGGAACACAACGCTTGTTTCGCCAAAAGCATCTGCTGCTGAGTCTGGTACTGATCAGCATTCTGGGCAGCATCTGGAATTATTCAATTACTGGCGGCGTTGTTGGTGAAGGCAGCATTAATCTTACCGTGGCTTTATTCGGTTTTGCGCCACCCTTCGGTTTTAATGCGGATTATTTTCTCAGGGCAGTCGTTCGCATTCTGTGCATTTTCGCAGTTGCATATTGCTTCTGGCAAAAGCTGTCTGCCAGTCAGGCCGAAACTGACTAAAAAAGTGGTGTTCCGGATTACTCCGGAACACCACAAGCTCACAGGGAAGTTAATCAGTACTCAGCTCAGGTCAAAGCGGTCAAGGTTCATCACCTTGTTCCAGGCCTTCACAAAATCCTGTACAAATTTCTCTTTAGCGTCTGCGCTGCCATAGACTTCAGCCAGCGCGCGCAATTCAGAGTTTGATCCAAAGATTAAATCAACACGCGAGCCAGTCCATTTGACTTCACCACTGCTGCGATCACGACCTTCAAAAACATCTTCCTCTTCAGAGACCGCTTTCCACTCGGTACCCATATCCAGCAGGTTGACGAAATAATCATTGCTTAACTGCTGCGGATTATCCGTGAACACACCATAGTCTGTCTGACCGTAGTTGGTGTTCAGGACCCGCATACCGCCCAGCAGTACCGTCATTTCCGGCGCGGTCAGGGTCAGCAGCTGGGCTTTATCCACCATCAGCTCTTCAGGCGATACGCTATAACGGGCTTTCTGATAATTGCGGAATGCATCGGCAGACGGTTCCAGATAATTCATTGCTTCAACATCGGTCTGCTCCTGCGAAGCATCCATACGTCCCGGTGTAAAAGGAACCTGTACTGCCTGACCAGCATCTTTGGCGGCTTTTTCCACCGCCGCGCAGCCTGCCAGTACGATCAGATCGGCCAGCGATATCTGCTTACCGCCAGTTTGTTCAGCATTGAATGCCTGCTGAATGCCTTCCAGCACGCCAAGAACTTTACTCAGCTGTTCCGGCTCATTAACTTCCCAGTCTTTCTGCGGTGCCAGACGAATACGGGCACCATTGGCACCTCCGCGCATGTCCGAGCCCCGGAAAGTAGACGCTGAAGCCCAGGCCGTACTCACCAGTTCCGACACGGACAAACCGGAATCCAGCACTTTGGCTTTCAATTCGGCCACATCCTTGTCATTGACCAGTTCATGATCGACAGCCGGAATCGGATCCTGCCAGATCAGGTCTTCAGCAGGCACTTCATCACCCAGGTAACGGGCTTTCGGCCCCATGTCTCGGTGCGTCAGTTTGAACCAGGCGCGAGCAAAGGCATCGGCAAATTCCTCCGGGTTTTCATAAAAACGCCGGGAAATTTTCTCGTAGGCCGGGTCAAAGCGTAAAGACAGATCCGTCGTCAGCATACGCGGACGGTGATGCATGGAAGCATCATGCGCATCCGGAATGCTTTCATCAGCATCCTTGGCAATCCATTGTTTGGCCCCGGCAGGACTTTCTGTCAGTTCATATTCATGGGAGAACAGGTTTTTGAAGAAGTTGTTGCTCCATTCAATTGGCGTCTGGGTCCAGATCACTTCCGGACCACCGGTAATCGTGTCATTGCCTTTACCGCTGCCGTGCTTGCTGGTCCAACCCAAACCCTGCTCAGTGATACCGGCCGCTTCCGGTTCCGGGCCAACCAGTGCGGCATCACCGGCACCATGGGATTTGCCGAAACTGTGGCCACCGGCTATCAGGGCAACCGTTTCTTCATCATTCATGGCCATACGGCCGAAGGTTTCACGGATATCCGTCGCCGCAGCAACAGGGTCCGGGTTGCCGTTCGGGCCTTCCGGGTTTACATAAATGAGGCCCATCTGAACTGCCGCCAACGGGTTTTCCAGGTCACGTTCCCCGGAATAACGCTTGTCATCCAGCCACTCATTTTCCATGCCCCAGTAAATATCCTGTTCCGCTTCCCAGACATCCGCACGGCCGCCGGCGAATCCAAAGGTCTTGAAGCCCATGGATTCCAGCGCCACATTGCCGGTCAGGATCATCAGGTCGGCCCAGGAGATCTTTCTGCCATATTTCTGTTTGATCGGCCACAGCAGTCGTCTTGCCTTGTCCAGATTGGCGTTATCCGGCCAGCTGTTCAGTGGCGCAAAACGCTGCGAACCAGTGCCGCCTCCGCCACGACCATCACCGGAGCGGTAGGTTCCGGCACTGTGCCAGGCCATACGAATGAAAAAAGGACCGTAATGGCCAAAATCGGCCGGCCACCAGTCCTGGGAATCGGTCATCAGATCCTTCAGGTCGGACTTTACGGCATCAAGATCCAGGCTCTTGAATTCTTCGGCATAATTAAAGCCCTCACCCATCGGGTCGGACTTGGATGAATGCTGGCGCAGGATTTCCAGTCGTAACTGGTTTGGCCACCAGTCGCGATTACTGGTTCCGCCTCCTGCACTCCCTTTGGCCCCGTGCATCACGGGACATTTGCTTATCTCAGACATGCTCTAGCCTCTTTGTGTTATAAATTGTTCAGTACGCGGCCAGTATATTGATTTAAGTATCATCTGGAAAATTGATTATATTGGTTCTAACTATTGCTTTTTTCGATTAATGAAACGAGGCTGGATATGCTACGGGTATTTATACTTACACTTTTACTGACCGGATTCACAGCAACCCAGGCAAGCGCCCAGGCTAACGACGATGAAGCAAACATACGCCAGGTCGTAGAACAGTATCTGGAAAGCAGGCGACAAAGAGATGAACAGGCCTTGCGGGCAATACTCACGGAAGATGTGGATCAGATTCCCTCTTCCGGCATTCTTCGCGATGGCATAGATGCAGTAGCCAATGGAACCCTGGCAACTTCTGATCGCACCGGCGGGGAGCGTTCCATCACCATCGAACGTATTCGTTTTATAAGCCCCGATGTAGCAATAGCGGATGGCCCCTACGATATTGTTAATCGCAACGACGGGCCGGACCGGCACTATCTCACATCAATTACTCTGCTCAGGGAAAACGGCAGCTGGAAAATAGCTGCGATCCGCAATATGCAGCCCCGGTAGTAGAATCCGGCGTTTGCTTATATATTCACCCCGATTTTGCCGAAGTGGCTGCCCGCCTCTTCAAAACGAAAAGCATCTGCCAGCGCTTCCAGGGGAAACTCCTTACTGACAACGGGCTTCATGTCGTTGGCATCCAGCGCAGCGATCATTTCCTGTTGCTGCCTGCGGCTGCCAACAATCAGCCCCTCAATACGCTGCTGTTTTCGCATGAAGGTGGCTGTCGGAATATCACCTTTAATACCGGTCAACACGCCCATCAGGGCAATGTGACCGCCTACGCGGCAGGCTGTAATCGATTGCGGCAGTGTGGCTGGTCCGCCAACTTCAACCACGTGGTCAACTCCCCTGCCATCCGTCCAGTCCAGTACAGTCTCGCCCCAGTTTTCATTTTGTTTGTAGTTGAGCGTTTGTTCGGCTCCCATAGACTGCAGACGTTCAATTTTTTCCTCTGAGGATGAAGTCGCAAATACTCGTGCACCCATCATGTGAGCAAACTGCAAAGAAAAAATGGATACGCCGCCGGTACCCAGTATCAGCACGGTATCACCGGCTTTAAGCCCGCCATTGATTACCAGTGCGCGCCAGGCTGTCAGGCCGGCCGTCGTCAGTGTTGCGGCTTCCACATGGGAATAGCCTTGCGGGGCATGAGTAAACCAGTGAGCAGGTGTTGTGACAGATTCGCGGGCATAACCATCAATTCCGTCTCCGGGCGTGCGGGCAAAATCGCTGACCCGCGCCGGGCCATCAAGCCAGTCTGGAAAAAAGCAGGAGACGACATGGTCTCCGACTGAGAATTCAGTAACTCCCTCGCCGACGGCTTCAATAATACCGGCGCCATCTGACATTGGAATGAGCCCATCGGCAGCTCCCATTACTCCCATGGCCACCCCGTAATCGTGGAAGTTCAGTGAGTTGGCTTTCAGCCTGACCTGAATCTCTCCTGGCCCGGGGGCTGCTGCCTCATCCATATCCACATACTGTAGATTATCCAGCCCGAAGGGCGCCTTGATTCTGATAGCTTTCATTTGTATTCCTGTTTTTGCCTATTTTTTATCTTTTGATGTCATGCCGCCGGTAAGAATAATCCGCATGGCTTCTTCCACGCCAATATCCAGTTCTTCCAGTTGCTTGCGTTCATAATATAGTGTGTAACCACCCATTTGATAGCTCATCGGAAAAAACACGCCAACGCGTTCTTCTTTATCTCCGGTAACAAAGGAACTGTCCTTCTCTTCGGCAGTAATCAGGCCAATCAGTTTGGAGCCATCCGGCATGGAAACGGCAACGACTTTACTGGCATCGGAATCAGCCGAACGGGTAATAAAATCCATGAAATCGCGCAGGCTGGTATAGACACTTTTTACCAGCGGGATTCTGTTGATGATGCCTTCCCCCAGGCGCAACAGGCCCTTGAGCAAAAAGGTCTGCAACAGCAGGCCAATCAGGAACAGGAAAACCAGCGCGAGGACAGTACCAAGGCCGGTGAAATAATAATCCTCGGGAAGAACGCTCAGGTAAACTGAACGCATGAGCCGTTCAGAAGAACTCAGCAGCCAGTAGACAAGATAGACACTCAGCGCCAGCGGTAATACCGCCGCCAGCCCCTTACCGCTGGTTGAAAGGACCTTTTTAATGATAAACAATACTCCTGACGCTTTTAATAACTGAAGACATTCAGGAGTATTGAATAATGCCCTGAGGTAGAGGTCAAGCTAGCCCTGCTTTCAGTCAATGCCCTTTTTAGAGTCTTCCAGCTTTCAGGGCTGTATTTCCCACATTACTCGGCTCTGAATATTTTTCTGCAGGTAGCCGTGTCATTATTGATGACAACACTGTTGAATGAAATGATTGTGCTTGTATAAATTTGATGAGGCAGGATGAGCCAATCGACTAAAAATCAATCACTGCAATAATGGAAAAGTTGTTGCGCCCCCTGCTACCTCCAGTGCTGTGAAAGCCCTGATAGTCAAACTGGATACGTTTACCTGGCCCGACTATATAGGCCAGCCCTGCCCGTAAATAACGATTATTACGATCATTAATTACCGTTGCCATGTTGGTATCAAATTCATGATCCAGCATATATTCAACACTGGCATTCCAGTTGTTATTGCGACCAAAGGTATAGGACGTAAAAATACCAGCGCGAGCAATACCCAGTCTTTCTCTATTCCCGAAAGGCTCATTCACAGGTTGACCCAGACTGTTAATTTTTCTTTCGTATCGTGTATCCAGGTATTGAATGCCTGCCATCCAGCCCAGTTGCGTCCTGGCCGGAATAAAATCAGCATGTGAGCTGTTATAGCGGCCCAGTAATTCCGATTTGAAAAACCGCCGGCGATTTTCGATTTCACGTTCTATTTCAAGAAGGCCGCCGGGAGTGAAAACTGCAATCCGGTTATCACCGTCAAATTTCAACTCTTCCAGACGCATTCCCAGCGCCAGCGTATCACTGAATACTATGCCGGCATCAAATCGTGGACCGGCAGCAAAGCCATCCGTTGTCCCTTCAACAAACTTGATATCGGCATCGGTATGCTCAAGACCCAGCCCGAAACTGACATAGGATCGCAGGGTCGGCGCATAAACCAGGCCCAGGTCAAAACGATCATTTCTGCCATGAAGCTTGTCCGGTTCAAATCGTTTGGCTGTTCTTGCCAGAGCACGTAGAAAAACCGGTTGCTGCATGTCCGTGGCAATGGGCAAGAGACTGTCCCATTGCAGCACATAGCTGTCTACCTCGGATTTTGCCTGACCGGTTCTCGCTGCAAGCTGGTAGCTCAACTGACGATTGACCAGTTCGCCCAGATCACTGCCAGTTGCGTAAAAACGCCTGAGTCCGGACTGTCCCATTGCCGCACCCCACTGCCCGATTTCGGCTGGGCTCGCAGACAGGGAGTATTGCGCTGCAAACAACAGGACTATGCCAGATAACAGCCTGAACAGATGGAGCAAAAATATCATTGCCCTAGTGCTCCAGCTGCGTAAATCCAAGGCGATCAGCTTCGCCGCCTGGGGCCCATATAACCAGCGCTTTTACTGGCTCATTCCCCGGTACACGGTGAGCTACACTGTCCTGTGGACGCACAATGCCGATCATGCCGGGCTCAAGCATATAACTTTGTCCGTTTACGATATGTTCCAGTACGCCTTCCATGACATAAAAGAATTCAATTGAGTCATGCCGGTGCTCACTAACGTCAGTTCCGACCCCGGCAGGAAAAGTAATTTGCCCAATCTCGACTTCTCCGCTGCCAAGATTCTGCGCTTCGACCAGCATGAGAATCTCCGTGCCGCTTGGCGCTCCCAGTAAACGCGTGCCATCACTGGTTTTTTCATAATCAATCTGGGCAAAGCCTTGTGTTCCAAAACCCATCCCGAAACAAATCAGCATTCCCATCAGTTTCTGTTTTGCATTTTTCATCGAGTGGTCCCCCTTTCCAGCAATCGATTGAAATAAATCAAGTCTGCAATTTCCTCAGCTGCATCTTCCCCTGCCATCTGGCCCAGTAATTCAAGTGCTGCCTCATAACTGACCAGTGAGCCGTTTGAAGTGATGATATTCCCGTCAACAACCACAGTTTCATTGATTTCAATATCAATGGCCGGATGATTCAGGTTCAGCCAGACTTCACCACCCGGATAGGTGGTTGCCTTGACGCCATTCAGAAATCCCGCTTCGGCCAGGATGTAGGCACCGGAACAGTTACTGGCCAGCCAGTCAGCCCTTGATCCCCGATCCCGAATGAAATCCATGAAAGGTTCATCATCCAGCACTGCATCCATTCCGTAGCGACTGCCGACAATAATGACATCGAGCTCTGGCGCGTTGTCGATAGAGTATTCTGCAGTCAGGGTCACCCCTTCCTGGGTGATTATTGTTCCCGCTTCGCGGGCAATAGTGACCAGCTCATAGTTGTCCACAGCTCCGGAAGCAATTGCGCTGCCAAAAACTTCCATGGGCGCCATAACATCACTGGTCAGTACGCCGTCAAACAACATGACGCCAATACGGACCGCACTTCCATCCGAAGCCGCAAACAGTGAGCTGGAGCATGTCAGGATCAAGCAGGCAGTTATCCAGCGGATTTTTTGTAGTAAAAGAACAGTCATTTTCAGGTTCCTCTTTAGCAGTTTTGCGGTTATTCTAGGCAGCAACTGATACAGTAAATAGAACCACTTTTATATTTTTTTATGAACCAGTTTAATCAGATAATTAGAGACAAGCCTGCCAGTGCGGAAGACCTTCAGTTAAATCCGCGTGCCAAGGGCCAGAAAATCCAGCAATGGCTGGATCGGGAATTGCGCAGGCTGATACTACAGGGACAAATCCGTGGCGGGGAGAAATTACCCTCGACCCGCAAGCTGGCACAGCTGTGGTCTATCGCCAGAGGCACCGTGATTACCGTCTACGAACAACTGGTTGCCGAAGGTTACCTGGAATCCCGGCAAGGCTCAGGTTTTTACGTCGTCACCGGACTTACAGAAGACATAGATTATGTCTTAGGGGAAAATTCGACCAGGGAAAGTCAGCCCGAAAGGCCGGACAGAAACGAAATCAACTATAAAGAATCTCCCTTTCCGGTTCAGGGTGATTTCACTCCAAAGGCATTCAGCCCTTTTCAGCCGGACTGTGACCTGTTTCCGCGAGTGCTTTGGGGGCGCATCATGTCCTCTCTCTGCCGTCAGGCAGACGCCAGTATTTTTCGCTTTGGCGAAGCTGCTGGTTACCGCCCCCTGAGAGAGGCTATCAGTCAGTATCTGGCCCGCTCCAGGGGCGTAAAATGCTCTGCTGAACAGGTCATTATTACATCGGGAACCCAGCAATCCCTGCAAATGATCAGCCAGATTCTTTTGCGTGAAGGTGACAATGTCATTGTTGAAGACCCCCTGTACCGCGGGGCCAGAACGATCTTTTCTCAAGCTGAATTCACACTGAATCCGGTTCCTGTTGATAAAGACGGCCTCACTATTGAAAAACTGCATAAGATCAAGACATCCAAACTGATTTTTACAACGCCGACAAATCAGTGCCCGCTTGGTGTAGTCCTGTCTCTGGAACGGCGCTTCCAATTGCTCGACTACGCGCAGAAAAACCAGGCATATATATTTGAGGATGATTATGACGGTGAGTTCCGTTATACAGGACAACCCTTACCCGCCTTGCAGGGGCTGGATAAAAATAACCGGGTCATATATGCAGGCACTTTCAATAAAACCATGTACGCCTCCCTGCGACTGGGTTACCTGGTTCTGCCCCCGGAACTGTTTAATGCCGCTTTACACTACAGGGCAACAATGGATCGCTTTCCTCCCGGTCTGGAACAGGCAGCCATGAGCACTTTCCTTCAGGAAGGACACTACAACCGTCACCTCCGGCGAATGCGAAAGGTATATGCAGGCAGATTAAAAGCCCTGCAAGAAGCAGTCGCCAGTTATTTACCAGAACTTCAAATCGGCACTCGCGCTACTGGACTGGAAACACTGGCCTGGTTACCGCAGGGTAGCGATGACAGGAAAGTTTGCGAAAAGTTGGCTGAACAGGGTATCAGGGTTCAGGCACTGAAAAACTTCTGTCTGCAGCAAAAGCTGCCTCCTGCACTGGTGATGGGCTTTGCTGCAATCACTGAAAAGCAGATACGGCAAGGTATTAAAACCATTGCACGATGCCTTTGAATTACTCTTTCCCGCCATTCAAAAATTTAAATTATCAGGACTATCAGACCAGCCGGAATACCTGAATCAGCCGGTCATTTTCATTGGGGCCAAGCGGGCGCCTGATCTCTTCGGGAACCGGCACCACCAGATTGGCAACAAAAGTCGAATCACGTAACCAGGCATATTTATCCCCGGTTACGTTAAATATCGGCGCCAGCCGGTATGTTCCGTTTGGATAGGCCAGTCCCTTGTTGTGTATGATGATCTGGTATTCATCATCCGTCTCAAGTCGATAAAGCGCGTCAATTACGGTAACGCCATCAGGACGCGTCACGGGAAAGTCACCGCCACCCGGTATAACCCTGCCACTTATCCCATTACCCCAGAACCAGCCACCAACAATCGGCCATAAACGGTTACGTACACCATCAGCAGCGTTATCTTCCGGCCCCATGACTTCCGGAGCGGTACAAATGGGGACAATATTCATCACCAGCTCAAGGCCGATCTGGTCATAGACTTCAGCATCAGCAAAACCTAAGTCTGCACTTGCTGCCATAGTCACTCCTCCGCTCAGTGCTGACAGTCCTGTCAGCACTGTCCCCTGACCAAGGATTTCCAGCGTTTTTCGACGTGATAATTTTTTCATTTTCACCCCTCAGGCTTCGTTGTTTTGCTGTACTTTCTTTTTCCACTCTTCAATGAATTCCAGAAAGACCTGCATTTTGGGTGGCAGTAAAACCCTGCCGCTTTGGGTGAACAGAGAAACCTTCAGGCCTGTTTCAGGAGCATTGAATTTGTTGCGTATGGTCGCCATTTTGACACCAGAAGTCTGTGCCGCTTTGGTATAGCTTTTATGTATAGCGACCTCTGCAAAACCCTGCATGGCATCAAGGTCTAACCTGGCTATTTCCTGTGGTGACATTATCAATCTTGGTAATGGTTTTCCCAAATGCCGTTAAGCACTGAAGCAGATTTTAATTTCATTCACAGTAATTATTCTGCAAGGTTTCACCGGCGAAGCGGGCGGCAAACCAGTCTGCAGCCATCGAGCCTCCCGGAGCAAAAACGCCAAAATGATCTGCTCCGGCCATTTCGATGTAGGTGACCATGCTGTCTTGTTCACAAAGGTCCGCAACCACCTCCCGGGTTAATTCGACCGGGACATCAATATCTTCGTCGCCCTGGACAATCAAGAAGGGGATCGAATCGTTTATAGGCAGAAATTCATCATTTTCTTCCAGCCAGGCACGCCAGGCTGTTCCAGGCTCCAGTGCCTCTTCTTTGGCATAGGGCTCAGATATCTGGGCAGCAGCCGCAAAAATTTCATAGCATCCCCAGGATTGAGCCGTCAGCATTTCCAGACCAGCTTCCGTCAGAATATCACTGAGTTTCAATTCAGGGTGTCCAACCTGCAGGCCTGCCATGCGCATAATGAAATAACCATTATTTGCCGGGATGCCGAGATCATAAAACGACAAGTCAAGGTGTCTGGAAGCCGGGGCCAGCGGGATGGCGCCAGCCAGATTCAGTTCCGGGGCATATTCTTCTGCGATGTGGGCCGCCCATAGGGCAGTCTGCCCGCCCTGGGAGAATCCATAGATTCCGACGTCATTGCCAGCCATCGCCGAGGGTAAATTCTGAGCGGCACGGACAATATCAAAAGAGGCCTTGGCCTGGGCTGCACCCTGTAAGTAGGCGGTTGGCCCGGGTGTGCCTGAACCCTGATAGTCGCTCATGACTACGATATATCCTCGCCCCAGCAGGCTTTCGATACCGGGAACCCTGCTTGACCCATCCTGCGCCTGATAGAGATTGTTCCGGGAGGGGGCACAGGAATCCTGCGTTCCAGTGGTTCCAGTTGCCCAGATGATTACTTCCCGTTCCGATCGAGCCGGAAAGCGTGGAATATAAATTTCTCCGGAGACATATTCCAGATCCCCGCCAGCGCCTTCACTGACATAAATGACATTCCATCCCTGGGCATTCAGCGGCGCATCCTGTCGTTCCTGTATCCAGTGGATGTCGCCACGTTGTGCACCGGCCGGAACAGATAAGGGGACCCAGTCCCAGAAGGCACTGCCGGATGGCCCCTCTACAGGGTCCTGTGCCTGTACTGGTGACAGAAAAACGCTGATTGAAACTAGAAAAAACAGGATTTTGTTCATTAACTCCCCCGGCAAGTTATTTTATTTTTTGCATAGATGCATTACCAAACAACACTAACAGAACTGTATTTTTGACTGTAGTGTTATCCGGCGAAACAGTCAGTTCTATAACAGATTGAAAAGCATGAATCCCAGTTCAGGCTGCATGTCAGTGCGGATTATTTTCGTGTTTGAATGAAGTATCCAGCGACATCCCTGCCCACTGTATTTAAACCCAAACAGAACATGTTAAAGCTCTTCAAGCAGAACTTCGCGAAAGCGAACGACACCCGTGCCATATTGCAGCGCGATGTAGCCTGAATCAAAGCTATCATCATTGATATCGACTGTTTCGATTCCGTTGAGGATTATCTGCAGTCGTGAACCCTGCGCCAGGATCTCGTAGCGATTCCACTGACCGGCAGCATTAATCTGCGCTGCAGGTGGCGCAAAATTGACAATACTCCCGGTTCGATAGGTAGGATCAGGACGCTGATCATAAATGTTCACCTCATAGCAGGTCTCGGCGCCGATATTTTCACTATCGGGGCAGCGAATAAAAATACCGCTATTGGCCGGAGCATCCACCCAGAATTCGGCGACCATACGAAAGTCATCGTAGGTATTTTCCGAGACCAGAAACCCACCTTCTCCGGCCCCTTCCACATAACCATTACTGAAAGTCCAGACAGTGTTTCCGGATTCATTCCAGTTATCCATGCTGGCACCATCAAACAATGTCATCATCGATGAACCTGAAGACATGGTGCAGGCAGCTACGAAGAGTGTCAGTAATATAAAAGTCAGTTTAATTGTATTTACCATTTTGATCCCCGGCGATTGCTGAAAAGCTTTCTTAAATTATTGTCTGCCCACTGATGCAATGTTGAATGATAAGTTATTTTTATGCAGCAAAGATTACTCCTTTTACCGGGGAGGCTCAATTAATTATCTTGCTGTAAAGAAGGATACCCTGAAGGAATGGGAAACAGACCGGGATTCAGTCACTATCGGAGTCTTCAGGACCAGTATAAAATTCCGGGACATATTTTTTGACAACATCCGATTCTGTTGACCAGGCATGACAGGTATTGAGGACTGCCGGTCTTTTCCCTGAGGCTGTATTTTCAACGATACTGCCATTGTCCTTGCTTTTAAACGGGATAATTGTCTGGAACGCGACTGTTGCCATCGGGAAAAGCAATTCCGTAATGTGGGTGCAGCCTTTGGTACCGCCGACATGTTTCCTTACCTGGTTACGCCAGCCTCTGCCAATACTGATGCCAATAAGCGATTTGTAATTAGGTGTGATGTCCGGACACATTTCAAAGGGACTGTTATCCGTTACTGCTTCAATATCCTTGATTTCCAGCTCATCATCAATCGTGACCCGAACCAGCATCTCATGTAATGGCTCACCAACTGCGATCTCATTGCGCCAGTCATTGGAAAATGCATAGGTCTTGGTATCGGTCATATGCCCTTCGATATCCCAAAGACCGTCCTTTCTTCGGTAACCTCGATAGGTAATGGATCGAGTGTGCAGGTGCTCCCTGTCTGTTGGTTTTGAAAGAGGCATTTGGAATATTCCGGATATTATTGTGCAGCCATTTCATTATAGTAAGGTACAAGGCTGTTGTTCAGCCAGGTGGAAGTACTGACGGTATTTTCCCAGCCCAGTTCCTCGAGCTGCAGTGCTTCGACTACCTGATCGACAGGAACTCCCTGTTGCGCCAGTTCCTGCATGCGGCGATTCATCTCGGCAAAACGATAGCGGTAAGCAACAACATCTTCTTTATTCATAATCCAGCCATGCCCGGGGATCAGCGTGTCAAAATCAATTTCCAGCAAGGCATCTATGGTTTCAACCCACTCCACGGCACTGCCGCCGGAGGAATAATCAATAAAGGGCATGCCGTCAATAATCAGGTCTCCTGCATGAACGGTACTCAGATCCGGAAAATAAATAACGCTGTCGCCGTCAGTATGTCCCCGGCCAATATGATACATACGCACTTCAATGCCCCCGAGAAATACCGAAGCTTCCCGATCAAAGACGATATTCGGTTCTCCCGGCTGGCCGATGTTGAGAAAATTGGCCCGCGTATTTTTATGCCCGACAATATCAAGGCCAGTGGTCTGAAGCACACCATTGCCCTGGGCATGATCAGGATGATGGTGCGTATTCAGAACATATTTGATCGGTAAAGGTGAAATGGTTCTGACCAGTGCCAGGATGTCATCAACCTGGTCATTAAATTTACTGTCTATCAGTATCAAGCCAGCCGGTGTCACCCTGACGGCAACATCCCCGGTCTCATGATTCAGGTCATCGCCATAACTGCGCCCGTCAGGGGTACATATTGCCCGCATACAGCGGGTAAAGGGTCCCCGAATCATGTAAAGGCCATCCTTGACGCGTTCAATCTGCATCGGTCCTTCAGGAATATCTTCCTGCTCATGACGCAAAGGTGGCTGGGAGAATACTGATGGGGACAGCAAGAGTCCGATTAAAAGCAGATTTTTCAGATACGGGGACATAATGATTCCGGTTACATTTTAGAACTATTATGCCTTATTCATTAATGACAGTAATACCCCTGTTATACTTGTACCCAAAGGCAGGTTTTATGGCAGAGAGCTTACAATCCAGCTTATTGTCACCCGCCAATATGCTATAGAATCAAGCTATGATAAAAACCCTTCCAGCAAGCTGTTTAAATGCTCTCAAGCTGTTCACCGGAAGTATTATTTTATTTTCAGCCAGCACCCTTGCCCAGCCTCAATCCGACACCCCCGAATTTTCCTCTCTTTTTCAGCAATTGGAAGAAAACATTGCCCTGATTAATGAGCTTGATAGTGAAATCACTGAAAACACGCGCCTTCAGAATGAAATCAGAGCAAGAAGTGATCAATTGAATACAGAAAATTCTGAACTGGAACAAATCACCAGTGAATATAACCAGGCACTAGAGGCCTTAAATGCTGATATCAACACTTATATAGCGGACTGTGATGGCCAGGCCCTGAGCAACGAGGCACTCAGCCAGTGTGAAGCAAGACGGCTTCGCCTGGAAGACAGGAATCTTCAGCTTACCAATCAGGCCGGACAAATCACTGCGCGGGAAGAACAATACAACCAGCAGGTCGAAGAAATTAATGCCAGTGAGCAGGCCCGGGCGCTGGCCGCTCAGCAGTTGTTTATCCGGCGTGCCGGGCACCTGAATACTATAGATGACATATTCCAGCAGCTACAATTGATCAACCCGCTGTTTCAGAATTGTGCTGCGCTGATTCCCAATGCGATGCTGGCCTGCGTTTCACAGGTACAATCGGGACCGGTTCTGCCATGAAGCAAGACTGGCGGGGTGTCGGGCAACCAAAAAATAAGCTTTCATATTCTTGAATCTACCTTAATAGTACCTTTTAACTTACTGTATTTATATATTTTATAAGTTTCAATCTTCACTCTTCTTCTCCTTAGTCTGCTCATCAAAATGACAATCAGCAAGCAATAAAATAACCCTTGCAGGTTATAATCTATATATGTAGACTTAATCCATGAATCGTATACGTAAAAGCTCAAAACAGACAATATCTGTCCTGAAGGCATTATTGAATGACTACCCGGACTGGAGTTATGGCTACGAATTGTCAAAACAGGCAGAGCTTAAATCCGGCACGCTGTACCCGATATTAATGCGTTTAAGTGACAGGGATTATCTCGACTCAAAGTGGGAGGAATCACCGGAAGCCGGGCGCCCTCCCCGGCATATGTATCGTCTGAGTACATCTGGTTTGCGCTTTGCTGAAGAGCAAATTGAAACAAGCAATGCCGCGAAGCATGCAGCTTCTTTCTCGACTGCGGGTAAGCAGGCATGAACAGACCATTCTTTCATACTCTGGTTAATTACATTATCGGTTTAGCCATAAAGATAATGCCGACCAAACGGTCTGATTGGGCTCTGGCCATGATGGCTGAAAGTAAATATCTCAGCAATGACCTTCAGGCGCTGGGATGGGCCCTGGGTTGTTTGAAAACAGCAACAATGGAGAGGATAAAAATGATGAAAACAGGAACTCTGCGTGTTTCAAAAACTGTCTTATCACTGGAAGTATTTTGTTGTTTTATTCCAGTAAGCTTAGTGTTTACTCAACTCATATACGCTGTCTTGACGGTATTGCAAGGCGAATTAAATGCTGAGAATCTTTATATATGGATTTTCTGTGCTCTAACACTGATAGGGCCGATTGGAATATTTCTTGGCATACGCCTTTTACTCAAGGGCCCTTTCAGGATAGGGAATATCCTTAAATCAACACTCTCTATCTTGGCTATCGGGGCAATTACTGCCGGAATGGCCCTGTTGTTAAGTGGCAATATAAATCTATCGGACTGGTGGCTGGTACTGCTACTGATCTGTTTGTTACCAGCAATGACAATTTTTCACCTGATTTATCTGACACAAAACAAACAGCTCATTGCAACTCAATAAAGGTGCAGCCCTGTAAAAACTTAAAGGGCTGCACTATTACTGACATCCACTAATACCAGACCTGGTAATAGATTAGCGTGTCCCGGTTCTGCCTTACATTGCCGGTTTTTCTAGAATAAACAGGAAGCGGTCTACATTTCTACCCAGTACCGGGCTGAAAATTGGCAGAGAGTGATCATCGGCACTGGTCCGGAGGATGTCCGAATCCTCTACGATCTCAAACCCGGCTTCCAGGGCCCAGCGTCTGCCAACCTCGATAGGAAGACGATGCATTGCCCGGAAATCAGTAGCTGGATCTCCAACATATTCGGTATAAACCAGCCTGCCACCGGGTTTCAGCGCATTGTAGATTTCCCGAAAAAACGCCACACCACTCTCATCATCACGATGGTGGGATTCCAGTCCGAAGACTGCAAGGTCAATGCTATTGGTCGGAACATCTGACACATTATCGACAGCCTGTAAATTGGACATGCTGGTCAGATCCTGAATCTGTTCTGCTGGAACTCTGCCGCCGGCACCGAGATCCTGCGCATAAATCATACCGCCCGGGCCTATTGCAGCAGCCAGGACACGGGCATACCATCCCCCTCCGGAACTGATATCCAGCACAGTCATGCCTTCTTCGACACCTGCAAGGTTCATCACCTGGTACGGGCGTCTTACTCCATCCCTGGCCCGGTCAGCAGCCGGCCTTTCATCTGAGTTAAGTTTTTCCATAAAGTCCGGTGCCACAGCGTAGGTATTTGTCATCATCGACAGTGCTGCCAGCAGCATGGTGATTTTTTTAAGTGAATGTTTCATTTTCATTTCTTCCTGAGCTTATTTATTTTGAATACTTATATGCGGTTTTGCTTAACAATTAAAGATAGGTAATTATATTCGTCTATACCATCTATACCATCATGAAACCTTTAACGCCAGATCACGACGTCCCAGTTCTGACAGGCTTATGCCGCCAAGAACCAGTGCCAGCGAAACAGCATGGTATTGCTCGAAGTTTTCCTGCAGAAACATGACAGCCATGATGGCGGCAAAAACCGGCACCAGGTTGATAAATACCCCTGCCCGGTTCGGACCTATCAGGGCAACACCTTTAATAAAAAATATTTGTGCCACCAATGACGGCAGAATAGTCACTGCCAGTGCAATTAACCAGCCCTTGAAAGTAGGAGCCTGCCAGCCTTGTTGCAAAACTTCTACTGCAAGCAGTGGCAGGGAAATTATCCAGGCTGCAATCGCCATCACGGTAAACAGGCTTATTGCCCTGACCTGGGGGCGGCGACTTAAAGAAACTGAATAAACAGCGTACAGGAAACAGGCAATTAAAACGTATATATCTCCCCGATTGATCGACAGGTTTCGCAGCTCCCGCCAGCTCCCTCCCGAAGCAACAGTCACAACGCCGACCAGAGTGACCACAATACCAATGGCCTGCACCGCTGTGACTCCCTGACGAAATACCAGTAGCGTTAGTATCAGGACAAATACCGGAACCGAGCCCTGTAAAATGCCGATATTAAGGGCGGTGGTATAGTGACCTGCCAGATAAAAAAGAAAGTTGAATACTGTAAATCCCAGACAGCCCAGCACTGTTAAAAATAATAAATGCTGCCGCAGAATCGGCCAGTCTTGTTGCAGGTATTTTCGGGCAAAAACCAGCAGGATCAGGATGACACCGAGCCAGCGAAACATGACCAGTTGCATCGGTGAAATCTGCTCAACTGCCAGGCGGCTGAATATGGTGTTCAGGCCCCAGCACCAGGTGGTAAAAACCAGTAAGCCATAGGCCTGCCAGTGGCTTCGATCTTGCATGCCTGGAGTCCCTAGTTGCTATTGAATTTGAAATATTAAATCAGGAAAGACTACTTCGGCCCTCCCTGAAATGACGAATAAACCGATTGAATGTTACATCCTTTACAGCAATTCTGACAGGCATAAAAAATAATCCAAGGGGCAGCGTGAATTGAATTACTCAGAAACGGCAAAGCCTGCATAAGCAGGCTTTAAGTTAGCTGGCACACCCGGCACGATTCAAATGTGCGACCTCGCGGACAGTCACAGGCAAGTCCGGATTACCCTCTGACTATTTCACTCCGGGAAGGACGTAAATAATTCAGTAAATTAATCTTATCGTGCAAGCCTGCTGGCGATATCAGCAACATGGCGGCCCTGAAACCTCGCAATATCCAGTTCCAGCTGACTAGGCTGCCTTGAGCCATCGCCATCGGCAACCGTTGAAGCGCCGTAAGGTGACCCCCCATTAATTTCTGACATATCAAGCAGCTTTTGCTCCGTATAAGGTACACCGACTACCATCATACCGTGATGGATTAGTGTCGAATGAAAGCTGGTAATTGTTGTCTCATGCCCTCCGTGCTGACTTGCACAGCTGGTGAAAACACTGCCAACTTTTCCCACGAGTGCCCCATTCATCCATAATGCTCCAGTCTGGTCCAGAAAATTCCTCATTTGTGCACACATATTTCCAAACCGGGTTGGTGTTCCAAATATAATTGCATCAGCTTCAGCAAGTTTATCGGGCTCCGCGAAGGGAACATCCTCAAATGCTTTTCTTGTTTCCCTTGCTCCGCTTAACAAAAGCACATCTTCGGGAATCAGCTCAGGGACCTGCAGGAGCTTTACTTCCGTATTCTCAATATCTGCCGCACCGGCAGCTATTTCATTTGCTAATTGGTGCACATGCCCGTACATGCTGTAAAAAACGACTTGTATTTTGGTTTTCATGATTCAACTTTCTCCAGTTGTTCAGGGGCTTCTTCGATTTTCTTACCCAGAATGCGGTTCAAGGCTTCCTTCATAAGCACTCCACTTTTCGAATCTAGCGACTTTTCTTTCCAGGCGACATAACCATCAGGCCTTACCAGTACTGCCCCGGTCGGGGAAATGCCATAAGCTTCAGAAAATGGAAGAGAAAATGGGCTGGAAATTTTTTCACGATGTATGGGTAACTCTACATATTCAGCTTTTGAGCCGGGTGGAGAAATAACTTTAAAGTCAATTTCGATATCCAGTTCTGTTTCCAGCTTGTTAACTACTTTCTCCCAATCCTTACCGTAAGATGAAGTGAGCAGTACAAAATTTTGACCATATAAATCTATTGTTGAACCGGGTTTATTGTTGATAAACAGTTCAACATGAGGCGCTCTCGTACCCGGTAAAGCAAAAGACTTCCTTGGATCGATGTCCTGCTTCCCGTCATCTTCATAGTCATTTTCAAATACCACAGCATCGGACCTGTAGCGGTTAAATTCCACATGGACATCAGGGATTTGCTTCTTGACCCCTTCCATTCCCAGGTCAGGATCAGATCTTGTGACATACCTTTGATAGCCCTGTTGTATCATTTGCAGCGCCGCAGGCTGTCGTTCATCGTTATAGCTTTGCAATAATTTTTCACCAGCACTGCCTTTTAACACCATCGCCAGCTTCCATGCCAGATTGTGCGCATCCTGCACCCCGGTATTTCCACCATAACCACCGGTTGGTGTGGTGACATGTGCAGAGTCACCTGCCAGGAATATTTTCTCTTCCTGAAACCGCTCTGCAGCATGACAAACCGCTTCCCACTTATGAATGTCTTCGACCTGTACATCCAGTGACTGATCTCCGACAGCATCCCTGACATATTGTGCAGCTTTTTCATTAGTGACATTTCCAGCTGCATTACGGGCATCAGGGTCATTAATATCGCCAACCGTAAATATCACCAGAAAACCTCCAAGGCCGGTTTTTTCCAACCTGAAAAAACCTCTGACATTTTCATTATTGACATAAATGACACCAAGATTTCTGCCTCTGAGTGCTTTTGAACAATCCGCCCTGAAATAGACTGTGATACTCTGGGACATCACCGGATAACCTTCCATATTAATGCCCAGCTTATTCCTTACCGGGCTTCTGCAACCGTCACATGCGACCAGGTATTTGCCCCTGAAGGATTTTTTGCTTTGGTCATCAATATGCTCTGCCTCCAGATACACGCCTTGCTCATCCTGAGAAAAATGACTGACTTTATGGGAATAAAGAAAGGCCGAACCCAATTCTTCCGCCCGCTCTTTGATAATGGGCTCCAGCACTTGCTGCGGCATAAACAGTCTGCGAACCGGCGTGAGATCCTGAATGCCCTGATTAATGTCAGGGATATAGTTGGCAATTTCTCTGCCTGCAAGTGTTTCAACTGCATTCAGGCCGCCATTGGGATCATATAAGGCATGCGCTGCTTTAATCACCTTTTCTTCAATGCCAGCCTGTCTGAGCATTTCAATTGTGCGTAACTGAAAATATCCCGCCCGGGGATGAATTGCCGTGCCCCTGTGCTTCTCAATAATCAGGCTTTTAATTCCATGCATGGCCAGAAACATTGAAACGGATAAGCCGACAAGGCTGCCGCCTATAATCAGCACCGGATACTCCGCTGGGTTTTTATTGTTTTTATTATCAGAGTTACTCATTTCTTATACCCTTATGATTTAACGATTTGATATCGACTTAAAAAAGTATCTACAACTTTTACAGAATGATTTTCGACTTCCTCCTGAGTTGGTGAAGATTGCGCACCTACAACCTGGGCAACCAGTCTTTCCCAGAACAGGAGCCCCTGAAACTCATGTGCAGCCCAGCCTGGGTCACTGATATCCAGCTCCCTGGCGGAAATCTTTGCAGAGAAATACTGAATCAGGGCTGCCTGGGCGGTTTGTGCCCCGACACGATAGTAAGTTGGCCCTAATTCAGGGAACTTACCCAGCGAGGAAATGGTGGCCCTTACTACTGCGATATGCCGATCATTAAGAATTTTCGCCATGGCCAACTTGGCATACATCAACAAAGCATCCTCAATATTAAGTTCCTGCAAGTGAAATGCATGTAATGCCTGTGACAATTCTATGGCCACATCTTCAGTGAGCGCCGCCAGTAAGCCCTGCTTGTTGCCAAAATACTGGTAAATGGCTGACTTGGAACAGCTCGCTTTTTGACAGATTGCATCCAGGCTGGTTTCTTCATAACCAAACTCAACCAGCAATTCTGTAGCTGCCTGCTTTATAAACTCACGCTTGGCCAGGGCCTTGTTTGATTTCACGCTTTGACTATTCAAAACCTGCCTAGTTATAGTACTCATTAGTATTTTAAATATCCTTTAATATCATTATGTTATGATATCTACTATTAAATTAATGAATTTATAGTACTGATCAGTACTTTTTTTGTCAATACTGCAACTATGCTTTTCAGGACTTCGAGACTTTTTGTATTTTCCGGAAGCTATGATGTAATACCGGCCAGATTCTCGGGGCAGGGTGAAATTCCCTACCGGCGGTGAGTGTCGATACACAAGCCCGCGAGCGCCCGGATTGATATTCGGGGACAGCAGATTTGGTGTAAATCCGAAGCCGACGGTTATAGTCCGGATGATAGAGAATGGAAATCATGGTCTTGGTGTGCCTGTAACTCACCATTGCTGTGCATTCCTGCATCTAATGCTCCGTTCATTCAATCACTACACGGAGCATAAGATGAGCAAGTCCAGCCTGCCCTCTTCAAAAGATCAAAGAATTGCCTTTATCCAGGCATCCTGGCATCAGGATATTCTTCAAGAGGGTAAAGATTCTTTTATAGAAGAAATGACCAAGCTGGGTTACTCAGCAGATCAGGTTGACCTCTATCAACTGCCAGGTGCATTCGAGATTCCACTCAAATGCAAGACTCTTGCAGCTACAGGCAAATACAGCCTGCTTATTGCATCGGGCTTTGTTGTTGATGGCGGGATTTACCGGCATGAATTTGTCGCCGAAGCGGTTATCAGCGGTTTAATGAATGTACAACTTCAGACACAGACGCCTATCCTGTCTATGGTACTTACACCAAAAAAATATGACGGAAGCACAAAGGATAATGAGTTTTTCCTGAATCATTTCAGAATCAAGGGAAAGGAAATCGCCGAGGCCTGCCATTCATTACTGGCTACTGCCAATCACCAACAAATGTTATGAAAGCGAAAAAAATCATTTAAAACCGGATTTGGGGCATCCGGAAAAGTCATGCTGTCTTTGTCCCGGGAATAATAGTATAAAATTTAGCGGCTGCAGTTATCTAGGTGAAAATCCCTGATTTCCCGGGTGCAATGATTCCTTTTGGATCCAGCGCACGTTTAATACTTTGATTAACACCCTGCTTAACTGGCCCGAAACTTTCTGCGACCTTGTCCATAAATGCAATATTGGTCCTGTAAGAGCCCCATCCCTGAGCAGTAAATTCATCCAACAGTTCGTTAAAGCACTGGTTTGCTCTTTCCGCTTCTTCGGCATTATTTTTATCAAACAACAGATCAATAATATGGTGGCCTTCCCGCCAGCCGACGATATATTCAGCAACATAATCGAAGCCATACCTGCCCAGTATTTCTTTCGCCAGCTCCATTTGTCTGCGACCTTCAGAGCCTCTGGCTTGAGCAACCGGAGCAAACCAGGCAGAACCACCCCCGCCACGCCAGTTATAGAGACCAAATTCTTTTAAGGTCATATCGCCACGCATCAATTTAGCCCTGTAATCAAAGGTGCTGTTGCCTTCGAGGTCTGCCTCTTCCTGAATAATGGCTCCGCTGCCTTCAAAAGCCCCGGTGACAATATTCCAGTTCAATTCAATCTGTTCAGGGGTTCCATACAGGCCAGCATAAATATTCCATGCTCCCATACCCAAATCAGTTTTCATCCTTTCGACTGCTTCATCCGATATTGAGCCCTCACCTTGATAATAGTCTGAGCGAACAACTTCAGAACCGCCTTCCCATAGTGCGTGTGCAATTACCACGGCATTGGGAATAATCTGGGCAATTCTGAGAGGCCGCATAATATCGATAGCTTTTTCAATGTCATTATCATCAGGAAAACGAATCACAAAAGGTTTAAATGCCGGGGGAGCGGGCATCAACCACATACCCAGCTTGGTCACGACTCCATAATTGGACTGGGTAAATATGCCATCCAGATAGGGCCCATAGCCCCACTTGAATACCTGCCAGGTATTTGAGTTAGGCATTGAGCCCATGCCCGTACGCAGTATTTCACCATTGGCCAACACCACTTCCATTCCGCATGAGAAGAAAAAATTATCTCCGTAGGGGGTATACCCTACTCCTCTATCAAGAGCATTGCCCACCGGACTGGCAATGGCAGACGGAGCAGGAGGCGAAAGCCACAAGGGGATATTGTTTTCATCAAGATAATCTTTTAATTGCTGGTAGGTAACGCCTGGCTCCAGAAGCGCTGTCCCCAGTTCTGCATCAACCTCAATAATTCTGTTCATGCGACGCAAATCCAGAATTACCTGCCCCCTGGTCGCACAGGCTGCTGAGCCATAACCGAAGTTTTTACCGGTAGATATTGGCCAGACGGGAATAGTATATTTATCGCAGATATTGATAATGGCCTGCACCTCTTCGGTTGAAGCAGGTGCCAAGGCAGCTGAGGCAGCATGATTAAAATTATCAGCTGGTATCATAATTTTGTTGTAGCTGTTCAGGTTCTCAGCAGATACAAATACATTTTCGTTGCCAACAACTGCAGCATACTCTTCAAGCGCATTACTGAAATCCTGATCAGTAACACCTTCTGGTAAAACAGCAAAATCTGCCATATGTATCTCCTGAATAAATTTTAGTTCTAGCTCTACCGGCTAGATCAATGCGTAAAAACTGCTCAAGCCACCCTCAGGTGAATTTTTTGATTCAAAATTTTGTGAGTTTTCGAGGGCCGCCTCTACAGTTCTTATGGATAACATCTCAATTCTTGATTCCGGATGAATGCTTTTGTTGAAGTTTCCAGTCGTCTTTAAAATCCCTCTTCGATTTTGCACCAGGGTATCAACAATAATCTTTTCAGCTTCAGAGACCAGCCCAAACAAGATTGAGTTCCCGGGTAAATCGCTTAAGGGTAAAAATGTTTCTATCTGCCTGAGATCGAGATTGAGTGCGGTGCAATCCAGTACTGAGTCAAGCTGTTGAGCAAAAGACTGGCTTGCACTGCTTTTATTGCCAAGCAGAATGATGGACTGTACCTGCGTTGCTATACTGGTGAATGCCTTTGATAAAGGCGATAAAGAATACAGCGGGACTCCCGCCAATAATTTCAATCCCTGACGTCTGGATATTTCAAGACTCATTGCTCGCCCTCTCCAGGGAGCTGACTTATATAATTGGCAATTTTTTCCAGATCTTCAGCTGATAGTTCAGAGGGTCTGAAAGCAGGCATCGCATTCAAGCCATTACGGGCTATGGTTGAAAAGTAGACCGGTGGCAGGTTGCGCCCGGTCAGAACCGGTCCCACCCCCTCTGTATGACAGTGCTGGCAAACTTTTTCATAAATCTGCTCTCCAGACTCCCACTCATCGGCTGCTTGAGCCCAAACCTGAGTACCTGAAAAACAAATGCCAAGCACAAAACTGATACTCTTGATTGATTTCAATTTACCCCCCTGCCCAGTCTTCGCAAAATGTGCATATATTATGCAGGTAACTATAACGAAAATATCGGATTAGACCAACTAAAATCGAAAATGGCCTCACTGGATTAGAAATGCTAATAAGAAATCTGTTTCCGACTCAAAAAGGCTAATGCCTGGAACCAGTAGCTTGCCTGATAGCGCTTCAAGAGACTGCTGGTCACAGCATGTCAGACCTTTATTGACCTTATCGATATAAGTCATTGCCGGGCTGTCATTATTGTAAGTGTCCACATATCTGCTAAGGTGCAGATAAACTCAGACTTCAGTTTAAGGTTTCGTTATGGGTAGCTATTTGTCTGATCATGCCCCGGGCAGAGTTATGTCTATCTTGTGCATGCTTGTGCTGCTCTCAGCCTGCACCACGACTCGTCCCGCGTATGATACTCCTGAATACAATAACGCCAACTATGCCGCATTTGTGGTAAACAACCGCCAGGATGAATTCTCTCGCTTTGCACCGGTTTTCATCCCTGCCGGCAGCAACAGTTCGTTCAATCGCATCGGCAATCCTGAGGCTAGCCAGAATAACGATGGCAGAGAAGTGATCAGGGTCGACCCCGATGAAGCGAGCGTGTTCGTCGATCGCCAATATTTCTCCACTGAGCGAGGTCGTTATACCAACCTTATTTATCGCATTCACTTTGAAAAGACTCCATTCAGCCTCCTGCCTTTCCATCTCACTGCTGGCAAAAATAACGGTTTGCTGGCAATCATTACACTGGATGCAAGCAGCAAGCCAATTCTATTAACCACGGTACATACCTGCGGTTGTTACCTTGCCTTCACCCCTACTTCATTTATGCCTGGTGAATACCACCCCGATGATTGGACCAGCGGTTCACAAGATGTTTATGGCATGTCACTACCAGGGCAGTTGGAATTTTCTGAACCATTTGACCCGGAGCAACGATTTGCGATCTTTCTGCAGGAAGAAACACACCGGGTAATGGACATTGATGTACAGACGCTCCAACAGGTTCGCAGTCACAATCCCGTCATACCACTGGAGATTGCACCGGTCGACGACTTGAGAAGCTTGCCTCTCGGAGATTCCGGGAATACAACATCCTTTTTCGAAACCGAGGGGGATCGCAAAGGATATGTGAAGGGTGCCTATAAACCATTCGAGCGGCTTTTCATGAGCTGGTGGTCACTGGATTGGCGGGTTGGAGAAGATAAAGCCTATGGTGACAGGAACGAGACCGGCACGGTCTTTTACACCAGCCTCAAGCCATGGAACCGGTATGAATCAGATATGTGGCCCTTTGCTGACTTCCTGGAATTTTGGGGCTGGGGATTATAAAAGGTCACCAGACCTTCCCATTTTTGTTATTAGCACCGAAAGTTTAATGATTGGATCTGAAGTATCCGCTTCAGGCAGAAGCGGATATAAAGAGATCAGTCAAGCAAACCTGTCAGCCAGGGATCAAGGTTTTCCCAGTCTACGTTAACCCGGTGACCCTCGCCTTGCATCAGTACAGCATCCACATTAACACCTGCACGGTTCATGGAATTCACCTGGCTTTCAAAACGGTTGAACCAGCCCAACTGGTCTTCGCTACCGATACGCAGGTAGACCGGGAAATCCTCCAGATGCCGTAAAGTAGGGTCTGCAGCCAGTCCCGGTACGGCGACTACGCCAAGATATTCCTGCGGATTCTGTGAAGCGATTTCCAGGGCGGAAGTCCCGCCATTGGAGATACCGGCAAGAATAACCGGGCCGTCAGCTACCTCCGTTCTTGCCTTCAGCAGGTCAATTAACTGCCTGACTTTTTCGGCATTGTCGCCCCAGAATGACTGCCCATTTGGCGAAACTGGCGTTGCCACTGCCCAGCCATGGCTGGCAAACTGCTGGCCCAGTGAATTGAATGTACTTTCAGCAATTCGACCGTCACCGGATCCGCCACCCATGACGATAGCCAATGGCAAAGCTTCCTGTCCCGGCTCCGGCAAGGCCAGATAGGCCTGTATGGACGAGCCATCGGGTAGTTGGAAATCAGTCTGGGCAAACACGGCCGCAGGCATAAACAAAAATAAACACAGGAGCAGCTTCTCCATGATATTTCTCCTTCGTGGCTTTGCAGGAAGTATAAAAGCCCTGGCTCAAGCTGACCAGTCGACCCTGCTATATCGCTTATTAATTTTTAACAGTTCAATGCCTGTTATTGTCGACTTACCTCCAAAAGCAGCCAATTAGATATATTGTCTTCCGGTAAATTATAATTGCGCAATCTACAAAACAGCTTTTTCCATTATGTAGTCATCCATAAAGTATCCATCTCCAATATCGGCCTTTACACTGTCAACAATGCTAAACCCTCTCCTTTTATACCAGGAGATTACCTCTGTGTTATTTTTATTAACCGTCAGCCAGATAACATTAGCCTGGCAAGAGAAAGCTTTTGACTCTATAAACTCCAGGAGTTTTTTCCCAATACCAGTACCTCTCGCAGAATCAAGAGCATATAGCTTGCTAATCATTAACCGATCAGCTTCATTTTTCAAACCCGTATAGCCAACAAACTCACCTGCTGAGCTTATCAGGTAATATTCATATCCTTCGGATAGCTGTGTAGTAATAGAGCTTGTGCTCTGGAACTTGTCGAGCATGTATTCCACCTGGGGCTTGCCTATAATAGGTGTAAAATGCTCTGTCCAGATTTTTTCGGCGAGTAATGCTACTTGTTCTATTTCATTACTTTTTATAACTGGAGTTATCTGGATCAAACCCTTTGCTCCCAGGTATTCTCAGTAATTTTTCAATATCTGCTTTCGCCCTTGGCAGACATTAATCAATTACTTCTTTTTTTTGAGAAAATAGAAAATTTAACTCAATCTATTATTCAAGCATTGGCAGCATAGGTTGCCTATCCGGTGGAAGCTGTTGATTTACAGCATTGAGTAACATCGCTGTCATCGTATAATCTCCCATTATCATCGTTATCTCGATCGTTCCCTGCCTTCCAAACAGTTCAACCATATTAGCAAACATATCCGAAGACACCTGATGATCGCCTTGCAATAAGGCTCGACCATATTCGATGACTGCTGCTTCTCTTTCAGGTAAACCTTCGACTGAGCGCTTATACTTAATGACATCGATTATTTCCTGGTCAACCCCCGCATTCAAAGCACCAATCTCATGCGCTGTCCATTCATATTGCTGATTAAATTCCCGAGCAGGTACCAGGGAGCTTATTTCAAATATCTGCCTGCCAACACTAGCCCTACGTAATAACTGATTCATTACATCATAAGGTTCAGAAGGCTCAAGACTATACATTGAATTGTTGGGCGGTCCGATACGAGGTATGTTTGTGTCTGGACCATTAATAACTTCAAAGATTCGTTGGCCTTCCTCATCAAGTGAATCTTTAAGAATAAGAGGAAGGCGAGATAGTGACTCGGGATCAATATCAGGAGGCAAAGACATTTGCGCTGTCTGGGCGCTTAATATAGTTGCCTTCATACCTATTAGTATAAGTAAATATTTTATTGTTTTTTTCATAATTTACTCCTCGTAAATTAACAAATAAAGCTAGTGTCTTTTAAACTATAAGTCTCTGTTTGTACTACCATTTAAGTTAGTTCGCCTGCTTTAAATTGACTTCTGAGGCAATCCTAATTTTTACCCAGGTATTCAAATTAATCGTTAAAATGGTACATCCTTTACCACTTTTGTGACAGGCACAAAAAAGCAGCTCTTCACTTAGTGAAGTAACTGCTTGATTATGCTATAAATTAGATAGCGCACCCGGCACGATTCGAACGTGCGGCTCCCTGCTTCGAAGTTGCACCTGTAAGTTATCAAATATTATATTTCAACAACTTGCGGCATTGGTTACGGTACAAATTTAATCTAATTCAACCATATTTATTGTAAATTAGGGCAGTTTTAATAAGCTTTTATTACAGTATTTTAGCTTCTGATTTCTATTCAAAGCAGACATTAGGCTTTTGAGCTTTAACTTGATCTTTTACTGAAGGCCGAAAGAAAATTGACATTCTATTTGGATCAAACTCTACGCTATATCTTGATGCTTCAGTCAATCTGGACGCCTACTACCTACCTCCACTATTTAGATTACCAGTTTTGCCATTACCTCCAACATCACCAAAATCTGTATCAGTTAACCCTGTCCTGCCATTATTTTCCTCCCCTTGGCAGGACCGACCAAAACCAGAGGCGTCTCCAGGATCGTTATCAGAGCAACCTCTTTCAGCTTCTCTGCCAGCTGAACCTCTGCCAAACCCTTCCGGGTCTATTGGGTCATTATCAGTAGGGTTTCCATTACCTAAAACTTCTCCACCATTGCCATTCGGTAGGTTTGAACGAAAATCTGTTGAATCAGTATCATACCCTCGACCTTGTCCACCCAGATCATTTGCATCACTGTCATATAGCCCTGATTGACCAGAAGTAGTATTGCTCCCACCACGTCCATTTCCTGCCTGATCATTGGGATCATTATCGGTAAATCCTGTTCTGCTCGAATTACCACCGCTTCCTGTTCCTCGTCCATTACCTACTTGATCATTAGGGTCATTATCAGTAAATCCGGTTCTTGCTGAGCCGCCACCACCTCGAGATTGGCTACCACGTCCATTGCCTGCTACATCATTAGGGTCATTATCGGTAAATCCGGTTCTTCCTGAATTGCCATTGCCCCGACCGTTGCCAGCAGTGTCATTTGGATCGCTATCGGTAAATCCGGTTTGTGAATAAGCAGAGTTTGGGGTGATCAATGAAGTTAGAGAACCAGTGATTGAACCAGTAACTATAGCAAGGAAGGACCTACGTGATTTCTTTTTATAACTTGCCACAATCTATCCCTATGCTTTTAACGCGATATAACGACAATCCTTCACTGTAACAGACTTCTTTCCTAAATCAAAAAAGAATAACTCAGAGCTTTTCAATTACACCAAATGCCAGAAGTTTTTTTACTACATCTTTTGCATCTTCAATTTCAATGTCTTTAATGTCGTTTAGGCTGAATGGTTTTCCCGTAAGTGATTTTTCCAGCGTATTTGCCTGATTTAAATTAAATATTATGTCACCGCCGGCACAAACTAAAATCACACTTTTTTCAGATTCTCTGATTCGATATTGGCTATTGACTCTGCGCTTAAATTTATCCTTCTTATTTATACTTTTAGTTCCATTTATAATTCCACCTCGCACGATTGGACCTTGTGACCGAATAAAATTATCTATAAACATTTCGAACACTTCCTCAAAATTAACCTCTTTAGAAAATGTATTGACTAAATTTTTAAAATATTCCTCTGTTTTTTTAGTATCGAAATTGTTTAATGCATACCCAGGAGGCAAGGATTTCCTGAAACTTGAATGACGGAGTGCAACACTGGACATAGATTCAAGCATTAAATCAGCCCAGGTTTTTACGAGTGTGCCAATAGTGATATGGAGTGAGGGCTCTTCACCAATGCTCTGTGCATCATGTGCCAGCCCTCTAGGCACATAGACACAATCACCAGCCTTCAATATAAATTCTTCTTTAACATCACTTGCATCAAAAGTGCTGGAATTAAATCTCTCGCCTTTATAGGGGTTTTCAATGGGGTTATTGAAAATTCTCCAGCGTTTTTTACCCTTAATCTGAATGACAAAAACGTCATGATCATCATAATGAGTGTTAAACCCTTGATGCCCTGGCGGTGTCAAATAAATGTTTGTTTGAACACCTGTGCTGAATTGTTTTTCCATACAATTGCAAAAATCAAAAAGCATAGCATCAGCCAAATGCATCTGAGGTAGGATAACTGTTGCACCTTGTTGGTAATGTCTTACCACTGCGCCACGATCAATATTCCCATTCTGATAAGAAAAGTCCCTTCGCTTTATAGCTGGTTCCGAACGAGCCATTTGAATTGCATTTGGCGGCAATTCACTATCAGCTATTAATTCATCAATTCTTTCAATACTAAGTAAATTACTATAACGACCAGGCTCATCGCGATGACAACAAAGATGTCTTTTTTCGTGATACTCTGCAAAAAATATTTCTTTTGGAATTGGATCAATTAGGAAAGCCAATGGATCATCTGCCCACTCAGGGGAAGAACTCAAAATTGACTACTTCGGGCAAAGCTAGCTAGATCAGACTTTGTCAGTGCTGGTGGAATTTTTATCAAAGAACCTTAAACTCCAAAGCTGTAACAGTAAAGATAGAAAATATAAGATCTTCAATCTCATTTTTAATTTCAAGACTATTGTATTGATACGTCATTATCAACTTTAAAAGAGCTTCTGCTTATTTAATAGCTGAAGTATTACATGTTCAAATTATACCAAAGGAGGCAAAGTAACTTGATATCGCAATACTAATAAAAAAGCCCGCGAAAGCAGGCTTTGGAA
>CERN01042696.1_pt1 | contig 46871 bp, 44 predicted proteins | sample 530761 | NCBI WGS metagenome assembly CERN01 (sample SAMEA2620947, study PRJEB7988) | marine metagenome | isolation source: saline water (ENVO:00002010), including | reverse complement strand
AGCTGTCGATTCATTGATTTCTACAGTTTTTCAACGGCCTGCTAGCGTTGCAAAACCAAGAGCTCCGAACAACGTTATGGTGAGATATAACTTTTTCATGACAATCCTCCGGTATTTTCATTTCTGTTCACAAACAACGAAAGAACCACCGACAAACTCATTTACTCATAGGGAGAGCTGTGTTCTTTGTCGCTGGCGTAGCCTTCAATATTCTGTAGGTCTACGTTGCTATCGTTCTACACATCGCTAATTATCTATTCGCGAAATTCCTCAACCAGGTGACAGATCTTGTGTTCATTGGGCATGCCATCGGACTCACTCACCAGTCGTGAGAGGCCCGGCGCATTCTATTTTTCATTAATGTCATATCCTGGAATAACTGCTCTATCTCATCCAGACGCTATTTGATCATTACTCGGCACAGAGGGGGTATTGCGTTTCACCCTTTTCAGCCCTTCAAAGATCTGGGCAACCTCTCCGAGGTAAAAACTAAGTAGTTTCACACCAGTATGAATCGCAGCTGGCTTTCTTTTCATCGCGCGGTATTCCCGATACCCATTCGTCGGGCATCGTTCGGGCCGCAGCAGACCCTTACGTGTGCAGAATCTTATCGTGTGCGCAAAAACTCCAATACTGCCTGCAAATTCATTCACGCGCATCACCTAACTCCTAGCTTCGAGTGCCTTTCCCAATCATTACCCTAGACGCATACTGGCCCGAGCGTCTATAAGCTTTACAGCTGTCTATAACTTACACCTCTGTCCTACTCACAGGCCAATCTCTAAATCTCGGTAACAGCAGTGGAAGTAGCAGGGCCATCATTAGGGTCATGATCTTCAGGGCCACCATGCCGTGGTGAGAAATTTTCTGCTTTGAAAGCCCAATACTGGCAACGATGAGGCCGAGCTCGCCACGAAGGAGCAGGGCGAGCCCAAGTATCCAGCGCTCCTTCCTGTATAACGGGGAAGCTATGAACAATAGAACGACCGTCTTGCCGAATATCGCCGCCACTATTACTGAAAGCACCCAAAAGACTAGTTTCGCGTCCACAAGGCCCAAATCGAATAGCTGCAAACCTAACGCTAGAAAAAAGAGGAGGACGGCACAGGAAACAAGCTTTGAAAAGAATGCCTGATCGTAAAAATATGTCATACATACCCAATGTCAGTGGATTACCATGCTCATCAGCGTATCCGTAATTTAACTATGATGCTGCCTATTTCATGTTGCATACTGCGATGCTCTTGCGGCGTTTTTGACTTATCGCAAGACACCGGTGAAAATAATACGTCGTGCCAAATCGGAAAATCACTTTAGTGTCACTTCTCTAGCCGTTTTCTCTTTGCCATTACTAGCTAGACTCTGGTCCACCTAGTCCCGACCATCAACATGGGAAAATATTTCGCTGGTCCCGTCGCTTTTCAGCAACAGCACATCGTAGCTATCGAATCGCTCACCCATTTCCATACCAGGGCTTCCTATGGGCATGCCTGGTACCGCTAATCCGAGTGCGCCTTCCGGTATGTCGTCTAGGAATTGCCTAATCAATCTCGCGGGAATATGGCCTTCAAAGACATACCCATCTACTAAACCCGTATGGCAAGACTGGTAGTGAGGATCTATGTTGTACCCCTCTTTTATTGCATCAAGACTCACCCGGTCTTTCGTGATCACTTCGAACCCTTCGTTCTTTAGATGGTCTACCCATTTATTGCAACAACCACAAGTTGGGGTCTTGAACACCTCCATCTTGATGCTGTTGACCTCGCTTTGCTGACCGGGAACAGGTTGCGTTTCCGAGCACGCCACAACTAGAAACATCGCAAACATTGCCGCTACCGCGCCCCTAGCAGCACATAATCTCCTCATTCTAATCATTCCTACTTCCCCTCTCGTTGACAAGTGTCGTGTCCACATGCGTAATCGGCATGCCGCATCTATTTTCCCATGGCCAAAAACGGCCCATCGCTAGAAAAGTGAATGACGCAGACCATGTAATAAGTAGAAAACCGTTGAGTGCTTCAATGGCAGTGATAAAGCGGATGTGGCCCTGAGGCTCAATGTCACCCAGACCAAGCGTTGTATAAATCACGCCCGAATAGTAGAAATAGCTCATCGCATCCGTGATCAAGGCACCTTGAAAAACTCCAAGCTCCAGAACGGACACAGAAACACCGTAGGTGATCGCATACATTCCGATCTCTGCTATATGTACCAGAAAGAGCGTCACAACGATAAATAGCACTTTTGCCTGTGTAGAAATTCTAAACCGGGTAGCTCTTGATCCCAGCCAAAGTAACGCCCGGTAATGAAACATAAACGTCAAGGCGACCAGCCCGAACGCTGACGCGATCGCAATAATCATGAAACCGCACCTGCTGGCCCGTCTTCGGACTGTACTTCAGAGCTATCGGCCACAACGCGTCGCTTTTCCTGAAACTGGAGAACAAAGCTATAAATCACCGGCAGCACCAGCAGATTGAGTATCATCACGGTCAGCATTCCGCCGAGCATGGGCGCGGCAATTCGATGGGTGACATCAGATCCTGTGCCACTACTCAACATGATTGGTATCAAACCCGCCATCGTGGAGATGGCGGTCATTGCTACCGGCCTTACTCGTTTAGATGTTGCGTTCAGTACAGCATCCCGAAGCTCTTCTAACGTAAGACGCCTTGCGCTTTCACTTCTGCGCTCGGCAATTTCTGTATCGATAAAGCTCAACACAAGCACGCCAATCTCTGCCGCCATGCCCGCCAACGCAATGAACCCAACCGCTACCGTAACCGACACGTTGTAGTCGTTGAAATAGATGAGCCATATTCCTCCTATCAGACCAAAGGGGATCGATATCATCACTACAACCGGCTCAATAACATTCCGGAAATTGAAGTAAAGCAGCAGGAAGATAATGAAGAGGGTTGCAGGAGCTACGATACCAAGCCGCTTCGCTGCGCGTTCCATATACTCGAACTGGCCCGACCATGTCAGCGTATAGCCAGCCGGTATATCGACTTGCTGGTTAATCACCTCTTTAGCCTTGTTCACAAATCCGCCAATATCCGAAGTGGATATATCTACATAGATCCATGCATTGGGCCTCGCATCCTCACTCTTAATGACCGGCGGCCCTCGTGTGTAGTTGATGTCAGCCACCAGAGCGAGAGGAATTTGCGCACCGGTTGGCGTGGGTATAATCACGCGCTTGAGGGTTTCCAGATCATTCCTAAGCTCTCTGGGGTAGCGCAGATTTACGGGATAGCGTTCCAATCCCTCCACGGTTTCGGTGATATTCATACCCCCGATAGCGCTTTGAATAACGTCCTGTACTGCGCCAACCGTGAGTCCATAGCGCGCAGCACTTTCCCGATCGATGTCAAAATCAAGGTAGTAGCCACCGACTGCGCGGTCGCCAAACGCGGAGGTCGTCTCGGGGAGTGTTTTCATGGCCTGCTCAATGTCCTGAGAGACTTCCTGCAGGACATTGAGATCAGGCCCCGATACTTTGATACCGATAGGCGTCTTGATGCCGGTAGAAAGCATGTCGATGCGCGTCTTTATCGGCATGGTCCATGCGTTGGCAAGCCCAGGAAACTGGATCGCGGCGTCCATCTCGCTCATCAGCTCTTTCGTTGTTTTGCCCGGATCGGGCCACTCCTCTTTTGGCTTCAACCGCACAGTGGTTTCGATCATTGCCAGTGGCGCGGAGTCAGTCGCGGTTTCTGCACGGCCCACCTTGCCAAACACATGATGTACCTCGGGGAATGTGGCGAGTATTTTGTCCGTTTGTTGCAACAGTTCCCTTGCCTTGGTGATCGATATTCCGGGGAACGTTGTGGGCATATACAGTATGTCGCCCTCATCCAGCGGCGGCATGAACTCGCTGCCCAGTTTGGAATAGGGGTAGTAGGTAGCGCCCAGAAGCGCTATCGCACACACGACGGTCACTACCCTCCAGCGCATCGCCGTTTTCAAAGCAGGCCGATGGAGTGCGTGAAGCGCGCGATTCAGTGGGTTTCTGTGCTCGGCAATGATCCTGCCTCGCAGAAAGTAGCCCATCATTACCGGGACCAGTGTAATCGCCAGTATTGCTGAAGCGGCCATTGCATAGGTCGCGGTGAAAGCCAGAGGACTGAAAAGCCTCCCTTCTTGTGCCTGCATCGTAAAAATGGGTAGGAACGATACGGTAATCACAAGAAGGGAGAAAAACAGAGCAGGGCCTACTTCCTGGCAAGACTCGCCGATCGTTTTCCAACGCTCCTCGATCGTGAGCTCACTGCCCTTGGCGTCGCGAGCCATTGCAAGTCGGCTATGCGCGTTCTCCACCATCACAATGGCACCGTCCACCATGGTCCCGATGGTGATTGCGATCCCACCTAATGACATGATGTTGGCGTTAAGGCCTTGGATACGCATTACGATAAAGGCCATCAGAACGCCCAAGGGCAGAGTGATAATCACTACAAACGCAGAGCGCGCGTGTAGCAAGAATAAAATCACCACGATGCTTACGATAACCAGTTCCTGGGCGAGCGATGTGTTGAGGCTGTCAACCGCTCGCTCAATCAAATCACCACGGTCGTAGACCGGGACGATCTCAACGCCCTCGGGCAGCCCTGCTTTCAGCTCTTCCAGTTTTTCCCGCACGGCCTGAATTGTTGCCAACGCATTCTCGCCAAAGCGCATAATGACAACGCCGCCTGCAACCTCGCCCTCCCCATTGAGATCCACGAGCCCGCGCCGCAGTTCGGGGCCGATCTGCACATTCGCGACATCTCGCAGACGGATTGGCGTACCATTTTCATCAACCGACACAGGGATGGAGTTCAGGTCATCAATAGACTGTATATAGCCCAGTCCGCGCACCATGTATTCGGTCTCAGCCATTTCCACCAGACGACCACCGACATCCTTGTTGGACATCTTGATTGCCATCCTGACCTTGTCGAGGGGAATGTTGTAGCGAAGCAGCGCATTGGGATCGACTTCAACCTGATACTGCTTGACAAAGCCACCAACAGACGCGACTTCCGAAACGCCATTGACGGTTTGTAGGGGATATCGAAGATACCAATCCTGCAAAGAGCGAAGCTCCGCCAGGTCGTGTTTACCGCTTCGATCGACGAGCGCGTACTCGTAGACCCAACCCACGCCGGTTGCATCGGGCCCCAACGTGGGCGTAACGCCCTGGGGCAATCGCCCGCTGACGTAGTTGATTGATTCGAGAACGCGCGAGCGTGCCCAATACATATCGGTTCCATCTTCAAAAATGATGTAGACAAACGACAGTCCAAAAAACGAGTAGCCCCGCACAACTTTCGTATCGGGAACAGCCAACATCGAGGTTGTCAGCGGATAGGTCACCTGGTCTTCCACAACCTGCGGCGACTGCCCCGGGTACTTGGTAAAGATGATGACCTGGACATCCGACAAATCGGGAATTGCGTCCAGCGGAACGTTCTTATAAGAGAAAATGCCGACCACGCCTACAATGAAGGTCGCCACCAGAACCATAAATCGATCACGCAGGGACGCATTGATGATCGCCTTAATCATGAACCATGCCTCCGTGAGCGTCTTCGCCCATCTCATGGTCTGGTTCATCGCTTGTCTCATGCCCCGTATCGCTACGAGCGTCGCCCTGCGCTTCAGACATTTCAGAATCGTTGCCATCCATGTTCTTGCGACCACCCGATTGCGCGGAGTGATCAGCCTCGGCTTGAATATCCTCGCCTTTAAGTGCGTCCATCATTTTGGCGGTGGCCTCGCGCAGCTTTGATTCCGAGTCAACCAGGAACTGCGCCGATGTCACCACCTCTTCTCCATCACTGACACCGTCAAGCACCTCGACGCGACCGCCTGATTCCACGCCTAGCCTGACAGTCCTGGGCTCGAACTTTCCGGGCTCCCTCACGACAAATATCTGCGGATTGCCTCCAGAGCGCACGACTGCCTCGGATGGCACTACAACGGACTTCTCGCGTGTGTCAGATAGAATTTTCACTTCAGCGAACATATCGGGCCGGAGCAGGAGGTCAGGATTGTCGAACACCAATCTGACTTTGGTGGTCCGGGTCTTTGCCTCCGAATAGGGGTAGATGTAAGCCACTTCACCCGTAAAGGTCTTACCGGGTACGGATGTGAGTGTCATTTCCACCTCGTCGCCGACATTTACCCAAGGTATCTCGTTTTCATAGATGTCGGCCAATACCCACACTTCACTCAGGTCGGCCAGCATGTAGAGTTCTTGCTGGGGCGTTACATGCTGCCTTTGACGAACCCCAATTCGCAGCACCGTGCCATCCACAGGCGAGTGAATGTGAATGCTCTTCTTGATCTCCCTACTTGTCTCTAATTCCTCTATCTGGTGTTCGGGTACATCCAGAAACTGCAACCGTTCACGCGAGCTCTTCACCAGATCCCTGGCACCCTCGCGAATCTCTTCAAAAGGGCTCTCGCCAAGCGCAGCCAGATTGTTCAGTGCCAGCAGGTATTCCTGCTGAGTGGAAACCAACTGCGGGGAGTAGATGCTCAGGAGTATGTCGTCGGATGCGACAGTTTCACCAGTCTTGTCAACGTATAGCTCCTCTATCCAGCCCTGAACTTTCGGATGGAGCCGCGCCATGCGCTCCTCATTGAAGTCAACACGACCAACAGTTCTTATCGTCCGGCTTATGGATTCAGATTTCGCTATCGCGGTGCGAACCCCGATATTCTGGACGACCACAGGATCGATCTTTACTGTGCCGACGACATCGCTACTCTCGCCTTCGGCATACACGGGTACATAGTCCATACCCATGGAATCCTTCATGGGAGTAGGCGAAGTGACCGACGGGTTCATCGGGTTTCGGTAGTACAAGATTTCCGGCTCGGTCGTTGAGCCCGCTTCTTCTGCATAGACCGGGAGATAATCCATGCCCATCGAGTCTTGCGCCGGCACAGGCGAGGTGACGCCCGGGTTCATTGGATTACGGTAGTAAAGCGGCTCGGGCTCGCCCACCTCAGCGACTGTGTCGCCTGCGTTGTCCTGAGATAGCCAATAGCCGCCTGCCAGCCCGAGGCCAAGCATGATGACCCCTGTCATAATTATTGCTTTACTCATAGATGGACCCCTTTCCTACTGCGGCCTCCAGGCGCGACAAGGCCTGGTTGGCTTCACTGACTGACTTCCAGTACAGAAGCTCATAGTTGAACAATGTCATCTGACTTCGTACCAAATTGAGAAAGTCGACCTCACTCACCTGATAGGCAGCGAGCATCGATTGCACCGTTTGCTCGGCTTGTGGAATGATCCCTGTACTGAACAGTTCACTCTGGTCCTTCGATTTTTGATAGTCGATGACAGCGGTTGCAATGGCAGATCTCACGGCACTTTTCTCATCAATAAGCGCGTAGCGATTTTTCGCGACTTCCGCGGTTTGTTGAGAGATGGCTCGTGACTGCTTGCGGCCTGCATAAAGCGGTATCTTGACGCCCAGCATTACCGAGAAGAGATCCGCTCGTGATCCACCCATGAAAGGCGGGTTGTCGCCAGCGCGCTCTCCATACATGACACCCAGCTTGAAATCCGGATACCTGTCTTTCTTTGCAAGCTCGAGCCGCGTTAGAGCCGCTTCTACCTGAGTCTCCTTCTCTTTTAAAGTTGGCCTGGATTCGTCCGCGATCGCAAAGAGCTCGGTTTCGCTGAGGATGCCCGGCATCGAGCTGGGGTCAACGTCAGCGAGCGCTGCACGAGTGCTGGCCGGTCTATCCATGAGCGTATTGAGCTGGATCGACTGGTGTTTTCTCAACGCCACCAGAGTGATGCCCTGGTCAATCAGCTTGGAAAGTTCCAGCTGCGCGAGCAAAATATCCTGCTGTAGTCCCCTGCCCGTTTCATATTTGGTTTCGGCCACTGCAATAAACTGACGCAGTAGCTCCTTGTTTTTCTCCAGCGTCTCCAACGCGCGATCAAGATAGTGTATCTGCCACCAGGTTGTCTTTACGGAGTTCGCTAGCCGCACTCTCATTTCGTCTACAGAGTAGCCAGCGGCGATCGCATCAAACGTCGCAGCTTCTTCTTTGAGATCCAGTTTCCCGGGGAAGGGAAACTCCTGGCTAAACCCGAACTGCAGTTGCGTCATGCCCTCCTGATCGCGATCAAAACTGTCGGTTGGGAAGTTCATCGCGTTGATGTTGACCATGGGGTCCGGCAAGCTACCGACCTGGCTAGGCACTTCCTGCAGCGCTTCGTAGCGATTTTGCATAGCTGCCAGGCCAGGATTGTCTTCAAGCGCTACCAGCACCGCTTTTCGCGCCGTAAGAAGTGATTCCGTTGCGCTGCCATCCGAAGCAAAAGCATTCATCGGTAGCTTCACTACGAGGCACAACATCAGCAATCGGAATATCGCTCGGCCTCGAAAAGTTCGCACCCAATTGCGGCTGGAGAATCTAGCGAGTTTGTTGGATAAATAGCAGGCCATGCTAGTTGTTCCTTTCTTGTTTGCCTTCGTGCGATTCGATCTCTTCACCCGGTGATGGCGATATTTCTAACGGTGAGCCATTGCTTTGCTTCATTCTCGGCACTCCTCATATCAAACCTCCTTCACTGCTAAACCACCCCGATACATCTGCATCTGGTGCGCAAACACATATTTTTCCGCTGGGAGAGCAGGTAAAGCGACTTCAGACACTTCATCCACTATTAGGTCTTGGCTAATACTTAGATCAGCGAACACAACTACCGCTGAGCAAGGGGATTTACCAACTCTCAAAAATAGCAGCATTGATGACTGACCGGAAGTGATGGAACCGTATCACCGGCCACTTGAGTATCTGTTTCGTCTTTGTACAGCCAGAACCCCCATACCATGAGCGCGATCAGCAGGAGTCCAGCTATGTTAATTCAACCATTCAGGTTACTCCCCAGTTCCACCCGCTTCGTCCAGTATTTAGATAATCGTTGCAGATATAATGGGATCACACCGTTCGGTAACGAAAAAAACAGGTACCCATTTGCCGCCCTAGTCTTGTTTAAGGAAGCCACGCACGATCCCATAATAGAATTTACGGACCAACAGAAAGATTACCCCCACATTACATTGTTGTAATTTTTGCGTCATGCGACTGACAGGCATTTCCCTCTACCCTACTAATACCGGTTTCATGTTTCTTAACATGCGATGAGTAGCGGAATCTGTAGCTCACGTGGTTGCGGGTCATGACCAAGCAAATAGCGATAGCCTTTGCGCTATGTACCGCCATTTAGCTTTACAAAGTTGCCCCGCAGGAGAGTGTAATCAGCAATTACAAGCGACGATATCTCGAGGCCGATCTTGGCCCGAGCGCTCAGAGAACGACGACCATCTGGATATTGTGGCATCCGAATTCGAGCGCCACTTGACCTGTGTTCATGACACAGGTTTATCGTGGCGATAGTTACAGTAAAACCTAGGTCTAGAGCCCGGCAGCTAAACATAGAACATTGGTGAAACTCATTAGGAGGTCTAGCCTGATCGCTAATGGCGGGTAAAGAGGATACGGATCAAATGCGAGTCAACCAAATAGCCAAGGAGATTGGGGTAACCGCGGATACAGTGCGCTTCTACACGCGCGTCGGCTACCTCAACCCGAGCAAGAACCCTACCAATGGATATAAAGAGTATGGCAACAAGGAAAGGCGCCTGCTGCGTTTTATTCTGAGCGCTAGACAACTGGGGTTTTCGGTGGAGAATATTGGTCAAATTCTCAGTACCGCCGAACAGGGTCGCTCCCCCTGCCCACTGGTCCGGGAGCTAATCCGGCAGCGTTTGATCGAAACTGAAAAGAGCTTTCAAGACAGCGTGCAACTTCGCCAACGCATGATGACGGCGATTGAAACCTGGAGCCAGAAGCCGGACCGAGCACCGACAGGTGACATGATCTGCCACTTGATCGAAGAATTTGACCACACCGTGGCAGCTGGCGACATCGGCGCATAAGCAATCGGAGAGATCTCATGGACACCCCCAGCTCGACCTCACAATCACAAACAGTCAATGATCGCGATAACCAGCAATTCATCCAATTCGTAGTACCGGGTATGGGCAGCAACCACTGTGCCGGCCTGATTACCGAGTCCATTGAGCGCTTGCCGGGCATTCTTACCGTGAATACCAATATCGGTAATCATCGCGTCGGTGTTGAATTCGACGCATCCCAAACCAGTGGCGACCTTATCCAGAGTGCCATTGAAAAAGCCGGCTACGACGTGGCCAGCACGACATCCTCACCACCGAAGACCGGCGGTGAGTCCACTTTCACTGTCCCCGGCATGGGCAGCGATCACTGTGCCGGACTGGTTTCCAGCTCCATCAAGCGTCTCGCCGGCATCACTGACATTTCCACCAACATTGCCAATCACAAGGTGACGGTTCGCTTTGATCCGGCAACGGCGGATGCAGAAACAATCAAAAACGCCATTGAACGTGCGGGATACGAGGTGGCCGGCGTCAGCGAAAACCGAGAGCAGACGGATACGGAGGCGGATGAAGCCGTCGAGGAACGCTACCTCGACCAGGCATGGAAGCGCCTGTGGTTCGCCGCTATACCCACCACCCTGATCATGGTACTGATGATGGTACACATGCTATTGGTGCCGGTGCCAGGTTATCTGGCCTGGGTGGTCCTGCTCGGCTTTCCCGTGGTGTTCCTCCGGGGTGGTTGGGCCACGCACCGCTCGTCCTGGCGCTCCCTCACCAACCGTACCGCCAACATGGATGTGCTCATCTCCATGGGCAGCCTGCCCCCCTACCTGATTGGGCTGGTGGGCTTTGTCTATCCCATGACCTCTTTTATTGAGATGGCCGCCACCATCATGACTTTTCACATGCTCGGCCGCTACCTGGAAACCCGGGCCAAGGGGCGAGCCTCCCAAGCGATCAAGAAGCTGCTCAAGCTGGGCGCCAAGACCGCTGCCGTGTTGCGTGATGGGCAGGAAGTAGAAGTGCCGGTGCCGGAACTCCAGGTGGGAGACATCATGGTGGTCCGCCCCGGCGCCAAAGTGCCCACCGACGGCGAGATTGTCGACGGCAACAGCCACCTGGATGAATCCATCGCCACCGGCGAGTCCGTGCCGGTTGAGAAAGGGCCCGGCGACGGGGTGATTGGTGCCACCATCAACAAGGAAGGCATGCTCCAGGTACGCGCCACCCGGGTGGGTGCCGACACCTTCCTGTCACAGGTCGTCCGGCTGGTGGAGCAGGCTCAGGGGTCCAGGGTGCCCATCCAGGAATTCGCCGACAAGGTGACCGCGAAATTCGTCCCGGGGGTTATTGTCATCAGTTTGGCGAGCCTGGTGGTCTGGCTGCTGTTCGCCGAGCCGCTGCGACCGATTCTCTACTGGGGCGCCGAATTCCTGCCTTGGGTTAACCCGGAACTTTCACCCTTAATGTTGGGGATTCTCTCGGCGATTTCCGTGCTGGTCATCGCCTGCCCCTGCGCTTTGGGACTGGCCACCCCCACTGCCATCATGGTGGGCTCGGGTTTGGGCGCCGAGAGCGGCGTGTTGATCCGCTCCGGCGAAGCCATTCAATCCCTCAAGGACATCAAGGCCGTGGTCCTCGACAAGACCGGTACCATCACCAAAGGCGAGCCGGCACTCACCGACGTGATTGCCACCGCCGACTTCGATGAGGGCGACGTGCTCCGCTTCGCGGCGTCGGTGGAAGCGGGCTCCGAACACCCTCTGGGGCAAGCCATCGTAGCCGGTGCGCGAGAAAAGGGCCTGGATGTTCCGACCGTCGCCGAGTTCCGGGCCATTACCGCCCGCGGGGTGGAAGGCCGGGTCGACGACCAACTCATTCGCGTCGGCAGCCGCCGGCTTCTCAATGAAGCAGACATCGAACTGGGCGACCTGGAAGAGGCGCTGGTCCGACTGGAAAATGAGGGCAAGACCGCCATGTTGGTGGCCGCTGGAGACCGCGCCGCTGGGATTGTCGCCGTGGCCGACACCATCAAGGAGGACTCGAAAGCTGCCATTGCCGCTCTCCATGAACTGGGGATTCACACCGTCATGATCACCGGCGATAACGAGCGCACTGCCCGCCACGTGGCGAAGCAGGTGGGCATCGACGAGGTGCTGGCGGGTGTCCTGCCGGAAGGCAAGGTGGACGCCATCCGAAAGTTGCAGGAAAAGTACGGTCAGCAGGTGGCCATGGTGGGCGACGGCATCAACGATGCCCCGGCACTGAAACAGGCCAATGTGGGCATTGCCATCGGCGCCGGCGCGGACGTCGCCATCGAGGCGGCGGATGTCACCCTTGTGAAAGGCGAACTGTCCAAGGTGGTGGAAGCCATTCGCCTGTCACGGGCCACCTTCCGCAAGATCGTGGAGAACCTGTTCTGGGCCTGGTTCTACAACCTGGCGGCCATCCCCATCGCTGCGGTGGGTCTGCTTCACCCCATGATTGGGGTGATCGCCATGACTACCAGCTCCCTGTCGGTGATCGGCAACTCACTGCGCCTGAAGCGGGTGAAACTGAATGTGGATAAATAATCCGCTTCCAAATTAACAGCGCTGCGGCAGAGGAAAAAGCAACATGGCAAGCAAACCCGGATACTGGACCAGCCTTCACGGCTTGGCAACACTCACACTGATTGGCGCCGCACTCTATTTTCTCTTTATGGAACACGGCGCTCACCTCCTTCCGTATCTGCCCTTTCTGATTATCCTGCTGTGTCCACTGATGCACCTCTTTATGCACAAGGGCCACGGCGGGCACGGTGGTGGAGAGCACGGTCACGGCCAACATCAACAAACGGATGCGGACCAAGCCTATCGCCGGGGCCTGGAAGAAGGCCGAAAAGAGGCTGCCAAGCGACGATAGGCATTATATACAACCGGTGAGCTCAACCCTCACCAACCGAAATCGACTTTTCAACTTATCTACCAGGAGAGCACCATGAAAAAACTGTCCAGAGTAATCACCCTCGCTGCAATTATTGCAACCCCTGTCTTCGCCCAGGACGGTCACCAACACAGTGATGAGACGACGGACGGCGCCATGGGAATACACGGTCAACAGATGACATCGATGCACGAGCACATGCAGGAAATGCATGCATTGATGGAAGAGATAAAAACCGAGCAGGATCCGGAGAAACGCCAGCAATTAATGGAGGAACACATGGATGCCATGCAATCCGGCATGCATATGATGAGGATGAATATGGGCACATCACACCAGCCCGGCGACAGGGGTCAGGACATGGCGCCCATGAACATGGAAAAGTGCATGAGCATGATGAGCGAACACCGGAACATGATGCAAGGAATGATGGATCAGATGAATGAGCACCAGGCGCAAGAGAGAAAGCTCCGCAAACATATTCACAAGAAATAGCTGTTCCGACGGGAACTGTGCATCCTCAACCCTGATGCTGAATATGGCCCCGATACAGCGATAAGGAGCTCCGTTAATGAAACACAAAGAACACCGATTGGGCGTTTCAGAGGTCAACCTGGTACATCGTCATCTCAGGCTTGTGATGCCCATCGATAGCACGAAACTGAACGAAGCCATTGCAGAGATTGACCAGCTATACGGCCTGGATGAAGTCATTTTCAATGAGAAATCCACCAAACTCGATTTCTCCTATGACGCATCCCGGTTATGTATCGACTGCGTGGAGGAAATTCTGACGAAGCACGGTATTCAACCCAAAGATGACTGGTGGACGCATTTTAAAGAAGAGTACTACCGGTTCGTCGATCAGAACGTCAAGGAGAATGTCCGACATGAGCCCTGGAGTTGTCACCGCACACCCCCACATACCAGGAAATAGGGGCTGAAACCTCATTCCCTTTGCTCCCGCATACCGAAGACAGGTGCGAAAATGAACCAACAATCACAACAGAGCGATAGTCCCCAAGGGGAAAAGCCGAACAGATCCGTCAATTGGCGATACTGGTTTGTTCTCTGTGGTTTCACCGCGTTTGCCGCACTACTTCTTCTGCAGGAGCACAGAGCCCATTTATGGGGCATGGTGCTTTACCTGATCTTAATTCTGTGCCCGCTGATGCTTCTAGTGATCTACCGGGAAGATAAAAAGCTGGACCGTCAGCTCGACAAAATGGCTGATGACGACAAGGAGGACCAGGCATGAACCACGAGAGCATGCAAGCCTACGGCTTGTGGGGCCTGGTTATCGTCAACTCGGCGGTTTTTATTTTCTTTGCGTTGAGTTTTTTCAAGCCGAAAACCCGCACGGACTGGCGCAGTTTTAGCGCCTTCAGCGCGTTCCTTGTCGCACTATTCGCGGAGATGTACGGTTTTCCGCTGACCATCTATCTGCTGTCGGGCTGGCTACAATCCCGTTTTCCCCAGGTGGACTGGCTGTCCCATGACGCCGGCCACTTGCTGGAGATGATGTTCGGCTGGGAAGCCAATCCGCATTTCGGGCCTTTCCACCTTCTCAGTTTCGCGCTGATCGGTGGAGGCTTCTGGCTGATCTCCAAGGGCTGGCAGGAACTCTACACCGCCCAAAAGGCAAAAACACTGGCCACGCAGGGGCTCTATGCCCGGATGCAACACCCGCAATATCTTGGCTTTATCCTGATCATGACGGGTTTTTTGTTCCAATGGCCCACGCTGCTGACCCTCGCCATGTACCCGGTGCTCGTTTACATGTACGTGCGTCTCGCCAAAAGCGAAGAGAAAGCCGCCGAAACTGAGTTCGGGGAGCAGTGGCGACAATACGCGCGGAAGACACCCCGGTTTATTCCTGACTGGCGTAAAACAGCGGCCCCGGGCGGCTAGGCAGGTGCCAGAAACGACGGTTTCTCCACCGGCATTTTCACTTGGGATATTGAGACAGATAGCGAGAGACGATGAAGATTACTTTTTTGGGGGCGGCCGACACCGTCACGGGTTCACGTTTCCTGTTGGAACATGGGGATCACCGGCTTCTGGTGGATTGCGGTTTGTTCCAAGGTGGGCCTGAAGCTTCGACTTTCAATCGAGAAGCCCTACCCTTCTCTCCAGGAACTTTGGATGCCGTCCTGGTTACTCATGGACATATCGATCATAGCGGCTTTTTACCGGGCCTGGTTGCCAATGGCTATCGGGGTCCGATTTATACAACCCCAGCCACCGCTGAACTTTGCGGCATCCTGCTCCCGGATTCCGCCAGACTGCAAAATGAGCATTTCGGCTATCTCGAACGACACGGGTTAAGCACACCGGGCCACGAACCGCTCTACAGCGAAGAGGATGCTGAACGAACGCTAGAACTCTTTGAGTCACGCCCGATGCATAGATCTTTCCCTGTCTCCTCCAGCGTGAGTGCACAATTTCTCCCCGCCGGCCACATTCTTGGGGCTGCAAGCCTGTATCTGCAGGTAGGCGATCACCGCATCTGCTTCTCAGGCGATCTGGGGCGCCCCGTGGACCCCATCATGCAGCCCCCCGAACCCTTCGCCGGCGCCGACTACCTGCTGGTGGAATCCACCTACGGCACACGGCAACACCCCCCGACAGATCCCGCCCTGACCCTGGAGCAGCTGGTCAATGAGACTGCGAACAGGGGCGGCACCGTGGTTATCCCGGCCTTTGCGGTGGGCCGGGCCCAGAGCCTCCTGCACTTGCTGGCCAAAGCCACCGCCGCGGGCCGGATACCGGATCTGCCGGTGTTTCTCGACAGCCCCATGGCCATCAACGCCACGAAACTGTTTTGCCGCTACCCCGAGGCCCACCGCCTGAACAGTGACGAATGTGAACAAATGTGTGATCGCGCCCACTATACCCGCAAAGTACAGGACTCCAAACAAATCTTCACCCATTCCGGCGCCAAGATCATTATCGCCGCCAGTGGCATGGCCACGGGTGGTCGCGTCCTGCACCATTTGAAGCGCTATCTTCCGGACCCTCGCAATACCCTGCTGATCGTCGGCTACCAGGCGCCCAACACCTTGGGAGCCAAACTACAAGCGGGCACCAGGGACGTTCAGATTCTCGGCCAGGACGTGACGGTCGAAGCACAGGTGGCAACCATCGAAGGCCTCTCCGCCCATGCAGACCAAACGGAACTCACCGCCTGGCTGCTGGGGGCCGATCCGCCCCGCCAGACGTTTGTCATCCACGGTGAGGCGGAGGCCAGGCGTGGTTTCGCCGACCATATTACCCGCTCACTAAACTGGAACACGGCCTGCCCCGAGAAGGGACAGACCATCGAACTGGAGTAAGCCTTGGATACCGCTGTTGCACTGGTCAAAGCCTATCTGCAAATCAACGGCTATTTTTGCGTGTCGGAATATCCGCTCATGGAGACGACCAAAGGCGGCAATGTCCGCACCGTCAGCGACCTGGACATCCTCGCCTTTCGGTTTCCCCATGCCGGCCGGGAAACCAGTGTCCGCAAAAAACGCAAACTCGTCGGCGACGTCCGCTTTGAGCCGGATGAGGCCCTGGGCGCTCCCCAAGACAGTGCCGATATGATCGTCGGCGAGGTCAAGCGCGGGCGGGCCCGGTTCAACCCACCCGCCCGTAAACCGGAGGTCCTGGCCGGCGCTCTGATGCGGTTCGGGTGCTGTAGTCCCTCGCAGTCGAAGAACCTGGCCTATGAGCTTCTCCAACACGGGCACGCCGAGAGCGAACACGGCCACAGGATTAGAATGGTCGCCTTCGGCGATGTCGACGACAGTGAAGAGCCCGGGGTATCCCCCCACAAGTGGCACATCGTCTCCCTGGAAAACATTGTCCGCTGCCTGCGGCAACACCTGCACGACAACTGGGACGTGCTGCGCCGCGTGCATTTCAGCAACGACACCCTCGACCTGCTGGCCATTCTGGAACGTATCGAAAACGCCGCGGAAAGCCGCCGGGAAAATGGGGAATCCGATTGATGGGCGAACAACGTTACCTGCTCAAACCCCGTCGACTGGGTGTCGATACCCACCAGGAACTGGTGGTCTATATGCGTGGCGACTGCCACGTCTGCCGCTCGGAAGGGTTCAATGCCCACAGCAGGATCCAGGTCAACGTCAACGAACGCAGCATTCTGGCCACCCTCAACGTCATTCACGGCGACTGGCTGGCTCCGGACGAATTCGGCCTCTCGGAGTCGGCCTGGCACGCCCTGAATCCCCAGGACGGCGAGCGCGCCAGTTTCGCCCACGCGCCCACCGTGGAATCAATGAGTGCGGTACGAGCCAAGATCTACGGCAATCCGCTCCGCGACGCCCAGTTCGACGCCATCGTCTCGGATGTGTGCAAGGGTTTCTATACCGACGTGGAGCTGGCCACTTTCCTGACCGCCTGCGCCAGCCGGGGGCTGGATCATGGCGAGACCGTCGGCCTGACCCGGGCCATGATCAATGCCGGGGAGCGCCTCGATTGGCGGCGGGAAATGGTGGTCGACAAGCACTGCGTCGGAGGTCTGCCCGGCAACCGAACCACGCCGCTGGTGGTGGCCATGGCGGCCGCGGAAGGACTGGTGATGCCCAAGACCTCGTCCCGGGCGATCACCTCCCCGGCGGGCACCGCCGACACCATGGAAACCCTGGCGCCCGTCGCGCTTTCCATTGCCGACATGCGCCGCGTGGTGGAACAGGAAGGCGGCTGTATTGCCTGGGGCGGCGCGGTATCCCTGAGCCCTGCCGACGACATCCTCATCCGCATCGAACGGGCCATCGATCTCGACAGCGAGGGGCAACTGGTGGCTTCGGTGCTGTCCAAAAAAGCCGCCGCCGGCGCCACCCATGTGGTGCTCGACGTGCCGGTGGGGCCCACGGCCAAGGTCCGCAGCGAAACCGACGCCCGGCGCCTGGCGGCGCTATTGTGCGACACCGGCAAAGCGATTGGACTGGCGGTGCGGGCGGTCGTTACCGATGGCATGCAACCGGTGGGACGCGGCATCGGCCCCGCCCTGGAGGCCCGGGACGTCCTGGCGGTGTTGCAGAACGAGGATGACGCGCCCGCGGATTTACGGGAACGATCCATTGCGTTGGCCGGCGCGATTTTCGAGCTGGGGGGACTTGTCGCTGAAGGTAGCGGAACCGCTCTGGCGGCGCAAACCCTGAGCAGCGGCAGGGCCTGGCGGAAATTTCAGGCCATCTGCGAAGCCCAGGGCGGCATGCGCACACCGCCTCTGGCAGTACTGACGCAGCCGGTACCGGCGACCCGTGAGGGCATTGTCACCGCTATCGATAACCGCGTGCTGGCACGCATTGCGAAGCTCGCGGGCGCACCCGCCGCACCCGCATCCGGGCTCGACTTGCATGTGCGGCTCGGCGACCGGGTCGAACGGGGCCAGCCCCTGTTTACCCTGCACGCCGAGACCACCGGCGAACTGGCCTACGCCCTGGAATACCTGGAAACCCATACCGATGTCATTCGCATCGGCGAGCAATCAGATAGAAGTAGTGCATCGCAATGACTTCCGACCCCGCCACAAACATCGCTCTCAGCATCAACACCGGCAGCCAAAGCGTACGGTTGGCCAGTTATCGCATCGAGGCGGGCACAGCGAACCTGATGAAGCGATTTCATTACGATGAATCCGAAACAGCAGCGATCGATCCACTGTCCGTTTTGCTCAACCTGCCTTCTCCCGAACTGGTGATGCATCGCTGGGTGCACGGCGGCGATTGGTTGACCGGACCCTATCAATATCGTGCGGAAGATGCCGAAGAACTCGATAAGCTCGTTGCGCTAGCGCCGCTGCACAACCCGAAGGCCTACCGCTGGCTGCAGGCTGCGATGGGCTGTTGGCCTGACGCCCAACAAATCCTGATCCCGGATACCGGGCTTTTCCGGACAATGCCCGAAGTCGCCTGGCGGATTCCGCTGCCCCGTGGTCTTTGTAAGAAGCACGGTTTGCGGCGCTACGGCTTCCACGGTCTCGCCCACGCCGCACTGTGGCGTGAGCTGCGGGAGCACGACCCGACTCGCGCCGCCGGCCGGGTCATCACCCTGCAACTGGGCGGTGGCTGTTCGGCCACAGCGCTATTGAATGGCCACCCCCAAGACACCTCGATGGGCTACTCGCCGCTGTCCGGTCTGCTGATGAGCACGCGCCCCGGCGATATCGATGTCGGCGCATTGCTGGCCCTGTTACCACATTACAGCGGCGAGAACCTGGCCACGATTCTTAATCACGAATCCGGCTTGCGGGCGGTCTCTGGGGAATCGGGCGATATGCGCACCCTACTGGCGAGCCGGCGGTCGGCGGCCGCGATGGCTATCGAGCAATTCTGCTACCGCATACGGCAATACGTCGGCGCCTACGCCGCCGTGCTGGGCGGCATTGACGCATTGGTGTTCGGTGGCGGCATCGGGCTGCACGCGCCGGTCATTCGCGAGCGCATCGTGCAACCGCTGGAATGGCTCGGCCTGCGCATGGATGCCGGGAGAAATGCCGGCCTGAGCGATAACGGCGGTCGCATCAGCACGCCAGATAGTCCTGTCGGACTATACGCCCTGGCGGGAGACGAGGAACGGGAACTCTGCGAACAGGGGATGGCACTGGAGAGATCAGAATGAGCCACGAAGAGCATCGACTGGCGGCTCTCGCCAGACAATACCGCGAACACGACGGAGAATTTGCCCACTGGGCGCGGGGCTATGGCGTTATCCAGCACCGGGATGACACCCAGGTGCGTATTTTCCGGCTTGCCTGTGATCTGGAGGAGACCGGCAAGATCGCGGACAAGACCGCGGTGTTCCAAGCGCTGGTAGCCGCGGACCGATTGGCCAATGCCGGCATGTGGCTGGTGGTTCATATGACCTACGCCAACAATGTCTATCTCGACGGCCGTCCCCTGCACGCCGGAGATTTCAAAGGCGATCCCCAGGGCCACACTGGCGGCTCCCTGAATATGGTACCCGCCTACATCGGCTATCTCACCGCCGATGCTCTGTCCGGCGTCACCCGCAGCTGGCTGATGGGTCAGGGTCACTGCGTGGCGGCGGTGGACGCCTGTAATCTCCTGGTGGGCAACATGGAATCAGTCCACGCCGCCCGCTACGACTGGTCGGACGAAGGGCTTTCCCGTTTGACGCGGGACTTCTACGCCTATGGGTTGGGGCCGGATGGTTTACCCGCCTCCCCCCTGGGCAGCCACGTCAATGTCCACACCGCCGGCGGTCTCCACGAGGGAGGCTATCTCGGCTTTGCCGAGCTGGAATACGTGCACATGCCCCTGCCCGGCGAACGGTTGGTGGCCTTTCTCAGCGACGGTGCCTTCGAGGAACAGCGCGGCAGCGACTGGGCGCCACGCTGGTGGCGGGCAGAAGACTGCGGCCTGGTGACACCGGTGATGATCGCCAACGGGCGGCGCATCGAGCAGCGCTCCACCCTGTTCCAACAGGGCGGCGTCGAGTGGTTCGCTCGCCACCTGCGCCACAATGGTTTCGATCCCCTGCTGATCGACGGCACCGACCCGGCGGCTTTCGCCTGGGCCATTATCGAAGCCGAGGAACGGTTGCAGGGATGCGCGGATGCCATTCAAAGTGGCGCCACCACCTATCCGGTTCCACTGCATTACGTCATCGCCGAGGCCCCCAAGGGCTACGGCTTTCCCGGCGCCGGCACCAATCGTGCCCACAACCTGCCCCTTCAGGGCAATCCCGCCAAGAACGCATCAGCCGCAGCGGAATTCAACAGCGGCGCGTCGCGCCTGTTCGTGCCGGCGGATGCCTTGCGGGAGGCGACTCGCCAGCTGCAAAACCACGAGAGTCAGGGGCGGGCGCTGGAGAAAAACCACCCGCTTACCCGCCGTTCGGTGACACTGAAGAACCCGGTGACACCGGCATGGCACCCGCTCGACAGCCGCGAGTCCCCCATGGCGGCACTCGATGGATACTTTGTCGCCCTCACCGAGGCCAACCCCGAATGGCGGGTGCGCATCGGCAATCCCGACGAGTTGCGCAGCAACCGCTTCGGCAAGACACTGGAGCGCTTCCGGCACCGGGTATACAGACCGGAGCCCGGTGCCGACGAGGCAGTGGACGGCGCCGTGATCACGGCCCTGAACGAGGAGGCCGTGGCCTGCGCGGCGCTGGGCAACAAGGGCGGCATCAACCTGGTGGTCAGCTATGAGGCCTTTGCCGTGAAGATGCTCGGTATCCTGCGCCAGGAGATCATCTTTGCCCGCCACCAGAAGGAGGCCGGCAGACCGCCCCTCTGGCTGTCGGTGCCCTTCCTGCTGACCTCCCACACCTGGGAGAATGGCAAGAACGAACAGTCCCACCAGGATCCCACCCTGGCCGAAGCCCTGCTGGGGGAGATGGCGGACACCAGCGTGGTGCGCTTCCCGGCGGATGCCAACAGCGCTCTCGCCGCCCTGGCGGACTGTTACCGCCGCCAGGGGGAGATCCATGCCCTGGTGGTACCCAAGGGCAAGCTCCCGGTGATGTTGTCCGGGGAGCAGGCCAACCAACTCGTGAACGACGGGGGCACCTGCCTGCGGGGCGATGCCAGCGCGGCCATCCAATTGGTGGCGATCGGCGCCTATCAGTTGCAGCAGTGCCTGCTGGCCTGGCGGCGCCTGGCGGATCGCGGCATGACTGCTGCTGTCGCCTATCTGCTGGAACCCGGACGGTTCCGGGAATTTCCCCGCGACACCCTGGAAGCTGGCAGTCAGGCAGCCCTAGACGACTTGCTGCCCGCTAAGGCCAACCGGGTGGTGCTCACCCATACCCGCCCGGAAGCGATCAGGGGCCTGTTGCCGGCGGGCCGTGCCGCGCGGGTGTTGGGCTACTGCAACCGGGGCGGCACCCTGGACGTGGAAGGCATGCTGTTCGCCAACGGCTGCAGCTGGCTGCACGTCCTCGCAGCCGTCGCCGAACTGACGGGAGACAATATCGCCGACTGGCTGACCTCTACAGAGCAGGATGCCCTGGCCGGTCGCATCGATCCACGTCCCCTGCTTCGAGCTGAGGAGAACCCATGACAACCATTTGGCATAAGCTATACAGCCTCCACGAGGATAAAGCCCTCGCCCAGCGGCTCGGCGAATCACTCGGCCTGGAGGCGGGGCGTCTCGACATGCGCCACTTCCCCGACGGCGAGAGCTATCTGCGGATACTGGACGAGGTCAAAAACCGCAATGTGGTGGTGCTGGCGGACCTCTACCAGCCGGATCGCCGCATCCTTCCCCTGCTCCTGCTAGCCGAGACCCTCCGTGATCTCGGCGCTGGAGAGATATTGCTGGTGGCGCCCTACCTGCCCTATATGCGCCAGGACAAGCGCTTTCACAGCGGCGAGGGGGTGACGTCGCGGTATTTTGCGAAACTGCTGTCCCGCTACTTTTCCGCGCTGGTCACCGTCGATCCCCATCTGCACCGCTATCACGACTTGTCGGAGATTTACGATATTCCCACCCGGGCAGGCCACGCCGCGCCATTGATCGCCGAGTGGATCGCCGCCAATGTCGACAAGCCGGTGTTGATCGGCCCCGACAGCGAGAGCGAGCAGTGGGTTGCGGCGGTGGCAAAACAGGCCGGTGCCCCCTTCACGGTATTGAGCAAAACCCGGCGTGGCGACCGTGACGTCGAGGTCAGCATACCCCAGATCGAGCGTTGGCGGGACCATACCCCGGTACTGGTGGACGACATTATCTCCAGTGGCCATACCATGCTGGAAACCCTGTCGCATTTGACACGCCTGGGGCTGCCCGATGCCGTGTGCCTGGCGGTCCATGGGATCTTCGCCGAGAGTTCGGACGAAAAACTCACCGCAATAGCTTGTCGGCTGGTGACCAGCAACGCCATCCCCCACCCCACCAATGCCATCGATATCGGCGGCCTTCTGGCCGACAGCATCCGCGTATTGGGTTGAAGCGTCATGCAGTATGCGTACCTCGTCTGGAGCCTGATACTGCTGGGGATCTGGGGAACGATTTTCGCGATGCGGCCGCGGCTGAGAAGCAAAATATTGCGCATGAGCCTGATCACGGCACCTCTGGGCTTGAGCGAACCGCTATTCGTACCCGACTACTGGCTTCCGCCTACCTTGTTCAGTCTGGCCGAACGCACCGGTTTCGATCTGGAAAGCCTGATTTTCGCCTTTGCCGTGGGAGGAATCAGCAGTTCGATTTATCCCGCGCTTGTCCCCGTGGCCATGGCCCCTGTTGCCGTTGAGGAACGCCATCACTCCCGGCATCGCTGGCACAAGGTGGTGCTGTGGACACCTATCGTATTCTTCCTTTTCCTAGAGGCAGCTACCCCCTGGAACCCAATTTATACGGCATCGCTGGCCATGTTGTCCGGCGGTATTGCCAATGGCCTCTGTCGTCCCGATCTGTGGCGGCCGATGCTGGTGGGGGCCGTCATTTTCACCGCGGTCTACTTCATCTACTTCTCCTCCCTCGTGGCGTTTTATCCGGCCTATGTTGACCACGTCTGGCAACTGGAGTCCCTCAGCGGCTGGCTGGTGGCCGGTGTCCCTGTGGAGGAGCTGCTGTTTGCCGGCACTCTCGGCCTGATGTGGTGCTCTCTCTACGAACACCTTTATTGGCACCAGTACCTCCCCGAGGCGTCAACATGAGCGAGCACCCCATACCCACCGATATTGCGTGGATGGTAATGGTGGCGCTGCTCTGGGCCATTTGCTTCCCGTTTATTGTGATTGGCCTACCCGACGCCCCACCTCTTTTGTTTGCCGCCTTGCGTGCCTTTCTTGCCGGTGGGCTGCTCGTCTTTGTGTGCATGGCGCCGCGGCTTCGAGGAACCTATCAGTTCAATCCCCGCAACCTGCTACACCTGGGACTGATCGGCTTATCGTACACGGCTTTGGGCTTTGGCGGCATGTTCCTGGGCGCCGGGCACTTGTCACCGGGCCTGGCAACCGTGCTCGCGGGCACCCAGCCCCTGATTGCCGCGGCGATCGCCGCCATCTGGCTTGGTGAAACCCTGAAGGCCAAGGGTATAGCCGGGTTGGTCACCGGTTTTTTGGGTGTAGGCTTATTGTCGTGGCCGGGATTCGGCGGGAACAATGACGGCTACCTCTGGGGAATTACCTGGGTCCTGATGGCGGCTATCGGAACGGCGATAGGCAATATTCTGCTAAAAAAGGAAGCGGGCGGCTCCATCGCTGCACCCATGGCGATCCAACTTCTGTTCGGTGGCGGAATGCTGTTGCTCGCCTCAGCGATGGCCGGTGAGCACTGGAACGTTGACTGGACAGCCCGGTTCACCGGCTCCCTGCTCATTCTCTCCGCGCTGGCAACAGCCGCGATGATATTTCTCTGGTTTGGGCTGCTTGCCCGCGCCCCCTTGAACCAACTGAACGCCTTCAGCTTTCTGACCCCGGTGTTTGGGCTTCTGATTGGATTTTTGTTCTTTGATGAAAGGCTGCAACTTGCCCAGGCGCTGGGCATCCTCGTAGTCACCTTCGGCATCGCCCTCATGCAAGGGCGAAATGCTGTCATTGAGGCTGATAATAGAGAGGCACCTTGTTGATCACTGCAATCGATATTCGCAGTGAATAGACTGATGGGAGATACTAACAAACGGTGTAATGCATGACCGAACGGATAGGCCGAGGGATCTTCAGCGACACGGATTGCAGGCGCGATCCACGATTTCCAGAATTGCCACTGGCGGGTTTCGGTTTTTTGACGAATTTTGTTTGGGAGATTCTTCAGGTGCCCTGGTTCACGGGGATGGCGGAGGCATCTCACGGCTCGGTGATCGGATTGTGTATACGCGCCACGAGCGGTGACATCCTGATTCTGCTGGCCAGCTTCTGGTTGTCATCGATCATCTGCGGACATCGACAATGGCTCCTGAAGGGTGAGCAAAAGCCAGCCGGCATCCTAATTATCACGGCTCTCGTCGTTACCATCATTCTGGAATGGCTGGCGACTGGCCCGCTGGAGCGGTGGGCATACACGGACTCCATGCCGATGATCCCGCTGCTGGGCGTGGGCCTTTCCCCGCTGCTGCAGTGGCTATTGTTGCCACCATTGATAATGTGGCTGACGCGCCGACACATGCTCAGCCACAACGCTTTTCGCTCCTACGGCTCTGGCGAACCGCCTCGCAATATTAGAGGCCAAACCAGGTAAATGCTCTAGCGCGCGTCAGGCAGACTAATGAAGCACGCTATCGACAAGGTTCAATTCAGTTTTCTGCCACAATTTAGAGAGGAAATAATATATGCACAATTCGAGCGCACCTGATGTTCGTTTACGTATCGTCCCGTTAGGCAACACCTTGTCACTGCTACTGGCAATCAGCTACCTGCTCTGCGTGGGCTTTGGCCTGCTTGCACCGGAACAGATGCGCATGTATGAGGCTTGGGCGCCATTGTTGCCCGGTTTCGAATGGCTTACGTGGACGGGCTTTTTCATTGGCTTAGTCGAAGCCTATTTGTACGGTTGGTATATCGCGGTTTTATTCGTACCCTTGTACCGGCGGTTCTCCAGAAATGGCCATTGACGGCATCACACCCGCCATAGGTCGAACGAACCGTTTGAGAACCTTCGACCATTATTCGCAGGCTGTTGGCGAATTTTCGAACTTCATCATTCATGCCCATGAAGCTTAACGCGAATAGCTTCAAGTGAATCGTTTATGAACAGGTTAACGAAATTTCTGCGGGAATATCTTGGTGATGTGGGAGTGGTGTTTTACACCTCCGTATTGATTATCACTGCCTTCGTCACCACCGCCGTGCTGTATCCCGATGCGGTGGAATCCACAGCCCAGCAAATTCTCGATGTCACCGCCCGAAATCTCGGCTGGATGTATCTGGTGGCAACCACCGGCTTTGTGCTATTTGTCCTGTTTCTCGCCTTCTCCAAATTTGGAAGCATTCGCCTGGGAGCGGAGAATGAACTGCCGGAGTTTTCGTTCAACAGCTGGCTGGCGATGATATTCTCGGGAGGTATGGGTGTCGGTCTGGTTTTCTGGGGCGTGGCCGAACCGATGATGCATTTCAATGACCCGCCCCTTGGTCTCGCCGAACCCCGCACCTCGGAGGCGGCGCAACTGGGAATGCGCTACGCGTTTTTCCATTGGGGATTCCACCAATGGGCCAATTTCACACTGGTGGGGCTGGCCATTGCCTATGTGCGTTTTCGTCACAGCAGTCGCGGCCTGATCAGCGAAAGCTTCCGCTCGTTACTGGGCGATCGGGTGGACCGCGGCTGGGGCAATATCGTCGATATCCTGGCCGTGGTCTCCACCGTATTCGGCGTCGCAACGACTCTCGGACTTGGCGCGTTACAGGTCAACAGCGGCCTGGCCAATATGGGAGTTGCTGCCTACTCGACGACATCACAATTCTACATTCTCGCGGGACTCGCAACCTTGTTCATCATTTCGGCAATGACGCCCCTCAACATGGGGATCCGCTATCTCAGTAATGCCAATATGGTGCTCGCCGCCGGACTGTTATTTTTTGTGCTCGCCACGGGACCGAGCGGTTTTATCTTCAGCGAACTCACCCAGACAGCGGGTGAGTACCTTGGCAATATCATAGAGATGAGCCTGGTAACCACTCCCTATTCCCACGAACACTGGGTGGAGCAGTGGACCATGTTCTACTGGGCATGGGGGTTGAGCTGGGCCCCCTTCGTAGGCAGTTTCATAGCAAGAATCTCAAGGGGCAGAACTGTCCGCGAGTTCGTCCTGGGCGTGATGATCGTCCCCGTGGCTTTAAGCATGTTGTGGTTCGCCACCTTCGGTGGCTCCGCCATCTACTTCGATTTGTTCGACGGCGTCGCGATTGCAGATGCCGTGTCGGAGGAAGTGCCGGCCGGCCTTTACGTACTTCTCGATCAGTTACCCTGGGGCGAGTTCGCGGCCATACTGACCGTGGCCCTGGTCTCCATGTTCGTGGTGACGTCGGCGGATTCCGCCACCTTTGTGCTGGGCATGTTCACCTCCAAGGGGGTTCTGACTCCAACACGGTTTGTTCGCATCCTCTGGGGAGGACTTCAGCTACTGATGGCGTCCGTCCTCTTGCTAACCGGTGGGCTGAACGGGCTGCGAACCGTATCCATTATCGCCGCTTTCCCCTTTATGTTGTTGATGGTGCTGATGGCATTCTCCCTTCACAAAGACCTCGCGGCGGAGATCAGGCGGCGGGAGGAAAAGGACCAATTGCTCCACACCCGGATTGAACAATTACTAATGCGGGAATCCGAGCGGGAAGCGGAGCGCCGGGAAGAGGAAGAAATTCATCCAACCGCTCCGGAGGAATGTCCCGCGCAGAAGTGCGACAACTAGCCAATCCGAACCGCCTTCATTGGGGGTTGTGACTGTGGCTAAAGGTTGCCTCCACAACCTCGTCCCGCTCCGGCAGCTGTATGACCAGCCGAATACGGTAGGGAGCCTCACTTTGCAATGAAAAATAATTGCCATAACTGACCGTATCGGCGATGTGCATCATCTCCAGATCCTTTCGTTGGGGCGCCAGGCCCAGCTCCACAACTTCCGCCTTCACGAACGCATTCGTGATACGCTGACCTGTGGCATCGTCGAACAGGGTTACCACCAAATGAACCGGAGCGCTCCCACCGGGCACGCCATCATGCATGCGACTTTCCTCATGATCGACCGGATGACCCTGAACGATCTGGGCCGGCATCAGGCCAATATAGATTGCCACTCCGTCGGCAACCTGGAAATTTCCGGTTACGACTTTCGCCACCGCAATATTGGCGGCCACCATGCCGGCCAACAGTAGAGCGATTCCCATCAAGGTCTTTACCGATTGTGTATACATCACATCTCTCCTCATGTCGCTCATTGATAGTAACTGAATAATGGGCATTGTCGGTCGCCTTTTTTGGCGCTCACTCCTCTCACCTTACTGCACACGGCGCCGAAATACCCAGAGGGATAAAAGAAATAAGGGGATTCCGAGTGCCAGCATGGCCAGAGCCTCATCCCAGAGAACCTCGAGGCCAGCACCTTTGAGAAAAATGCCGATAACGATATCCATGTAGTAACGCAGGGGACTCAGCAGGGAGAGCGTTTGCAGGAACTCGGGCATGGCTTCTACCGGGGTAAGGCTGCCCGACAAGAACATTATCGGGAAAAGCCCGAAAAAGGAGAGCAGCAGCGCCTGTTGAAGGGTGCGGCTGTAGGCGGCGATTAGCACGCCGAGGGCAATCGCACTGAGCAAAAAGATGGCCGTCAGCACCAGGAATAAAAGCAGACTGCCCTGAAGAGGCACATCGAAAGCTCTGACAATCACGAGGCTCGGAAAGATAGACAACACGCCCATGATCAGCGTCGGTGTGATCTTGGCCAGGAACAATTCCAGGGTGGAAATTGGTGTCACCAGCAACTGCTCGATGGTGCCGCGCTCCTTTTCCCGGACTATGGACGCCGCCGGGTGAATAACACCCACCATCATGCCGGCCAGAGCGATCATGGATAACACCATAAAACTCGATGTTGTCAGTTCGGGGTTATACCAGATACGGATCAAAGGGACTGCGCTCCGCGTCTCCGCAGTGGGGGTGAGCGCCTCGCGTTCCTGGCGCTGGACGATCTGCAGAGCATCATTGACGGCGTTGGCGGCAATGTTGGAATTGGTTCCGTCCTGGAGGAACTGGAGCTGAACGCCGACGCCAGCGACAAGGTCGCGCTCGAACCCGGCTGGAATAACCAGCACCGCAGCGGCATCACCCTTTTCCAGATGGTCGGTTGCGGTTGCCACACGAGCTTCCTGAAATTTCAGGTCGAAGGTTTCGCTCACCGCAAATTTCTGGATCAACGAGCGACTCAAGGCGCTGCGATCCTCGTCCACCACCGCCAGGGGCAGGTGGCTGACATCGAAACTGAGCGCTACGGTACAAATAACCACTTCGATGGTGTAAAGCCAGAGTATCAGCACCAGTATCAACCGGTCGCGAAAAAACTGCACGATCTCCTTGCGCAACAATCCCAGAAAGGCAATCCCCATCAGACCACCTTCTGTCTCATTCGCCAGGCCGCAAAGATAAAAATCAGGACTGTATAGATAATGAGCATCACCAGATGCGGCATAACGGCTTCGAGGCCGGCTGATTTCAGGACCACACCGCGGGATATTTCCATAAAATCACCGGCAGGGAAAAGACGACTGTACAGTTGCAGACCCAGGGGCATGGTGAACAGGGGAAAGAGAAAACCGGAAAACAGAAACGACGGCATGAGGGTGACAATGAGCGTTATCAGCATGGCCGCCAACTGGGTGCGTACCAGCGATGAAACCAGCAGTCCGATGCCCACGGTGGTCAGCACATAGACGAAAGCGGACACCAACAGCAGCGCCGGGCTGCCGGTCATCGGCACCTGGAACCAGGCAAACCCCACTGCGATGACCATCAGAATTTCCAGAAACGCCACCAGGCCGTAGGGCACCAGCTTGCCGACGATAAACTCACCGGAGGTTACCGGCGAGGCATAGATCTGCTCGATGGTGCCCGTCTCTTTCTCGCGCACGATCGCCAGGGCGGTCAACAGTGGCGGGAACGCCATCAGTATGACGGCGAACAGGCCGGGAACGACGAAGTTGACGCTGCGCAGGGAGGGATTGAACCAAACCCTGGCCCGGACCCGAATGGCGGCCTGACGGGGAGCGGGAAAATTTCCGATCACGGCCTCGGCATAGGCCGACGCCAGTCGAGCCAACACGGGATAGCCGCCGTCCACGATGACCTGGACCGGCGCCGACTCGTCCCTGAGGAGTTGCCGGGCAAAACCGGCCGGAATCACCACTCCCATTTTAATCGTCGAACTCTGCATTGCCGAATCCAGGTCGTGAAGATCGGCGCTTTTCTGCTGTAATTGAAAGTACCGAGAGCTGTCGAAACGGGCGGTTAGAGCGCGACTTGCCGGCGTGTTGTCCAGATCGTAGATCCCCAGGGCGACCCGCTCCACGTCCAGGTTGACCGCATAGCCAAACAGAAACAGCATGATCAGGGGCATGATCACGGCCAGCGCAACGGTAATCGGGTCGCGAATCAGCTCACGACTTTCCTTGATGACGAGGGCCCTCAGCCGATGACCTTTCATGGCACCAACGCCCGGGAGTTGGCCGTTCCCGCCTGTTCTATAGCCGCGGTGAATAGCGCCTCCACCGTCGCGCCGGCATCGAGGCCGAGAGAATGATTCAGCGATGCCCTGCCACCGTGCGCGAGCAGCCGCCCGTCCAGCATCAACGCCAAACGGTCACAATAGGCCGCTTCCTCCAGGTAATGGGTGGTAACCACCACCGTCATGCCGCTGGCGGCCAGCTCGCGGATAACCCGCCAGAAACGGTACCGGGCGACGGGATCGACTCCGGAGGTGGGCTCGTCGAGGAACAGGACCCGGGGCCGGTGAAGCAGGCTGCAGGCCAGCGCCAGACGCTGGCGCAAGGCATTCGAGAGATCGCGGGTGAGCTTGTCGGGCAGGTCCGTCAGGCCTGTTACCCCCCGGGCCCAGTCGATCGCAGTACGCGCCGCGCCTCCGGCCAGGCCGTAAGCGTTGGCAAAGAAACGCAGATTCTCCGAGGGAGTCAATTCCAGATAGAGTGAAAATCGTTGCGACATGTAACCGATCTGTCGACGCAAGGCGGCACTGCCCGCCCCCGGGCTCAGCCCTGCCACCCGGGCGCTGCCCTCGTCGATGGCAACAAGTCCGCACAGGGCCCTGATCAGGGTTGTCTTGCCCGCCCCGTTGGGTCCCAGCAAGGCGAGCAGTTCACCGGCCGGGGCGTCGAAGCTCACCCGGTCAACGGCTTTGAAATGGCCGAAGCGGACGCTGAGACCATTTACCCCCAACCCCTCCCCTTTTCCCCGGTCTTGCCGGGACAATTCCAGGAACTGCTGCTCGCCGGTCATTCTTTCCGTCCGCAGAACAAACAGGTCCTCGAGCCGGGGCTCGACGGCCGCCACGTGGAGACTCTTTGGCGATGACTCCGACAGCCGGTTTTTGGCGATGTCCGTCTTCACCACCAGCCGCAGGTGATCGGGCAACCACTGCACGGAATGGACGCTTTCAATCTTCGCCAGGATGCCGGACAACTCCCGCAAGCCCCGCCCGGCATTTTCAGCGTGCACGGTGAAAACCCGTCCAGCGACGTCCCTCAGCAGTTCTTCCAATGTGCCATCGGCGAGAACGCGCCCCTGTTCCAGCAGCAGTATTCTGTCGCAACGCTCCGCCTCGTCCATGTAGGAGGTGGCCACAACCGTGGTAATGCCCTGCGCCTGGAACCGGTCGAGCATAGCCCAGAGATGGCGCCGGGAAAGTGGATCGACGCCGAGCCCCGGCTCGTCAAGAATCAGCAGCTCCGGTTCGTGAACCAGATTGGTACATAGCGACAACTTTTTCCGCATGCCGCCGGACAACTTGGCTGCAGGTCTGTCGGTAAAACGGCCGAGCCCCGCCATGGATAGCAACTGCTCCGAACGCTCCCGGTAGAGTTTGTCAGGCACATCCCGGATGCGGGCGGCAAAGGTCAGGTTTTCCTTGACGCTGAGTCGATCGTAGAGCGTAAACCCCTGGGACATGTAGCCAATGCGGGCGGCAATCCGCTTGGCCCCTTGACGTGTATCGAAACCCAGCACCCGACATTCCCCCTCTGTGGGATCGAGGATACCGGCCAACATCTGTAACAGCGTCGTCTTGCCAGCACCATCAGCGCCGACAATGCCCACTCGCTGACCGCGATCAACTGAAACATCCAGCGGATCGATGGCAATCTTGTCTCCGAAGTGGCGGCCAAGGCCCTCGGCGACGATGGGTTCGGCGGCAGGCATGGGCGATCAGCGGCTTGGGACCGGGAGCGTCGCTGGCCACCCGGTGCCCGGATCCCACCGAATCCAGGCATCCGCCGGCATACCGGGTTTCAGCGCGCCGGCGGGGTTATCGGGCACCAGGGTGACGCCATAGACCATGCGCACTCTCTCATCGGGCATGTGGACATCGCGGGGCGTGAACTGGGCGAAATCATCGATCCGGCCGACTTTGGCGGATAAATCCCTGGACAATCCGTCCACCCGGATTCTGGCCGGGTCCCCCAGACTGATCCGGGTGACGATATCGCCGGGGACATAGACCTTGAGTTCGAGCTGTTCCAGGTTCACCATCGTGGCCAGAGGCTGACCGGCGTCTACCACCTCTCCTGTCTCCACCGCTCGGATCAGTATGGTCCCCGACATGGGCGCGGTAACCTCCGCTTTTTCCAGTTGCGATTCGGCCAAAGCCACCTGCGCCGCCCTGGCAGCCACCTGCTCTTCCGCGGCATCCCTTTGCCGCTGGAGAGACTGGAGCCGACCCTGGGCCTCCCTGACAGCATTTTCCGCCTGATCCAGATCACTGGCGCTGGCCAGATTGCGGGAACGCAAGTCACGGACCCGCTGCAGCTGCTTCTCGGCAGTCATTAGATGATGGCGCCAGGTGGCGATTTGGCTGTCGAAGGCGTCGCGGGCTTCCCGCGCGGCGGCCAGCTCGGCCCGTGCCGAGCGCAGGCGGTCCCTGGCGTCGGCGGGATCGATAACCGCGACAGTGTCCCCCGCCAAGACCTTGCTGCCTTCCGCAAGGCTGTGCTCAACGACCCGCCCAGCCACTTCGGCTGCGATCCGCACTTCCCGACCCTCGATATGGCCATTGCCATAGACGATTCCCCGGGGTAAGGGTTCTTCCCCGAGCAGAACAAAAACCCCATAAGAACCGCCGGCAAGCACCAACACCGCTATCAGAGACCAGAGCCAGGATTGGGATTTCACCGAGCACTCCTTATGACGTTATTGTTCGGATTGGGGCCGGCATTACAGCCAATGTCTCGCACTCCAGCCGATGAATTCGGCCATTCTAGCGCTCAACGGCCGCCGCGACCAAGGTTGTTGCCGGACCTCAAGCGACTCATTCAGGTCGCTCTCGAAGATGGTCGCCAGGGTGGCATTCAGAGCGTGGCACTCCGCCGCCAGATTGAGTTCGTAATTGATAAACAGGCTTCGGTAGTCAAAGTTGGCCGTTCCCACCGTACTCCAATCGTCGTCCACGATCAGGGTCTTGGCATGCAATACACGGGGCTGGTACTCGAATATCCGAATGCCTGACGCCAGTAACGTGGAATAGGCCGCCCGCGCAGCCCATTGAACGAAGGGGACGTCGCTCTTTCCCGGCACCAGCACTCTGACATCGACACCCTTCGATGCCGCCCTGCACAGGTCACGCTGGGTTCCCGAATCCGGCACAAAATAGGGTGTGGTCAGCCACAGCCGCTTGCGGGCAGCGTTGAATCGATCTTTCAGATGGCAACGCAGGCGGAAACGACAGGCTCGGCCGTGATTGGTAAGCAGTGTTAGCCCTTTCTGGTTGCCACCACACTGCCATTTCAGGTCTCCCCTACCAAAGGATTCAAAGGCCTTGCGGGCATCGTCAACCACCGGGCCGGAGAGGCGAAAATGGGTATCGCGCCAGCAGTTGTCCCCGGAAATCCGTCGCGAGTTGAGCTCTGTGATATTGAAGCCCCCAAGAAACGCTGCCTGATCGTCGACGATGGCAAGTTTGCGGTGGTTGCGACGGTGGAACAGCCAGGGTTTTCGCCACTGCCAGGGGTGGCACCACGTAAATCTAACGCCCGATGCCTTCATGCGATGGGCCGATCCGCCGGAGAAGCCGAACTTGGAGCCCAGTGCATCGACCCTCACCCGCACATCCAGACCACGCCGGCTGCAATCACTGAGAACCTTCACGAATTCCTGCCCTATGGCGTCGTCGGCAAAAATATAGGATTCCAGCCAGATCCTTCGTTTAGCAGAGGCAAAATCAGACAGCATGGCGTCAAACAGCGCGTCCCCCTCCACAAAAACCCGGATGTCGTTACCGGCACACTCGGCGGTAAAGGTTTCAGTGTCGCGCTTACTTTCCGCTACCATGGTATACAGTCCGGTTTGATGCGGGGATTCCGTAACGCTAATCTCATGTCACCATAATCTCATTGTGCCACAAGCCAGCCATTGCCGGCCTATGGAGTAACCGCAGGCCAGCGCGAAAGGAAAGAGAGGACAGCTCTTGCAACCACCTGATGACATTCCAGAACTGACGGAAGCGGAAAGGCTGAACCAGCACTGCGTCTGCGTCACTCTCGATCGGACGGCAATCGCTAAAAATGTCGCCAGTCAACTGGACGACAACATCGACGAAGTCCTGTCCAGCACCGCCTGGCAGCAATTCTTCTCCAATGCCGCCGTCTTTCTTCCTGGCCGGGATCTGGACCACATGCAGGCCATCGTCCAGGCCCTGGAGGCCGCTGCCGCACTCCCCGACTATCAACGACGGGTGCTGTCCTGGGCGCCGCCTAATGCACAACTCAACCCCGGGCCTGTGGGTGCCTTTATGGGCTATGATTTCCACCTCGGCGACGAAGGGCCCCGCCTCATCGAAGTCAATACCAACGCCGGGGGCGCCTTTCTCAATACCTTGCTGGCACGGGCCCAACTACGATGCTGCGGCGGTTCTACGAATGCGTCCTGGGCTGAAGACTTCGACGCCGCGGTGATCACCCAGTTCGAGAGCGAATGGCGCGCCCAGCGGGGCAGCGGACGCCCCGAGAGCATCGCGATCGTCGATGATAAGCCTACGGAGCAGTACCTCTACCCCGAATTCCGGTTGGCGCAGCAACTATTGCGAAATCATGGTATTGACGCCTTCATATTCTCTCCTTCTGACCTCAGGTATGAGTCAGACGCGTTATACGGTGGCGACAAGCGAATCGACCTGGTTTACAACCGTCTGGTTGACTTCCCGCTTGAAGCGCCTGAACACGCCGCATTGCGCTCCGCGTGGCTCGACGGAGGCGCTGTTATAACCCCCAACCCCTATACACATGCACTGTTCGCGGACAAACGCAATTTGGCGGTATTGTCGGATCACGCGACCCTTCTGAATTGGGGGTTGAGCCCTGAAAACGCCGAACTGCTCCGCTGTGGTATCCCGCGTACCGTGCCGATCACCGCCAGCAACGGGGAGGATCTCTGGCAGCACCGGCGGCAATGGTTCTTCAAACCCGTGGCGAGCCATGGCAGCAAGGGCGTGTACCGCGGCAGCAAACTCACCAAAAGTACCTTTGCCCGGATTCTTGAAAGCGACTATATCGCCCAGGCGTATGTGCCGCCCTCCGAACGTCTGGTGCTGGTCGATGGCGAACGGAAAAGGCTCAAGATGGACGTGCGCCTGTATACCTATCGCGGCGCCCTGCTCCTGGCCGCCGCAAGACTGTATCGGGGCCAGACCACCAATTTTCGTACGCCAGGCGGGGGCTTTGCGCCTTTACTGCTTATGGAGTGACCGCAGCCAACCGCAAACCGCTACATGACCAAACGGGCGACCCGGCTGCTTACAAATCGTCCATTCGCTCTACCTGCCGGACCAACCGCTTGGTTTCGTGCTCCTCCATTTCCAGCAGCGATTGCATAAGTTCCGCAGCTTCCCGAATTTCAGCCTTGCCCTTAAGTGTTCGGTAAAGGTTGATGATTTGCTCGTGAAAATCAAAGACTTCAGCACTAATCGTATCGGCATCCAATTTTGCGTAGTGATCATCGCAAACCAAATGTGTCGTAATCGGATTATGCGGCATGTAATCGTAGAGATAAGTGTGCGCCGCCTTGGGGTCGGCCTGCCGTTCAAAGGCCGCAACCATTTTCTCCATTTCGGTTTCGTGAGACGCCAGATACTCGAGCAGCAAGGAGGCCCGCTCATCACCGTGACGCGAAGCGCAATGACCCAGGCACTCTGCGAGTTTGGCATGGAGTTCCCGGGTCCATTCGATCAGGTCATAAAATGTTCTAACTTCCATACTCGATCATTCCTCTATCGCTAAAAATGGTCTTATCGGCCAGCGGCAATCTGTCTGCGTGCTGATGTTCAGTCTTGGCGATCTCCCACTTTATTGGCCGGCCAGTCTGCAAACGCCAGGAAATAAAGGAAAATGAGATTGACGACAGGAATCAGCATCAGGGATCCCAGCCAGCCCGGATAGCCCGTGGCCGGCAGATACGCCATACCGGGAGTACGACGATAACGGCGATAATCAGCATCCACAGCCAGTGGCCGGCCCACATTGTGCTACCCAACATATGATTTTCCATTATCGTCTGACCCTCCGATTCAATAAATGATTTCAGTGGTGGTGTGTATGCGATTCCTCCAGAGCCTTTTGTCTGGCCCGCGCCGAGCTTTTCAGGAAGATCTGCTCGGCAATTGCAATGATTATCATGGTGACCACGGCAACGCCAATTACAAAGGGGTCAGAATTCACCTTCACCCAGACAAAACCTCCAAGTGCAAGAAGGTCGAGAAAAATGGCTATGACGGGTATCCATGCCCTGGCTTTGATGTCCTCCCGAAGATAACGAATAACGCCCCAGTGAATAGCAATGTCCATAATCAGATAGAACACGATTCCCAGCGCCGCAATCCGGGAGAGGTCAAAGAACGCGGTCAGGACCAGGCCCAGAACCACGGTGTAGACAAGCGTGTGCTTCTGGATACTGCCCGGCATGCCGAAATGGCGGTGGGGAACCAGTTTCATTTCCGTCAGCATTGCGAGCATGCGCGAGACCGCAAAAATGCTGGCCAAAATGCCGCCGGCGGTGGCCATGATCGCAATGGCCACCGTGAACCAAACGCCATAATCGCCCAACGCCGGCCGGGCGGCGGCAGCGAGGGAGTAATCCCGTGTTTCTATGATTTCGGCAAGCGAAAGATTGCTCGCAACCGCAAAGCCGACCAGAGTGTAGATCACCACACACGCCGCGATAGAAATGACAATGGCCCGGCCAACGTTGCGATGCGGGTCCTTCACCTCCGAACCACTATTGGTGATCGTTGTGAAGCCCTTGAACGCCAGTATCCCCAGTGCGGTCGCACCAAGGAAGTTGCCAACGGTTCCGGCCTCTCCAGTGCTGGAGAAGTCCACGGAAATGCTATCGGCAATCCAGACACCCACGAGCCCGAAAACCAGAATGCCCCCGATTTTCAAAATGCCGATAAACGAAGCCACGTTCTCGATAAGGCGGTTGCCCATTAGATTGATCAGAAAAGCCGCGAGGATAAGTGACACCCCGAGAATGGGCACCATACGACCACTCTCGTCTCCGCCGAATAGCTGCATGGTATAGGCACCGAACGTGCGGGCAAGAAAGCTTTGGGCGATCACCATCGAGAAATACATCAGCAGCGCATTGAAAGCCGTCGGCAAACGGTCGCCGTAGGCCTTGTGCAGGTACATGCCAATGCCTCCGGCAGACGGATAGGCATTGGAAATCTTGATGTAGGAATATGCACTGAATGAGACGATGACAGCCGCCGCAAGGAACGCCAGGGGAAACAGCACACCGGTCATTTGTGCCATTTGTCCGGTCAGCGCAAAGATACCGGCGCCGATCATGACGCCGGTTCCCAACATCACGGTACCCGCTAAGGTCAGGCTACCTTCTCGGTAATGCGTTGTTCTGTCTTTCTCCTCAGCCATGAACCCTCCGGTTGATTGCTCAATGTATCGGCCTAGAACCACATACGAACGCCGACGACGACGCCAATTTCGGACTCATCGCCACCTTGAGCGCGAATCTGGTCGGCCTTGTCACTCAAGGCGCGGCTCCAATAGACACCAATATAAGGGGCAAACTCTCTGGACAGTTCGTAGCGATAGCGTAATCCCACACGCACATTATTGAATCCACTTGGGCGATCATACTCTTCAGCGTCAGTGAATGCCGCTTCCACCTCCAGACGTGGCTGTAAATACGACACCTGAGACAGACGAATATCGTATTCGGCTTCGATGCTCGCGGCGATATCTCCGTCTTCGTTGACCGTAATGGAGTTATCCATTTCAAACCGATAGGGAGCCATACCAAACAGGCTGAACACCAGGTAGTTTTCCCGCTCTGCTCCAGACGCCACCGAACCCCGTGTACCAGCGCCTCCCTGTATTTCCCAGAATGGTGCAATCAGACGACTGGCCAGTAACTCCACACTCTCGAGTTCGGTAGGCTCGCCGTCATCTGACCTGTTCTCTCCTTCGCTTTTGAAATAGATTCGGTTTCTATCTCCACCGTACCAGGCGAGCATATCCCAGACGATCAAGTTCTCATCATTCTCCGTGCGTGTGATTTCCAGTCGGTCAAACAATACCTGACCGGTGCGATACGGCTTGATGGGTTCCGGCCAGTGATCTTCAGCGTGGCCGGCGAACAACGGACCGCTTATTCCTGCCAAGGATAAAGACATCACAATTTTCAGTGTCCTCATGGATCCCCCTTTAACTGACATTGACTACGCGGAACATTCCCGCCTTCATGTGATAGAGGAGATGGCAGTGGAAGGCCCAGCTACCGGGCGCATCAGCGCTGATTTGCAGCGAGACCACTTCGCTTGGCTTGAGACTAATAGTGTGTTTTCGAGGCCGGGGGTACTGACCGTTCTCAAGCTCCATCCACATGCCATGCAAATGAATGGGGTGATCCATCATGGTGTCGTTCACCATAATCAAACGCAGACGCTCGCCGTGGTGGAATTCCACCGGCCCATCGACTTCGGTAAACTTCAAACCGTCAAAGGACCACATGTATCTTTCCATATTGCCGGTGAGATGGAGCTCGATGTCCCGCTCCGGCTTCCTCTCGTCCGGCCAGGGATGGGCGCCAATGAGATCACCATAGACCAGGACACGATGAGTGGCATCGTCAAGGCCAACGCCGGCTTCGTTCAGCCGGCTGACCGGTTTTCGGGCAATCATGGCCGCGCCGGGCCCATGTCCACCCGGTGCATGTTCAATACCAAGATCTGGCGCTGAGGGCCGCGGCGGCCCCATGCCCATTTTTGCACTCTGACCCGCGTGCATGTCGTGGTGCCCATCCATGCCGGATTTATCCCTTCCAGAGGACTCCATATCCATGCCATTCATCTCATGGGACATGCCCATGGCCGCCATACCCCGTTCGGGCACCGGTCGCAATTCAGGTACTGCCGCTTCCTGTCCCAATTCCGTCGCCAACGTGGCCCGCACATAGCCGCTGCGATCCATGCTTTCCGCAAACAGCGTATAGGGTCGATCACCCTTCGGGGTAACGATGACATCGTAGGTCTCCGCCACCCCGATGCGGAATTCATCCACTGTCACGGGTTTGACCGGCTGGCCGTCTGCCGAGACCACGGTCATCTCAAGGTCGGGAATGCGGAAATCAAAAAACGACATGGCCGAACCGTTAATGATTCTCAAGCGGATTTTTTCCCCGGGTTTGTATAGCGCTGTCCAGTTGGTTGCGTTGTCGCGCCCATTGATCAGATAGGTATAAGTGGATCCGGTCACATCCAGCAGATCCCGGGCGCTCATGCGCATTCGGTTCCACATAGAGCGTTCTTCCCAGGTTTTGGCCAGCCCCTGGTTCCGGATATCGGCCAGAGTGTCACCCAGTGTTCGCTGCTGGTAGTTGTAATACCCCTCCGCTACTGTGAGGTTGCGCAACACCTCGTAGGGATCTTCAAAGGTCCAATCACTCAGAATAACAACGTGCTCCCGATCCGCACCAATATCACCGTCCGCCGGCTCGATGACAAGTGGTCCAAGATGACCTAACTGTTCCTGAAGCCCCGAGTGACTGTGATACCAGTAGGTCCCACTCTGCTGAACATCGTACTCGTAATGAAATGTCTCTCCGGTCTTGATACCAGGAAAACTGACGCCGGGCACACCGTCCATGTTCTCGGGCAGAATAATCCCGTGCCAATGTATGGAGGTGTCCTCATCCAGCGCATTGGTGACGTTCAGTCGGACTCGCTGCCCTTCTTTCAGCCTGATCAGTGGCCCGGGCATGCTACCGTTGATGGTAATCGGCCTGCCGATTTGCCCGCCGATACTCAGGTTCTCCCGGCGAATATGCAGATCGACTGCACTGTCGGCTTTGATGACGTCGCCATAGCTTCGGCCCATTGGATAGGCCCAGGCCGGGGCGATTTTGGCCAGGGCCAGGGCTGATGCCGTCCCTATAGCTGATTTGATAAACCGTCTACGACCCTCTTCTATTGGTTTTTCCATCGCATAACCTCGTATAGTTTTTGCAATAGTGACACCGGCTACGAGCCGCCTGACACTGCACGATAGTCCCTCGTCAATGGTGACCCGAATCAGCGGAACCACGGGCGGTCAAAATCTGGTATTGCTCGGGCGACAAATCAGGAAGTCGTCGCAGGAAAGCCACCATGTTCCAGATACGTTCATCGTCGTGCTCCGGCGCCCAGGCCGGCATGCCGGATGCCTTGATGCCGTGCTTGATGGTCCAGAATCGGTGCCGGGCCTGGGCCTCCGGGTCGCCACGGCCCGGTGCCACCTGAGTTAGATTCGGCGGCACCGGGTAGAGGCCCAGGGTGAAATCGCTCTCGGTCCTGCCCGGCTTGAGGTGGCAGCCGGCACACATGTCATTGTAGTCGGCGCCACCCGCCAACAGGCGCTCGGGCGTATCCAGGTTCGCCGGTACCTCGATACCGGCCGACGCCCTGGCGATAGAGCGCTCCCGCAGCGTTTCCAGCGCCCAAAAGGTCAGCGCGGTATGGCGGTCATCGGCGCCCATAGGATAGAAGCCCGAGTAGATGAACGCCACGCCCGCCGCGACAGCCACGGCGGAAGCCACCGCGAGACATTTGATGCACGACAGGAACTTGGTGAATGGCATACTCCCCCCTAAAAAAGCAAATTCTAGCTTTGGTTTACTGCTCGTGCTTGGCCGGACTATTGGCATTGCCGTTATCGTTCTGCCGAGAATAGTCGGCAGGGGAGTCCTCCGGCCCGGCCTGGTCTCGATGCATTTCGTCCATACATTTCTGCATCATGGCCTGCATGACCGCATAATCACTGTCCAGCCTGGAACGATCCGTGTGCTGCATCGCCGCACAATCCGGTTTTTCGCTCCCTTTCATGTGCTCCACGGGGTCATGCGCCTGAGCAGAGAAGGCCAGAAAAAGTGCCGGCAAGGCCGCCAGCCATCTAAGAGTTTCGCGTGTCATGGTCTACTCCTCGGTCGTGATGAATGAGGAGGGCAACTTACCTTCCTCAGAAGCACAGTCAGCGTAGCGAACAGGCCCTGTCTGCCAGATGGCTCTTTCATTACAATTTTGTAATCATCGTGTAACCTTGCCGTTGGGCACAGCTGGCTAGACTGGAGCGATACCAAGCTGGGGTGATAGCAAACTGGAGCGATACAGCATGCGACTATTGGTCGTGGAAGACGAACTAAAAACAGGCGACTATCTCAGACAGGGATTGGCCGAGGCGGGCTTTATTGTCGCGTTGGCACGCAATGGACTCGACGGCCATCACCTTGCCATGACGGAGTCTTTTGACCTGATTATCCTGGATGTCATGCTGCCGGATGTGGACGGATGGCGCATTATGCAGTCGTTACGCGAAGCCGGCCGCCAGACCCCGGTGCTGTTCCTTACCGCTCGCGACACGGTGGATGACCGCGTCAAGGGCCTGGAGCTGGGCGCCGACGACTATCTGGTCAAACCCTTTGCCTTTGCCGAACTGTTGGCCCGGGTACGCACGTTACTGCGCCGGAGCTCGACACCCACCCTGTCGGACCAGCTCCAGGTGGCCGATCTCACCCTGGACCTGCCCAAACACCGAGTCATGCGCGCCGGCAGAAAAATCAATCTCAGCCATAAGGAGTTTTGTCTTCTGGAGCTGTTGGCCCGGCGCCGCGGTGAGGTATTACCACGCTCCCTGATTGCTTCCCAGGTATGGGACATGAACTTTGAATCCGACACCAACGTGATCGATGTAGCGATTCGCCGACTGCGGGCCAAAATTGACGACGATTTCGAACCCAAACTGATCCACACGGTTCGCGGCATGGGATACAAGCTTGACGTGGAAACCGACGATGAAGCTCGCTGATCGGCAACCACTGTCACTGGCCACCCGGGTAATGATATTCGTCGGGCTGGCCATCGGGCTCAGCCTCATCCTGATCGGAAGCCTGGTGCTTAATGCCGTCGAGCGCCACTTCGCCGAACAGGATGCTGGCGAACTGGCGGTGATGACCGAAGCCGTGGTCAAAGCCCTCCGAAATAGTAGCAACGATACAGCGCGACGGCGCGAAGCACTATCCAATGCCATATCGGGACATCACGGTGTTTACTTTCAGGTGCGGAATCGGCAAGGCGAAGTTGTCTATGCCACACCAGGGGCCGAACTGTCAGGGACGACCGCTATGCTCACCCCAGCGCCCGCGATTCACGCAGCCAACCTGCAAACCTGGCATGAGGATGACAAGACCTTCCGAGGCGTGCTCACGCAGAATAACATCATGGGCCAGAGCTACTCCGTCACTACTGCCATCGATATAGGCTTTCACCTGCAGTTTTTGGACAGGTTCCAGCAAACTCTGTGGTTAATCATGAGCCTTGCTGGCATGGTTACGCTGCTGGCTGCCTGGTATGGCGTACATCAAGCGCATGCTCCCTTGCGCGGGCTCTCCGATAGAATGGGAGACATTCAGGCCGATCGGCTGCATGTGCGCCTAGATGCTTCCTCGGTTCCATCGGAATTACAAGGCTTGGTCACCGCGTTCAACCACATGATTGGCCGACTGGAAGAGAGTTTTACTCGCCTGTCACACTTTTCCGCTGATATTGCCCACGAGCTGCGCACACCGCTGACCAATCTCATCACCCAGACTCAGGTGGGGCTGGGCAAGGCCAGAGCCCCCGAGCAATACCGTGAACTCCTGTACTCTAATCTGGAGGAACAGGAGCGTCTGGCCAAGATGGTCAATGAAATGCTGTGGCTGGCCAAGGGTGACCATGGCCTGCTCAAACCGGTTCAGGTGCCGCTGGATCTAACCAGAGAGGTCAATGAACTGTTTGATTTTTTCGAAGCGCTGGCGGAAGAGAGACAAATCCACTTGGCATTGGAGGGTCAGGCGCCGAGCATCCAAGGGGATCGCGCCATGCTGCGTCGGGCGATTTCCAACCTGCTGTCCAATGCCATCCGTCACACGCCCTCGGGTAATAAGGTGCTGGTAAGGCTGGCCAATCCCTCGAACCACGAAATATCGCTGAGCGTACAAAACCCGGGGCCAGCGATACCCGCGGAACACCTGCGTAACATTTTCGACCGCTTTTACCGTATCGATCCGTCTAGGACACGACAAAGCGAAGGCGCTGGACTTGGGCTGGCCATTGTGCGCTCCATAGTCGAGGCTCACGGTGGCCGCGTGGAGGCGGCCTCAGCCCAGAATAAAACCACGTTTACGCTCTTTTTTCCCGACACGACCTGAACCCTTCTCCCAAGCGACTGACAAGATCAAGGCCGGTATTAGGGCATTGTTGATTTGCACTTAAAACTGACCCGGGATTTGCATCTAATATTGACCCACCCCGAACGCCAGATTATGGCGTAGATTTCAATTTCCTGCCTCTCTCCCCACGGTCTTGAGTCGAGGAGTGTTTCAACCTGTAACTGTCATTGCCCGTCTCCAGGATATGGCAGTGATGCGTCAGCCGATCCAGCAAGGCCGTTGTCATCTTCTCGTCGCCGAACACCACTGACCATTCAGCGAAGCTGAGGTTGGTGGTAATGATGATGCTGGTACGCTCATAGAGCTTGCTGATCAGGTGGAACAGCAAGGCACCGCCCGCCTGGCTGAAGGGCAGATAGCCCAGTTCGTCCAGGATCACCAAGTCGGTATGGACCAGTCGGTTGGCGATGCGACCCTGCTGGTTGGCTGCCTGTTCCTGCTCCAGTGCATTAACCAGTTCGATCGTCGACAGGAAGCGCACCCGCTGCCGGTGGTACTGGATGGCCTGCACACCCATCGCTGTCGCCAGGTGGGTTTTGCCGGTGCCCGGGCCGCCAACCAGCACCACGTTCTGCGCGTCCTCCAGGAATTGGCAACGGTGAAGCGATTTCACCAGTGCTTCATCAACCGGTGATTGGGCAAAGTCGAAGCCCGTGAGATCCCGGTATGCCGGGAACCTGGCTACCTTCATCTGGTAGTTGATCGAGCGCACATCGCGCTCCGAGGATTCGGCTTTAAGCAGCATCTCCAACACCGGTACCGCCTGCTGGTAGGCCGGTGACGACTGCTCGGCCAGCGTGCCAACGGCGTCGGCCATGCCGTGCAGCTTGAGTGTCTTCAGGGTGCTGATCATGGCATCAGGGTTCATGACGTAAACTCCTCAGCTGGTCGTAGCGGGCGGTATCAGCGGTCGGCTCAGTCACCAGCTTGAGCGCCGCGGGTGGCGTCAATGCCCTCGGGCGCTCGGGCGCTTCCAGTCGGCTTAGGCAGTTCAGTACGTGCTGCTTGGACGGCTCACCCGCTTCCAACGCCAGGGTCACCGCCTGTTCCACAAGCTGTTCATCGTGCAGCAGGACCAGGGCGAGGATGTCGACGATCTCCCGATCGCCACCGGGCCGTTTGATGAGCCGGGCTCGCAGCTGCCGGAAGCACTCCGGGAGCTCCAGGAAGGGGGCGCCATTGCGTAACGCCCCCGGCTTGCGCTGGGCTACCGTGAGATAATGGCGCCAATCGAACAGGGTTTGCCCCGGCGTGCTCTTGTCCCGGTTAAATACGCGCTCGTGCTCGGCCACGACCTGGGTTTCCGCCACGATCACCAGCCGCTGTGGATAGACACGGAGGCTGATAACGCGATTGGCGAAGCTGGCCGGCAAGCTATAGCGGTTGTGTTCGAAGGTAATCAGGCAGGTCGAGGAGACGCGCTTGGCGTACTCGGTAAAGCCATCAAAGGCTGGCGGTACCGACATCAGCTTTGGCCGCTCATCCTCCAGGCATTCGGCGAGGGAACGTGACTTGAGCACGGGATGTGCAGCCTCCTGCCAGAGCTCGCGGCACCGTTGCTGCAGCCAGTTGTTCAGATCCTGCAGGGTATTGAACGGTGGCGGGTCGTACCACAGACCGTGACGGGCATCGAGAACGGCCTTCTCTATTTGCCCCTTCTCCCAGCCAGAGGCCGGGTTGCAGAAATCCGGCTCAAACAGGTAGTGGCCCACCATGGCATAGAAGCGTTTGTTGATCTGCCGTTGTTTGCCACGGCCAATTTTGTCCACGGCGGTCTTCATGTTGTCGTAGATGCCTCGCTCCGGTATCCCGCCGAAGGCGATAAAGGCGTGGTAGTGGGCGTCGAAGAGCATCTCATGAGACTGCGTCAGGTAGGCCCGGAGGAAGAAAGCGCGGCTGTAGCTGAGCTTGAAGTGGGCGATCTGCAACTTGGTACTGACGCCATTGATCTTGACCCAGTCCTCACTCCAGTCGAACTGGAAGGCTTCACCGGGTGCAAACTCGAGGGGCACATAGGTCCGCTTGGCGGCCAGCAACCGGGCTTCCTGCTGATCCTGTCGCCACTGGCGAGATATTTGCGCACGGTGTTTCTGGACAGCCCGGTGCGGCGGGCGATCTCCCGAATCGGCATCTGATCCCGCAGGTGCCAACGGCGAATTACACTGACTAAAGCCACGTCTATCACTCCTTGTACCCCTGCTGAAACTTCAACAGGGAAGGGTTATACGTGGGTCAAAATTCGATGCAAATCCGGGGGGTTAGTGGGTCAATTTTGGATGCAAATCAACACCATGAGCGCACTTGAAAAAGTAGCATGGTATTTTTTCTTGGCCCTGACATTCCAAAGAACAGTACCATGTTTTATACCATTGAAAAAGTTTGCTTGGAGGTGCCAGAGAGTGCCAGTCGTTGCTAGACAAAAAGGAGAATAACTCTATTTTTATAGTGTTTTCATGAGATTTATTGCTTGCAGGTGCCAGCCAGTGCCAGACGTGGAATCATTCCACTCTATTATCAATAAGCCATTTTTATCTTTTATTATCAATGGCTTATTTTCCTACGAATCAGTAATACCATGAAAAATACCATGCTCAGAAATTTCTTGAAAATAATTTCATTTTTTTACTGATAGCCCCACTCAACAGGGTCAGAACCAGCCAAACCGGGTAAAAAAACCACCAACCCTGTGGAGACGCCCATCCCCGCTACTGTCGGCAAAAAGGTCAAATGCTGGCACTGGCTATTTTACCGTATCTCTCCCGACACCGCCTAAAGAGATTCCAGTCCTCCTCGATGAGCCTGCCGAAATTCTCAGGACGAGAGCCGGGAGTTCATTGCGCACCAATGATACTATCGTGCCCTCGAAAAACAGCGGGAACAGCCTTAAATGCGCGAACAACTGGAGCGATATCAAGTCTGGCTTTATCTTCTAGCCATCCTGGCCGGCATGGCCATCGGCTGGATGTCACCAGAGCAGACCCGTCATTGGGAAGCGCTGCTTTGGCCCGCACTGGGCGTTCTCCTGTACACCACTTTCACTCAGGTACCACTGATACATCTCAGATCAGCATTTCGTGATCGCCGCTTTCTGGCCGCTTTGCTGACGGGTAATTTTATCCTGGTGCCCATCATCATAGGCGTTCTGTTGCTGCTATTACCGGAAGATCCCGCCATTCGCCTCGGTGTGCTACTGGTACTGCTGGTACCCTGTACGGACTGGTTTATCAGTTTTACCCATCTTGGCGGCGGGGACGGGGCCCGAGCCATCACGGCCGCACCTATTCTTTTGCTGGTCCAGCTCATTTTGCTGCCCGTTTATATCTGGCTCTTCATGGGCAATATCGCCATTGAACTGGCCGTTGGCAGCCACTTGCTGCCAGCTTTCTTTGGATTGATTGTCACCCCGCTGATCCTGGCCTGGTTAACCGAACGATTAACCGAAAACCACCAACGAGCGCAAACACTGGTGGACTGGCTTGGGTGGCTGCCCGTGCCATTGCTGGCGCTGGTGGTGTTTCTGATTGCCGGCTCCCAGGTCAGCCTGGTGATCGACAATGGCGCCCTGCTGTGGTCAGCGCTTGTGGTTTTTGTGCTTTACCTGATTGCCGCCGCCATT
>CERN01010462.1_pt1 | contig 46966 bp, 45 predicted proteins | sample 530761 | NCBI WGS metagenome assembly CERN01 (sample SAMEA2620947, study PRJEB7988) | marine metagenome | isolation source: saline water (ENVO:00002010), including | reverse complement strand
CCCCCCCCCCGGGGGGTAGGCCAGCCCGCATTTCAGCTAACCCCACCCCCAGTGCCACCACGTCGGCGTCGGTACAGCGGCACGCCAGCATTCCGCTCACGCGGTTGATGTGGCGAAAGCCATACAACTCAACCACGGAGACCTACCCATGTTCAAAGCCATCGGAAACTTCTTCACTGCCCTGGCCACCCTCTTCACTGCCATGAACCGTGGCGCCTCAGCACTCGACCACTGTGCCAAGTGGGTCGAGCGTGAAGCTGCGGACTTTGAGGAGCGCACCCAGCTGGAGCGTTCTGCTCGCCTGGAGCAGCTCCAGGTGGAACTCAAGGCTCTGCCTCGGCTTCAGGCCTGAAACTCAACCTGCCTTCGGGCAGGTCATTTTCTGTACACACCACACAGTTACACAGGGAGATAGCCTCCTGCCCTCTCAGCTTCATGGTTTCAACGAAGGTGGCTCCCAGCGTGCGTGGTCCGCTTCGCGGTCGATATGGATGCAATACCAGGCCCAAGGTCTGGTTGCTCCGATCACCTTCCGCACGTTGAAAACAGGAGCGACACCATGCAACAGAGACAAACCAATGAACTGAACTTTCCCATGACCTACCCCAACGACTTCGAGGAGAGGGAACTGGCCACCATCCAGGAGGCTCTGGTGATCCTCGAAACCAGAATCAAGAAGGGTGACGCCTTCACCAACCCCGCCGACGTCAAGAACTACTGCCGGCTGCAGCTGGCCAACGAGCTGGACGAGTACTTCAGCTGCATGTTCCTGGACAGCGGCCACCGCCTGCTCCAGTACGAGCGGCTGTTCCGGGGTACCGTAGATGGCGCTGCCGTCTACCCTCGCGTCGTTGTCCGCAGAGCCCTGGAGCTCAACGCAGCGGCCGTCATCTTCACCCACAACCACCCGTCAGGACGCACAGAGCCCAGTCATGCTGACATCAACATCACCACCCGCCTGAAGGATGCGCTGACCCTGGTGGATGTACGGGTCCTGGACCACATCATCGTCAGCACCGAGGACACCTACTCCATGGCTGAGCATCGTCGCCTATGATCTGAGGCTGCACCGGCAACGGTGCGGTCCTCTTTTTTTCACTGGCTTGGAAGCCAGCCCCAGGAATGAGGATGTCACCCGACTGAACATAAGACTAGGGATTATGCGCAGTGACTACGTCACTGTCCGCTGCCGCCGCATAATTGGTCTTATGTGTAACTCGGGGTCCACTGCTTATGTCGGCGCCACCGCCTCCGTACCCCGGCGCCGTGTCCGGCCTCGTCACTCGTCCTCGCGCCTCGCTGCACCTCGCTTCGGCCAGGGCCTCCGCGCTCGGTGCAGGCTCGGCGTCTCGTCCTCACTCCTCACCCGTCCAGACTTGGGGCACTGCGCGGCGTCACCGACAACAGAGCCAAGGTCAGAGAATTCAGTAAGCAATACCTTTACGACCGCCCTGACATTCAGGGCATTTTCGTTGAAAGATGTCGGTCCCATTTGCACCATAGATGTGGCCGCAACCAGGCGCCAGGCATTCGAGCTTGTAGGCAAGCTGTAGGTGGTCTGTTCCTGCAATACCACGCGTCCCGTGGTTCTTCTGTTGATGCCGGTTAACATAACCGATTTGTGTGGTTTCTGTAGTGCCGCTCTTCCACATACAGAGCCTCCAGATATCCGCAAATACCTAACGTTGGCTTCCCGCAAAAGCATTCCCGCCTGAGAGGCTACGCCCCACCAGCAACTCCAAAATCAACAACGCAAACCTACGGTTGGTCTCCTCGCTGTCCAGCACCGGCACCGACAGCTTTTCGTTGTCCCCAATAGCATCCAGCACAGCGTCAGTCACGGCCTTCGGGAACAGACCGTGCATCACCTTCTCGGTTGAATGCCCACGGATCTGGGCCATGACTTCGTCATCACGTTCGATCCGGTCAGCAATGCCGTTGGCGAAGTGGAGCTTGTCCTGATCATCCACCTCGGCACCGAACAGGTCGTTCAGGCGCTCGATGATCTCCGACAGTCTGGCCTTTTCCGGATCATGGGGCTTGCCAGTACCTACGTCCTGTATGGACTTGAGGGTATGCTCACCTTCTTCCTCGGCCAGCCTCAGCTGCTGCTCAGCTCGCTTGGTGAGCCGGTAGTGGGTCAGTGATAGCTCGGAGACATCGACCTTCGCCTCGTCCAGGCGGTCCACCCGCAGCAAGGGGTGTAGGTGTCGGGCATAGACGCAGAGCTGCTCCAGCTCAGCATCGTCGTAGTGAACGATCTGGGAGAGGAACTCATAGGCCCTGACGAAGCTCTGCAGGTTCTTGCGGAACAGGTCCAGGGTGTCCCTGGCCTTGCCCGCTTCCTCCAGCTCTGTCTGGGCACGCTGCGAGCCCTCACGATCGCCGTTTCTTTCGGCGTTGGCTTGGGCCTGGGTCCAGGCCTGAATGTCTTCCAGAGCCGCGTGGTAGCGCACACGGAAGCGATCCACGGCTGGTTGGCAGTAGTAGCTCAGGCGGGAGGCCGGTACCTTGGGATCGAAAAAAGCCAAGGCAAAGGACGTCACTTCATCCGTGTGGTAAATGCCCTCGGCGTCCAGACTACGCTGCAGGTCATAGACAATCTGCGAGTCAGACACATCCTCCAGCTCGGCCTTGCCGTAGTAGGGAGCAAAAGCATCCAGAATGTCCTGGGGCTCGTTGTAGAAGTCCAGGATGAAAGTTTCCTTTTCTGGGAAGATCCGGTTCAGTCGGGATAGAGTCTGCACACAGTCCACCCCCTGGAGCTTCTTATCGACGTACATGGCGCAGAGCTTCGGCTGGTCAAAGCCAGTCTGGTACTTGTTGGCTGCGATCATCACGTTGTAGTCGGTGGTGTCGAAGGCATCAGCCAGGTCCCGACCTCGCAAGCCAGGATTCAGCAGCCGACTGGTTTCGGACACTTCCTCCGGAATCACGTCATCTGCCGGCACCGTGCCGGAGAAAGCCACCAGAGGATGAACATTGTCGTACTCCATCTGTTCGATGTACTTCCGCATTGCCAGGGCATATCGCACAGCCTCCTGCCGGCTGCTGGTTACCACCATGGCCTTGGCTTGACCATCTAGCCGATGCCGCACATGTTCCCGGAAGTGTTCGACGATGATCTCCACCCGCTGGCTGATGTTGTAGGGGTGTAGGCGAACCCAATTCGCCAGGGTGGCCGAGGCCTTGCGGGACTCCACCTCGGTGTCATCCCCATGGGGATGGGAGAGCTTCCAGGCAGTGCTGTAGGTGACGTACCGCTTCAGCACATCCAGGATGAAGCCTTCCTCAATGGCTTGCCGCATGGAGTACAGGTGGAACGGTTCCGGCAGGTTGTCCTTGCTCGGTGGCTGCTCCGGATTAGGTGGCCGACCGAACAGCTCCAGAGTCTTGGCCTTTGGCGTCGCCGTAAAGGCGTAGTAGCTGATGGACTCCGTCGGCTTGCGAGCCTGTACGGCGGCATCCAGCAGTTCCTCAGCGCTGACCTCATCACTGTCTGGCTTGTCTGCCCCCAGAATAGCCTTCAGCTTCGTTGCTGAGGAGCCGGTCTGTGAAGAGTGGGCCTCATCGGCAATCACCGCATACCTACCACTGGCCAGTTCCGGGTACTTGTCCAGGGCATCGAACAAGGCAGGAAAGGTCTGGATCGTAACAATGATGATGCGAGTCTGGTTGGCCAGGGCCTCGGCCAGTTGTTCAGACTTGCTCTGGTTGCCGAGGTCCCGAGTGATGGGCCTTACTACACCCTGGGCATGTTCAAACTGGTAGATGGTGTCCTGCAGCTGGCTGTCCAGCACAGTGCGGTCAGTGACCACCACCACGGAGTTGAACAGCTTGTTGGCGCCGGTAGCGTCATACAGAGAAGCCAGCTGATGAGACAGCCAGGCGATGGAGTTCGACTTCCCCGAACCGGCAGAATGCTGGACCAGGTACCGTTGGCCGGCTCCTTCTTCACGAGTGGTTTCAATCAACCGGGTGACGGCCTGCCACTGGTGGTAGCGAGGGAAGATCAGGGTTTCCTTGGTGGTCTTGGTGCCGTCGAAGTGCTGGGTCACCTGACGGTCCAGGTGCAGGAAGCGCCCAAGAATGATCAGCCAGGCATCCTTCTCGAACACCTGCTTCCACAGGTAGGCTGTTGCGTAGGTGTTCTCGTCGGGTGCCGGTGGATTACCGGCACCGCCCTCCAGTGAGCCCTGATTGAAGGGCAGGAAGTAGGTCCCCTTGCCATCCAAGCGGGTGGTCATGGCCACCTCGGTCTGGCTCACCGCGAAGTGAACCAGGGCACCCCGCTTGAAGGTCAGCAGGGGCTCAGGCTTGCGGGTTACCGGATCCTTTGGTGGCCGGTCATACATGTACTGTCGTTTGGCATTCTCCACCGATTGCTTGAACTGGCTCTTCAGCTCCAACGTGGCCGTAGGGATGCCGTTGACGAACAGCACCAGGTCCAGGCGCGGGTTGTACTCTCCGGGTCTGGCATGGGGCGAGTAGGAAACCTCAGACACCACCCTCAAGCGGTTGGCACCATAGCGGGCCTGGGCCTCGGGATTCATGCCATGGTCAGGCCGGAAGCTACACAGGTCGATCTTGACCCCGGGCACCTTGAAGCCATGTCGCAGCACTTCCAGGGTGCCGTGTTTATCCAGTTCCCGGGTGACTGCCTTCAACAGTGCCGCTGATGGATCCTGGGGGTTGTTCTTGCAGAACTTCTCCCAGCGGTTTGGATAGGCCTCCTGGACGAAGCCAAGTAGATCCTCAGTGTAGAGGCTTGTGGCAGGGTCATAGCCAGAGGCAGGGCCGGTCAGCCAGCCGTTGGCCACCATCTGATCGATGATGTCCTGCTGGAATTGAGATTCCCGACTGTCTGCCATCCCTGGGCCCCACTGTATTGTTCTGGTTTCGCTGACGGGTAAAGGTATGGCATGGAGAGACCGGGTGCAAACACGAGAAACTCGAGTACTGGCAGCCTCTTGTCACACTCTATGCTTGCAATCGATGCTTCAGCGGGGTATCTACCTCACGGTGGTACAACAACAAAAAACAGGAGAACCATGATGGCCGGCAAGTACGAACTCAAAACCAGCACTAGTGGCAAGTACATGTTCAACCTGAAGGCTGGTAACGGGCAGGTCATTCTCACCAGCCAACTCTACGAGTCCAAAGCAGCGGCAGAAAACGGCATTGAGTCGGTTCGCACGAACTCTCCAGATGACAACCGCTACGAACGCAAGGTTTCGAAGAGCAACGAGCCTTACTTCGTCCTGAAGGCTGCCAATGGCCAGATCATTGGAAACAGTGAGATGTACTCCGGCAATGCTGCCATGGAGAACGGCATTCAATCGGTCAAGACCAACGGCCCTACTGCACCATTAGAAGATAATACCTGAGCAGATAGAGGCTTGGGGGTAGCTGGAGCAGCCCCTCAACCTCGTTCTACTGCTCCTCCACAGAGCTTACCTGCTGGTCCTGCCATTCGCCGTAGGTCTGGCCAGTTCCCTCTACGCGCCACTGGGTGCGGCCGTTGGCTGCCCTACCGGAAACCACCGCTGCTGCGGCACTGGGGCTGCTGAATGATTGGTCAGCAGCAAACTTCAGAGTGCCGTCCTCGTTCGGCAACAGAGTGCCGTCCTCCTGCAGTTGCTCGTGCAGCCCCTTGTAGCCGCTATGGCTGTTGTTCGACCAGATCGGCCTGGCAATGCTGCCAGCTAGTACGTAGAACTCCCCGTCGACCTCCTGTGCTGTCGCCCTGATTTTGTGCTTGGGAATCTCTAAGGCAAAGGTCGGTGACTCCAGCGTAGAGCTGACATCGCCGCTAACCGAAGTTCTCACTGGTTTGCTGGTCTCACGCAAGAAGTCGAAGCCAAGGACCGGAAGTACTGTGCGGATCTGCTCAGCAAAGAACGCCATGTCGGCAAGGTCGGCTTCTGGCAAATTCCCGTAGTCATGTGCCGTGCTGTTGACCAGCTGGCAACGTCCCACCTGCTTGGCCTTGGCGATCAGCCAGCTCTCCAGGTACTTCACATGGGCCTTGGTGAGGTTCTGGTCCTTACTGGTAACCAGGCAGACCTTTTCCCAGAAATCCTTGCCACCCTGTTCCTCTGGCTTGTTGTGCTGTTTCAAGCGTTTGCCAACGTCATCAGATTCCCCGATGTAAACCAGGGAACGAAAGCTGTTTTCGGGATCCGGCCCCACCAGGAAGTAGATGCCGGTGCGGCCAACCTCAGGGCGCTGTACCAGCTCACTCAGCTTGGTTCTTGGGCCAGTAAGCACATGGCCGGTCCAGTTCATTATCTCGGCAGTGAGGAGGCCGTTGGGTGTCCCATCGACCAGGAACAGACGGATGCTACGGCCCTGGCTCATGACACTGCCTCCAGGCCTGCCTGACGGACTTCTTCATCGAAGGCATGCTCATCGGCTGGTGGCTTCCAGTTCCGGACATCAATCTTGCCGGTGACGGCAGCGGAGATGAGGGCGGAACGCCTTGCTCGAAGAAATGCAGCTATCTTGGTGGACTGCTGTGTCAGATTACTGAATGTTGCCAGCTCATCTTTCAAGTAACGGACGACCTCTTTCTGCTCGCTTTGCGGTGGCAGTGGAATCCAGACATCTTTGACGTACCCGCAATTCAGGTGGGGATGTAATGCTCCAGTCTGGATCGAAAGGAGGGTGTTCTTGCCATATCCTGAATTCAAGACCCAAGCCAAGTAATCACCGTGTAAGACTTGCCGGACGGGTGAGACCACGATAAGCGCGTGACAGTTGCAGCCTGCATACTCTTCGGTAACCACTGCCGATTGGCCAATGTCGCCCGTCTGAACCACGAGTACGTCCCCTTCCTTGAGCACAGATTTTGAATGAGCATTGCTCCAGTCTGGAGGTACAAAATATTCCGGAGTGAAGCGGATTTCGTTATTCTTGATGTGCAACGACTGCAAATAACGAATACCTGCGTCGACAAACAAGTCTCTGGTTGGTCCTACGTAGCCGTTGGTAATTTTGTCTGTGATGGTGGATAACTTTCTGACTTCCCAATGCGCCGGCACCTCCCCCAACCACTCAACCCCCGAGTCCTTCATCGGCACCGTGGGATCCAGCCCCTTGGTCACGGCATGGGAGATGACAGCCTGACGCTTCTCCTTCAGGAGCTCGATCAGACGCTGCTGCTCCTGGATCAGGGCATCGATCTTGGCGGTCTCGTGGTCGAGGAAGCGGGCTATACGGGACTGCTCATCAGTGGGCGCCAACAATATTGGGAAGGCCATTAAGTCGTCCCTGCTCATTTGCAGAGAGTTTGGCCGTATACCAGTGAGAAGTTGAGAATACCCCTGAACATACGTGGAGCTCCTCATGAGGTGATGCAGAAATCGAAGATCTACGCCTGCATTGACCCAGTAACTACGATAAGCGGGGCTCACGTGCCCCAAATACGCAGAAACTCCAAGGCCGGCATAGTTCAACCACATCGTATTCACTACCAGTTGGCCTGGTCGAACGATACGGTAGCCCTGAAGCTCTTCATCAGTACGCCGTTTGTTGTCGTCATCATAGGCTTTGATTTCAATACCCCGGTAGCCGGAAACTGAAAGCATCTGCCCTATCACTTCGTCCTCGATTTTCTCTCCACTTTCCCGGCAGACGTAACGAAACTTTTCTATCGACCAGTGCTCTGGGACCTCCCCCAACCACTCCACTCCAGAATCCTTGTACGCCGGATACCTCGGAAAGCTCACGCCGACAGCTCCTCGATCATCGCCTTGATCCGGTCCGTGCAGGCCTTCAGGTCGGCATCGATCTCCTCCAGGGGTCGAGGTGGCACGAACTTGTAGAAGTGCCGGTTGAAGGGGATCTCGAAGCCAACAATACCAACCTCCCCATCCAGGGGGTCACGCTTGCTTTCGTCGATCCAGGCATCGGGAACGTGGGGCTTCACTTCCCGCTCGAAGTATTCGTAGATGCACTCACCCAGGGGGACGTTCTCATTGTCTCGCAGGCTGGTGTCTGGCTCCGGGTTGCCGTGCTTGTCGGTGCAGATCTCGGCTTCGGGGTCACGCTCCGACAGGGCATTCAGTACCGCCTTCAGCTGCGGTGCCCCTAGCTTGAAAGCCAGTGGCTTCAGGGCAGCCTTCAGAGCCTTGGTGAAGGCAGGCCGGCTCTTGTATACCTGTTCAGGGTCCAGGCTTCCACAAGCCTGTTTGAGGGCCTGTAACTGCTCCGGCTCCAGTTTCTGCAGGGGCTTTTCTTCTTCCAGCCTGGCCAGGCGTTCCGGGCTGGCCTGGAAGTTCAGCTTCAGGGGACGCTCCACGGTGATGCGCCGGTAGCCAAAGGCCTCGACCGGGAAAATCTTACTCTCCTCGGTTTCCGCAAAGGCCCCGTAGGCCCGGACGATGGCTTCACTGTTGGCATCGTCCACATACTGGCGCTTGGAGCCCAGGGACTTGCGCATCTTGCTGTAGCGGTCCGTGGCGTTGATCAACTGAACCTTGCCCCGGCGTTCCGCTGGCTTGTTGTTGTTGAGCACCCAGACATAGGTGGCAATGCCGGTGTTGTAGAACATGTCCGTGGGCAGGGCCACGATGGCTTCCACCAGGTCATGTTGCAGCAGGTACCGGCGGATCTCCGACTCCCCACTGCCAGCACCCCCAGTGAACAGGGGGGAGCCATTCAAAATGATCCCTATGCGAGAGCCACCTTGCTTGGGGTCCTGCATCTTGCTGACCAGGTGCAGCAGGAACAGGAGGGAACCATCTGAGACCCGGGGCAAACCAGGCCCGAAACGGCCATCAAAGCCGCGCTCCTCGTGCTCCTTGAGCACCTCCTTCTGCACCTTCTTCCACTCCACACCAAAGGGCGGATTGGCCAGCATGAAGTCGGCCTGTAGGGTTGGCAGCTGGTCATCCGACAGGGTGTTGCCCAGCTTGATATTCTCGACGCCCTGACCCTTGATCAGCATGTCGGCTTTGCAGATGGCGTAGGACTCGGGGTTCAGCTCCTGGCCGTGCAGGGACACGGTGACCCCCTGGCTTACCTGCTGGATGTACTCATCACCCTCAGAGAGGAAGCCACCGGTACCGGCTGTGGGGTCATAGATGGTGATGATGCTGGAGGGCTTGAGCTTGTGCTCCTGCCCGGTCAAAACCAGTGAGGTGGTCAGGTGGACGATGTCCCGGGGGGTGAAGTGCTCCCCTGCCGTTTCGTTGGAGCTCTCGGCAAACTTCCGGATTAGCTCCTCGAAGATGATGCCCATGCCGAAGTTGCTGATGCGCTCCGGACTCAGGTCGATGCTCGCGAAGCGCTGCACCACCTGGTAAAGAAGGTTGGCCCCGGCCAGCTGCTGGACGAAGTCCTCGAAGTGGAAGTGCTCGAAGATCTCCCGGGCCGCCTGACTGAAGGACTGCACATAGCTGAGCAGGTCATCAGCGGTCTGGGTATCGGACAGGGTGGCCAGCGTCAGTGGTGAGGCGTTGAAGAACTCCTTGCCCGAGACCCGCAGCAGGAGCCGCTCACGCACCGTGTCCGTCTTGTCGGCATTGGCCTTGGCCTCGGCCAGCACCTGTTCCCGAGTAGGCTCCAGGACGCACTCCAGGCGCCTCAGCAGGGTGAAAGGCAGGATCACCCGCCCATACTGTGACTGCTTGAAATCCCCCCTGAGGAGGTCGGCCACGGACCAGATGAAAGCGGCGGTCTGGGAGTGGTTCTCGGTGTTCAAGTCGGCTGTCCCTGTCTGGCTCGATGGATCGACCGGTGATCATACCCAACCAGGGCGGGGACTGTCGCGCAGGGGGAGTTATTTGCCCTCTACTGCCCAGCAAAGTTGCCGACCCCGGCATCGGGCGCAGCGCAGCGGGAGCCCGGGCCGGGGGAAGGCAGGATCTGAAATCGAGATTGGAATTGTTGGTTTCCGGCCTGGCCCCGCTCCCGCTGCGCTGCGCGGGTCCAGGCCGGCTACGCTAGGAGCTGAGCGATTCCAAAAGCCAATAGGTGGATGCTGAGGTAAGTGGCCCCCGCAAGCATCACGAAATCGATGCACTTGAAGGTGAATTTTGTGGCAGGGTGCTTGAAGATCTTCATCAGCATGGTTTGGCGGCGCCTCTTTGTCTGGGGTGCCTCATACCGTACCGAGAGGGCGGAAGGTTTTCTGAAATAACGGTCTCCCCCGAAGACGGCAGAAGCCACCGCCTCGCTTGGCCAGTTGCTGCCGGTACTGCTACTCTTGAGGCCCAGGCGCCACACACAGTTGCTCAATTGAACCCAAGCAAGAAACATTTGTGACGGTACATCTGACGGTATGCTCGCAAGATACGAAGACCAAAACCTTTGTAAATCAATAAGTTGTAGATTATATTCAACTCCCGCCGCCTCCACCAAAACCCAAACCCCGACCGTCCCCGGTTGGGGTTTTTTATGCCCCCTCACAATACACTTCACCTACTTACTGCCTACCTCGGGCCCGCAGGCTGCCCCAATCCGTCCCCGTTCAGGGTCGCCGTCGCTACAGGTCGGTCGCAAACGGCGATGTGCTAAGGTTGCCTCAATCAGCGTGAGCGGCCTCCACAGCCGCGCGACCACTTAAGCAACAGGGAGTCGAGAATGCCACATCAAACTGAACGATGTTTTCGCGCGCTAGTGGTCGGCATGATCACCCTGGCCGCAACCATACTCGCGCCCGTGGTCGCGGCAGAAGCCACCCTCTCGCCCACGGGGCTGAAGGTTCTGGTGCGGGCGAACGATGCCAAGTTCATCGGCAGCGGGGTCGGCAATCTGAATGTCGTGGTGCGCAATGCGACCACCGGAGAATTGCTCGCGGGTGGCGCGATTACCGGCCCTACCGGCGACACCCGGGCTCTGATGCAGGAACCCCAGACCCGCGGCCACACCGCCACGCAAGGCGAACCCGCCAGTTTCCAGGCAGAGCTGGCGCTGACGCGCCCCACCCGGGTCGAAGTCAGCGTCACCGGCCCCCTGGCGGTTGCCCAGAGCATCCAGACCACAGCCGTTACCCTGTGGATGATCCCTGGCCAGGACCGGGTAGAACAACCGCTCATCCTGCACCTACCGGGGCTGATCACCCAGCTGCTGGATTACACGCTGGATGCAGGCCAGCTGGACCTGCGCGCCAGCGTGACCATGATCTGTGGTTGCCCGATAACCGAAGGGGGTCTGTGGCCGGCATCGGATTTTCGGGCGACAGTGCAGCTCTACCGGGAGAATGAGCTGCTTGCCGAAGGCCCCCTGGCATTTACCGGGACGGACAATGCGTTCGCCGGCAAGCTGGACCTCCCCGGCACGGGCGATTTCGAGGTGGTCATTCACGCCTACCAGGTCAGCACCGGCAATGCGGGCGTCTACGAGCGCCCGCTCCGGGTTGAATGACCGCCCCCATGGGTAACAGGCACACTGCCCGGGCGCGCAGGCACTGGGTTTTTGGCTACGGCTCATTGATCTACAAGGTGGATTTTCCGTTCCTGCGACGCGAATTGGCTGCGGTATCCGGTTGGGAGCGCCGCTTCTGGCAGGGTTCTCACGACCACCGGGGTACCGTTGAAGCCCCAGGGCGCGTGGTGACCCTGGTGCCCTCTCCCGGCACGGTGTGCAGGGGCATGGCCTATCTGATCGATGAATCGGTCTTCGAGCACCTCGATCACCGGGAAAAGAATAGCTATCGACGCCACGAAGTGGACATTTCCCTCGCTGCTACCGACACCGCGGTGACAGGCGTTTTGTATGTAGCCGACGAAGGCAATCACGCCTTTCTGGGCCCGGCCCCCGATGACGAGATTGCAGCCCATATCGCGCGCGCTTCCGGGCCCAGCGGCAGCAACCGCGACTACCTGCTGCAATTGGCCAACGCCCTGCACGAACTCGATGCGCCCGATCCGCACGTGCACGGGCTGGCAAAGCTGGTTCAGGAGCTAACGGCGGATGGCGCCCGCCCCTGAACTGGCGCCATCAGAACCGCTGCCACCCGAAACGCAACTCACGATCGCCTGTTTAAGCTCCGCCCAGCTTTATCCCCGCTCCCGCCAAGGGGAGCTGCCTCGGGATCCGGCATAATCACCTGCACGGATAGCTGGCACGCGACGGAGGCCCAGCCATGAAAATCACGCTCCAACAGCTGCAGCGAAGCACGGGCCTCAAGCGCATCGTGATCCATTCCCTGGACTGCAGCATGTATCTCGCCTACGCCGACTTCGGCGGTGACGCCCTGCTAGTAACCGAGCCCGACGGCAAGGCCCTGCGAACCCGCAATGTCACGGCCATGAAGCAGCGGCTGGCGGACGTTCCGGTACCGGCGCTGTTCCTGCGTCAGCAGAGCGCCTACGATGAAATGGTCGGGCAGCCGACGCGTGAGGGTGACAATAGCCTGGAGGTTCCACTGGCCAGGGACTGGGGCGATTCCACCTGGGATAAGCAGGACTGACTGACCGAGGCGAATCACCCACCGCCGCGACGTTGGCGACGACACCGCTCACTGCAATAGCGCACCTGGTCCCAGCATGCACGCCACTTGCGGCGCCAGCTAAAAGGACGCTGACACACCGGGCAGGTTTTTTCGGGCAATTCGGCTTTGGCGGTTCGTTTCATCAGAACGTCCGACGCGGCAATGATGGCGGAGGGGGTGTCCGTTTTTTTGGAATTCCATTGAATGCCATAAAACACGAATAACACTGTATATGTAGACTCAGTTCAATTTTACCTTGTTTTACGCCATCCCATCCAATACCATGAAATCATGCTTTTTTCGGTGGGTATAGCGGTGGGTAGCAGGTTTTGGCTCCCTCCCGTGACAAACGTTGGTGGGCACTTTGGCTTTTTTATCAGCAACTTACTGAAAACAGGCACGTTTGGAATCCGAGGTTTAAATCCCTATAGGCCAAAATATGCCAAAACAGGCCCGAGAGATGACCGCGACCGAGCTCCGCAGATTGAGCAAGCCGGGAGCGCATGCCGTGGGTGGTGTGCCCGGCCTGTACGTGAATATCACGGAGACCGGAGCGAAACATTGGATACTGCGCACCACCGTGGGAGTGCGTCGCCGTGAGTTCGGTTTGGGCGGATTCCCCGAGGTAGGGCTGGCCAGCGCAAGGGACAAAGCCCGCGATCTACGCGAGCAAATACGCCAGGGGGTGGACCCGATAGAGCAGCGCAAAGCCGCCCGTGCCCGACTTGAGCAGGCCACGGCCCGGGGGTTGAGCTTTGAGGTTGCGGCAAAGCGGTGCCACAAGGTGAAAGCCCAGGAGTTCAAAAACTCAAAACACGCAGCCCAGTGGATCAACACCCTGGACAAGTACGTGTTCCCCGCGCTGGGCAAGCAACCCGTTGCGGAGATCGACACCCCGCAAGTGCTGGCAGTGTTACAACCCATTTGGGGAGAGATCCCCGAGACCGCCAGCCGAGTACGTCAACGCATGGCCGCCGTGTTCGACTGGGCACGGGCCGCTAAAATTCGCACCGCACCCAATCCCGCCGCCTGGCAAGGCTGCCTGGAACCGTTGTTGCCGAAAACCGACAGATTGCGCAAAACCGCCGGCAAGGCTAAGCGCCACCACCCCGCCCTGCCCGTTTCTGAGGTGCCCCGCTTCATGGCGGATATGGCCACCCGGGACACTCCCAGCGCCTACGCCCTGCGCTTCGCCATCCTGACTGGTGCCCGCTCCGGCGAGGCTAGGCTGGCAACGTGGGATGAAATCGACCTGGACGCCCGTGTGTGGCGCCTGCCTGCCGATAGAATGAAGGAAGGGCAGCAACACACCGTGCCGCTGTCTGATGCGGCTATCGAGATCCTGGAGGCCATGCCAAAGGACAACCCTGCCGGACTGGTATTCCCCAACAGCAAGGGTGTGGAGCTGTCTAATACCGCCCTTTCCAAGCTGATGAAAGATGCCCATGCCGCCGACCTCAAACAGGGTGGCATCGGGTACTTGGACCCCAGGCAGAACCGCATCGCCACGCCCCACGGCACCGCCCGCTCCAGTTTCAAGGAGTGGTCACGGCAGGGTGGCCGCTTCCCGGATGAATGGTCCGAGCTGGCGCTGGCGCACGTGAACAGCGACCAAACCCGAGCCGCGTATGCCCGCAGTGAATTGCTGGAGGAACGCCGGGGGATGATGGAAGCCTGGGGCAGCTACTGCGAGCCGAAGGGCAAGGGCGGCAACGTGGTCGTGGCACAGTTTCAGAAATAACCAAATTGCAGCGCCTAGGATGGCCCCCGAAAAGCCGCGACCCTGGCGGCCTGGCGCTACAACCTTTCACCGGGGGATGCACTGAGGGAGGTGCGCATGGGCAAAAAAACAGAGCAAGTCCAAGCCGCAATAACAGGTGCGCTAGATGATCTGGATGATGCCTCAATCACGGTCAGAATGATGAAGGCCCTGCACCTTGAGGGTGACAGCAATACCAACGAAAAAGCCTATGAAATACGCGAGCTACTGGAATCCCCGGGAATTGATGACTACCCCAGCCTCGATAGCTTAGAGGATTCCTGGCGCGTACTTTCCAACTATTACGGTGAGTGGGACGGTAAACCGTTAATCGACAGAGTGGAGATACCGGATAGGACAGCCGGAAGCCCAATAGAAAACTTTCAATTTCACGTGGAAAGCGGGTTTTACCCTCCGCCTGAAATAATGATTTTGATTCAACGCTGCTTCCAGAAATACCTGGCAATGGGCGGTGACATATCATTGGATGAAGCCTTTTTTGGTGAGCCCTACAAGAAGCGAACAAGCTTTGCCTATCGGCGGCATCAGATTTGGAGATATGCCGCGTTTCACAATCTTGAGGTGGTCTTACATCAAGGGCACCTCCAGCAAACAGGCCAGCCTAAAAAGTCTCTGGAGCAACTGGCAGAAGACTATCTGAGCTCACTATTTTCAGGTGATGATGCAGGCATAGACGTAGATACATTCCTCCGTGGTTATCGTCGCTGGAAAAGGGATCATGGATTCACCACCTAGATTCCGGACACAAACCTGAGTTCTTGTCCGTGTCATAGCGCATCACAATTAACACAATCCGCCGCGAACCCATCAAAACAGAGGGACGCGGCATGACAGATCAAGCCACCCTGCGCCGGAAGCGCAAAGCCCCACCCGAGCCCGTAGAGTTCGCCAGCGACATTCAACTGGCCCGCCGCTATGCAGTGAGCCGGGGAACCATTTGGCGCTGGACCGATGAAGGGCTGCTGCCCAAACCCCTGAAGCTCGGCCCGAGCTGCACACGCTGGCGCCTGACTGAGGTTGTCGAGCGGCTGGAGGGGAAAGCATGAAAAGGGAAATCAGCGACCCCCTACGCGCCTTCGCCGCAGCCATTGCCCTGGACACGGGCGCCACTGTGGACCCGATAGGCGACGGACAGTTGCACCGCTTCGAATGCCCCGACGGCAAGCGAGGCAACCGCGCCTGTTGGTACGTCCTATACCTGGATCGCTGGCTGGCCGGGAGGGTGCGCGTATGATGAGGAACAGCATCTACAAGTTCGCGCTGGTGAAGACCGCTGTTACCAATGTCGAGGTGCGCGCCGGAAGCGAACAGGAAGCCCGTGAGCGTATCGAGAGGGCAGACCCGAACGTTACCGTGCGCGGCCCTGAGCGGCTTGTGCGGCTGCCTGACGGGGGGTTGTGATGGCGCGCAATAGGTTTAAGCACAAAGGGCGCGCCGATACAGGTGGTGGCTTTGGCGCACTGCCCCGTGTCGTCTGGCAGTCGCCGGACTACTGCGCACTGCCTGGGCGAGCTGTGAAGCTGCTTATGGATCTGGCATGCCAGTTCAACGGGAAGAATAATGGCGACCTGACAGTGGCGTACTCGGTATTGAGGAAACGGGGGTGGTCGTCGAAAGGCACTATCTCCGCCGCCGTGCATGACCTGCTGCAAGCCGAGCTTATCGTTCAGACCCGAGCGGCGAAGGGAATCAATCCGGGGGCACAGGCTGCGCTGTATGCCCTGGCCTGGCATCCGATTGATGAATGCCCCGGCAAGCGGCTGAGCACCGGCCCGACGACGACACCGCCGCGCAAGTTCAGTTTGGAGCGAAGCAAATCACCGGGACCGTATTGTGGACCCGGACCGGTCCAGAATGTGGACCAGCAGCGCCCCCGTGGTGATGATGGACGATTCCTACCGGTCCAGAAACAGGGGCGGTGAGTGGTGACCACCGGGACCAGAACGTGGACACCTTTATATGTTTACCAAGGGCTGTCTGTTCTAGACTATACCAGAAGGGGTGCATGTGGTGCGCAGCCCCGAGCATAACGCCGACAGGCGAGCCGCTAACACTTGGCTACGCACCGCTGCCCTGAACCCCACCGGCAGGCCGCTGCAATGATCGCCACAACGCCCGCTGCCGTGGTGGTAGTTTCCTGACACTGTAAAAAGACCCCGGGTCCTCCCCCGAGATCCCCAGGCGGGAGCGAGGAGGCGTGCCTATCCGCAGATTTTCACCGCCCTTGGTGGTGGTGGTTCATCCCCCTTACCGGCCCTGCAGCTCCTCACCTTCACTACCTGCAAAAGCCTGCAACCGTGCGGCCTGGCGCCCTGTGGTGGTGGAGACCTGCCCTGCATTGTCGATATTCACCAGCTGAACGCGCTTCCCCGCCACCTTGGCTGCGCTGCAGGCCCGCAGGGGGCCCCTAGGCATGCTGGAGTCGATCGCCGGACTGGTATACCGTCTGCCCTTCCCAACCAAAGGCAAAATGAGATCACCCAATGGCGATTCCAGATTTCCAATCCATCATGCGGCCACTTCTTGAGCATCTGGCCGACGGTGAAGTGCACAGGAATCGCGAGACCAACGAAGCACTGGCAAGCCACTTCCAGCTCACCGAGGACGAACTGGCCGAAATGTTGCCCAGCGGCTACGCAAGGCTGTTCGACAACCGGATTGGTTGGGCCAAAACGCACCTGAAAGGCGCCGGCCTCATTGAGTCACCCGGGCGTGCGAAATACCGTATCACGCAGCGGGGGCTTGAGGCGCTTGCCCAGAGCCACGCGATAAACGTTGCCTACCTGAAGCAATTTGATGACTACAAGCAATTCCAATCCGGATCGAAAACGGAAACAACAACGGAATCGACAGCATCGACGGACGAACTAACGCCCTCCGAACACATGGAGTTCGGCTACCAGAAGATCCGGCAGGAACTGGAGGAGGAGCTGATAGCTCGTATCAAAGCGGCTTCTCCGGCCTTCTTCGAGCGGCTGGTTGTCGAGCTGCTGGTATCAATGGGCTACGGTGGCTCGCGCAAGGATGCCGGTGAGACTTTGGGGCGATCCGGTGACGGCGGAATTGATGGTGTCATCAAAGAGGACCGCCTGGGCCTGGACGTGATCTACCTTCAGGCAAAACGCTGGGAAGGGACAGTCGGCCGCCCAGAAATCCAGAAATTTGCCGGCGCACTCCAAGGGCAGCGCGCAAAGAAGGGGATCTTTCTGACTACATCGAACTTCAGCAAGGAAGCAGTTGAATACGCCATGTTCATTGATTCCCGAATCGTACTCGTTGACGGCGAGAAGTTGGCCGAGCTGATGATAGATGCCGGTGTCGGTGTATCCAAGGTCGCCACCTATGAGGTCAAGAGGCTGGATTCGGACTACTTCGACGAGTAGCCGGGCGGGGTCGTGAGTAAGCCGAACAAATCATGAGAATCATGACCTGGAACTGCAACGGCGCGTTGAGGCGCAAGCTATCAGCCATCAGCAAACTGGATGCTGATGTTCTGGTGGTGCAAGAGTGCGAAGACCCGGCACTGGCGCCATCACCATACCGGGACTGGGCAGGCAATTATCTGTGGGTGGGCGAGTCAAAGAACCGCGGCATTGGCGTATTTCCGCGAAACGGTCACGAGGTACAACAGCTGGATTGGAGCGGCGCGTTCTCCGTGCCCGGTATGCAAGGCAATAGCCAAGCACTGACCTGGCGCACAGAGGATCTTCGCCTTTTCCTTCCATTCAGCATTAACCAGCGGATCACGGCACTGGCGGTATGGACAAAGGGCAGCAGCAACGGTGCTTTTCGCTATATGGGCCAGTTCTGGAAGTATTTGCAAATTCACCGGAACGACCTGACAAAACCTGACACCCTGATCCTCGGTGACTTCAACAGCAACGCCATCTGGGACAAGCCGGATCGCTGGTGGAATCACTCGGATGTCGTCACCGACCTTGAATCCATGGGCTTGCAGAGCCTGTATCACGCCGTCCACGGTGAGGAACAGGGCAAGGAGTCCAGGCCAACCTTTTTCCTGCAAAAGAACCCAGCCAAGCCATACCACATCGACTATATTTTCGCCTCCTCCCGGCTGATTGGGAGCTGTGATCTGCAAATCGGTGAGCACGATGACTGGATTGCAGCCAGTGATCACATGCCCCTGGTACTGGACATCGACGACCAACATGATGCCAGACCCTCTTGCGCTTGATACGGGCCAAGAGCCCCCCGACCTGCTCTGGCTTTTCTGACCCGTTAGGAACGCTCTGGGGGCTGATTGCCGTCAACGTGCCCGAAAACTACCTGGGGGCTTCCGACGCCACTTTGCCCCTCGCGTCGCCCGGAAGAGCATCACATCGCAGATCGCGGCGTGTGCTCACCCCGCCCTCGCCTTGTATAGTAAGCTCCCTGAACCCAATACCCCCGTCAGAACCTCATTGAGCAAATTCTGACCAATCGCAGCACCCGGAACCCACTGAATGACCCACACCATCACCCTCCAACAACTCGAGTCCTTCCTCTGGGAAGCCGCCGACATCCTGCGCGGCAACATGGACGCCTCGGAGTACAAGGACTACATCTTCGGCATGATGTTTCTGAAACGCCTGTCCGACGCCTTTGAGGAGGCCCAGGAAGGCGTGGTCCGCTACTACCTGGACAAGGGCAAATCTGAGGCCGAGGCCCGGGAGCTGGCAGACGATGAGGACGAGTACGACAAGACCTTCTACATCCCGCCCGTGGCCCGCTGGGGGGCGCTGAAGGACCTCAAGCACGACATCGGGTCCGAGCTGAACACCGCGACCGAAGCCATCGAGGAGTACAACCCCAGCCTGGAAGGGGTACTGGTCTCGATCGACTTCAACATCAAGAACAAGCTGTCGGACAAGAAGCTGCGCGACCTGCTGAGCCATTTCAGCCGCTACCGCCTACGCAATGCCGATTTCGAGCGCCCGGACCTGCTGGGCACCGCCTACGAATACCTGATCAAGATGTTTGCCGACAGCGCCGGCAAGAAGGGCGGCGAGTTCTACACCCCCTCGGAAGTGGTGCAGCTGCTGGTGTCCCTGCTCAAGCCCCACGCGGGAATGCGCATCTACGATCCAACGGTTGGGTCGGGTGGGATGCTGGTGCAGACCCGCAACTATCTGGCCACCCACGGCGAGAACCCAGCCAACCTGTCCCTATTCGGCCAGGAGATGAACCTGAACACCTGGGCCATCTGCAAGATGAACATGTTCCTGCACGGGGTCTACAGCGCCGACATCCGCAAGGGCGACACCCTGCGCGAGCCCCAGCACACCCAGCACGGGGAGCTGATGACCTTTGACCGGGTGATTGCCAATCCCCCTTTCAGCCTGAAGAAGTGGGGCAAAGAGGAAGCCGACAGCGATGCCTATGGCCGCTTCCTCTATGGTACCCCGCCCAAGGATGCTGGGGATCTGGCTTTCGTCCAGCACATGATCGCCAGCCTGAATGCCGAGGGCATGATGGGCGTGGTGATGCCCCACGGGGTGCTGTTCCGCGGCTCCAGCGAGAAGGCCATCCGCCAGGGCATCCTGAACGACGACCTGCTGGAGGCCGTGGTAGGCCTGCCTGCCGCCCTGTTCTACGGCACTGGCATCCCTGCCTGCCTGTTGATCATCAACAAGCAGAAGCCGGCAGAACGCAAGGGCAAGGTGCTGTTCATCAATGGCGAGCTGGATTTCGAGGAAGGCAAGAACCAGAACAAGCTGCGCCAGCAGGACATCGAGAAGATCGTCCAAACCTTTGATGACTACACCGAGGTCAAGCGGTATTCCAGGGTCGTCAGCCTGGAGGAGATCGCGGAGAACGACTACAACCTGAACATCCGCCGTTACGCCGACACCAGCCCGCCCCCGGAGACCTTCGACGTGCGCGCCATCCTGCACGGCGGCATTCCGGTGCGGGAGGTGGAAAGCGAGTATATCCGGGAAGAGATCCTGGAAGACTTCGACGTGTCCACAGTATTCGTGGAGCGGGATGCCGATTACTACGACTTCCGGCCCGAAATCGACACCAAGGAAGCCATCCGCGAGACCGTGGGCGAGGTCGATGCCAAGGTCATCACCCAGCTGGAACGCTGGTGGGACAAATACCGGGTGTCACTGCATGCGCTGGATGCGCAGGTGGCTGAGGCGGAGAGCGTGATGAAGGGCTATCTGCAGGAGCTGGGGTATGAGTAATGTGGTTCCTGAAGGATGGACACTGGGCACTATAGGAGATTGCGTCGCTAAAATCGGAGATGGCGGCACCCCTGCGACATCTAACCCGGAATATTATGCAGGCAACATTCCATGGGTGGTTGTAAATGACATACGTCGCCACATATATCGGACTCAAAACACCATTTCAGACCTTGGACTGAATAAAAGCAGTGCCAAACTCTGGGACAAAGAATCGGTCATAATTTCAACAGGCGCGACGATCGGCGAAGTGGGAATTGCCAAAATTCCGCTTGCAACCAAGCAAGGAATAGCTGGAATCCAATGTAACACAATGGTCATCTCAGACTATCTCTATTATGCGCTAGTTCATAAAAAGCCTGAAATTCTCGCAATGGCTCAGGGGAGCACCATCAAGGAAGTCAGGACACCTGCGCTCGTCAAGCTGACTCAGCTGTACCCCCCACTCCCCGAACAAAAGAAAATTGCTGCCATCCTGTCCTCCGTCGATGACGTGATCGAAAAAACACGCGCCCAGATCGACAAGCTGAAAGACCTGAAAACCGGCATGATGCAGGAGTTGTTGACCAGAGGGATTGGGCCGGGCGGCGTTCCGCATACGGAGTTCAAGGATACGCCGGTGGGACAGGTTCCGGTGCAGTGGCAGATTCATTCATTGGGTAACGTCGTTGATTTCAAAAATGGAGTGAATAAAGACAAGGACGCTTTCGGGCATGGGGTACCCATAATTAGCTACAAGAACGTTTATGCCGGTGGTGGGATTTCGGACTCAGATCTTAACGCATTGGTCGAAATGAACGAAAAGGAGCTTGCGCGATTCAAGGTCAACTATGGGGACGTGTTTTTCACTAGAACTTCCGAAACACCTGATGAAATTGGCTTTACCAATGTTTATTTGGGCGAAAGAAATGATGTCGTATTCAATGGCTTCGTGATACGTGGCCGCCCAAAATACAACCTTTTCCACCCCCGTTTTTTAAAGTATGTGTTTCAGAGCAATGCCGTTCGGAAGCAAATGATGGATAACAGCAAGTTTACAACAAGGGCTGGCATCAGTGGTGAGAGTTTAGGTCGAATAGAAATCGCTGTCCCGGAAATCCCAGAGCAAAGGAACATCGCTGATGCACTCGATTCGGTGGAGTTACGTATTCAGGCTGTTAGCACCAAACTAGACGCCTATAAATCACTCAAAAAAGCCCTCATGCAAGACCTGCTAACCGGCAAGGTCCGCGTCAACGTCGATAACAAGGAGCCAGCGGCCGCCTGATTGGCCGGCAGCCACCCCGTCATGTTTCAGGATGAAATCGACAAAGTAGAACAGCCCGCCATCGAGCAGCTGAAACGCCTGGGTTGGACCCATGTGCCCGGCGCAGCCCTGGCTCCGGTCCTGCCCGCAGACGGCGCACCGGCTGGAGAACGCGGCTACTACCGTGACGTAGTCCTGACCCAGCGGCTGGAAGCCGCCGTACAGCGACTAAACCCCTGGATCAGCGACGAGAACCTGCGCAAGGTGGTCCGCGAGTTCACCCACCCCAATCACGCGGGCCTGATGGAGTACAACCAGTCCATCCACGACCTGCTGGTGAACTACCTCTCGGTGGAGCAGGATCTGGGTGCCGGCCGCAAGGGGCAGACGGTCAAGGTCATCGACTTCGATAATCCGGCCAACAACGAATTCCTCTGCACCAACCAGTTCAAGATTGAAGGCCTCAACCAGAACATCATCCCGGACATAGTCTGCTTCGTGAATGGCCTGCCCCTGGCGGTCATCGAGTGCAAGTCCCCCTACATTGCCGATGCCATCGCGGAGGGCATCAACCAGCTGCGCCGCTATGCCAATCTGCGCTTTCCGGAGAACGACGAGGGCGCCCAGAAGCTGTTCTGGTACAACCAACTCATGGTCTCAACCTGCCGGGACCAGGCCCGGGTCGGCACCATCAGCTCGACTGCTCAGCACTACGGTGACTGGAAGGACGCCTACCCCCTCACCGATATGGCGATTGCCCGCATCCTGGGGCCGGCTGACCCACAACGGAACCTGCAGGATGTGGCCTCCCCCGTGTGCTATGCCGCGGAATTCGACACAGCCCCGGCAGTCAATGCCCAGCAGCGCCTGCTGGCCGGCCTGTTCAACCCCGCCGCCTTCCTGGATGTCATCCAGAACTTCATCCTGTTCGAGCCGGTGGATGGCCGCCTGATCAAGAAGGTGGCGCGCTACCAGCAGTACCGGGCGGTGAACAAGGTCATTGAGCGCCTCAAGCAGGGCAGCACGCGCAAGGAGAAGTCCGGGGTGGTCTGGCACACCCAGGGCTCCGGGAAGTCCCTGACCATGGTCATGCTGGCGGTGAAGATGCGCCGCGACCCGGAGCTGCAGCAGTACAAGCTGGTTTTTGTGACCGACCGCACCCAGCTGGACGGCCAGCTGTCCCGCACCTTCCGCGATGCCCAGAACGAAACGGTCCACAACGCCGGCTCCGTGGCTGAGCTCAAGACCCTGCTGAGCCGGGATGCCTCCGACATCGTGACCGCCATGGTGCAAAAATTCCAGGAGGCAGAAGCCGAGGACGATTTCACCGACCTGAACCCCAGTGACAAGATCATCGTGCTGGCGGATGAGGCCCACCGCACCCAGTTCGGCAACCTGGCGGCCACCATCAACGCCGCCCTGCCCAATGCACCCAAGATCGGCTTTACCGGCACCCCCCTGCTGAAATCCCAGAAAATGGACCAGGCCTTCGGCGGCTATATCGACCAGTACCGTATCAATGAGGCCGTGGAGGATGGCGCCACCGTGCGCATCATCTACGAGGGGCGGCAGGTACAGACGAAAGTTGAGGGTGAGTCACTGGACAAGCTCTTCGAGGAGTACTTCGGGAACGCCAGTGACGAGGAAAAACGGGAGATCAAGCGGAAGTACGGGGTAGAGCGGGCCGTGCGCGAAGCCCCCGCCCGGATTCGCTGGGTGTGCCTGGATCTGCTCAAGCACTACCGGGAGAAGGTCCAGCCCGATGGCTTCAAGGCCATGATCGTGGTGGGCAGCCGTCACGCCGCCACGGTGTTCAAGAAGACCCTGGACGAGCTGGAATCGCCACCCGCCGAGGTCATCATTTCCGGTCGCCACAACGACGAGCCGGTATACGCCCCCTACACCGACGCCACACAGCACAAGCAGGCCATTGCCGACTTTGTTGATCCCCAGGGCGCCACTCGCTTCCTGATCGTCAAGGACATGCTGCTGACCGGCTTCGACGCCCCCATCGCCCAGGTGATGTATATCGACCGGGGTCTGAAGGACCACACCCTGATGCAGGCGATTGCCCGGGTGAACCGCAACTACAAGGGCAAGGCCTGCGGCTACGTGGTGGACTACTACGGCCTCTCTGACCACCTGACCGAGGCCCTGGAGCAGTTCAGCAGCGACGACGTGGAGGGCACCTTCTACACCCTGAAGGACGAGATCCCCCGCTTGAAGGCCGCTCACACCCGCGTCGCCGTGATCTTCCGCAACGTGAAGGGCACTGACATTGACGACTACGTGCTGGCCCTGAAAGACGAGGACATCCGCCAGCAGTTCGAGATGGCCTTCAAGGCCTTCGCCAAGCAGATGAACGTGATCCTGCCCGATGTGGCCGCCAAGCCCTTCATCCCGGACCTGAAGCTGTGGGGCAAGGTGCAGAATGCCGCCCGCAACCGCTACCGCGACCCGGGCCTCAACATCAGTGACGCCGGCGCCAAGGTCCGCAAACTGGTGGACGAGCACATTATCAGCACCGGCGTGGACCCCAAGATCCCGCCGGTAGACCTGATGGCGGCCAACTTCAGGGAGACCGTGGAGCAGATCAAGTCCCCGGAATCCCGCGCCTCGGAAATCGAGAGCGCCATCAAGCACCACATCACCGTCAACCTGGACGATGACCCCGAGTACTACAAGTCCCTGAGCCTGCGCCTACGGGACATCATCGAGAAGACCAACGGCAAGTGGGACCAGCAGCAGCAACTGTTGCTGCAGATGGTCAGCACCCTCGAAACCGGGCACAAGCAGGCCGCCAACGACCTGGGGCTGAGCGAGACCGAGTTCCCCTTCTACAATATCCTGATGGCCGAAGTGACCCGCCACGCTGGCGAGGACACCGTCAGCGAGGCAGTCCACGACGAGATCAAGGGCGCCAGCCAGGGCCTGGTCGCGATGTTCGATGAAGCCACGCAGATCGTGGACTTCTTCCACAAGCCGGATGAAGTGAAGCGGATGAAGAAGGCCATCAAGCGGGCGATTCTCGACAGCAGCTTTGCCAACAAGGCCCTGGTCACCGTGGTGCAAGATCGTTTCATGGACCTGGCAAAGAACAAGTTCAAGTGAGAGCAGAAATCCAGTGACGGCACGGCAGCCACAAGCGGAATACCGGGACGGCCACGGCTTCATTGCCGAGATCATCCGCACCAGTCGCCGCAAATCCGCCGACATCCGGGTGGAGGACGGCGCGGTGTCTGTGGTCGTCCCAACCAGTACCACCACCGAGCGGATCGACCAACTGCTGATCGCCAAACGCCGCTGGATCAAGGAAAAGATCGCCCTGCACCGCGAGCAGGCGCCCACGGCCACCCGCCGCTTTGTCTCAGGCGAGGCCTTCAGCTACCTGGGCCGCAACTACCGCCTGAAGGTTGAGACCGGCAACTTCGCGCCCGTGAAGCTCCTGAACGGCCGCCTGGTGGTCACCGTGCCAGAGGGTAGCCAGCAGCCCCACATGGTTCGCAACGCCCTGGTGCGCTGGTACAAGCGCCAGGCAGAGCAGAAGCTGACCGAGAAGGTGGCGCGCTTTGCCCCGATGGTGGGGGTAGAGCCCGCAGGGGTGGGTATCCGCAGCTTCAAGTCACGCTGGGGCAGCTGTACCAGCCGAGGGAAGCTGGAGTTCAACTGGCGGATCATGATGGCGCCCAATCGGATGGTGGACTATGTGGTGATCCACGAGCTCTGTCACCTGATACGCCATGACCACTCCCCGGAGTTCTGGCGGGAGGTGGCCCGGGTGATGCCGGAGTATGAGCAATGCCGGGAGTGGCTGCGGGACAATGCGGTCAAACTGGGGCTGTGAGCCCGTCTCCCCAAGGATGATCGTCTCTACGAGGTCCTATGCCCCATGGTAATCCGGTAGGATTTTCCAGTTATCCTCGAACGCCTCCAATTCCTTGATAGTCAGGATGGCCTGTGGTGACGCCCCTCCACCGGGCCGACGATAGCCGTGTCTTTCCATAAATGCGGTGTATCGCGACACAATCTTGCTCTGGATATCCGCCTCAGTGCACACGAAAAATCTGGCGTTACTGATACCGGTTCCATCCACCCGCACGAGAATCCAAATTAACTTGGGGTGCTTCAGCGGTTTGAGTGCGCCGATCGACTGATAGTTGTCTTCACCAATGCCGTGTTCACACCACCTGTTGATCGTGGAGTGGACGAGCGCCCCTTTGGTGCTGGTCTTCACCTGGACCGGAAATGAATTGAGCGACTCCGAATGCACCGCCGTGATATCGAAGCCAGGCACGTTCCCGGAGTATGGGGAGGCGTAATACCCCAACGTACCAAGCACGGCGGAGACCAGGTGCTCTCCAACCTGCCCGGTCAATTTATTTCCGACTCCGGTTGCCATTTTTCAGATCCTTTTAACCTGTGAGCTAAAGTAGAAAACCCATAGGTTTTCCATAGGTTCCAGCTCCTTGGTGATTACAGCCAGCGCCGGCGTTTTTTTGCCCTGTTTTCGCTAATACACTGGTGCGGATGTATGAGACTACGCGGGATACCTTCAAAATCCGTCGGTTCTGCGGATTCATCCACGACACAAGCATTCTCCTTCCTCTGCCGGCCACGACGAACTTTATTCGTACAATAAATGACTACTCCTAAGAGGCAACAGGTGGCGACCAGATAGGCTACCATGGTCAACATAGCTCACTCCCCAACCCGGCTGGCAAAGCCTCCGGACGAAACTTAGACTGCCCTCGATTCTCCCACTGCTGTGAGGTGAATGCCATGTGCGGCCGCTTCAACATCACCGATATGCCCGGCCTCCAGGGTTTGCTGGACTACCTTGGGATTGATCTGACACTGCCCGAGCCACGCTACAACATCGCCCCAACCGAGGACATCCTCTTGCTGCGCGAACGGCGCGGTGATCCTGCCCGGTGGTGGCTGGTGCCATCATGGGCCAAGGAAGTGAACACCCGATACAGCATGTTCAATGCCCGGGCCGAGTCTCTGGACAAAAGCCCGGCATTTCGGGGGCCATTCCGGCGCCAGCGCGGGGTGGTACCGATCTCCAGCTTCATCGAATGGCGTCAGGAGGGTCAGGGCAAGCAACCCTGGGTCATCACCAACGAAGAGCAGATTCTGGCTGTGGCGGCCCTGTGGGACGTCTGGGAAGGGGGTGACGCACCGCTGCTGTCCTGCACGCTGGTCACCACCGAGTCCGCACCGGAGTTCCGGCCCTGGCACCATCGCATGCCGGTCATGCTGACTCGCGAGGAGTGCCTGCGCTGGCTCGACAACCGGCAAGCCATCGACCCTGGCGATATGATGCTGGCGCCGGTGCTCAAGCAATGCTTGACGCTGTATCCTGTAGACCGCACTGTTGGCAATGCTTCAAACCGTGACCCTGAGCTGTTCCAGCCATTATCCGAGCCAATCACCATTTCGAGGGAGTAGCGCAAACAATCCGGGGACCTTCTGCTATGACTTCTCACAGCGACAATTCGTTGGCCGACGAGGATAACCCGTTGATGGCGATAGGCCTGAACTCGCCAGAGAGCTTAGCGTGGCTCGAGCAAGTAAAGCAGATGAGGCAAAGTTGCGCCGAGGAATACTCCTCCAGCCCCTTGTGGAGAGCGAGAGCGGAGCGCGACCCGGAATACTGGAACAAGTTTTCACCCGGTCGTATTCGCTAATCCGCGACAGCGGGGCGGATGAAGTATTATCCCGCGCCTAGCCCTCCTACCCCCGCTGGGTCCTTCCTAACCCTCTGGGGGATACGGGGGGCAGACTGCGCGACTTTTCAGTGGATACCAGGCCAGCCCGGGTGATGGGTTGTTGATGATGGCCATGCCCCGCAACCTGACAAAACCTGATATTGGCAGGACTGCCGATAATTACCGGGTAATCGGCATGCGCAACCCACCGGCTGCACCCTCGCCCATCCCTCGCCGGATTCTTGTGCAAACCTTGCCTGAACCTTACCCGCATCCTTAGCAAACCTTAGCAGCTAACCCTATGGAAAACCGATGGATTGCGCCGGGGGTGGGCCACCGCAAAAGTCTGGTGACTACCCAGGCCAGACCGCACGGGTACGCAGGTTTCCTTCATCCACGGAATTGAGGTTGCAGGCTAACCGGGAAGGGACGGGCAGATTCCTCCAGAGCTGGTGCGGCTAGACCGTGCGCCCCTCAAACCTTTACGCGTGCGTTTCAGAAATTCCGAGTTTGTGGGACCGTGCTACCGAGATCGCTGACAAAAGGGGACTCTCAGCAACTCCGGCTGTTCAATTTTCAAGCACTTTGGGTTTGGCGGGTTTTTTGGCGGGTATTTGAATTTACCGCCTATAAGCCACTGATTTACAAAGGATGATGGCGGAGGGGGTGGGATTTGAACCCACGGTACGCTCGCGCGTACACCTGATTTCGAGTCAGGCCCGTTCGACCACTCCGGCACCCCTCCACGCCCCCGAACGGGGTTCACCATGATACCAGTTTCCGGTCGAGCGCGCTGCTTCCAACAGTGTGCACAACGGGACGGCTTGAATCCCGTTTTACCGGCATGCTTTACAGCCAGGGGTTGCGTGCCTAGCATGAGTGCCATGTACCCCTGAGGAGAACCGTCATGCGCCAATCTGCCCTCTTTGCATTGCCCGCCGTGATCTTGCTGTCTGCGTGCAGTGGCGGCGATACCACACAGTGCACAGCCGCACCGCAGTCGGCCTGGCATGACGAAGCGCGCTTTCGACAAATGCTTGTCGATCAGGGTTACCAGATCAACCAGTTCAAGGTGACCGAGGGCAACTGCTACGAGATCTACGGCTTCGACCCCGATCAGACCAAGGTCGAGATTTACTTCAACCCCGTCAACGGGAGTATCGTCAAGCGCGAAGAAGGCTGACGCGGTGAGTGGGCCGGCGTCCCTCCCGGTCTGGGGCCCCTTCATTCGCATCTTTCACTGGAGCCTGGCGGTTGCCGTGGTGACCAACTACTGGTTTATCGAGGGCGGCAGCGACCTGCATGTCTGGATCGGCTATGCCGCTTCCCTGGCGGTTCTGGCTCGCATTGCGGGGGGCCTGGCTGGTCGGGGCCATGCCCGCTTCGACAGCTGCCTGGTGAATCGCGAGACGATCCGCGAGCATCTGCTGGCGTTGCGCCAACGCAATCTTCCCCCAGACTCGGGCCACAACCCGCTGGGCGCCCTGATGATCTATCTGATGTTTCTCCTGATCGCCATCCTGGCCATCAGCGGCACGCTGCATGAACAGATTGACGCACTCTACGGGGACCCACTGCTGCAGGGCATCCACGCCTTTGCCGCACAGGCGCTTTGGGTCTGTGCGCTGACCCACGTCGCCGCGGTGTTCCTGGTTCAGGCGCTTGGGCGCATACAACTGGTCCGCCCCATGATCACGGGTTATCGACAACTTCGGGACACGCCCGAGCGTCCCGAGGACAAGCAATAAAGCGCCAGGCGCCGCGGCCAGCGCGCCTTAGACGCACCCCGCTTTTTTCTGTACCATTGCCGGCCTTTGTGCGCCCACCACCCTTCTGTGGGCACTTCCGCGCCCCCGACGGGGCCGGCACCCTTCGGCTTGTCAGCAGCAATGCAAGCCGGTTGCGCGCAGCCGCCGGCTGCCCCTCACTCGCGCCCAGAGCGTGAACCGACAATCGACAATCTGACTGGACGGAGCACGATGCCGACGACGCAGCGAATAGTGTCTATTGCCCAAGAACAGCCCCTGCCCGAGGAAACCGCACAGTTTCCGCCACAACGATTCAAGGTCTATACCGCCCGGCAAATGGACCGCATTCCCCAGCTGGCGGGGCTTCCCGAGGCGCTTCGCTTTGAGATGCAGGTGGTGGCCAGCGTGCTGCCCTTCCGGGTCAACGACTATGTGATCAACGAACTGATCGACTGGGACAGGGTCCCTGAGGACCCGATCTTTCAGCTGCTGTTCCCGCAACGGGAGATGCTCGAACCCGAGGCTTTTGCGCGGGTCGCCCACGCCCTGCGGGAAAACCTGCCCCGCGCCGAGCTGGACGCCATCATCGCAGATATCCGGGCCAGCCTGAATCCACACCCGGCAGGCCAGCTGGAAGACAACATTCCGACCGTCAACGGGGAGCGCATCAACGGTCTCCAGCACAAATACCGCGAAACCGTGCTGTTCTTCCCCTCGTCCGGGCAGGTCTGCCACAGCTATTGCACCTTTTGCTTCCGCTGGGCCCAGTTCGTGGGCGACAAGGACCTGCAGATTGCCACCAAAGAGTCCGGCGAACTCCAGGCCTATTTGCGGGAACATCGGGAGGTCACCGATGTACTGGTCACCGGCGGCGACCCCATGGTGATGAAGACCCGCAATTTGCGGGCGCTGATCGAGCCGCTACTGGGCGAGGAGTTCGCCCACATCCGCACCCTGCGGATCGGCACCAAGTCGCTGACCTTCTGGCCCCAGCGTTTTGTCACCGATGAGGATGCCGACGATCTGCTGTCCCTGCTCCGGGAAATCCAGGCAGCCGGCAAACATCTGGCTCTGATGGCGCACTACAATCACTGGCGGGAGCTGGAACCGGCCATTGCCCGGGAAGCCATCCGGCGAGTTCGCGAAACCGGCGCGCAGATCCGGGCCCAGGGCCCCCTGCTGGCCAACATCAACGACGATGCCAATGTCTGGGCACGGCTCTGGCAAACCCAGGTGGAACTCGGCATCATTCCCTACTACATGTTCGTGGAACGCGACACCGGGGCGCGCCGCTATTTTGAAGTGCCCTTGGTAAAAGCCTGGGAAATCTACCGCGACGCCATGCAGCGGGTTTCCGGCATCGCGCGCACCGCCCGCGGTCCCAGCATGAGTGCCCACCCGGGCAAGGTGGAAATCCAGGGTGTTACAGAAGTCCACGGTGAAAAGGTACTGGCTCTGCGCATGATTCAGGGCCGGGACCCGGACTGGGTGCAACGCCCTTTCTTTGCCCGCTATAACCCCGAGGCGACCTGGCTCAACCACCTTGAGCCAGCCTTCGGAGAGCAAGCTTTTTTCTTCGAGTAACGCCGAGCTGAACCCGCGCCCCAGGGGCAACACCACCCACCGAGCAGGAACGCGCTGGCGTTTCCCGGTCGGGCGACCTTCGGTCAGTCAGTAGGCCGCCGGGTCCTTGAGGTAGATGATCAGGGCTCGACGACGCTCCGGGTCGCGAATACCCGTGTAGCCCGGGCACATGCGCGGCGCCAGCTCATGGGGTGCAGCCAGCCAGGCATCGAGCTGCTCCTCGGTCCAGGTCACCGGCGGGTCCGGCATGTTATCGGAGTAGGCGAAGCCCTCAACAACACCCGAGGGCCTGCCAACCAGCCCCTCCAGGTGGGGCCCCCGCCGCTGCCGGCCCGCGGCCTCAACGGTGTGGCAGGCGATGCAGTAGAGGAACTGCTTCTTGCCCTTCTCGCCATCGGATCGCGTTTCCGCCGATAGCGACTGCGCCAGTACCGCCAAAAGCACTGCGGCGGCCCAAAGCGGACCGCGCGCCAGCCCAGAAGCGGGCACGCCGTCGCAGACCGGAAACCTAGGCGTCACGCTGGTAGGTGCCCACCAGGCGGTTCATGCCAATCACGTTGGGTTCAATCCGCTGCAGCAATTCCTGCAAGGACAGACCGGCCGGCAAATCCAGTGCCTGATCCAGGGCCAGCACCCAGAAATAGTACTGGTGCGGACCGTGGCCGGGGGGCGGCATCGGGCCGCCGTAGCCGGTATTGCCAAAGTCATTGACACCGGACGTGCCCTGCTTGTCGCCCTCCACCAACGAGGTCGTCGCGGCAGGCAGGTTATAGAGCACCCAATGCACGAAGCCGTAGCTGCCATTGGCGCTGACCAGCGGCGCGTCGGGGTCGTGGCAGATAACCGCCCAGGCCTTTGCACCTTCCGGCGGCTGGCTCCAGGACAGGGCCGGCGACACATCTTCCCCCTCACCAGTATGACGTGCGGGTATGCTTTCCCGGGGGCCGAAGGCGGTACTGCTTACGGTCAGGTCTGACAGGGCAAATCCCATGGCTTTCCTCCTACACTGAAACAATGGATGTCATGGAGACGCGAGGGCGTCACAACGATTGAGCGCCATGGTAACACCTTGGGTGCGCTCCGTTGGAGCGGTGCGGGGAACCTGACACGCCAGGCGGACCTCTCAGCGATCAGGCGCACTGGAAGGCTATGCGGGCGGCTCCCGCTGCTCGGGCAGGGGTTCCACAATCATGGACAGACGCTCGCTCTCGTGCTCGGGATGCGTGGTTTCCAGTGTGGGCAGACTCCGGTTGACCCGGGCAGAGAGCTGACCGAAGCGTTCCACCTTGCCATAGAGGCCCTGTTGACCGGCCACCGCGGTTACAGCGCTGTTGTAGTGGTTACTGACGGTGTTGAGCGTATTGCCCAAACGCTGCAGACGCTCCGCCACCAGGCAGACCTGGTTGTAGATCTCGCCGGCCCGATCGCTGATTTCCCGGGCCTCGGCATTGCTGCGCTCCATGACCCAGAGGTTGGCCACGGTGCGCAGAATGGGGATCAGGGTGGTGTGCGAGACCAACACTACACCCCGGTCGTAGCCGTAACTGAACAGCTCGCGCTGGTGCTTGAGCGCCTCGATATAGGCCGGCTCGATCGGCATGAACATCAGCACGAAGCTGGGGCTGCGAACCCCGACCAGGCGCGTGTAGTCCTTGCCGGCGAGATCGTCGATATGGCGCTTGACGGCGCGCACGTGGGCGTCCAGGGCCAGGCGAGCGCTTTCGGGAGAATCCGCCGCCACCGCGCGCTCCCAATCGGCCAGGGACACCTTGCTGTCGATAATGATGTGCTTGTCGCCCGGCAGGCGCACCAGGTAGTCGGTCAGCCGCTGGCGCCCCTCGGGGTCGCGGAAGCTGCTCTGGGTGTCGAAATGGTCCCCCTCGATCAGCCCGCTCAATTCCAGGGTACGCTGTAACTGCGCCTCGCCCCAGGCACCCAGCTGCTGCGTGTCCCCCTTGAGCGCAGCACTGAGGTTACCGGCTTCCTCGCTCATCTGGACGCCGACATCCATCACCTTGCGGATTTCCGCCGCCAGCTCCGCATTGCCCCGCAGGGAGGCGTCGTGAACCTCATTGATTCGCCGCTGAAAGCCTTCCACCTGCTCCCGGAAGGGCTTCAGCAGCACCTCGAGGGAGGACTGGCTGCTGGCCGTGAAACTCTTGCCTTTTTCCTCGAAGATTCTGCTCGCCAGGTGCTCGAACTCCCGACTCAGTGCCTTGCGGGTATCCGCCAGCAGGTCGAGCTGCTCGCGCAGGTGAGTCTCGCGCTCCCCCGCCCGGGTTTCCAGGGCGGCATAGTCGCTGCCGAGGGTCTGGTAACGTTGCTGCAGGGCATCGAATCGCCGGCGCGCCTCCAGCTCCGATTGCTGTAGCTCGACAATGCGTTGCTCCAGGTCTCGCATGCGCTGTTGCTGGCCCTTCACATGTCCGACCAGCTTCTGTTCATTGAGCGCCTGCTGGTGGCTGATGCGCCGCAACGCAGACAGTTTTCGGCTGGCGATCAGGAGTGCCGGCACGGCCACCAGGGCCGCGCCGAGAAACAGGGCGAGCAACAGCAATGGCAGGTCAGCCAGTGCGGGCGAGTATTGAGGCATCGAATCTCATCGGCCGGAAGAGTACGCGGAACATGAACCGGCGGGACGAGAATGTCAACGCACGGCTGCGCATTGCCGACCATCCCGCCAGGCAGCACGGGTCCGCACTGCTCACAAAGCCGGCGGTGGCAGCCTGACGGGCAGCGGGCGCACTCCGAAGTAGCCCGGGTCGGCCCTGAAGGTTTCATCGTTTGCCGCTCGAAACAACATGATCGTGCCCCGCTGCCCCTCCAGTGCCCAGAGCGACACGAAGGCATCGCGACTGAGCACCTGGTTTCCCCATGACGGATCAGCGAGCTGCACCCGCCCGTGGGAGTCCACGCCGCGCAGTACGCTGAAATGAGCCTGGCCGCGCACCACCAGGCGCACCAGAACGGGAACCCGCAGGGACATCAACAGATCCACCGGCAAGGACAGCGCCGCCGCCTGCAGGCCTCGGTCGGCGGCAAGCTGCTCCAATACGCGCCAGGACACCCCGCGCGACTGCCAGTCGGCGGGTAACTGCCAGCTGTCGCCCTCCTCCACCAGGCGCTCCAGCAGAGCCTCTTCGGAAACCGGGCGCTGCCAATAGTGGCTGATATAGGTGGCCAGCGCCGCGACGCCGCAGGAATAATCGAGCCCCTGACGCACCACCCCCTCGTCGCGGCGCGCCACCCAATCGGAAAAGGCTCGTGCCGGTTGCGGGGAAAGCGCCACTAGCGCAGCCAGCCCGACCGCCAGCAGATACCGTCCCTTATGCGGCAGTGCTGGTAGTTCGCTAGCCCACGCGACCGCGCGGCTCATAGTCGCTGCCCGGTGGCAGCTCCTTGCGCAGCGCCGAGAGCGCCCGGGAGCGGCTCATCCAGGTAGCAACCCCGGAGACTACCGCGAGACCCGCGCAGGCAAAGACCACAAACAGCGGCGCCTCCCAGCGCCCGCGAAACAAGGCCACCAGCAATGCCATGACACTCGTGAGGGCAATCAGCCCCTGCAGAAAACTCCGGCGCCAGTAACGTGACCAGAGTTGCTCGAAACGCATGTCCCGCAGTTTTTGCTCCAGCGGTGGATACTTCATGTACTGTCCCCCCCTCCATGGTTGGCACCTCCCTTGCAGTGTAGACCAGATCCAGAAAGCTGCTCCGGCCAGCACGCGGCCGGAGCAAGGGGCGGCGTCAGTGCTGACTGATCAGGGCACTATTGCACCCCGAGCAGCTGCCACCGCCACTGCTGACGGTGGGGATGTAGTAGCCCCAGTAGAAGCCCATCAGCGCCAGGTCCAGCCCCGCGATACCGGCGACCACACCAATCAGGGGGGCCATTTCCCCGCGGTTTTCGACCATTGCCTGGTCACCCAGGGGCCGAGCCTGCTCCAGGGAGACATCGCCAGCGAAGGCACTAGCCAGCCATGGCTCCGCCGCCGACTCCGCGGCGGCCGACGCCAGGGCAGGCTGCCCCATGGCAACCGTGAAGACCAGACTTGCAGTAAGCGTTTGCAGTGTTTTCATCGTACGACTCCTTGTACGTCACAAATGGTATGAAGTTGCCCGCTTCCCAGGGCGGGCGGTTTGACCACTCCCAGGTCAAAACCGGTACAGCCATTCGAAGCTGAGCGACGCGCCATCTCCGCCGCTGGTGGTAATCTGGGTGTCGGCAAACAAGGTGCTGCGCTCACCGACCAGCAGGCCCAGACCCAGGTTCAACGCCGACAGGTAGCTGGCACCCGCCAGCGTTTGCTCCGCCAGGCGACCCCGCCCCCGGTGCTGCAAGGTGACCCCGCCGACCAGGGTGACGCGATAGTTCACCGCGAAGTTCACCTGCGGCCGGAGTACCCACTGGGGACCGGGGCGGTAGTCACCCAGCGCCGTCCGCTGCGCCAGCTGATGCTGGTATTGCGCGGCAACCGACAGCACCAGCGGATCAATGGCCCGGTACAGGGTCGCGCCCAGGCGCAAGCTGCGCCCCCACTCCCGCGTCGCCCCGGGCAGTGCCCCCCGCCCAAGCAAGTCCACCGAACCCTGGAGCAGCAACGCCGGGGTACGCGTGTCAGGGGAAACCAGCCAGTTGGCCCCCAGGGACAGGTCCCAAGTGTCGCGGTCCGGCTGCCGGTCACCGGAGAGACGCGAGGCATTGGCGCCGAGATGGACCTCCAGCTGCCGGGCCAGACCGTGGCGTAATCTCACGGTACTCACAGTGCCCTGTTGCTGCGTATTGGACGGAGCGAGGACAGCCCGCTGACCGGGACCCGGGGGGACTGTCAGCACCATCCGATCCTGGTTACTGAAACTGACGCTGCCCTGCAGCTTGGTCACTCGCTGCTCCACCAGCAGCTCTTCAATCGACAGAGGCAACTGCGCCTGCGTCACACCGCTGACGACGAGACAGCCTGTGCAGATGGCCCACCTCAGTCTTCCTGTCATTGCCGTCCCTCCCTGCGCTACCGGAGTCGCTCATCGCTGTGTAAACAGCATGCGTCAACGGCCCGAGGATCCAAACGTCGCATGCAGGCAGGAACCATCCCCACACTCCGAAATCCGTGCAGAAACGGCCAATAGCCACTTTTTTCCTGAATGCACCACATTGGTTAGCCGGCGTGACGGCACCTTGCTCGCGCCCCGCCGCTGTGCAAGCGGGCGGAGAAACAGGCGTTTTTTGCACTGCGGCGGGGATTGGGCATTACCAATTTGTTACATGATGTAACAAGGTGGTGCAGCACATGATCGTTGCAGACTTGTAACAGGCTGTTCACACAAAATTTTTAGGCTATTGGCTCACGACACGCTTGCAGGAGAAACACACTGTGTGCATATTAGTAACACGCCTGGTAACAAACCTGGCGCACTGACCCGACACCACGAGGATCCCGCCATGAAAGCTCTGATGACTCTCCCCGCCCTGCTCCTGGCCGCAAACACCTGGGCAGCCTGCCCTGCCGCCAAGCCGGAAACCGCTCCCGTCGTACCGGATGGCGCCACTGCCAGCTTTGAAGACATGGCTGCCGCGCAAGAAGCCGTGAAAACCTACGTCGCCGACATGGAAGCTTGGCTCGAGTGCCGCAGCAACCTGCACCCGCTGATGCACAACCGCGCCATTGCCCTCGCCGAAGCCGCCGCCGAGAGCTACAACATGGAACTGTCCAGCTTCCGCAAGCGCGACCAACTGCTGGCCAACAACTGAGTTGTCTTTCGTCCAACCAGCCGGAGAACCGCCGATAACCATAACCAGGCGGTGCCAGCTCTCTCCTCGCTTCAATTTCCCGCCCAGCTCTCTCCCGAAGTAATCCGCTTCCCAAGCCCCTGATCACGGTCACACAGCGTGTGGTTGTGTCGACAGAAAGATTTCCCCTACTATGGACAGACCACCGTGTTGACGGTGTCGACATAATTTTAATAACGCCATTCAGGTAAGGATGTTCCCATGCCCCAGTGTTTCCGGCAGTTACCCCTGGCTTGCGCCCTCTCTCTCCTTTCCGCCGCCTCCCAGGCCCAGGTTCTCGAAGAAGTGATCGTCACCGCGCAGAAGCGCGCCGAGAGCCTCCAGGACGTGCCGATTTCGGTGTCCGCGATGCAGGGCGAGAAACTGCAGAGTGCCGGCATCCCCAATATGCAGGCGCTCTCCGACCATGTCCCCAACCTGTATATCGCCGCTGCGTCGGTGAACACCAACATCTACATGCGCGGGGTCGGCTCTGGCAACAACCAGGGCTTCGAGCAGTCGGTCGGCATGTACGTCGACGGGGTCTACATGGGCCGCGGCCGGCAGTACCGGGCCGGCTTCCTCGACCTGGAACGGGTGGAAGTGCTGCGCGGCCCCCAGGGAACCCTGTTTGGCAGGAATACCGTGGCGGGGGCCATTAACGTGATATCCGCCTCCCCCGACCCGGGCGGCGACCTGGAGGGCGAAATTGCCCTCTCCGCCGAATCCCACGACGGCCGTATCGCCGAGGGCTTCGTCCAGGGCTCTCCCAGCGATACCCTGGCCATGCGCCTGGGCTTCAAATACCGGGAAACCGACGGCTACATGGACAACGACTTCCTGGACACCAGTGAGGGTCAGATCGAGGAGAGCGGGCTGCGGCTGACCACGGTGTGGGAGCCAAGCGACGACCTGACCATCAACTTCAAATACAGCACCATGGAGCACGATCGTGTGGGCTCCCCCTCCACGACCAGGCTCTACCTGGCAGACCCGGCGGCGCGGGACGCCCTGTTCCCCAATCGCTCGGCCTTCGCGACCATCGGCTACCTGCTGACCGACACCTTTTTTCCCGACTTTAATGAGATCACACAACGCGATTTCGTGGCCTACAAGGACAATGGTTATGGCAACAGTCGCGCGGATGGCCTGGGGCTGGGTCAATATCCCGATGGCACCGATGAGGAGTACGACACCCTGGTGCTGAATGTGGACTACGAGCTACCCGGGGGCACCCTGACCTCGGTCACCGGCTGGACCACCTACGAGTTCGTGGACGGCGTGGACGTGGACTGGCTGCCCCTGCAGTTCATCCACCGCGACGACGTCCAGGAGTTCGAGCAGTTCAGCCAGGAATTCCGCTTTGCCTCCCCCGGTGGCGACTTCTTCGACTATGTCGTGGGCGGCTATTACGAGACCAACGACCTGGAGATCGACCGCCGCGTCACCATTGACCTGAACGCCGATGGCCTGGTGCCGCAGCTGCTCGGGGTCAACAGCCTGTTTACCCTGCTCACCGGGGGCGCTTATACGGCCAACCAGCTGGCGCGCAACCACTATCACCAATAGGATGCCGAGTCCTGGGCAGTGTTTGGCCAGGGCACCTTTAACCTTCGGGACGACCTGCGGGTCAGCATCGGGCTGCGCTACACGGAAGAGGAGAAGGACGTGGTCAGCACCCAGTTTGTCAGCGATGACCTGACGGGACTGGGCACACCTACTGACAATTACTTCGCTCTGCAGATTGAGGCCACCAACTTCAACAGCTATCCCTTCGATTTCCGCGAGGACCGCAAGACCGACAAGTGGATCCCCTCGATCAACGTCCAGTGGGATGTCACCCCGGACAGCATGCTCTATGCCAGCTTCTCCCAGGGCTTCAAGAGCGGCGGCTTCACCGACGCCGACGACCAGGAGCCCGGCCAGCTGGCGCCGGGCAGCTTCCCCTGCGTCCCGGGCCAGCCCCTGGAAGCCTGCTACGACCCGACCGTACCCAACGATGATTTCGAGTTCGAGGACGAGGAAGTCGATGCCTTCGAGATCGGCGGCAAGCACATGCTCTTCGGCAGCCAGCTGATGGTGAACTGGGCCGCGTTCTACACCCTTTACGACAACCTGCAGACCTCGATCTTCAAGGGCATCAGCTTTGGCGTCACCAATGCCGCCAAATCGGAGATTCAGGGGGTCGAGGTCGATCTGCTCTGGCAGGCTACCGACCGCCTGCGTCTGGGCCTGAATGGCGCCTGGCTGGACGCCACCTACGACGAGTTCCGCAACGCGCCCTGCACCGCTATCCAGCTCGATGTGGATCCGGACTGCGGTACCGAGTTCGGCTTTACCAACAACGACCTGTCCGGTGAGCGCACCATGTTTGCGCCGGAGTACACCGCCTCGCTGACCTTCGATTATGCCCTGCCCCTGGACAACGGCCTGGAGCTGTTCTCATCGGGCGAGGTCAACTACCGGGATGACTTCGAGCCGGGTGGTGACAATGACCCCCTCGACCGCATCGACAGCTACTCGAAGACCAACCTGCGGCTGGGGATCCGTGGGGAACAGTGGGAGCTGATGGCCTATGGACGCAACATCTTCGACAAGGAGATCTATGTCCAGAGCTTCGATACCCCGGTGCTGGCGGGAACCCACAGCCAGTTTATCGACGAGGGCCGCATCGTCGGGGCGCGCATCCAGTACCGCTTCTAGCGGGACGCGCAGGCCGCGGGTGACGATCAACCATCCCCCAGGGAGCAAGTAATACAAAAAGCCCCGCCGACAACCGCCGGCGGGGCTTTTTTCTTGCCGGGCCGCTCACCAAAGGCAGCTACCCGGGCCAGGTTGGCAACGCACCGGACTCAGACGCCGCTGCTGTCGAGAACCAGATCAACCCGGCGATTCTGAGCCCGGCCCTCGGCAGTCGCGTTGCTGGCAATCGGCTGCGTTTCACCAAAACCGAGCGCCGAGATCTGCGCAGGGTCGACACCGTGCTTGCTAATCATCATAAGCCGCACGGCCTTGGCCCGCCGGTCGGACAGCCACAGGTTGTACTCATCGGTCCCGGAACTGTCGGCATGCCCCTCAATGATCGCCTTGACCGCCGGGTTTTCCTTGAGGAAAGCCGCCGCCCGCTGGATCTCGACATCGTAGTCCTGGGTGATCACCGAGGAGTTGTGGGCAAACTGCACATTCAGTGACACGGCAATGCGGTTCTCGCCCGCATCCCGGTAACGGCCGTTGCTGGCACTAGCCAGGTTGGCCAGCAGGGCCTCCTTGTCGACCGTCACCTCGCGAGGCGCCTCCGGGGGACACAGGGGCTGACCATTCTCGTCATCACCGCGTGCCAGCTCGAGATTCATCTCGTCGATCTGTTCCTGATTGAGACCGTCGACACTCAGCGCCGACAGCAGCAACCCCATATTGGCCAGGGTGCGTGCCTTGGCCGTGCGCAGGGTCGCTTCGGCCGTCACATAGGCACGCTGGGTATCGAAGTACTCGTTCTGCGAATCCAGCAGGTCGAGTAGCGTGCGCTGACCGAGGTCAAACTGATCCTGGTAGGCACGGCGGGTCTTGTCCTGGGACAGCCGATTGCGGTCCAGATAGACCACCTGTTGCTCCAGGGCCTGGATATCGTTGAAGGCAATCATGGTTTCCTGACGCACGTTCAGGCAGGCCTGCTTGCGCTCCTCCACCGCGGAGTTATAGCGGTTGTAGAACTCCCGCTTGCGGGCACTGTCGGCACCGCCACGGAACAGGTTGTAATTGAAGACCAGCTCCAGGGCCTGCTCGTCGTAACGCCCCTCCAGCCCGTCGGTATCGTGCTCCACCTCATTCCGATAGCGCAGATCCACCTGCGGCATGAAGGGGGCATTGGTCTGGTTGAGCTGCGCCTGGACCGAGCGCAGGTTCTCGATCGCCGCGTTGATCTCCGGGCTGCGCTCGTAGGCGATATTCAGCGTCGCACTGCGCTCCGAGGGGATCAGGCTGGTCGGCATGCTGGGAAGCTCCAGCTCGCTGGCAGGCAGGTCACCCACGACCCGCTGGAAGCGGGTCTGCACATCGTGCAGGTTGGTCATTTCGGTCAGCAAGTTGGACTCCGCGAGTGCGACCCGGGCCGCCGCCTGATCCAGATCCACCCCCTGGCTGACACCGCCGCCGGTTCTCTCGGCGATCTTGTCATAGACTTCCCGGTGGAAAACGTAGTTTTCCTCGGCAAACTTCACCAGCTGCTGGTAGCGCACGGTATCGAAATAGGCCTGGGCCGCCTCCAGGGCAACCTGCTGGGAAGCACGCTGGAGCTCGTAATACTGGCTCAGCTTCTCAAAACCCAGGCTGCGCACTTCCTCGCGGGTCTGGAAGCCGTCAAAGAGCATCTGGGTGATCGTCAGGCGCGCTGCGTCACGGGTGTAGCGCCCCAGGTCGACCAGCGGCGTCTCGCGCTCTTCCCGGCCAATTTCGGCACTCACGTCAACACTGGGGAGGTAGCCCCCCACCGCCGCACGCTGGGCTTCCGCCGACGCGGCAAAGTTGTACCAGGCGGCGTTGGTACGCGGGTTGGTCATCACCGCCTGGGTCACCGCAGACTGAAAATCCTTCACGGGCTGGGCGTTGGCCTGCATCCCCACCGCCATCACCGCGGCCCCAATCGCTGCTGCTAGTCGTTTCATACAGAGTTCCCTTTTAAAAATACCGCTTCTGAGCACCTGGGCGCCGGCACCCACCATAGTGACAGCAAGCCTGCCATGACTATAGTAAGCGCGAAGCACTGTGCAATGACCCCGCAGGAGTATAGGCCACAGCGGGCGCGACGGGTGTGCCCTGTGGGCTGATATCATGACGTGGTTCACAGAATAAGGGGCACGGACTTAGCCAGTCGCTGCCCCTGCCACGACGATGCCTGCTATCCTCACCCTTTAAGGTGCATGGAGCACCACGGCCCCCATACACAATAGACCAGAATTGGCTTCCATGCGCATTCCACCGCAACCGTTTCCCCTGATGCGCCCTGTCTGGCGGGCAGCGGCGCTACTGACCGTGGCGGTGGGACTCGGCGTAGTAGCGGATTCCGACCTGAACCGGATGGAACGGCTGGCAGATGCGCGTTACGGCCCCGCTACCGGTGATCTGGTCGCCCGCTGGCGTGATCTGATCAATGAGACCTCCGGCATGCCGACCGCGGACAAGCTGGCACGGGTAAATCGCTTTTTCAATCGTCAGGTACGCTGGCGACAGGACGTCGACATCTGGGGACAGAACGACTACTGGGCCACGCCGCTGGAAACTCTCGGCCGACGGGAGGGCGACTGCGAGGACTTCAGTATCAGCAAATACATGACTCTGGTTCTCGCCGGCGTACCCGTGGAACAGTTGCGCATCACTTACGTCAAGGCCGCCATGGGGGCCCCTGGCAGCGGACTGAGCCAGGCCCACATGGTGCTCGCCTGGTACGAGAGCCCGGGCGCTGAACCGCTCATCCTGGATAACCTTGTCTCGGAAATCCGGCCCGCATCCCGTCGCCCGGACCTCAAGCCCGTATTCGGCTTCAACACCCAGGGACTCTGGGTTGGGGCAGCCACCCGGGCTGCCACGAATGATCCCGGGGCCCGCCTGTCACGCTGGCGAGACCTCCTGCAGCGCATGGCCGATGACGGCCTGTCGCCTGGCCCGCTAACCACGGAGTAAGCATCCATGTCACTTTACAAGCAACTCTGGCTGGCAATCATCTTCCTTCTGACGCTTGTCTTTGGGGGCAGCTTCGTGGTCAGCAGCCTCTCGGCCAAGAACTACCTGGAGCAGCAGTTGTTCATGAAGAACACGGACAATGCCGCAGCCCTGGCCCTGTCGCTGACCCAGCAGGAGGCGGACCCGGTGCTGCTGGAGCTGGTGCTCTCGGCCCAGTTCGATACCGGCCACTACCAGTTGATCGAATTGCGCGGCCCGACCGGCGAGATTCTGGTCCGCCGGGAAGATGACAGTCGCCCGGCCGAAGCACCGGCCTGGTTCACGCGCCTGCTACCGATTGATGTTGAGCCCGGTGTGGCTCAGGTGCAGAAAGGCTGGCAGCAGATCGGTACCTTGACCCTGCGCAGCCACTCCCGTTTCGCCTATCGCGAACTCTGGGAAAGCACCCAGAAGCTGGCCCTGGTGTTCCTGATTGCCATGCTGGCCGCAGGCCTGTTGGGCAGCTACCTGTTGCGGATCATCCTGCGCCCCCTGGGCGACGTCGTCGCCCAGGCAGAGGCGATCGGCCAGCGCCGCTTCATCACCACGCCAGAGCCCCGCACCCGGGAGTTCCGCCAGGTGGTAAGTGCCATGAACACGCTGTCGGAACGCGTCAAGCAGGCACTGAGCCAGGAAGCAGCGCGACTGGAGAAATGGCAGCGCGACAGCCATGTCGACCGGGTTACCGGCCTACTCAGCCGGGATACCTTCATGCAGGGACTGGAAACCCTGCTGGAAGACGACGACGTCAATGCTACCGGGGCCGTCACGCTGTTGCGACTGGTCGGGCTCGCGGAGCTGAACCAGAACTACGGGCGCAAGGCTATTGATGCGGTACTGGCAGAAATCGGCACCGCGGTGGGCAATATCGTCGGCAGTCACAGCCGCTGGAGTGCCTCGCGACTGAATGGCTCCGACTTCGCGCTGGTGGCCCCCCGCGCCGCCGACCCCAGGGCCATCGCCGAGGAAGTGCGCGACGGCATTGCCGAAGTCCTGGAGGCACGTAGCCTGCGCAGCGAAGTCAAACTACCCTGTGCCAGCACTATTTACGTGCATGATGACAACATCACCCGGCTGATGACTCGTCTCGACGGTGCCCTGATCGCCGCCGACCGGGAAGATCACGGTGAGGTCAATGTGACCTATGCCGGCGACGTCCAGATGATGCCCGTGCGCGAACAGATGGCCTACTGGAAGAATGTGCTCGAGCTCGCCTTTCTGGACAACAAGTTCTCCCTGGACAGCTACCCCGTGGTTGGCCTCAATGGCAGCCTGCTGCATTTCGAGGCGCCGGTGCGACTGCAGGCTGATGGCGAGCAGCTGATGGCCGGGGCATTCCTGCCCTGGATCAACCGCCTGGAGATGTCCGGAGAACTGGACAAGTATGTCGTGGACCTGGCGCTCAGGTTGATTCCTGTTCGCGAGCAGCCGATCTGTATCAACCTCTCTGTCGGGGCACTGGTGGAGCCGGCTTTCCTGCTCTGGCTGAGCGATCGGCTTGCCGGCGCCGGCAAGGCCGGCAACCGACTCTGGATCGAACTGCCGGAAGCCATGGCTTTCCGCCACCTGGAAGCATTCAAGCGGCTGAGCGCCCGGGCCAAATCATTTGGCTGCAAGGTGGGCATCGAGCACGTCGGACATCAACTGTCCGACCTGAGCAAGCTGCACGATGTCGGCCTGGATTACCTCAAGGTCGACGCCAGCTTTATCCGCCATATTGACAACAATCCCGCCAATCAAACCCTGCTGCGGACACTTTGCACTGTGGGCCATTCGATTGGCGTCATGGTGATTGCGGAAGGCGTGCGCAGCAGCGAGGAATGGCGTCAGCTGGAGGACTTGGGCCTGGATGGCGCCACCGGCCCGGGTGTCACCGAAATGCGCGGCAAGGGCGGGCAGTAAACCGCCCCAGCACCCCATCGATGTGGCGCCAGACCGGCGCCAGGGCTCCTGTCAATCCTCGCCCAGAAGGTCCAGCCGGTTACCCAGGCGACTGCGCAGCTGCTGGCGCATCAGCATCTTCTCCTGCGCAGAGGGCGGCAGCTCGGTAAACAGGATGACACCCTTGTCGATCAGCAGCTCCACCACGTCTTCCAGCACCCGCACAAAGTCCTGGTCAGTGGCACTGAGTTCCTCGGCATAACCGCCAATACCGCGCAGAAAACCATGCATTTCCGGGTCGTCGGCCGCCACCAGCTCAAGGCCCTCGCCGGGCACCTGACTGACAGCGACAATACTTCCATCGGCATCCCGTCTGACAAAGGGCATATCGCCTCCCCCAATAAAAAATCCCCGCTATCCTTGCGGACAACGGGGATTGATCATAGCCGAGTTGTTTACTGGTCGATAGTCAACTTGCCGGAATCCAGCATGCTCTGGATCACGGAACTCATGTCATCGTAGCCAGTCACCAGGTCCACGCCTTCCAGTGTCACCGTGTAGTCGACAAAGTTGGCATCACTCGGGTTGCCCTTGAAGCCGCCATCCGAACTCACCTCGATGACCGTGTCGGCACCATCCAGGGAGACCTTCAGGTAGCTGGTCAGATCGACACCTTCGGCCTCTTCACCCTGCAGCAGATCCCGCAGGTCGAGGGTGTCGGTGCCGCTGTCACCAAAGCCCACGATCGTGGCCGGCTCATCCGCACTGGCATCCGAGAGCGCAAAGGCGAACACATCGTCACCTTCCGTGGCCAGAAGCGCGCCCTCGGTAGCGGGTTCAGACTCCAGCTCCGATCCGGATTCGGTGCCCGCCTCGGGCTCGGATTCCGGCTCCTGTTCGGGTTCCGGCTCCTGTTCGGGTTCCTGTTCGGGTTCCGGGTCCTTCTCGGGTTCCGGGTCCTGCTCGGGCTCAGGGGCAAAGGCCACGGTTGTGCGTTCAGCGCCACCGACAGACTGGACGGAGACGCTGTTCGGGTCGACGTCTTCCTGGTTTTCTTCGCCTGTCAGGTTAATCGTCAGCGTCTTGGTGACCTCATCACCATCGGCATCGACGAAGACATAGTCGAAGGTCTCGGACAACGTTTCACCATCGTCCATGCTGTCGCGTGTAGTGCGACTCACAGCATACGTGTAACCACCGTCAGCATCGACAGTCAAGGTCCCATGGGAACCCTGTACCGTGTTGCCAACCGCACCTACCCATACGATGCCACCACTACCCGCAGGGCCATCAGCACCGAAGCTACCGGTCACGACACCTTCAAGCTCAGGCAGATCATCGGTCGAAGCCACCTCGGCATAAAGCTTGAAGCTGGTAGCCTGGTTTTCGGTAGTACGTACTTGACTAACCAGATTGTTATTACTGTCAAGGAAGCCCCGGACCCGGACTTCGTACACACGATCGCCAACTGTTACCTGCTGTACCAGATTCGGGTTGGTAATGGTAATAAAGTCATCGTTGGCTGGATTACTATAACTTCCACTGTTCGGTGTCTCGTTATGATCCAGGGAAATCACGGTGGACACCGCAACGGGTGCGCCATCAATGATCAGGTTAAACTCGACCTCCAGATCAACTGAATCGAGCACCCGCCCCTGAACAGGGAAATTCAAGTGCGTCAGTTCGCCCAGCTCAAAGAGCGAATCGATTTCGACGCCGGAGCCTCCGGTTACGTCATCGTTATACACAAAGTTATACCCTGAGGCATCATCAAAGACAGGATAGCCCCACCGCAGGTATACACCGTCCGCGTTCGAAAACTCACTGATAGACGGCCCGCCAGAACCAGTGCCGTCGATATCCGTCCAATCTGCCCCAAGCCAATTGACTTCGATATCGCTGACCGGAACCAGCAACGACAGCGGTGCGATATCATCCACATCCACCACCGGCATATCGTCATCAATGGTTACGGTAAAGCTGGATTCCCCAACGCTACCATCAGAGTCAGTAACCGAGACATCGATGTCGACAGATACATTGTCCTCGACATCATTGTCAGGGTGACGCACCGGTTGCAGTAGCGTCACCTGATAACCCGCAGAGCTGTTATCAGGGTCTACAAGCGCAACAGTGAACACCTGGTTGGCCTCCACCGTGTGGTCAGTACCGGAAACATAGCCGACGAGTGTCTGACTGCCCTCCACCCAGATGGTATCAACTGGCGCCCCGTCCAGAGTGAGCAATGATGTCGTATCACCCGCTGTCGCGAGCGAGATGCTGCCAAGAGTACCCGCAACACCCAAGCTGTAGTTGATTGTGCCTGTAGCTATGGGGTCATCATCGCCCGGCGCATTATCATCATTACCCCCGTCGATATCGTCCTCATCAACCAGAGCGTCATTGGAAACGGTCACAGGGATCTCATCAGTGATTGTGCCTGTGACAGCATCATTCGTGGAGTCGACCACCAGGTCCTCGAAGCCACCATCGCCATTAACACTGGAAATACTGAGCGTGTAGCCCTCAGTGACTTCAGCAATAGCGTCATCGACAGCTCGGAATTCTATCGACTCCCCGCTGGTACCGGCAGCAATGGTAACAGTGACCGTCGCCGTTCCGTCGCCATTCCAGGACAGGGTAGTGCCATCCGCAAAAGTAATATCGGAGGCATCCGCACTTATGCCATCCACAGCGTCTGGCGTTACTGTCAAGGTTACGATGATATCGCTCTGGGCGTTCACGAGGTTCCCACCTGAGGCAGAAACCAATTGCAGCGCATGATCCAGCTGCCCACCTTCTGCCACTGTGTCGCTATTAACCAATTGCAGCAAAATCTGATCGGTGCTGTCGTCAATGTCGTGGCTGCTGCTACCCGCGGTCTCCAGGTTCTCGTAGTTGCTGTTGTTG
>CERN01010967.1_pt1 | contig 47737 bp, 31 predicted proteins | sample 530761 | NCBI WGS metagenome assembly CERN01 (sample SAMEA2620947, study PRJEB7988) | marine metagenome | isolation source: saline water (ENVO:00002010), including | reverse complement strand
CACATTTCCTGCCTTCTACGACGGAGACCACGAGTACTTCACTGCCGTAGATACCGCTCGAAAAACAAACAAACATTTAGTCGTACTTAAGGCTAGACGTAAAGGCTTCTCCTATAAGGCTGGTGCTATGTTAGCACGTAACTACTTCTTGATGCGTAACTCTAAGAACTACGTATTCGCCTCACAGAAAGAATACCTCATCGGGGACGGCCTACTCTCCAAAGCATGGGACTTTCTATCCTTCATCGATGACAATACGGCCTGGACACAACCAAGACTACGTGACCGTGAGATGCACAAACAATCAGGGTACAAGAAGAATGTTAACGGAGCAGATGTAGAACTCGGTATGAAATCACAAATCATTGGGGTATCTCTAAAAGACAACCCAGACAAGGTTCGTGGTAAAGCCGGTGATCTGATATTCTTTGAGGAGGCAGGTTCATTCGGGGGACTACTCAAAGCCTGGGAGGTAGCCATGCCTACTATGCGTCAAGGTTCCAAGACACTTGGTACTATGATTGCATTTGGTACGGGTGGTGAGGAAGGTAGTGGGTTTGACGGCATGGAAGAACTATTCTATCACCCCGACTCCTATGACTGCATGGCCTTTGACAATGACTGGGACGCTGGAGCAATGGGAACTACATGCGGATACTTTGTACCTATACAACAAAACTTAGACGGATTTATAGATGAAGACGGGAACTCACTCAAAGAAGAAGCAAGGGCTCATGAGGAAACACAAAGGGAGAAAAAGAAGGGGGCAAATGATCCTAAAGCCCTCGACCAGTACACGGCGGAGCACCCGTTCACACCGCAGGAGGCGACGCTCCAGGTCACGGCAAATCTATTTGATGTTACTTCTCTTAAAGAGCAGTATAACAAGATTAAGGCTCACGGACTTGAGGTTGAAGGAACCGCAGGTATAATGTACTATGATAAAAGTGGTAAGTCTTCCTTTAGACCTAGTGATACCTGCAACCCTGTATACAAGTTCCCACATAGAAAAGGGGACAAGACAGAAGGCTCTGTAGTTATATATCAATCACCATTTTTAACTGAGCAACAAGAAGTACCACATAATTTGTATATTGTGTGCCACGACCCGTATGCACAATCAAGCTCAACAACCAATGAGTCACTTGGTGCAGCATACGTAATTAAAAGACCTAATAACCTATCCAAGCCGGATGATTTAATTGTAGCAAGCTATGTTGGACGCCCTAAAACACAGGATGAATACAACCGGAATCTATTTATGTTGGCAGAATACTACAACGCAAAAATCGGATTCGAGAACGACCGTGGCGAGCTTATTGCTTACGCAAAGAGATATCGCAAGCTACATAAGCTACAAGAAGAGTTTGAAATGCTGGATAAAAGAGAACTACGATCCAGAAATGTAAGACGTCAGTACGGTATGCATATGACCGAACAACGTAAAAGACAGGGAGAGTTGTACATCAGAGACTGGTTGGTGACACCAAGACACACAGACGAAGATGGGAATACTACTCTAAACCTGCATAAAATCTACGACCCAGCGCTTTTGCAAGAACTAATGAAGTTCAATCACAAAGGCAACTTTGACCGAGTTATGGCGTTTATGGTAGGGATGTACCATACGCGAGAGTTATATAATAGAGAGGTGGTAGAAATTTTATCTGACAGATCACAGGACGATTGGTTCGAGCGCAATTATAACTAATTTTGTAACAATGTATGGATCTCATAAAATCCCTCAGCAACGACTACCGCTGTCTAGGAAAAGTAAAAAGTGGAGAGAGCAGTGTGTAGAATCATTTATAGATATCTCAAGATTTGGGCTATCTGAAAGAAAAAGTTTTCTCAAGTCCTTGTATGACTACTACAACGGAGTAATAGACGAGACAGACTATAAGCACGTACTTAAGCCGTACGGCAAGAGAAGAGAGAACTTCCCTTCTAAACTAAAGAACTACCCCATCATCAAGCCTATCATTGATCTGCTTGCTGGGGAGAAATCTAAGCGACCACTTAACTTTACAGTAACAGTAAAGAATGGAGATGCTATAAGTAAGAAAGAAGAAGAGAAGAAGAAGAAGATCATGGGCGCCATGGTCAAGATTTTTGCAGAAGAGTTGGAGGGATCAGACAAAACAGATACAGGGCTACCTGAAAAAGTAGCTGAGCAATTTGAGGCGTCTTATGTAGACAGACGAGCAATACAAGGACAGAACGCTTTGAACTATATTGTTCAAAACGAAGAGCTAACAGATAAATTCCAGAAAGCATTCTTCCACTACCTCGTTGCAGGTGAGACATACTCACACAAGGGAGTACGCAGAAGCGAACCTTTCTATGATGTCATTAATCCACTAGACGTAGATTATGATAAAGACCCAGACCTAGAGTTTGTAGAAGACGGGGATTGGGCCATGGTTAGAAGATTTGCTCACGCTTCTACTATTATAGATCATTACGGAGAATACCTTACAGACGAACAGATACTTGAGCTGGAGAACCCAAGGCATTCCTCAGTAGATACATACTTGCTCTACAGATCAGAAGCATCTGGGGGCGACGCAAACGTATCACGTAACAGAACAATAGAGGTTATAACCGTATACTGGAAGAGTAGAAAGCGTATAGGATTCTTGACATACACCGACCCAACAACCGGTATGGAAGAAGAGATGGAGGTTGTAGACGGTTTCCGTATGCCTGCTGAGCTCAAAGCAACTGGGGCAAAAGTTAGATACGAGTGGGTGAACGAGGTATGGGAAGGTACACGTATCGATGGGAGATTCTACGTGAACATTAACCCTATCCCAAACCAGCGTACATCACTAGACAACCCCTCACTGTGTAAGCTGCCTATTAACGGTAGAAGATACTCTGACATAAACTCAGAGAACATATCCCTAGTATCTCTAGGTATACCATTCCAACTCAACTACAACATTTTCAAGTACCGTATGGAGCTTGCACTTGCACGTAGTAAGGACATCATAGCACAGTTCGACATCAACATGATCCCCAAGAAGTGGGACTTGGACAAGTTTATGTACTACGTAGAGGGCACAGGTATAGCTTGGGTTGATTACAACAAAGAGGGTATACAACTCTCACCACAACATCAGTCAGTACTGGACATGTCTATTAAGACCGTAGGACAGTATATACAGCTCCTAGAATCAATCTTCTCCGAGTGGGAAAGGATATCTGGGGTAAACAGACAAAGACAGGGTATGGTAGGCCCCTATGAAGGCAAAGCATCTTCACAACAGGCCATCATGCAATCGTCACATATTACAGAAGACTTGTTCCGTAAGTTCAATAGGTTTGAGCAACGTGAAATGCAAGGTCTACTTGACTACTCTAAAGAAGCTTGGGTAAGTGGAAAGAAAGCTATGTATGTGATGCCAGACAACCAGATCGATATGTTCGACCTTGAGGCAGAAGATCACATGGAAAGCGAGTATGGCATCTTTGTATCTGATGCAGGCAGAGACCTTGAGAAGCTGGACCAAGCTAAGCAGTTGTCACAGGCAATGATTCAGAATGGTATGAAGACATCAGATGTACTCAACTTGTTTGATACTGAAAACTTCACAGGAATCAAAGCTAAGATCAAAACCGCTGAAAAAGCTAGAGAACAACTGGAGCAACAGCAGCAACAAGCTCAACAGCAACAGCAGCAGCAAGAGTTGCAACTCAAGCAACAGGCATTGCAACAAGAGCAGTTGGAGAAAGACAAAGACAGGCAGGTACAGATCGAAACAGCTCTCATCCAAGCAGAGGCACAGGATACCACAGGTAAACTAAACCTAGACCTCGAGAAGATGTTGAAGCAACATGAAGTAAAGCAGCGTGAACTCTCTATAAAGGAGAAAGAACTAGATAGAAAGAATGACGCTCAATAATAAAGAAAGACGGGAGCTCTTAGATAGAGCGAGGGCTTCGGGATACTCAGGTTCTATTATAGATGTTTATGAAGGACATCGTAAGGGTAGGGACGTAATAGCCGAGTTTGAAGCACAAAAGCAGGGGAATATTGCTGTCACCCCGTCGCAGCAGCAAGCAGGACTTGGCCCCGCTCATCAGGCAGGTAGGACAGACCAAAGTATGGTTTTCCCAAAGATCGGTCCTAACGCGACAATGACAACTGCGAATAAAGGTTTGAAAGCAAACCTGGACGTGAAAGGCTATGATGACCGAGGTCATTTAGTGAAGTCATACGAGTCTGTCCCGCCTGGTGTTAAATCCCTACCAATGGGACCTAGAGCAACTACAGTAGTGGAAACCCCAGCACGTTATGCAAGGCTTGGTGGATTCCTAAGTGATATATAGTAATAGTGAGTATAAAAAATAATTTTATACCAAAAGTTTAAAACCAAACAAATATTTTTGCAATGAGTGATGAAAAAAAATTAGACTTTAGCGCTATCTCTTTCGACAGTGTCGTAGGTGATGGAGCACAAGGTTTAGACCTAGCAGAGGAGACTCAAGAAGTTGAGAATCCCACAGAGGAGCCTTCTAGTAATGAACTTGACCAAGACGTTGAGGACGTACAAGAAGACTACGGAGATGAAGACCGTGAAGACGGAGTCGACGAAGAATACAACGACGACGACGAAGACCTTACAGTTGAAGACTCTGACAATGATCTAGACTCTTCGGTAGCAGTAGAAATTGCTGACACCCTTGGAGTTGAAATGGAGAGCAACTACGCTGATACCGTAGAGGGCTTGACAGAGTTTGTTAGAGACGTATCTCAGGAAGTAGCAGAAGATCAGATTGAAGATCTGTTTCAGCAGTTCCCTCTAGTACAACAGCATTTGGATTACGTCCTTGCAGGAGGTGATTCAGAAAAGTTCTTTGAAGCATACAATCCTAATTTGGATTACAGTAGTTTCCAGATAAACGAGAGTGATACTGGAGTCCAAGCAGCGGTACTTTCACAGTACTTCCAAGCTAAAGGACACGAACCAGAGTTCATTCAAGAACTTCTTGAAGACTACCAAGACAGCGGAAAGCTATACTCTAAAGCAGAGGCAGCTAGACAAGCTCTTGGACAAGCTCAAGAAGCACAAAGATCGTCTATGTTGGAACAACAACAACAAGAGTATCAGGAACTAGAGGCCCAGCAAGAAGAATTCTGGGAAGGAGTTGCTGAAACTATTGAAGGCGGTAACGAGTTTGCAGGGATACGAATCCCAGATGCAGACAAGTCCGACTTCTTTGACTACATCTCTGCTCCGGCAGATGAGTCAGGCAGAACTCAGAGAGATATCGATTACTCTGAGGCAGATATGAATGTAAAACTAGCAATAGACTACCTAATGTATGGTGGTTTTAAGCTAGACGAAATAATTGACACTAAGGCCAGAACAAAGAGTGTTCAGGGACTTAGAGACCGAATTGTTAGGAACGAGGGGCAAGTTAAAAATTCTAAACGAGCTCAACGTACCCAACCTAAATCATTTGATCCAGATCAGCTGGACATAAACGCGCTTTTTTAAAACAAGCAATTAATCTATTTAAATAAATAATCATGGCATTGACTAACGTACTGAAAACGTACTACAATGATTCGCAGATGACTGACACCAATTCGTTGGTCAATGCGTTGATGGAGAAGCCAGAAGAGCTGTCTCCAATTATCACGCACCTCGCAGGTCGTGAAGAAAAGAAATTCCCATTGTCTTTCATGACAGAGGGAGTAGGTAACACTAAATCTATCGATCGTTTCGAATACGAGTACCGAGTGAAAACTCATGAGGTAAACGTTCGTCCCGTGGTTTCTGCAAGTGGAACAGGAGTTAGTGGATCAACTTTTACTATTACTTTCCCGGATCGCTGGTTTGTATTCCCATACACGTTGGTTTCTGAGAGCGGTGTTCTTGCACGTATTATGGAAGAGCCTCGTCAGAAAGCTGACGGATTTGAGTACACAATGAAGCTCGTATCTCCTGATGCTGCAGCTTTGTCTTCTACAGGAGACCTTGAAGAAGGCGCAATGTGGGGTCAGTTGTATGCAAATGTTGGAATCGACTTCTCTCGTGGAAACGCTTCTAACTGGAGTGCACCCGGCTTGGTGAGATCTAAGATTGGTACTATCCGTAAGTCTTACCAGTTCTCTGGTAATGCAAAAGACTACGTTGCTGAGTTCGAACTCCCATTGAAGGAGGGCTCTACAACTAAGTTGTGGATGGACTATGAAGAGTATCGCCATATGTTGAAGTTCAAGGAAGAGTGTGAGATGTACTACTGGTATGGCCAGAAGACTCATGACTCTACTGGTAGAACTAACATGGTGGACGAGAATGGCCAGCCAGTTGTTTCTGGTCCTGGTTTGTTCGAGCAGATCATCAACAAAGACACTTACTCTACGCTTACACAGCAGAAGATTGAGGACGTCATTGGTGACTTGTTCTACGGAATGACTGACGCTACTGATAAGCAAGTGACATTGTTCACAGGTATCGGTGGAGCACGTGAGTTTGATAAGGCTTTGCGTAACTACTACGGTTCTAGCTCAGGCAGTGCATCATCTCCTGGCGCAACTAGAGGATACTTGCAGACTTCAGAGTCTAAGTTCATCACAGGTAGCGGACGTAGCCTTGGTGTTACTGGTTACTTTAACTCTTATGACCACATTGATGGGCATACAGTGAACGTAGTTAAAGTTCCTTTGTTTGACCACGGTCCTGTTGCTCAGGCTTCTCGTAAGCATCCAGAAAGCGGATTGCCAATTGAGTCGTACAGAATGACATTCGTCGATCAGTCTACTTATGATGGAGAAAACAACCTCCAGATGATTAACAAGAAGGGTCGTGAAATGCTGCGTTGGGCTGTTGCTGGTTCTGTTGTGCCTAAGGGCTTCACAGGATCTGACACTCGCGCTAGTGATATAGACGGTGCTTCTGTGCATATGTTGAAAACAGCTGGTATCCTGCTTCGCAGATTCGATACTTCGCTTGATCTACAGTGCACTGCATCGTAATTTGTGTTTGGTTTGCATAGGGGGGACTGCAACGGCGGTCCCCCTGATTGCAGCCAAATTTGTAAACCAAGCAATTGAGTTATTCTTTGACTAAAGAACAACTTAGTTATTCTTTCTAAACTTTAAAAGAACATGAGAAAAATTTATATTCGACGTAAGGAAACATCAAGTTACCTTCCAAAAGAGGTCCGAGTAGGAGCTCGCGTCACAATTGGTTCTATATTTGTAGGACGACAACCACTCAGAGGAGTGGAAGGAGAAGAGGCTAAAAAGTACCTACCAGGTCTTGTAGGCCTACCGTATGATCACCCAGACTTTCCTTCACGGGAAAAAGACTACTGGGCAAGTTTAAGAGTCAAGGTCCCGTTTGAGGGAAAAGAACTTGATATTAGTACCCACGAAGATGGTAGTCCTATAAATGTTGAAGATTACATTACTTACAAGTGGTGTATGAAACACAGACAGGTAGTTGAGACTAAAGAAGAGTTGGCTACTACTCAAGGTGCTAGATTCTACATATACGATCCTCAAAAGGATTTGATCAAAAAGAACGCAAGAGTTAAAATTGCAAAACAAGCAGATAAGGAGTTTATTAAAGCTTCTTCAGATGTTTCAAGAATGAAGAGATTGTTGAGGGTGTTGACAGATACAAACCCTGACAAGCTTACAGATTTGGAAGTTGAGAATAGTTTGTACGATTTGAAAACTAAATCACCTGCTAAGTTTCATAAAGCAGCCGTAGATAAAGATCTTGATCTTAAAGACGAGATTGCTGAGATGATACAACAGGACATCATTCGTAAGATAGGCAACCAGCATATCCACGGTGATGAGACAATAGGAGAAGATTTAACTGATACTATCGTATACTTTAAGAATAAAAAGAACTCAGGAGCAATAAATGCACTGAGGGCAAAACTCAAAGAAGTCAAGTGACAATAGAAGAGATGCATATAGCAGTCAACCTGGGAGTCCAAAAAATTGGGTCTTTCCAGGTTGACAATCTCTTGCCTGAAGAGATAGACCATGAGCTTAATTTAGCTCAGCGTCGTTTCATCAAGCAGAGATATTCTAGCACGTCCAATGCTAAGCAACAAGGATTTGAACAGTCTCAAAAAAGACTTGACGATCTTAGGAACTTAGTGGAGGACTTTACTGCTTACGAAAATTTTTATATGGGACCGGTGTATACATCGAGTTCTAGAGGAGACATCTTCGTAGATAGGTACAAGCTGCCGCTAGATTACATGCATCTACTCAGTGTGCGTAGTGAGGTAAAGGATGGATGCAATAAGCCAATACAGATATCTGTAACCAACAGTACAGACCATTACCTAAGAATACCTACAACACTGAACCTACAGGGGTACTATCTAGTAGAGATACAGATAGCAAACGAAGAAGGAGGAGCGGATACAATTAGGAGCAATCAAAATGGATTAACCATAGATGATCTCAGAGAAGACACGTACCCATTTGGTATAGAGCCCAGTCTTTCTCCCAATGACACATTCAGTGATCTGACTAGCAATAGAAAGTCTTCAGATTCTCCACCTGCAGATGCTAATGAAATATTTCTAAAAAGGAATGAAGCTGCAGATTCAGAAGATGGAGGATTCTTTTCAATGAGTGCAGATGGTAAAGATGCAACACATGCAGGAGCTTATGCTATCTTGATATTTAAAGATAGAGCGGGCAATGAAGAAACGATAAATGTAATGCAGCCCCCTATTAGTCTTGTTAACCAGACAAGAACGCACTCTGCAAACGACACTAAGTTCTTGACTAAACGCACACTTTGTAAGTACGTTCAGCAAGATGATATATACAAAGTGTTAGATGATCCATTTTCAACGACAAAAGCTTCATCTCCTTTGTATACAATGCAGGAAAATTTCGTAGATTTGTATTCGAACATAATGTTCTTGCCAACTACGACAGTAATAAAATATTTACGGAGACCAGCCCTTATGCGCAGAGCAACAGGTTCTGGTTCCGAGTTGCCAGAACATACCCATGATGAGGTAGTTGAGATGGCAATTAAAAGCATCTTGGAGGCTATTGAATCTCCTAGATATCAATCACAATCTGGGGAGGTCCTAGAAAGTGAATAATTTTGTTTAATCATGAAAAAATAAATAATCATGAATCAAGTTTTTATTTCGAACACTCTTACACCTATTATAGCTAATATTGAAAGTAGTGGGAGCACCAAGCAAGATTGGTCTAACCTTGCTCACGTTACAGCAGGAGGTGATGTTCACGAGACCGCTATGTGTGGGATATGGGACCCTTACGGCCAACAGTTCCTAGACGGAACAACGGCAGCATTGTCACTTATACAACCAGACAACGTAGCTAAGATTACAGCTGCTGATGGCGCTTGGGCAACTGATAGTATTGGGGAAGCTGGCAACGTTGCAGCAGATCAACACGTTATTACAGCTCAACCTACTAGCCCGCAGTGGTTGAACCAAGCGTTCCAAATTGTTCAGGCTATGCCTAGTGGTCAGCCAGTTGCTTCACCAATCATCCACACTAGTCAAGTTAAAAGACTTCGTTGGGATCCATTTAATGCACCAGTGTTGCACAAGATTACTGCAGCAGCTTCTGGTTTGACAACTGCTGTTGTATCAGGTGATACTCTACAGTTGATTTTGGTAACAAGATTTCCTGGAGATGTTGCTCGCTACGAAGCACAGATTAACCCAAGCGGTGCTGTGACTAACGTAACACCGGCATTGTCTGCTGCATTTGACAACCCTAAGCGTATCTACAGATCTTCTGAGTTTGTTTGCACAACTGATGTTGAAGCTGATATGCACAATGCTTTTGCTGATTTGGTAATTGCTGATAACGCTAGTGGTAAGAACTCCTTCAGTGACTTCATTACTACTACTATAAGCAGTAATGATTTGGTACTTGAAGCTAAGTTCCAAGGACAGATCATTGATGCATTTGTTGTTGTTAATGGTAACAAGAGCCACACTTGTGGTGAGACTACTGCTCCAGAGATGGGTGTTGGATCTTTTGCAGAAGTTCTTTCTGCTGAAAAGAAAGCACAGTACTCTCAAGGGTTCTTCAACAGAATGTACCTCCCAACAGGTGGGGTAACTAGTGCAAGCACTGCTCCTGGTTCTGCTGGTACTGGGTATGACAGACTCGTTATTGAGTACATCAATAAGAACGCTGGAATGCCTGGATTCAACGGACAAGGCAACACTAGCACAGCTACTATGTACGTTCCAAACGATGTATCATTCGCAGCTGAGGCTACAGGTCTTGCATTCGAGGATGTATGGGGTCTTAGCAGACTTAACGCTGACGCAGCTGCTGCTGCAGTTGAGTACTGCTGGTAATAATTAATCTATAAATTAATGGGGGTGCAATTGGGCACCCCCTTTAATACTTTTAAATCATGGCATCACGAGCAGTATATAACGACACCAAAATAAGAGTTAAAGCTTCTAAGCTTAAACCAAGAACTAGGTACACCATTGAGGTAACAGACCTTTCTACAGGTACTTCTACTACTTTTTCTGAAAATTCACGTAAAGGAACTTTCACTAAGACTGTAAAACTAAAAACAACTGGTGTTGTTCGTACTGTAATTCGAGATAGCAAAGGAGTAATAGTTAAAGACAACTATACAGTCTCTACTGCAGAAATAGACTGTTGCATAGCTAAACTCGTACACGACGCTATAAACTGTACGTGTAAATGCAACAAGTGTGTTGAAGATTTAAAAAGAGCACAGACTATACATCTATTGTTACAGTCTGCAAAACATGAAGCACAAGTATTGGGTGCAGGTGAATTGGCAAATGCCAAGGTATTAAAAGCTAAAGAACTTTGTACGGAAGTCTGCGCCTGCGGATGTTAATACGAATATAGATGTCTAAATACTCAAAAGCGTCAAAGACTACTAAAAGTAGTACAACAACTAAGACTACCACAGTTAAAACCACATCCGGTACAGGTGGTGGTGGAACTGGAGGGGGTTCTACTTCTGTATCTGTAGCTGCGAAGGCAGCTGATGTTAACATTAAAGACGAATCTATTAATGTCAACTACAAGCCGTCCAAGCACTTCTACGTCACCCCAATATCTTCTAGGACTAATGATTATCATGCAAATACTGCTATCATAGCTCCATATAGAACCTATTTGGGATCTATAGGTCCAGCAGCTAATCCTGATGGGAGTATATCTAATGATGTTAATGATGGCCTGTTTTTAAGAACACAAGGATTTGCAGAGGTAGTGGGAATACTGCCTACAGGTATACTTAAAGCCGGCTCAGATGAGATAATAACAGGAGATGCTCTGTTAAACAAGATTCGTAGTGTAACCTACGATTACAGACCAGGGGGGCATAAAATCATTAGTATACAATACGAGATTGGGGAGAGCGGCAGCTGGAGAGAAGATTTATATAGCATAAGATTCAATGTACTATTTTCAGACGGGTCTCACAAAGAGATTTTCCAATACATAGTACACAATAGAGTAGCGGAGAAGATACCACTAAGGACGCAAGACAGCGATCCTTTATTTAAACCTTTGGAAAAAGATTCAAATTATGGAGCGCATGGACTTTCATGGGACGTAAAAGGTCCAATAAACGCTAGAGATAGGCATATTTTTATATCTGCAGGGGCTTGGATAAGAAGTAACTCTAAAGGAGGAGTTTCATCTCAAGGTCTGAAACATGAGTTCTGGAGAGTAGATGATAAACCCTTAAGCTTTGGAAAGTTATCTGGTGTATTTCATCAGCAAACATACGATACATATCCAGACAACTGCGGGGATATAGGGGAAGGAATAGATGCGATTAGTGAGTTTATGTGGGATTGGAATAGAAGAAACAACCCTACACTCTCAAATAGTTTTGCAAGAAAAACAGGGGCAGACGGCTTTACGTATTCAGCAGCTAATACAGCAGTAGGCTCTGCTTTATATGACACAGTTAGTGGAGTAAAGTACAATAACCAAGGAGTATTAGCTGATGGTAATCTTAATAGCGGAAGTATAAATTGGTGTAAAGTCAATGCGCTAGGAAAATTTAATAGTGCTGAAGGCAGTAATACTTACTCCCAATACCCTTCTAATAGATTTAGTCCTATAAACTCCCAGTACGGTGCAGGAATAGGAACTTCTATAATGCATGATGGAATGTGCATAAAGGTTTTGAGCCTTAATGGAGAAAATCTTTACCAGTCTCTTGGACCAACTTCACAACAAGAAGGAGAAAGAGACGTAAAACAAATTACACTTGGCTTAAGAGCTTTGTATAAAGGTCAGTACCTGCAGGAAACAGAGACTAATCTAGGACCCTACAATGGAGGAATAATACCTCCATCTGATTCTATCGGTATAAATAGTGCTTTGTTTAATAATGGCGCAAACGGCATCAATATATCACATAATTCTGCTGATGAAGGACACGCAGGGGGCTCAAGAGATGTCTTTGTAAACCTACTAATAGGCAAGAGGGATAAATTCTTTAGGAATGCAACTACCCAATCTGCTGGAATAAGTACTATACAAAATCAAGCATTTGCAGCTTGTATGGGTAAGAAGTACGCAGGCAATACTTCTGAAGGAAACAAACAAACATACACCGATCAAATACTTAATGTAGAAGGTAATGGAAGTTTTGATGAGTTTGGGCTTATACTGCCGTACAACAAAGCGCTGAGTTTTGCAGAAGCTGACCATGCTTTTGGGGTTGAATCAAACCTAGAACCTACTAACCTAGGAGAGTACTTGGTAACAAATGTAGCTGTTACACTTGTGCCCTTTTACTCTCACATAGATTTCCCTGTACTAAACAAGACAGCATATCCAGGAGTTAATGGTGATGAAGATGGGACACTTTTTCAATCAAACGTTTTAACAGAGTTTGCCCCAGCACAAGGAGTAAGTGATTATGTAACTAGTAAGCAGTATAAAAACGCTAACAACGTAGTAGTAAACTCTATTCCTACCCTTTTCAATGTAGGTGGTTTTAGCGAAGTTCCTTTTAGTTACAGCCCTACTCATGTTAATCTAGATCCAAATACTACATTAACGATAGATAATACACACTCAGACGGCTACAGCTCTTCTCAAAACATCCACACTGTAGGATATGATAGAGATACTAGGCAGCCTTGGGGAAGAGTAAACTCTGTATACAATACAGGTGATCTAAGCTATGCAGCAGGAAGGACTCCTCTGTCAAATATGAGAACGTTAATTACTCTGTACCCAAAGAGTACTTTGACAAATCCCGCAGGAGTAGAAGCAGCTAATCCAGAGTTGACATTTTTGCAAACCAATATATACAACGCAAGTGCAACTCTATCATCAATAAGTATAGACGGAGTTGATACTTCTACTGATTTTGGGGGAAATACTATTCAATTTCAAACCAATCTCAGTGCTGCAGGTGTAGTTACAGGCAGTTCTTTACCTGTAGACGATAATGCGTATAACATATACGATTGGAAATACACCCCAGGCAGGCACTTGCTGGACGGATCTCTCTATCCTATAAATACAGATAATACTACAGACAATGAAGTAATAGGTCTTGCGGATTTTAATACTACAACAATACTGTTTAACCAAACTACCGTACAGGAGACAGAATTTAGATTGCTGGGAGAAATTAATGATACTACCACTGATAGACCTTTCATAGATCTTGATGTAGAAGATATAGCAGTAGAGCAATTTAACCTACAGAATGACAATGGTGTAGTATTTAATGCAGTTAGTTCTATTAAGATTTCTAAAACAGTAGATCATATTGGGGGTATTACATCAGGAGCTGCAGGTATTGGAGACTGGAGCAGAGAGTATGAGTTTGTAGTATTCGGTCAAACCGAGTACGAAGATCCAATAGTTGTTGAAGAGGTGCCTGGATGTACAGACGCAAATGCACAAAACTTTGATGAACTGGCTACCGTAGATGATGGAAGCTGTATATACTGCAAAGACACTTTGCCTGCAGGGGCTGTAGACCCACACAACTTCATACCTTACGGGGTAAATGCATCCGTTATAGATGCACCCCCAGTAGGAAATGGTTCTGCTTATGGAGGATTAAATGTAGCCAATGAAGAGTGGCTTGTAGGTAACATAGGAAATGCAGTAAACTACTCACCACCAGACGAAGGTATAGCAGGGGATAACCCAGGAGGTACTGCACAGTTCACTTCATTCCAATTTCAAGCAGGGGTAAACACTAATGCTATTATATCAGCAGCTAACGGTGAGGGGACTACAATTGATCCGTCTGAGTGGTTGAACTATTGGAACAATAACGTTGATGCAGGTGCTTATAGTCTGCTAATTTATGATATAGATGCTTTTGACTACGATCAATATGCGTGGGGTAATCAGGGAGTAGGAGGTAATGTTTACACAACACTTCCCATCAATGAGGGCTACAGCACAGTCAATGTACTTTTAAATAATGGGACAGCGCAGAATTTATCTTTTGGTACAAACTTCCCAGGCGATCTAGGAAATACAACACTTGGACTTCAAGCAGGCAAACAATACCTAGCTGTATTGGCTATCAACCCAAAGCAATGTAATATTACTTATTACTTGCCTTACAACTTCTGGGTGCTGTACTGCGACTGTGATGTATTTAGTGCAGATAACTGGGCGGGGGATGATTTCAGTTATCCTTGGAGCAACACTAACGCTTTCCCTGCAGGATATTCACAAGATCCTTACGCTTTCTGTCAGTCTAGTATACTTAGCAGCAGAACATGGAAAAAGTCTAAAGGGACCAATGACAAAGATGGACTATGTGTTTTCCCTCCGGATTTTGTAGACTGTACTAACTTTATAGACTTCTGTATAACGAGCACTTCCTTTGAATGTGACCTTATAGGAGATGTTACAACTGGATTTACAAACGTAGGTTCAGGACAAATTGCTGTAAATGTATTCGGGGTGTACACAGGATCAGACATATCTGGTCAAGAGTACGCACTTGTAACACAGGGACAGCTGTTCCAATTTGAGATTGAGATATTCCCTGCAGAGGGAGGAGCGTCAGTGGGCTCTATACAAGTACTTAGCATAGCAGATTACATGGAGTTGAGTGGAGGTGTAGAACCTCAAAACCTGAATGCAGTAAATATTCTATTTGACAATATACCTCAAGGGCAATACTACGTTTATCTAACTCAATTAGGAAGTCCATTCCCATCACAAGATCCTACTCTACCTCTATGTAGTAGTATTACTCCAGATGGATCAGATGGTGGCTTGGTGAGTGTTGGTATAGGAGAAGACTGTCCAGAGTTTATTGCAGGGTGTAATGACGAAGAAGCAACTAACTACGACCCAAATGCTACCACTGAGTACAATGACGGTACACCCTTTGATTTGTACAATGACACATGTATATATGAAGACTGTACTAACGTATTTGAGGCAACAGTTGTAACCGCCATATCAATAACACATAGTGAAGCAGAGTGTGCAACAGAGCCTGTTGACGATGGGCAAGGCAATCTTACTGAAGAAAATTTCTTGCAGGATACTGCAGTAGGGGGAGCTAGCTTTACAGTTGATACTGACCCTGACGGTAATGGGATATCACCTGATTTTAACATAGGCATTGTTTCTATGATAAATGGAAATCAGAGTGTTGGTAGTGAAACACTGCTTACTCTTTACTCTCAACAATCTGATTCTATTCTTGCTTCTGAGGCTACTGACCCACCTATCGTAGCTGGACAAGGCGGTGTTGTAGTAGGAGGGTTCCTAGCCACAAATGTTACAACAGTTCCCGAAGGGATGTTTTCTACTAACGGAATGTATGCAGGTAACTACCTTGTAGTTTGTATACCTCATTCAGTAGCAACTCTTGTAGATTTAACTCTAGTTGATTGTTTGGACCAGCTGGTTCAATTCTTGGACCAACTTCAAACGTTCACTATAGATCTTAATACAACCAACATCCCTAATGGAAGTTGTAATGAGCCGTGCAATGAAGTGTTAAACCCTCAGGATTGTGATGACTTTAATCCTGGATGTACAGATGAGTCAGCTACTAACTACGATCCAGCTGCAAACTTCGATGCAGGTAACTGCAATTACGATGGTACTGAAACATGTATAACAAACCCAGAACTTCCAGAATGCCAAGAGTGCGAGGATGAGGAGACTGGGGGACTTAAGATATGTGATGAGACCTTTGGTAATGAAGAAGGGTGCGGAGATCCAGAAGCATGCAATTATAATCCAGATGCTCAGGTATTTGTACCTGGCGACTGCGAGTATTGTAGCTGTGCTCCTGATTCAGAACTTTGCGTAGAGAACAATGATGATGATGAGTGTGAAGACGAATTTGGTAATGTAGATCCAGATTGCGATACCCCAGAGTGTCCAGATCCTACCAATCCTGACTGTGACACAGTTGTTATAAATCCTTGTCCTGAAGACGCAGATTGTCCTGAACCCCCTGTTCCAGATTGTATACAACTTGGAAATTGCCCTGATGAGCCGCCAATAAAAGATCCAAACGTAATTATAGAGGAGGTAGAAACCTTAGAGATATCATGCGATCCTATGTTCAACGGTCAAACTTTTGACGTATGGAGAACTGAAGCTATGACTTGCTCTGCAACAGAAGGAAGTAAGATGTTGTTTAAGCTAAGATCTGGAGTAAAGAATGCTAGCGAACACGATCTAATCAAACTTACTCTAATAAACTACCTATTCAATCAGGGATTAGATTTGTCTTGCTTGTACAGTTGTGAGTACGATAATAAAACTCTTAGGAACAAGTACCAAGAAAGAGATTGTAGAACAGACTGGATAAGAGGAGGATCTAAGAGATGGACACCAAAGAGCACATACAGTGCTGGAGAGACAGTGAGGGTAGTAAGAAATGTAAGAGGTCTTACTAAATCATCTTACCACATCGCTAAGAGAGATGTACCAGCACAACAAATAAGTCCTACAACTAAAACCACGAGCAATGAATTCTGGGTTAGGTGTAAGACCATACGGGGACAAAAAATAAACAATGAGTCTGGGCAGACTTATCTAAGAACTCTATATGAGTTTATGATAAAGTTCTGTCAGAACTGCACTATAGTTAATGACCCTGGTCCGAGTTTACCAGACCGAAACAATACTAAACCTATTCAATCTAATACAGGCATTATTGGATCTGATGACAACGAAATAATATTCTAAAATGGCAAAAAGAATCGTAGATCTTGGATTAAAATCCAAAAGTGCCTCTGTATCAAATGAGAGGCTAGTTATACAAAACAGCAAAACATCAGAGTCGTCTGCTTACAAGCTAGAGGATGTGTTTCCTGTGCTACAAGATGGCAGTACTACCTCAGGTACTAAGAGTCTAGGCAGCGCACTGGGTACATCTACCCTAACACCTCTATTTGTAGGAGGAGGTTTTGGTAATACTATAACAGGTAATGAAAAGAACACTCTTATTTTCAAAGGAATCAGATCTAATGATACTGTACTTGAAATTAAGAATGAGACCCTAAGCTCAGACCTGACAAAGACAAACTTGGTATTGGACATCAATCAAGCACAACTTGATCTAAGTGCATGTAACAATACCAGCTCAGCATTCCTTTCACAAGCTACACTCAGCAATTCAGCACACGTAACTGGAACATTGAAAGTAGCGAATGGAGGTACTGGGGCTACTGCGTTTGCAGATAAGTCTGTAATCATAACACAGGACTCAGGAACTGATACACTTGCTGCTGTAGCAATGTCTACAAACGGGCAAGTTCTTATTGGGGGAAGCAGTGGTCCTGCAGTAGGTACACTAACCGCAGGTACAAACATTACTATTACCAACTCTGATGGAGGTATTAGTATTGCATCTGCAATTGGTACTATATCAAGTTCACTAGATATGGCTAACAACACTATTGACCTTGGTACAGGATTCCTGTCAGGTGATGGTAGTGCAGAAGGTATCAGACTGGACAGTACGGGAAAAGTCTTTATAGGCAGTTCTACACCTACACCCTACTTTACAAGTGACCTGAACATCAACTCTGGCATATCTCTGGGACCTTCTAATGGAAGTACAGCTCAGGCAATAGCTATGAATGCATGTACATCAGGATCAAGCCCCGCATTGACTATATCAGGTTCTAGTGCATCAGGCACTGGAAATGCAGGAGGTAAAGTAGTTGTACAAGCTGGTGCAGGTGATACTAACGGCAACGGAGGCGACACAGAAATACATGGTGGTCTTAGAGCGGGATCTGGTACAGACGGTTCAGTTGTAATTAAGACAGGATCTTCAGGCACCGCTACAACTGCTGTAACTGTGGACAACTCACAGAATGTGACATTCGCTGCTGGTGTTATCCAAAGAGGTGATGCAGGCGTTGTATTGCATCAGAATACTCCTGCTACAACAGATGACGGTACTACAGTAGTATCTGCAGCCAACGTGCTGACTGGTATTGTAACATGTACCCCAACAGCTGATAGAAGTAAGGCTACAGACACTGCAGCCAACTACATCAGCACTCTTGGGTTGACAGCAGATGACGACGCTTTTGACTTTAGCTTAATAAACTTAGCAACAGATGGTACATCTTTTGTAACCTTGACTGCAGGTACTGGCGTAACACTAGTAGGTGCTGCAGTTATATCAGCACAGGACGCAGCAGAAGATGCATTTACTTCAGGAGTTGGACGATTTAGAATTAGACGTACAGGTTCTTCAGCAGTTAGTGTGTATAGAATAGCCTAATTTCATATATTTGTATTGTAAACCATAAAACACAATTAAAATGGCAACTACTAAAATAGAAGCTACAAACAGAGAGTTGCTTGAGGTCTTCAGAGGTCTTGAGTCAGTTAAACAAATCAAAGGAGCACGTTTTAGTGTTCTCGTTGGTAAGAACTTGAAAGAGTTGAGACATAAGCTAGAGCCGCTTGAGAAAGCAGCTGAGCCTACTTTTGAATTTCAAGAGGTGTCCGTAAAGATGCAATCACTTGTAGAAGCGCAAGACGCAGACGCAATGGAGAAGCTCGAGAAGGATAATGAAACCTTGATTGAAGAAAGGAAAGCACAGCTACAAGCTGTAGAAGATATGTTGGATGAGCCTACAGAGGCTTACCTGCATATGATTAAAGAGTCTCAACTCCCCGAAGAAATTACCGGTGAGCACATAGAGAGACTCCTTACAATAATCCAATAAATGGCAAGTATTACGACAAGACTAAGTGTAAGATCTAGAAACCTTTTCAGCAATGCTATTGGTGCAAGACACGATAAGTCTTTTGCCGTTAGCAGCGATGCGGACAGACGCATCAAAACTATTAAAGAAGCATCAGGGGCACCAGCTATCCTGGTAGATGCATCTGATTACTATACAGATACAGACATAACTTTGTTTGTGTTTGTAAAGAATGCTACAAGTACAGCTAATAAGAATTTGTTTATCCTAATAGGATCACAAATCATAGCTCGTCTTAAGCCCAACGAGTACATCTTGCTTCCTTGGCATGTAATGAGCGGAAGTAATGATGTTAAGATCTATTCTAACGATTCAACTAATGGTGTGAGGGCAGAGTACTTCGCAGCAAAAATGACTAGTTGATATGAGTAAGGGTAAGATAAAAGATACAAAGCTAGGAGCTTGGCTAGCAAGCAAAGCACCGAAAGTACTAGGTGTAGTAGGAGACCTTCTACCAGACAGTGGTGCACTAGGTGTAGTCAAAAACCTTTTGGACAACGAACCTGGTGTAGATCCTGCAGAAGCTCAGCGTGTAATTGATGCTGAGGTTAGATTCCAGGAGAACGTTACAGAGCGTTGGAAGGCCGATATGGGCAGTGATGTTAAGCTTGCAAAGCTGATACGTCCTGTCACGCTTATATGCCTTATGGGGATGTTTATGGTAACTATGTTTATAGACAGCATGGACAACGTAGCATTCAACGTAAAAGACTCCTACGTATCTCTACTCGAGCTACTGATGCTTACAGCATTTGGTGCCTACTTTGCTGGTAGAACTATCGAGAAGAAGGCAAAGAAGTAATGGAAGATGAATTCGATGACATTAGCTTTTTAGATCAGGATAAGCTGAAGAAGCAAGAAGATAAAATTAAATCTGGTGAGATAACGTGTAACATAGAAAATCCCGAGGAGTGTGAAAATTGTGGGTCATAATAAACCAAACACATGACTATAAATGAAATCAAAGACTTCCTAACGGGGAAGCCTGGGTATTTGAAAAAGAGTGCGGAAGTACTCTCAGGAAGACTAGAGTGTGATGTTGAACTTTGTGAGACAGCGCTCTACGAATCAAGAAAAAAGGCTAAGGAACAGCCTGATGATAACGCCAACAATAATGAAAGTGTTATCAGTGAGTTCCAAACGTTCCTTGACAAGAATGGCATCGCACCTGGTGATGTATCTAGCGTAAAGTTCTGGCAAACGGTATCAGGACACCAACGATTCTCCGTAGTAACAAAGGGGGAATCGATGAGCATGGATGCAATCAAACAGGAGATTGAAGAGTTTGCAGCTGAATACAGCCCGAAAGCTGCAAAGGTCGAGTATGAAAAGTACTCTGACCCTGTAGTATATGAGGTATCACTACCAGATATACACTACGGAAAACTCCACAATCTATCACTACGTGAGGTAGAAGAAGAATATCTAGCCGTTGTAGGAGACCTTATACATAAAGCAAGGGGACTACAGATAGAAAAGATTCTACTACCAATAGGTAATGATGGTATGAACTCCGAAGGACTTCGTATGTCAACTACCAAAGGAACACCACAACAAGACAACGGTGGATGGAAAGATACGTTTAGAGGATACTGCCAGTTAATGGTAAGAACTATAACTTATCTAACTACTATCGCTCCTGTTGATGTACTAGTGATATCTGGTAACCACGATTACGAGCGCATGTTCTATGCAGGAGATGTACTCGCAGGATGGTTCAGAAACGATGCCAACGTGAATGTAGACAACAACTACAGCTCTCGTAAGTACTATGAGTACGGAGAGAACATGTTATTGTTTACACACGGAGATAAAGAGAAACCGGCTGATATGCCACTAATAATGGCTACTGAAAACCCGGAGATGTTTGCAAGAACAAAACACCGTGAAGTTCATTGTGGGCACCTCCACAAAGAAATGGTCAATGAGTACAGAGGTATCAAAGTTAGGTTTCTACCATCTATTTGTCCTAACGATGAATGGCACAAGCAGATGGGGTACGAGGCTAAACGAACAGGGCAGGCATATATATGGAATAAGCAAAGAGGACTTGAAGGTTATCTACAAACAAATGTTAGAATTTGACGACATAGACGACGATTACGACTTCTCTTCTTCAGTTGAAGAGGAGTTGGAGATCTTAGATGAAGCATACAGAAATGCTTTTGATGTGGCAACTGGTAAAATGTCAGTATCAGAGCTTCTTGATAGAAGTCCTGATATGATATTCTTGCCCTTTGACCCAAGTGATCCGTCCACGTTTAAGCTTGTTGTGGAAGATATGATTAAGTACTTTGAAGAAAGTGAAGAATACGAAAAATGTGCTGAGCTAATCAGTGCTAAAGACAAGTTAGATGACTTTAGATGAGATCGCATACAATATCCTAAACCTTGTTAGGGCTGGTAGATCTAGTAATGATGAAATCATATCGCTAGACCAGATCAAGTTCAACATACAGCACTACCGTGCTATGTTTATACGTAGAGACTATGCTAGAAATGGCTATGTCTCTAATTCGCTTGAACAAGATTTAGGATGTCTTGATATTATCAAGGTAGATGCATCTAAATGTTGTAACTTACCACAAGACTGTCCTGTGTATAGGACGTCAGAGAGGTTGCCTCGAACAGTTAGATTTAACTTTAGAGACGCCTTTACATTCATAGGTAAGCCCAATGGTACAGGCACAATCCCACGAGTTGAACCTTATGAGGTTGAATACATACCCTATGATAAATACACAGCGGGCCAAACCAAGTTCTACGTTATAGATGAATACATATACATCTACAACCCTAAAGGACTTGAGGCGGTAAATGTAAGAGGGGTATTTGAAGACCCTAGAACAGTAGCAGAGTTTGCTACATGTGAAGATGGACAATGTTATGATGACCAGTCCCCTTACCCGCTTCCTATGGATATGGTTAGTATTATCACTAACGGCATAGCTACAGGAGAACTAACCTTGATGTCCACTGGACAAAATGATACTTCTAACGATAGACAACAAAACTAATTATGGCACTTAATACAACACGAGAAAGACTTCTCGACAAACAAAGAAAGGCCTCTGTAGCAACCCAAAAAGCTACAGAAGAAACCAAAACAGCTCAAGATTCAGCAAATACTTTGCTAACTGCAATTGATGCTGTACTTGATACTATTGATGAAAGAATGGACCGAGTTTCGGCTCCTACATCTACAGTCCTGCTAAGCGGCACTAAAGCTTTTACAGGACCTTTCTATGCACTCAGTGCGTTGGAGGATTCAGTAATTGATGCAAGTGAAGGTGATACCAACATTACAGAAAGTGATGATTCTGGATCAATACAAGACTTGTCTGGGACTCTTACTATACCTAAGGGTATGACTATCTACGGCAACTTTGGAGTTGTGGAACTTGATAGTGGTAAGATGATAGGATACGCAGCAGCAGGTGTAACAGTATCAGTAGCAGGATCATAACATGTTAGGTCTAGGAACATCAATATCATCGTACTCCGTTCTAGGAGGATATGAGAACTTACAGTCACTTGAGTTTGACGGTACAGGCGATGCTCTAGATATTTTTGCCGAAGCTGATCTTCAAACTTTGATAAGGGGAACGGGCCTTAGTATTTCTTTTTGGTTTAAAACAACGTACGACAGCACCTTTAATCTATTTGGTTATAGTGATACGGGTAACGTTCTTGCGGGAGGATTTGAGTGTATGTATCAATATCTTAATGCATCTGTTGATGTATTTTCAATGTTTATAAAATTAGGAGGTGCAACTGGTGCAACTATACAATTAATCAATCCAAGTTTTACAGACACTAATGACACTTGGACGCATTTGGCGTATGTAATAGCCAGAGGAGCAGACGACTCAACTAACGGTACTCATACTCTTTATATAAATGGATCGCAAGTAGGTACTGGTGCTACTAAAACAAAAAACTTTCAAGAGGCTACAACAGTGACTAGTGGACGAGGTTTGCTTTTTGGAGCAGATGACTCTAATGGAGTTGCGTCCCAACACTTTACTGGAAGTATGGATGAGATTGCTATATTTAGTATTCCTATTGATTCAGATTCAGTAGCAGCTATATATAACTCAGGAGTACCATTTGATCTTACAGAAGATAATGGTAATTATGATAATTCAAATAGATTAAACCGTTACTACAGATTTGTAGGAAGTACTCAAAGTGATCTTTCAGAAGACCGTGGTCTTAATGGAGTATCATTGACAATGGAAGGAAATCCAACAGCTAGTACTAGTGTACCAAGTTAAAATAAATTAAAATGGGCTGGACAATAATAGATAAATCAACGGCAGAGTCATTAGACTTTTCTCAACTACCGTTTACTAACTTAAGTAAACTTAGACATGCTTTGGATGGGCAACAAGTTGTTATCAAGTACATTGGAGATAAACCCTCGTTCCTTGACGGAACAACTGAGTACACATATGAAGAGATAAGTACTATCCTTAAAGGAGACGACTGGTCTGACAATACAGATCCTAGGTAATGGCAACGGCAGCATGGACACGGAAAGAGGGTAAAAGCAAGTCTGGCGGACTAAACCGCAAAGGCATTGCTTCTTATCGTAAAGCCAATCCAGGCAGTAAGTTATCTATGGCGGTTACTGAGAAGAACCCCAAAGGCAAGAAAAAGTCTAGACGTAAATCATTCTGTGCTCGTATGTGCGGTATGAAGAAAAGACGAACAGGATCTAAGGGAAAAAGAGATCCTAACTCACGTATTAACAAAGCACTTAGAAAGTGGAGATGCAGATGCAAATGAAACAATTACTTACAATACTATTTATAGGGCTGTCTAATATCATAGCAGCACAACCAAGCTGGGTTAACCTAGAGTTTCAGACCGACTCATACGGAAGTGAAAGTACTTGGGAGATATACATGGTTGGATCTGACAGTGCGTTTGCATCTGGAGGTCCATATGCTGACTCGTCTTATACAGAACAGCTTATACCCTTACCATCAGGTGAGTACAATCTTGTAGTGAACGATCAGTTCGGTGACGGTATTTGCTGTCAGTTTGGAGAAGGTTGGTTTAAACTAAACAATGACTGTGGTCTTGACTTGTCAGTATTTGACTTCAACACTGCACAGATAACAGTTCCTTTTATGTTAGAGCCTTGTGCTCTTCCCGTGCCTGGATGTACAAATGATGAATCCAACAACTACAATCCATGGGCTACGGTAGACAACGGAACCTGCAATGTTAGTGAGTGTCCAGAAGGTCAAGCATTTGTATCCATGGAGTTGACGCTAGACAACTGGCCTAACGAAACAGGATTCACTCTTGTTGATTTAGCTGTTGGTCAATTCTACGAACAAGTACTCCCAGGCGGATTTAACTTTGGTGATCAACTCGCTACATATACCTATGACTTCTGTGTAGCTCTAGGATTTGAGCTTATACTTACAGATACATACGGAGATGGTCTTAATGGCTCTTCAAGTGGTGGGCAGGATGGCGGTGTAGTTATTACTGCCTGCGATGAAGAAATTGTTTGGGAGCTAGAAGACTTAGCTTACTCAGAAAATGATGGTATGGTCCACTACTCTGGTCCTGTATTCGTAGAGCCTTGTGCTGCTGATAGCGTTATAGTCGGATGTATGAATGATGACTACGTAGACTACAATCCCCTGGCTACAGCACAAGACACATGTGAAGTGCTTCATACATGGGGCTGCATGGATTCAACAGCATTCAACTATGATTCAATTGCTACAATCTCAGACCTAAACAGCCCGTGCCTTACAACTATAAGAATTGGAGACGCAGCTGGAGATGGGTGGGGTAACTCACATATAGGCGTAAAACAAGGTGATCTACAGTGGATCTTTACCATGGGTCCTGGACAGTTCTCTCAGTCGTGGGACCTAGTTCTTGACTCTGACGAAAAGGTTGACGTATACTACTTTGAAATAGGCAGCCCCCAACAGCCTCCCCAAGAGACGGAGTTTCAAACACTCCACAACTCTATACTCGTAACAAACGAGCTTGAAGACACACTAATGGTAGAAGGACTCAACCCGTTTTTTGACAATGGTCAGGGAGCGCTTCAACCATTCAAGAACCCTGAGTGGAATGTATACAGCTTTACTCCCTACTGCGGAACTAGCTGTATCCCATTCTCATACGGGTGTACAGATAGCCTAGCATTTAACTTTAACCCTGATGTAAATAGCGAAGACGGAACATGCTACTACAACCCAGGGTGTGATCAAGCAGGCTACCTAGAATACTATACGCAAGGCTTTGAAGCTGACTACGATGATGGCAGCTGTCAAACACTAGCAGTCTTTGGGTGCACTAATCAAGATGCATTAAACTACGAGCCTGAAGCTAACGTAGATAACAACAGCTGTGTAGCTATAGTAGAAGGATGTATGGACCTAGACGCATACAACTACAACGAAGAGGCCAATACATCTACTGATTGTTTCTATGATGCAGGATGCATTACAGGACCAGGAGAACCATATTGGTTGAATGACCAGTGCTATGCATGGGTAATCTCTGTAGATCCTTACTGCTGTGAAGTAGGTTGGGATGAGGTGTGTGTAGAGATGTACGGCTACTGCGGCGACGGAATAACAAATGTACCTACACATATGGATCAGGTAAGAGTATATCCTAATCCTACGAGAGACTACATTAATGTACAAGCCCCAGAAGGTACACTTACTACAGTGTATAGTTCTACAGGACAGAAAGTACTGATGACTGCTGATACCCAAATAGAGCTACCAGCTGCAGGTGTTTACACTGTAGTAATCAATTACAAGAACAGAGTATTTAAACAAACAATCGTAAAGCAATGAGGTACCTACTAATCATATTACTGGCTTTACTCCCACTTACAAACTATGCACAAGGAGACTTCTACAAGAAAGTGCTTAGAAGAGCGACGTTCTACGCAGCGGCTAATGGCGGCAACTCGGTATCTGATGATGACGTATATTCTGTCACTACCGGAGCACTTACAACCGGGGTTATTGAAACACCCTTTGACTACTCTCTTACGCTTGGGGTCCGAAAGATTGCGCGTTTTGGCTATGAGAACAGAGCTAATGTATTCTATGATGGCACTGAGAAAACGTACGGGGACGCAGCAACAGTTGGAAAATTCAACGGACTTGAGTTCCTTGCAGAAGCAGATTGGAGAAGACAACAAGGACGCAACTTCCTAGATCAAGATTACTTCATACGATACATAGATGATTGGTGGGTTGTAAAAGCAGAATACCTGCAGGACGGCTTTGCTGACATTAGTTACTTCGAGGGATCACAAAGACTACGAGCTAAGATTGGTAAGAAGTTCTCAGTCAATGTAGGTGTAATGCAAAGAATCTCTGAGCCTTATGGATACGATCCATTGCAGGAGTGGGTACTTGACAATGATCAAATACACTACACTTCACTTGCGTTGCAAGAAGGGTACAGCATTGATGTAAATACAGAAGAGTTCTTTAACCCTCAGGGTGAGCTTGTAGCTAACGATGCTGTAATTTGGGAACAGGTAATAATACCTCAAGTTCTAGATGATTACGTAGCGTCTAAGAGATCAGAGCTTCAAGACCAATGGGTACACTCAGTTGTTATAGGCTTTGACTACTACCACTACAGCAAAGACTTCTGGGTACATAGTTGGGGTAACATGATGCCTTACCATTTGAATACAGATGGGGAATACTCATACCACAACTTTGTCAACAGCGATCAATGGGTTGACTTTGGAGCAGGATTGGTGTTTGGTACAAAGATTACAAAAAGCCTCGGCGTGTTCCTAGAGGGAAAATATAACAGATATTGGAATAGAGAGTGGCACGACTTCTCTGTGGGGATAAATTATATACTACTATAAGATGGCAAAGCAAATAGGAGAAGATACTAAAGTAACATTAGATCTTAAAACAATAGGGATGGCAGCAGCGGGGTTGGCTGCTTTAATTGGTATGTACTTTACGCTACAAGCTGATATAGCTCTAGCTAAAGAACTACCTGAACCTCCCCTACCAGAGATCACACGCATGGAGTTTGACATGAAGGATCAGCTGGTCCGTCAAACAATCATGACTACGCAAGAAGATGTTAAAGAACTAAAAGAAGATCTTGACCGCATAGAAGAAAAGATCGATAAATTGAAATAATGAAAATAACACTAGCAATATTATCTACGGTTTTACTGTCTACAGCAGTATATATATCCGTACCGGTAGAAGACCCTGAAATTGATAATTCAGGAATCTGCGTTGTAGAATTCAATGCCAGCTTTAATGCTGCTAACGGCGTCGCATGGATCGATAAGATAAGTGATTGCAGTGCTCGTAGGATTGATATAGCTTCTGACCCCAGCATGCAGATAGAACACAAGATAGTTGTAGTTCCAACTATTATTGTATTTAATGAAGGAGAAGAAGTAGAACGTTTTCAAGCTAATATTATGATGCAGCTTGAAGCAACAAAAAAAGACGTTCAAGAAGTAGTAGATGAAATTATAATGAGCTCATTTTAATTACTACCTTTGCATCACAATAATAACATTAATTAAAAAGACCGAAAATGGCAACTTTAAATGCAACTTTGACACTGTCATCAACCGACATCTCGTCAAACAGACTTAACATATCTGTTACAGATATACTTACAACTGCGGCAGCAGGACCCTCAAAGGGACTCTCAAGAGAAACAATAACAACCTCTGATAACCAAGAAATTTTGGATGAGGCAGTTAGCGGAGTATTTTATTTTTATGCAAAGAATCTAGACTCTACTAACTTTATCATTCTTCAAACCACTGCTAGTGTACAGTATGCTAGACTTGGTCCAGGAGAGTTTGCATTCTTTCCTGTAAACGATGGGGCAGGGGTAGAAGCAAGAGCTGATACATCTTCTTGTATCATAGAGTATGGATACTGGGCAAAAGGATAATGTCTAACCTACGCAGTTGGTTTAAACAAAACTCTGGAAGGGGCTGGGTGGATTGTAAAGCATCCAAAGCCGCTGGTAAATTTGTGCCCTGTGGTAGAAAATCTACATCCGAGAAAAGGAAGACGGGATACCCGGCTTGTCGTCCAACACTCAGCGCATGTACCAGATCAGGTATGCGTAAAAAACAATCAAGTAAACGGGTATCTTGGAAAAATAAAAAATCATGAAAAAGAAAATGTACGGCGGCAAAAAAACCATGAGAGCCGCAGGTAAAAAGAAAATGGGTATGGGGGGCAGCTACATGGAGCCCTCTAAAGAACTCATGTTTGGTGGGCCTTCTAAAAAGATGCAAGACGCTGGAAAGAAAACTCCAGGACAAAAAGCAGGCTTAATTGGTAAAATTCGTAAAGGAGGTGTACCCGCATATATGCTTCCTAGTGGTAAAGTTGTAATACAAGGATCTGCAGAATATATGAAAGCAGATAGTGCGTATACATTACAAGCTACAAAACGAGCTAAATTTAAAGCGGACCAAAAGAAAAGTAAAGATGCAGCAACAGCAGACAGAAGAGGTCCATCTAGAGAAGAAAAGCAAAATACCCCACAAGGTACTGGAGCAAATAGAACGGGGAAGAGCGGAAGTAATACTGATTCTAAAAAAGTAAATCAAAAGCTTGATGAGCTTAGTAATATGCCCGGACCTGCAAAGAAGGAGCTGAGTCCTTATGAAAAAGCTAAAAAGAAGAATCCTAATTTGGATAAACTAATTAGCCGTAGAAAGAATCTGGAGAAAGGTACATCTGAGTACAATCGTGTCCAGAATCAAATTAATGCTGCTTATGGAAAAGGACCACGACGAGACGAATCTATGAAAAAGGTTGAAGCAAAAAAAGCAGGACCAGTTGATTCAGGAGTAAAAAGACCTGGACTTCAAACTAAGAAGACAGCACCAGCTCCAAAACCTAAATCTACACCTAGAGCTAATACAGGAGCAGGATCAGGAATGGGAGGAGTACAAAGAGAAAAAGATAAGATTGCTGATTTAAAATCTACTCCTGCACCATCAGCCACTCCAGATAGAAGGGCTAAAAGACAAAACAAGAAAGCTGCACGTGGTGTAAAAAGAGATAAAATTAAAAGCGCTAAGCAGAAGCTTAAAGATGCTCGTAAAATGACAGCTGGTGGACTTAAGGACGTACCAGAAGGCAGCAAGGGTAAGGGCTTGAGTAAGCTTTCTACTAATGTCCGTAACAAGATGGGCTACAAGAGAGCTGGAGGTGCCAAAGACTTTAAACCTCATATGATGTATGACCCTAAGACAGGGAAAGGTATAAAAGCAAATACTTATGAAAAGCACCTAAGTCTTAAGAAGAAAGGGTACGACCATAAGAAGAAAGCTCAGTTTGGACTTGGAAAGATAGCAGGAGCTATTGCTGGAGCTAAAGGAGCTGAAGGAGGATTTGGTAAGAAGCTCATGGGTGCTGCTAAAGGAGCACTTGGTGGTGGAATGCTTGGTAGAGCAGCTGGAGCTGTTAAAGGTGCTATGGGAGGCGGTGGTATCCAAGGTGCTATGCAAGGCTTTAAGGGCGGAGCATTTGGTAACTCTAACCCCATGGGAGGACAAGAGCAACCTCAACCAGATGCAAGTGCAGCAGCTAGATACGGCTTCTCTCCTAAGAAGAAAGCAAAGAAGAAGATGTATGGAGGTAAGAAGACAATGAGAGCAGCTGGTCGTAAAAAGAAATAATCATGAAATATCCCAAACTTGACTATAAATCTGGAGGTGCTAAAAAAGATGCTTGCTATCATAGAGTAAAAGCGTCTGCCAAAGTATGGCCCTCAGCTTACGCTTCTGGTAGACTTGTAAAGTGTCGTAAAGTTGGTATCGACAACTACGGTAAGAGTAAAAAGAAATAAGTGCATACACTTAAGAACATTTATAAAGACTACAAAGAACATGTTGAAGACCCCATAGAGTCTAGTTTATTCAAACAGCTCTGTGAGGAATTCAACATGTTAGTGGTTGAAGAAATGTTAGAGGGCAAGGAGTTTAAGATGGGAAACAATCTTTCGTCTGTGTCTATACACAGAATAGAAAGAAATCCTACAAAGCCCACTATTGATTGGTGGGAAAGTAATAAGTACAAACAAGAGCTTATAGCTCAAGGTGAGGACTTATATGACGTTGAGACTGGAAAAGGATCTAAGTGGTTTATTTACTACACAGATCCTTGGTATTGTAAGTACTATTGGCAGAAGTCTAAGTGTAGAATACCTAATAAGACTGCCTATAGGTTTACCCCCACCAGAGGCATAAAGGGGAACAAAGAGAAGCTAACCAAGCTGCTCAAAGAAGATGAGCTAGCATACCTAAGATTTAAGAAGCATGGCAATATATAAAACAACATCCGCACAAGTAATACTAAGAAAGGTTATGCGTGACCTCAATCCTGAGGGCGCTGACTGGCTTGATGACGGAATAGAATGGATTGGTGAAGCTCTTGAACATATAGGGGCTAGTGCACAGCTAGAGTCTAGAACGTGTATAGTTGACATTAAGGACCATAAAGGACCTTTGCCTGCAGATCTATACTACATTAATCAGGTGTCTATAAATGAGTCACAAGATGCTGTTAGTGTGTCTAGTCAGATAAATCAAGTCAATAAAGATATTCAAGATCTGTCTAGCACGTACAAGTTTAGTAAGGATTTTATCTCTGCTACACTTAATAAACTTGCAGATGGTACTATAAGTAGCTCATTGGCTAAGGCGACTTTGGTTGATCTCGATACGTTGAATAAGACCTCAGACCAAACGCTTAACAAGTTGTTAGCAAACTCCTACGTGTTGTACAATCAATACATGTCTCCTAGCACAGGTAACCTGCAGCCACTTAGATATTGCACAGGTAATTTTCCAGAGGCAATACACTGTGAAGACTGTACACAGAATTACCATGCTTCATCAGAGTGCTACTTGGTAGAAGCAGATAGAATCAAGACTTCATTTGCAGAGGGTAAAGTATGTCTGTCTTACAAGGCTATGCCTACAGACGCAGATTGCTTCCCGCTAGTGCCAGACGACATTAGCTACAAAGAAGCTATGTTCTGGTACATATACAAGAAGATGTTGCTTGGAGGTATGCAGACTACTAATGGTATTGCATATGACTTTGCTGACAACAAGTGGAAGTACTACTGCACACAAGCACGTAATGCAGCTGTGTACCCAGACATTGAAAGAATGGAGAACTGGATGAATCAATGGGTTAGGCTTGTACCCAATATCAATAGATACGCAAATGGGTTTGAGAATCTTGCAGAAAGAGAAAGTCTTGACAGAGCTCCAAACTTTGCTACTATGAACACAAAGACTGACATCCTATGAAGAAGTTTGTAAAAGGAATGCATAAGGACTCTGGTAGAGTCGATCAGCCGCCCAATACTTACAGGGATGCATTGAATGCAAACTTGTACTATACTAAGGGAGCTATTACCAATGAAGAAGGTAACAGCATGATTGGGGGAGTGGGTATGGACGTAATTGGTTCTATCACCCTATTGGATAACCAAATACTCCTTTTTGCTCTAGTAGCTGATGTGTCTACTATTATTTTGGTATTTACAAAACGTAATGTTATGCAGGTCCTATACAGGAATGCTGCAATGAACTTTCAAAAAGAGTACCCCATAACAGGAGAGTTTCGTGTAGATGCCAAGAACGATACTATAGTATACTTCACAGACAACTACCATATACAACCAGAACCCTCTGTTGCTCAAAGTATTGCAGCTGGTCCTACGTTTAATCCTCCTAGAGCATTTAATGTTAGTAGACAAGTAGATCACATAGAGACTCAAGGCAACAGTGAGATTCTGTACGATGCAGACTTTAGTTTTGATGTAAACAAGTTGAATGTATTTCCTGAGGTTGGGAGACATTCTATTATAAGTCAGGTAAATATAAAAGCAGGTGGTGCGTTGCCTACAGGGGCATATCAACTAGCACTGGCTTACTCAGATGAAAACTTCCTAGAAACTGACTACTTTGTAGTATCTAATGCAGTGTACATAGTTCCCCAGTTTGAGGAAGCGTTGCCTGTAGACTCCGTTACAGGAGCACCTGCTGGTACACCTACCAATAAATCTATTGTATTCGATGTACAGTGTTTTACAAATAACAACTATACATTTCTACAACCTGCAATCATAAAGACTGTTGGAGGATCTACTACTGCCGTAAAGTTAGAAAGGACTAAGAGACTTACTGCAAATGGTGGTGTAATACAGGTAAGCTATACAGGACTAGAAGATGCAACTCCTGCTGCAGTAGAGGACATCTTGATAGATAAGGTAAAGTATGATACAGCTAAATCATTATCGCAGCTAGACAATAGACTATACCTAGCTAACCTACGTAGCCGTAAGGATATAGGATATCAGAGGTTTGCCAATGAGATTAAGATTGAGCCTATCCAAAAAGCCGTACTTAAGTTTGACAACCGAGTTTTTAACATAAACTCTCTAAACCAGGGATATGCAGCTATGCTTCAAGCTTTTGGTAAAACCATTGGTCAAACTTATGCAAGAAAACAAACTTTCACTATAGAAACATACAACGACGGAGCAAGACAAGATGCTAGTGTAGTTGAAGGAGTTATACGACGAACGTTCTTTGAGCAACTAAGAGAGCACCTTGTTCACCAAACTAGTAATGCCCTCTTAGGAACCTCAGCTGATTTTATAGCAGATTCAGGCTCTTTTCAAGATGACTACAACCTTGGGGGTAAAGTTTCTAGGGGGCATAAAAACTATAGACTAAATTGGAAACACAAGTCTTATAGAAGAGGGGAGGTATATGCCTTTTACATCTCGTTTATACTCAAAGATGGGTCTGAGACATTCGCTTACCACATACCTGGTAGAGCTCCAGTGTGTCCAGACTTTGGTGCTAGAGTTTCTGGACGAGCGGATCTTGATACTGAGATATGCGAAGACGCTACAATAAATAACAATGCTTCGCAATGGCAACGAATAGAGGGAGCATTTGAAGGAGCATATCCTTCTGAACTTGCAGGTATATATGGTCCTGGAGTTAAGGTGTATCAATTTGCAGACACATCCTTATCTCCATTGGTGCAATCATTGTCAGGAGGTAAGATGGGGTATTGGGAAAACGAAAATGAAAAGTACCCGTTTAATCTTGACTTTAAAAATAAATCTGTTTTTCATTCAGAAGGGGTTTCTACCAGTGGAAGTGAGACAAGTGCGACAGAGGATCTTAGAGGTCAAAATGTTAGACACCATAAAATGCCATCTAACCTAGGTGAGTTTAGTTTTGTGGAGACTGCAGATGAAATGACTGACGGGAGTGGTTATAATAGTTTTAAAGGCAATCAAGATTTAATTGATAACCCACTAGAAGATGGGGGGTCAGATCTAGAGAAACCTGGCTTGCAGGCTGATTATCGAACTAGGGACATAGTCAACAGAGATAAGGCTAGAATTCTAGGTGTAAGGTTAGATAATATTCGTATACCAAAAACCATACTATCTCAAGTTAGGGGGTATAAGGTGTACTACGCTAAGAGAAAACAAGAGGATAAGACTATACTCGGACAAAGTATGGCTATTCCTGCTCAACCTAGATATGCATCTGTAGATGTACAAAGTAGGTTGATTGCTAAGCAAGGCCCTTATAAGAATGGGTTTTACTTGTATGGAGGGCTGACTCATACAGATGACAACCATATGTCTGTCTATAGCTCTGCAAAAGAATATAGAGATACTCAAGCTGGTTCAGCCGCAGACGGTTTATATGTTGGTGACCCCGTGTTTACATTTCACGATTTCCAACTACTAAGAGACAAGCCAGACCTTACAGCAGCTACACACATAACGTGTCAATATGCTACTTTCTATAGAGCATTTCAAGGAGGGCCAGGCGTTTATGCTAAGACTGCAGACTTAGATGGAACAAATAGTTTGTTTGGAGACAACAGCAATCTGTATGATTCAGGAAAACAGTATGGAACTGCTACTAGGGTTACAGCTTTCCCTTCATTAGGTTGGGTACATCCTGATCTTGGCAATACTACTAATTTTAATGTAGATGGAGAAGTCTATGACATTACAGATCAAGTAATAGATCAGACAGAGGATATAACAAATCCTTATGGATTTTCTAGTCAGACTGAGGCAACTGATAATAAAAGAAAGAGGGGTTCGCAGAGAAAGATAGCAGATAATTCGAACGATGTTAGAGCCAACGAGTTCATGGTTAGAGCTTTTAAAGGCCAAGTCAACATAGCTTCTGGATATCTACCTCCGGGAGTTGCTATGGGAGCTCCTTCTGTTATAAAAGGAGGCAGCACTAAAGGCTCTGCGTTTGGGGATGGTGCTTCTTCTTTTTCTTTTACTTCAATAAGAGGAGATTGGACATGGAGTGGAGGTGACTATCAACGTGAAAACTTCTGGATGTATGCAATTGATCCAGGCAGTAAAAAATACGTACGTGGTAAAGTAAACAACACAGTCCCAGACTCTTCTTCTTTCCAAGGAGCTTCTATCCTTTATAACAGAGGAGGAGAATCTTCATTAGCTATTGGATTGGTTAGTGGGTTGCCTCACCTTAAAGGTGTACGTGCATCCATATCCAATACAGACGGGGGTGATTATGGGTTCTTGCAGGGTATGAGCCAAGATAATTGGGAGAAGCTTTCAAAAGACATAGTACAATGGAGTGAGGATAATCACTACTTATTCCCAGACGCCCCTAAAATACCTACAACAACAATACCTTCTCATATCTTTGCAGAGGCAAATTCAGTAGATAACTTCCCAAATACTCTTAATACAGCTACAGCTGAAGCGTTTAGAGGACTTAGGTATGGACTAGAACCTAATAACCAATTCCACGGCCTGCCTATGTCTTGGATGGTTAATATCAATGCAATAAAAACAGATGTATTTAACCCATTAGATAGGCAAGAGTTGGTGTGGACAGGATACTACAAAGAAATAGAAAGTGTAGATCTAGATACTGGTATAGTAACTGATTTAGATTCTAACGATATGTCAAATCCAGACACTAATAACTACTATGATGGTACAGCCACTAGTGGATTTGTCTTTGGAGGTGATACATTTATAACTAGGTATGGATTTAGAACTACTTCTCAAGGCTATGGTCATACCTTCTTTAGGGGATCTACAGGTCTAGGAGATCCAGGAAATGAACATGGCGCTAGTTTAGGGGGGGATCTTACTACTTCTGGAAGTGGTGGTATTAAAAATAAGAATGCTTTCCATCTAGCAGAAGGTACTAGAAGAAGATTCCAGGGAGATATTCCTAACGAAAGAAATACCAAGCAATCATTGTCATCTGGAAGGTGGGGTAAAACCAACGACATGAACGTGTGGTTTGGGGGTACATCTAGTAATCAGAATGCGAACCTAGACGTAGTAAATACTTCCGGTGACAGAAATAAAGTTACTCGGTCTTTGTTGGATAACGGTGATAACTTTGTGCAGGGAACAGTAGATCCAGTAAGCACAGTTTTTTCATTCCTTTGTGAGTCTGATATAAACATTGGATTTAGACACGGGGAAGACAAGGAGAAAGGTGTGGATGTTAAATACTTTGACAGGGATACAGCAAGTGAAGTTCTTTTTGATCCACCTACTAATGATCATACAGAGCAAGACAACTTGCTATACAATGATGATTACTCTCTTCTAAATGAAAAGAAAGTAGCTAGAGCTTATCCTAAGAGAAAGCCTGGAGATGAAAACATATACGAGTTTGCTACAAGAGTAATAAGATCTAAGCCTACTGGGCTGTTCATTGGAGATAAGTATAGAGAGTTCTTGGCAAATGATTTCAGAGATATACCTAAGAACAGAGGAGATATCTGGGATATATACACGCAGAATGGTCAGTTGATTCTTCACACAGAACGATCTCTGTTTATGACAAGAGGTAAAGAAGAGTTGCAGATTAGTGCTGCTACAGCATTTGTGGGTAGCGGTAATATCTTTACGCAAGATCCAGGAGAAGCTCTAGAAACAGCTCTTGGGCATGGTGGAACTAAATCTATCTTGTCTGGTATTAGCACTCCATTTGGTAGGTTCTGGGTCTCTCAAAGAGACTTTAAATGCTACATGTTCCAAGGAGGAGTTAAGGAGATATCTATGGGAATGGAGTCTTGGTTCAGGGAAAACATGCCTTACCAAGTAGAGCAGTATGGAATTAATCTAGAGGACACTAACATACAGCTAGATGCACCAACCTCTGATACCCCGTTTGGATTTACTTCAGGTTATGACCCTAAGTACAAACGAATCCTTGTGACTAAGAAGGAGATGCTGCCTACAGATTTATTCTTGTCCTATGTCAGTGATGGTCTTGTACAAACCGTTAGACCAGATAAAGAGTTTTTGCAAGATAACTTTACAGCTGAGGATGTTATTTACACAGGAGTTCTAGTATTTGTAATATACGACTCTGCTGGTAATCCTGTTGACATTGCATCTTTTGATAACTCAGATTACTTTGTTCCTGGAGGATGGACACTGTCTTATTACCCCGAACTAGAAACTTGGGGCAGTAGACACAGTTACTTGCCTAAGATGTATGCAAGTACTCCAGAAAACTTCTACAGCTTTGATACTACAACAATGTGGGAGCATAGCAACAATGCAGCTCCTGGTAGTTTCTACGGAACAACATACCCATTCGAGTTTGAATTTATAGACAACTCTGCCGCAGCTAACTCCAAAGTGTTTAGCAGTATTGCATACTGGGCAGATGTAGTAAAGAAAGATGGTACGTATGTAACAGAATATGAAACAAGAACTATACCTGGTTTCACATCCTTTTATACGTACAACAGTACTCAAATATCAAGTACTAAAACAAATATTAATTATTTGAGTAATGCCAGACTTGTAGATAAATTTTGGTATATTAACTCATTCAGAGATTTCTCTAGAACAGCAGCTGTTACGAACAGCTACATAAACACAGGGACTCCCAACGTGGTTGGCCAGATAACTCAAGAAATAGTAACTACTTCTGAGACTGAGCCTATGTTTACATCTGAAGGAGTAGTGAATAGTGCGTACGTAGACACTGAAAAACTATGGCACGAAAGACGACGTTTTGTTGATCACTACCTGGGTGTAAGACTTAGTAACGACAACTCTAGCACAAATTTGTTATATTTGTATGCTGCGGGTACCAAGTTCCGACAATCATTACGATAATGGCAAATAAAAAGTGGATACAAAAAGCTAACAAGCAAATGAAAAAGAAAGGAACTGTTGGTGCTTTTACAGAATACTGTGGAGGTAGAGTAACTCAACGCTGTATTGATAAAGCTAAAGCCAGTGAAGATCCTAAGCTAGTTAGGCAAGCTGTATTTGCTGAGAATATGAGAGGTCTCGGGAGCAAAAAGAAAGCTCAAGACGGGATGCTTCAGACACCAGGTATACAACCAGCTGCTATTGAGCAGAATCTACAGGTGCCTCAATTACAAGTACCAGGAGCTAGTGTAGCAGATGCAGTTACAGGAGGAGGATTGAATGTAGGGGGTATGCTCCAAGATGCAGGTATGTCGCTTGCGGGTAAAGGACAAGACCTACTTAAAGGTATAAAAGGTGGTAAGATAGGTGTATCTGCAGCTACAGATCTTTTAGCTAAAGGTGCTACGGCACTTATAAATAAAAAGTCTGGTACAGCTGATGATGCTCTTAGAAACGATAAAACAGAACGTACAGGAGCAGCTGTAGGCGGAGCTATTAAGGGCGCAGGTAAAGGCTTTGATCTAGGTAACAAGATTATTCCAGGACTTGGTGGTGTTATAGGTGGTGCTGTTGGTGCAGTAGGAGGTGCTTTTGGAGGTAAAAAGAGAGCAGAAAAAGAGAGAGTAGCATCTGTGGCTAACTTAAGAAAAGAACAAGCTGGACAATATGGGGACATACTAAAAGCCAATGCAGCTTTTACTGCTAGGGCAGGTGGTATGAAGCTACCTGGTGGTCAAGTAGTACCACTTCCTGACGGAGGTAAACATTACATTGGTAAGAAGCATGAGTCAGGAGGCATCGATCTTAAGAGAGACAACATAGAGGTAGAAGGGGGTGAGACAGAGCGACCAATTGTTGCTAGAGACGGCAAGACTATTGACTACATTTTCAGTGAACACCACAAGGTTAACAAGAAGATGCAGGCTAAGTATGGTGTAGGAGCTAATACATCATACGCGGATATACATAGAAAGATGGAAGAGGGGGGTATTGTTGCAGACTATCAAGAACTAGCCAAAGACCAAGAAGACGATATGAAGAAAAAAGGTAAAAACCAATACGGTCCTAGAGGCTCTAAGTACATCAAGAGAGGTGGTGGACTCAAGGAAAGCATTGCAAAGCTAAAGGCACAAGACGGCAAGAGTCCAGCGGATCCTATGGCAGCTATGAGAGCTATGCAAGCACAGCTCCAAGCTCAAGGTATAGGTCCTAACATAGATACCTCTGCAATACCTAAGAAGAATGACAAGCTGACTAGCATGTCTGAGGCTGATATGAAAAGAAATGAAAGGCTGGTGGATAAAAGGAGAGAGAAAAAGGTCATGGACAATATAAAAGATACTGCTGTTCTTATGGCTAAGAACCCAGAGTTACAGCTTGATGCACTTCAACTTGGTATTCAAGGTGTAGCTGCAAGTGAGATACCAGTGATTAGTCAGGGGGCTGGTGTACTAAATACTCTCGGGTATGCAGGAAGATCTGGGGTTAAATATCTAAAAGGTGATAAGCTTGGAGCTGGTGTCTACGGCACACTTGCTGGGGGATCTGCTCTGGGAGTTCTTCCTGGGGTAGGGGCTGCAGCAGATGCAGGAAACCTTGCGATACTTGGAGATAAAGTAACTAAGGGACTTAGCGCAGCTGGTAAAGCAGCAAAAGCAGCCAAAGCAACTAAGGGAGGAAATCTAGTATATTCTGCTAAAAAGCCTCTTAGTAAAGGTAAGAAGCTTAGTAATGTTTTTTTTGAAGGAGTTGATGAAGGAGCTATGAAGGTAGCTAAGAAGGCAGCGGCTAGATATGGTGGTACTAAGATGAAAGCACAATCTACTGAGACTAATGCATTAACATTTAATGATCCTATTACCGGTTTGTCTACTAGTGGTTTAACTGTAGGCTCTCCTAATATAGGTAGTGGAATTAGCACTAAGGTGCTGAGCACTAATCGAGGGGGAAATGTAACAGAACAACCAGTATCTGAAACTAACGCAGTTGTAGAGGCTAATACTACACCTCCTACAACTGCAAGTTCAACTAAGCCTAAGTTTGATGTTTTTGCTAATGCAGAGGAGGGTAATGCATTTAGACAGTGGCTGAACACCAATATGCCAGAGGATGCACAGAGACTTGATCTTGACCCAGAGGGCTCACATAACAATGCATACATTAGAAGAGCATGGGGTGAGTTTGGGGATGAGTTTGAAGTAGATCAATCTGACCAAGCGTATGATGAAGAACAGTCAACTGCAGGACAGTCTGCAATAGATGCAATCGCAGCAGGTGATATACCTGAGGGAGCTACACAGGATAAAGAAACGGAAGAGGAAGTACAAGCTGAGAAGGATGCAATTGAAGCAGCAGCAAAAGCTAGCACACCGGGTGATAGTGAATCAACTGTTGAGGAAACTACTGCACTAAAGCAAAGCCTAAGAGACCTTAAGAAAGCTAATAGAGCTGTACCACCTGAAGCACTAGCTGCTATGGCAGCACAAGCAGTAGCTCCTATCTATGCTCTTACCAATAAGCCACCTAGAGTTGGTGGATATGCACCACAATCTTATCAAGCACCTAAGCTTGGACGAGTAAGTGGTGAAGCAGATAAAGATAGAGTCGATCAAAATATGTCTGCACTCTTGGCTAGTATGGAAGGACAGGCAATGGGACCTGCTGCAGCAGCAAACTATACCAATCTTTTGAGTCAAGCTCAGCAACAGAAAGGCCAAATCGATCAAAGGACTAGGCAAGCTAACATGCAGCTAGGTGCAAGAGAAGCACAGATGCAGACTCAGGCATCACAGTTCAACATAGCACAGAACCAACGAGCACAGGAGTACATGAGAAACCTTGCTCTGATGCAAAACCAAGAAGAGTTTGCAAATAAGTTTGGTGCACTGCAAGCCATGGGACAAGGTGTAGCAGGCTCACTCGGCGACGTAATGAAGTACAAGTCTGATCAAAAAGTTGCCAAAACAAATGTAGCCAATACCTTAGATAAAGAAGGTAAAGATGCTCTTGAACGTGCAAACATTGCAGCTATAGAAAAGCGTAGAGAGATGCAGGAAGAGCTAAGCGATGCTACCGCTAAAGCACGACAGGCTAAGCAAGATCAAAAAGAGTCAGACAAAGCAGCTAAAAAAAATAAAAAAGCCCTAGACAAGGCAAAGAAAGCTGGTTATGATACTGTAGAAGAATTTGAAGCCGCTCAGGCAGAAGCTGCAGCTCAGAAGACAGCAGCTAAGCAAGCATTGAAAGATGCAAGAAAATCAAGACACGGAGGCTACACTCGTAGAAGAGGTGGAATCAGAAGAATAAAAAGATAATGCCGTTAAATTTCAATCCATACCAAAGCACGTACGTCGATCCAGGATCTGTAAAGATATCCGAGACGTTGAGAACTAGATTCGCAGACAACTTCAGCGCTGACGATGAGTTCTCTGAATCAATATCTAGCATGATAGCATTGACCCCTGACGAAGGAGCCAAGGCTTTACTAGAAGAGAAGTACAGATCTATACTAGATGAACGTGCGGACAAGGGTGACTATGAAAACATGGGCATGCAGATAGTTAGAGACGCACGTAAGTTTAAAACTGAGTACGACCCTATTAAACAGCAAGCTGCAGCAAGGGCTTCTATAGCAGAAAATCTCAAAGCTCGTAGAGATAAAGGGGATCTTACTGCAGGTATGTACGATGATGCGATGAGAGAGATGGATGCTGACTATGCAGCTACTGGTGGTGTAGCAAATCAAGGCTCATACAACGAAAGACAAGTATCTAAGTTTGTTAACGTAAACGAGAGAATCTTTGAGCGTATCAAGAAGCTTGACAAAGATGCTGTTGGTGGGTTTGAAGTAAACTACCTTAACCTGTCTCCTCAAGAGATAGCAGCAAGAGGTGGTGCAGGTCAGCTTGGTGTAGGCTATGATCCAGAAGCTACGTACACATACAAGACCAAAGAAGGCATTACTAAGTATGTGCCACCCGAAGATATACAAGCAGCATTCAACTCTATCATGGACGAGCCTGACGTAAGAGAGTTCATGCTACAAGACGCTAGGTACAGCGTCAATAGAATGGATGACGAGACAGCAACAAAAGTAGCTACTGACTTTGCTGCTAAGTTTAGAAAGGATGCTGAGGCAACTGAGGATGAGAACATGAAGAGAGATCTTAATGAAAAAGCTGCTAAAATGGAAGCAGAGCTAAACAACCCTGAGGGGGCTAATATAGCAGCTATTAGAGGTATGGCTCAAGAAGCTACATACTACGATAACCAATCCCCATTGTTCAAAACAGCTATGGCAATCCCAGGAGTTGAGCAAACAGGTGGTAGTAGACTACTTGATTACGACAAAGCATGGCTCGCCCTAAACAAAGACAATGGTGTAATCCCACTTGGAGCTGGAAGGAGTGGTGCTTTGCAACAGAATCTGGCTAAGTCAGGTCTTACATATAATGAAAAGACACAGTATCTAGAGAGTAGAGAAAACGTCCTTAAAGCTATGCAAGAGCCTGATTACTACGAAAATACTCTACCTGGGATAACGTTTGATACTCTTAGCGAGATGACTGAAGAGGAGTTCAGTGCAATGAGAGGTGGAGCTCAGCCAGAAGAACTTGCTATCTTTAGACAACAAAAGAATATTCAACTAGAGGCATTAGGAGAAGTGGAGGCTATGAATAGATTGATGGCTGAAACAATGGAGGCTACTGGTCAAACATCAGCCGCAAGAATGCAATCACTGCGAGCGGTAACAGGAGGAGAAGAACTGCTAGACGTAGTTCAAAAAGTATTCCCTGAGGCCAACGAAGAAGAACAGTGGAGAGTACTAAAAGCCTACATGACCGGTAAGATAGGTGAAGGAGCAGATCAAATTAGCATGGACGCAGTGATGCAATTGGCAGATCATCCCGAAGGATTTGGACGAACTAGACCAGGTTTATTTGATGGACCTCTCTCAGTTGTTAGCACTAAGGATTTAGCAAATAGACAGTTTGCTGGTAGAGATGTAGATGATATCCTGGATGATATGAATGGTGCTATAGAACTCTCAGACGAAACAATAAATGATTACCTTAATGAAGTAGGAACTAGAGAGTTTACTCCAACTACCTACACATCTGTACCAGGTATGACAACTAAACAAAGATCTGAGATTGACCGATTATATAAAGATAGCTCCCCTATAGAAAGCGGTAGTGTATTTATATCAAGAAAGACTGGAGAGCTAATTGGATTTGACCAGCTCTTAGATGAAGAACTGGGAGAGACACCATGGCAGACTGGAAAAGTTTCTGAATCATCTCAAGAGGCGGCAGCAGAAGCAAGACAAGAAGGAATTATAAGATACAATCCTGCTAATGTTGGAGCCGGAGGTGGCACTGTACAAGTCTCATACAAAGTAACTGTAGATGGTAAGGACCGAATAGTTTCAGCACAAGTACCTTTCTCCCACGTAGATGCTCCAAGTATAAATGAATACACTAGTGGCAGTTCTTATCAGTTCTTAAGACAAGCGTCTATGCAAAGAAACCACGGCATTGAGCGTCCAATAGTAACTATACTACAAGCAAATGGTGAAAGACTGAGAGTAGCAGTTGACTTTGATAACAATACAATTATTCCACAAGGTGGTGCATTAGAAGGTAGAATTATGAATATAAATGCAGCTATGGGTGATAAAGGATTTATAGCTAACTTAGACAACTCTGGAGATCGAATAGTAGCAAACTAACATGGCCGAAGAAAATACAACTAATGCACCTACTGGTACTTCAGTAGAAGACACACCTAATACATCTGCTTCAATAGATGTAAATCCGTTAACAGGTTCTCCAGTTATAAAATCACCATCAGGTGATCCTATGGTAAACCCGTTAACTGGCAGTGCTTATATCACCAACAAGAAAAGTCTTGGTGTCAACAGGAAGATGCAGTTTAATGTAAATCTTCGAGACGATCTAGCATCTTATGGCAAGTATGGGGCTACACTTTCTCCCTACTTAGACCTTGACCAGGAAAGAGCTATGAGACAAAGCACAGGGGAGAAGTGGGGCAGGGGTCTTACAAAAGCTCTTGTAACCACTGCAGGTGCAGTTGCAGAAAACACACTCGGCATGGTCGTGGGTATAGGAGAAGCTGCTGTTAATTGGGATGGTACTAAATTCTTTGATAACTCTGTAGGTAGAAAGATTGACAAAATCAATAACTACATGCAAGAGGTTATGCCTAACTACTACACACAGCAAGAGCAAAATGCTCAAGGTCTTGCAGCCCTAGGATTTGCAAACTTCTGGGCAGATAAGGCAGCTAATGGTCTAGGATACTCCCTGGGCTCTATTGCTACTATATATCTGACCGGTGGTACAGGACTTATAGGTGGGGCAGGCAAAGGACTTAAGCTAGCGGGAAAAGCAGCAGGTCTAGGTAGATACTCAAAAGCAGCATTGGCTGCAGCTAGAGCAGTAGATACAGGAGCTGATGTAGCAAATGCTGTAAAAACAGGTGCAAAGATTAGTAGTGGCCTTAAGGCAGCCGCTAAAGCAGCGGACATTGGTATGATGATGTCTTGGGCAGAGTCTTCTGTAGAAGCTCGTGAGACTATGAACAGTGTAGCAGATACTATGATTGCAAAGTATGCTGCTGATAGAGGTATGAGCCCTAACCAAGTACCAAAAGAAATTCAAACACAGCTAAGAAGTGAGGCTGCAAGTGCAGGTAATGCAACGTTTGGTATGAACTTGGCAGTGTTAACAGGTACAAACCTTATAACATTTGGACAACATCTATTCCCTAAGTTTATACCAAGAAGTAAAGGACCTCTTGCTAGAGTAGGACTTGACAAAGCTGCAGGTAAAGCTGTAGACAAACTAGCCAAAGATCCTAGATGGTTTAACATAGCTAAGAAATACATAGCTCCTTCTATTGAAGGTGGTGTATCTGAGGGATTCCAAGAAGCTACACAGTTTGCAATATCAGAAGCTGCAACTCTCAGAGCTACAGATCCAGAGTATGCTAATGATTGGTTTAAAGCAATTGCTAAAGGCTACGGAGATACGTACAACACCAAGGAAGGTTTTGACAATACACTAGTAGGTGTTATGGTCGGTATGCTTACTGGAGGTCTGGGCAGTGTACAAACTGCTATAAACAAAGGACAAACCGCAGAAGACCAGCAGGTAAACAAAGCTCTTGAGATGATCAACAACAGTCCTCTCATGCAGAAAATGATTGAGAGAGGACAGCATGCTAATGAAATAGCAGGTCACGTAGCAGATATGAATGCCGCTCTACAAACTAGAGCACGAGACGAGAAGGGTAGATTTACCGGCAGACCAGGTAAGCATAAGGCTTATGCTGATGCGCAGTTTAAAGCACTCAGAGCGGAAGCTCTTATGCATGCAGAGATGGGTACTATGGATGTATTCCTTGAGCGCTTGGAGATGGAGAAGGAAAAGACTGAGGAGCAGTTTATCCAAGACAATCTTGGTGAGGGAGAATCTCTCATGGGACAAGATAAGAATGCCTTGGTTGATGCCCTGAAGAAAAAAGCAGAAGACCTTCAGACACTCCACGATAATATAGAGTCTAAGTTCCCAGCTACTGAACGCACAGAGGGAGCAGCAAGACTGTTCATGAGCAAAGAGCAAAAGAGAGAAGAAGCAGAGATTATTGCTGATGAGACTTTTTACAAAAGAATGTTGTTTAACAACACATCCAGTCTTAAGAACATAGATGGTAGAATAGATAATCTTGTTGCAGAAATAAATAAAGCTGATCCTGAAGCTGGTATTACTGCAGCTAGTGTGCGTGAGGCTATACAAACTGTAGAGGGCACATTAGACGTAGAAGACAGATCATTGCCAGTAGAGTCGCCTATACTAGATGAACAGACTAGAGAAAAGCTAAATGATGCTTTACAGAGAGTAACAGTTAATGAAGGGGGTGTTGCTGCTCAAGAGCTTAAAGAGAAGATGGATGACTTGATCCTGCTCGCTAGCGACAGAAAGAAAGCAGTAGGAGCTCTTAATAATCTTAGTGCAGTTCCTGAAATGAGGGAGGCGTATCTGCAAAGACAAAAAGCTAGAGCGGAACAAGCAAAGCAAGACAAGGTAGACCAAGCTATTAGAGAGGATATCAATGAGACTGTAAAAGAATCTGATCTTGCTGACGTAGATACAACCAATGCGTCTCCTGCTATGCAAGAAGAGATAGCACAGATCAAGCGTGAACGACACGAAGCTGAGGCTAAGATGAGGCAAGAGGTTGGGGCAATGACTCCAGCTGCAATAGAAGAACTTCTCAAAGAGGAAGAAGACCCTGTACGTAAATCAATTATGCAGGATGAGGTTAAAAAAGCCAAGGAAGAAGGAAGAACAACAGCAAGACTAGAACCGGTTAGAGGGGAAGCAACGGACTTGACACAGTCACAAGAAAGAGCAGCTGATGCAGAAGCAGCAGAGATGACTGCAGAAGCAACAGAAGCAGCCCAAGCTCAAAAGGATGCAGACGAACGTGCTGCAGACGCAGAAGTATCTGCGGCTCAAGCAGAACAGGGCAATGACAACTCTCAAGAGAAAGCAGGCGTTGTTATTAATGCTGGTGACTTTACTATGGATAGAACCAAAGGATCTGGTAAGTATACAATTGTAGTAAACGACCAGAACAATCCTACTAAGGGTAGAATAGAGTTTGACGAGAAGTTGTTCGAAGAAAATGGAGTTTTACTTAACAGAGAACCTTTATTCCGACCTGGTCTAGAAGGAAAGACAGCTACATTTGAACTTCTGAAGAATGGCACTACCATTGCCATTAAGGTTGGTAACGACTACATAGGACATGTAAGAAATGACGAGTATGTTAGATCTCCTGATTATAATAGGATTTTAGCAAAGCTGCAGAAAGGAGAAAAAGTTACAGCTGAGATTACCGGTAGAAAGTTTGGCAACCCAAACAACATGGTTGATGAGCAAGGTAATCAGAAGTTTGTATCTGTAAATGAGGCTTTTGAAAAAGCTGATCAGGAGCCTATCATAGGTATTCTTAGAGGTACCAAGAGGGGAGAGTTCTACATGGATACCGGTAATATTACAGAGGACGGAAAGATAGATCCATTTCCAGTAGAAGAGCTAGCCTCTAATATAAATGGTGAAACCTTCGAGCCTGGTATGGTTTACATGTTGGTAAAACAACCAAACGGTAAATATCGAGCACTGACTACGAGTACTAGAGATCTAAAAAATAGTAAAAAGGCAATGCAACAGGCTAGAAGCCTCTTGCAAAATAACGATGCTGACTCTATAACCAGACTTAAAGATCTGTTAGGACTAGGAGGTAAGTTACAAGTTGGTAGAGACACCAATGACAACAACTATATGCTTGTAACGGCAGAGAATAAAATGGTATATCGTGTATACTCTGATCAATTTGCAAAGTCTGCAGATGAGAACATAAACTACACGATAGGTTCGTTTGACGACAACGGTAACTTTGAAGCTGTATCTGAAGAAGCCGAGGACTTGTACGATGTTACGTTCTTACAGGGTCTAGACACAGCTGGTGTAAGAAGTCTGATTGAGCAAAGACTGGGAGAATCCAAGTTCCAAATAAGTGTTCAAAGTGTTAACCAAGAGGGACAGTTTGTATCACCTCTAGACAACAGCACTATATACGATAGCTACTTGGACTACTTGTCTGATCCAAAAATCATGGACAACGATGGCCTAGTAGGTCCTTTGGCCGTAGACTTTAAAGCTATGGACAGCACCTACGGTCAGTTTTTTAACGACCCTGGTATATCCATGGAGTACAATGCTACTGATGGTAAGCTTGAAGAAGCTACCAGAGAAGCAGTAAACGAAGAGACTCCTGCAGCACCAATAGAAGAAGACGCAGTACCAGCTGAGACAACAGAGGAAGCAGATATAGAAGTACTGCCTACTATAGTAGAAGGTGATCCTATTGAAACAGAGCCCGCACCACAAGTAGAAACAAAGCTCTCTGCACTAGACAGAGTTGGTAATGCTAGAGTATTTGAGGAAGCTAGAGATGTAGGAGTAGCTAAGACGCTTAATACAATTAAAGCACTTGTAGAACAAAACCAGCCGTTAGATGCTGGTATGTTGTTTGGAGACCCTGAATCTACAGAAGGCACAGCAGGTGAAGGATCTATGATTGCTGAGTGGTTCAGAGACGAAGCGGCTAAAACAGAAGATCCACAAAGAAAAGCATA
>CERN01019065.1_pt1 | contig 49383 bp, 30 predicted proteins | sample 530761 | NCBI WGS metagenome assembly CERN01 (sample SAMEA2620947, study PRJEB7988) | marine metagenome | isolation source: saline water (ENVO:00002010), including | reverse complement strand
CTCGTGCTTAAAAGTTACTTCTCTTAATAATTCTCTACCATCTTCTACAATGACTTTTTTATTTATAACTTTAGTTGATTCTATTAATCCGTCCTTAGATTTTAATTTACATTCTTGGTCAACACAATCTTCTTTATTAACATTTACTGTTAAATCGTCACCTAAAAATTCATTTATCGCATCGTTTGTTATCTTGTTTTCTTTTTTCATGATACTAATTCTTTTACTATAAATATTACTTATCTAGGAAAACTCTATCTAGATCAATAATATATAATTCTTTTTCCTTTATCATTATTAATTTGTTGTCATAATCTTTCCAGTTTATTTGATAGTCCTTATAGTTTATGTTCCCTGGGGTTAATTTATATATTTTTTCTATTAGTTTATTAAGTCCGTTAATTGTGAAAAATGTTTTCCCTTTTTTATGTATCGGAAACGTTCGTTTCATTCTTCTTTTGAAGTCTTTTCGTTGTTCGTTATCTAAATTAATCTTATACGTTATTAAGTATTTTTCTTTATCCTCAATATTAAATATAAAGACCTTATTTGTATCAACACCAAATCCTTTTTCTAAATTAGAGTATATTTTTTCTAAGGATTTATGTTCAACAAAAGTACAAACCAGTGAGGATTTAGATATATTATTGTTCATTATTGTTTATATATAAATAGAATTATATTTCTCTTAGTACAAAGTTAAATTAGATTTGGGGGTTTATGTGGTTGTTCTTGCCTTAACAAAGTCTCTCCAACCGTATGGCCAAAGTCCATCTCCACCATTTTGATTTGCCATTCTTCCTCTTGCCCCTCCTTTACCACCATTACTAAAAGTATTAAGATATGACCAATATCTTACTTCTTTTGCTTTTATACCATTAGCAACCTCATCGGTACATCCATTCCAATCTTCGGTAGCCCCATCGGCAGGGGTATGGTTATTCCATTTCTTATCATACCCTGCTAAACCACAAACAAATTCTGGTTTACCTGAGGATGCGTCGTGACCTAACCAGGTAGACTCTTGTAAGGCCTTAACATAACGAGCGTAAAGTCCAGGTCTTCCAGTAACTCCTGTACCAGCCCATCCATCCCACTTGTATGTAGGGCTTTGACATACTTTATTGGTATAAAATCTTTTACCCATAGGTCTATCTCCCTCATACATACCATCAGGACTTCCTTGACAGAAATTGTCTCCACTACACTGATTATCTGAAGTGCATGATTTACACATTTCATCTTTACCTTCTTCACATCTTGGGTGAGAATATGCTTGAGCCGCAACATAGTCTGATTGTAATGCATATTCTGCACACACCACACCTTTCCAATAGTTAGTATCGTTATCTCTGATCTCTGATTTAAGTTTTTCATCCTTACCAGGATTATTCATAATGGTAGATATACCTATTTGACAATCAGATGGTAAATCTTGTCGTAGTTTTGCCATAACTTTTAGTGCCAAATCTTTTTTCTTAACATTATTATAAGATCCATAAACATTCTCTTGTTGATTCCTCCACGCTGTATAACACCCATCTACCATCGTAGTATTACTCCCTTCATATTTTGTATTTGTATAATGAGCCTCTAAATCAAACTCTACCGCACCAATACAATTTTTTCCAACTTCAGAATCTGCCTTACAAGCATCATTTAATTGTTTCACTAACTGAGGTAAACTAGGTGGTACCGAAGCCCCTTTCGCCTCCCAATCAACCCAATCTTTTTTAGGGTCATAACTTTCTATTCCTGTTCCGCCACACATAGGCTCAACATAAGATTTCGTAGGTACAAAATATAACCATATAAATATAAAAACGTTCTTTTTTGCTAACTTAACACACGCTTCTTTAAGTTCATCTAATGAATATCTTGAATTTGGACTATATTGTGTTCCTGTATGAATTGGTTGCCAATGCCATGTTTCTCCCATATATTTTGTCGCACATGTAACTTTATTCCCACTAACTGGAGAGATTTTTCCAATATCCTTTTTATAATTAGGCCAACTACTATTTAGTTCAATACCCACACTATTACCTCCCGCACCGACTACAAAATTATTTATTGATGCGTTAGTAACTTTACTATCCATCCATACACCCACCCTATCAACATTTCCATCTAAAACGGTATAGTTTACATCACCTTGTCCATAACTAATTTCTGGATTATCTGACTCTACAATAAGAGTATTTGTAATAAAATTGGATACGTAGGGTACAACAGAACGTGATATTCTAGTTCCTTTGAAATTTGTTTGAAACTCTCCTGGTGTGATGGTGTGGTCAACATTTGTTATAATGTACGCCCCATGAAACATAGGGACTTGATCTAGTTGAAAGTATTGTAAAGGTAGGATGTTCATCATTCCGAAAGCATCTACACTACAAGTATAACTTCTTTTTTGGTATACATTAAATAGGTTTTGTCCTTTTAACATAGGATCCTTAGAAGTACCTTCTTCTTTTGCTAAAGCATCTATCAGTTCTAACGATTCCTGTGTTTCTTGGAATTCTGCTTGATCTAGAGAAACAGACTTGAAGAAGTTTTGGTTATCTTGTCCAAAGGCCACTCTGAAAGCCGTAACATTCTGAGTCCTAACTTTACATGTACCTCCTGTCGCATCCTCACTCCAACATACCCAATGTCCAGTTTGTGGTACTAATTGTGGTGCTTTTTTAATATCACCACTACCACATTCACCACTCTCACATTTCATTTTTCCCTCACTCAATAGTTGACCGAACACTAAACTATCACCATATTTTTTAGAAATTTCTTCGCCGAAGTAGTCAGCTGGACAATCTATACACTCATTATCAATATCAAATCCGTCGTTACTATATTGGTAATCTGTGCTGTCAACATCAAGACTATCTGAAAAACCACCCATATACATAATATAGAACCTAGGATTTTTATTCATGTCTCTCTCATTAACTGTTAGAAACGGTGTAAATGCCTGTCTAAACTCCTCTGGTGAAAAGTCTATATTAGAAGGTAAGGGGAAGAATTCAAATTGATTATGTACTATGAGGTCATATATTAGTGTATATAAACTCATTTTAGGATTCTTTTTAAGATTTAAGAGGGGTGATGGGTCAATAAATTTATGTCTAATATCGTTATACGCCCTATCAACAAAACTAAATTGGTCAAATAACCACCCAATTTTACTAGCCTCTCTAGCATTTCCTGTGGTTAAATTATTTCTAGCCGATTGTTGTGGTTCACATAACCATTTATCATGTAGATTTTTAACAGTTAAATAAGTATCTAACTTAATGTCGTTATCGTTTAATATATCCAATTTATCCACTCGGGCCGTCTGTTGTGCACCACTTTTAATTTGAGATGCGAGATATTCGTTTATCGCAGCTAAAAATCCACCAAAAAACCTATCAGCGTGTGTTGAAGTTGTAAATACTGAGTTTACGTAGTTATCGTTCTCTTTCCATCCCATCCAATATCTCCATGAAGGATTTTTTATTTCAACTATTCTTTGCATGAAGTCTTTGGTTTGGATATATAATTCATTAGCAACATAGTCGGCGGTGTTATTTTTGGCTGTTGCTAAGTATTGCATCTTAGGTATGTAAAAATTTGGAATGAACTGAACTCCGTTTCCATCTCCTCCCCCAATAAATGTTTCTGTATCTTGATTAATTCCACCTAGTCCAGCTTCTTCATATATTTCATAGGAGTATGCCCAGTCTCCATCTGCAGGATCCGCAGTAAACCTTTTTCTTGGTATTTGGTTACCCATAGCCGTCCCAGGATTAAAATTAAACGCACACCCCTCACTCTGAAAATGAATATTTTTATAAACTTCATTTCCAACTTGGTTAAATCCCTGAATCGAATCATTAAAAGCTGTTACTATTGACCCAATTCCATCCCAGTTGTTTATGTACTTCCTATTAAAACCATTTCCTACTACTACATTACTCGTGTGACTTGCTTTTCTAATATAGTAATATACGTTAGCCATTCCCCATGTTTCATAAATACCATAACCTGGAGACTTTGAGTGTTTAGCTTGGTGGTGTTTTCGTAAATCCTCATAACTCTTTATTGTATCTTTTGTTATGGTATTAAAGAATCCTTCTGTTCCGTATTTATCAGGTACTTCCCCAGAACCTTGCCATCTCATATTCACCCAACCATTCCATAATAAAGGTAATGTATAGGTAAATTCAGCCTTTGATACGTCTGCAGGTCCCTTACGCTGTATAAAATTCGTGGTACCTTTTTGAGAACTCCTTAAATTTGAAAATGCATTTACGAAGTTTATCACGAGAGTTTTCTTTTTAGTAGTACCTGTTTTTTGATGTTGTCCTTCCATTTCTCGTGACGTAAAAGTTTTTGCTTTATTGGATGCATGACCTGTCATAAAATATGGATGAACAGCACCCCACGGTTCAGTGTACATAGTACATATACCTCTGTTAATATCATTTTCGTCTGTAGAACCAGTGTCGTTGTTATGAAGCCAATAGTCTCCGGTACTATAAAAAGTAGTATATAATCTACTGTCTGGGGCCATATTCTCTGTATAACTAGGTCCTACTGTTGTTGGGCCCATTTGCACATTTCCATCATCGGATTTAAGACCTGGAGTACACCCACTCTCATTAGGGTCACAACCTAATACTGTTGTGGTTTCTTTCATTAACCTCTTTAATTCTGGGAATGAAGGGTGCATTTCAAAATGTCCTTTATCGTGTTGATTGGTGCCTGTAGCCCATGACACAAATTCTGTCTTAAGTCTCTCTCTTATGTATTTTGGGGCGTTTATTAACCATTCTGGTAATTTCTCATAAAATCCGTAGTTAGGAAAGTCGCCTTTATCGTCATGAATGTTACATCCAGGACAGAAAAAATTTGTGAGGTTATTGTAGAAATGGAAAGCGGTAGCGTTTGTTATGCTTGCAAGGCTAAGTGCACCACCACCACACCAACTACCAAAGGTCATTTTATCCCCATAAGAGGTCACACACCCACCCGCCAAAAAGTGTAATGTGTTATTGAGGTCACCAGCGGTTCGCCATTGTTCTATGTCTTGAGAAGCGGCAAACTTTCTCCTGGTGTCTGGGGTCATACCTCCGCCGAGTCTAAAGTAAGGTTCTGGCATTGGTCTTTCATCTTTTCGTGGTATTTGATACATGACGGTATTTACCCCCCAATCATGACCATTAAGATCCGTATTCCCCTTCCCTGTTCTATTAAAATAGTTTGGCCAATCTATTATATCATTTGTTTCATCATAACGATATAATAACGACCCTAAGGTAAGAATTACAGACTGTGGTAATTTAAGGTATCCTCCTGAGTTGTGTAATAATTTTCCTAAGTTAAATTGGTCCCATGGTTTATTATCACGGGCCCTGTGCATATAACTTAAACTAAAGTATTTACCACAATTATTTATATATAGGTAACCTAGTGCTATATTACTGGCCGCTCTTGGGTCTGCCACCCCAGACGCCTTATCGTTTAAGACTTCACGATAACCTGCAGTATCTGCACCACTAGTATATAATTTAGAATTCTTATCAGTATTATCTAACTCCACTCTCGTAGTGTATGCGGTAATTAAAGGATCAGCAGGCATGACAGGGAATTGACTACTATATAATTCATTTTCCCAGTCATTTCTCATCCATAAAGCATCTTCTAATAAAAAAGTTTGCACATCCGTGTATGGTGCTTCGTTTGATGATCTATCACTGTATTTTGTTCCGTCGGAGTAGAAAACCGCCAGAGGACTAAACTGATCAGGTTTCATATAAGTGCTCTTGTCTTCACTGTTAGTATCTCCTTGGGAGATTTTTCCATCAGCAATAATTGGATTGTAGTATGAGAACCAGTCCCAATTCCCCCATTTATCCCAATTATAATCAACTGTACCGTATTTTCCTAATATATATTTTGGTGTTTTGAAATGTCCGGTTTTCTTGATTGAGTCATCACCTCCACCATACTCCGTCGCACTAGTCATATCACCTGTGAGTGCCATCATCATCCATATATCTGATGTAAATTTTGGGTTCCCTCCAAATGCACGAGTATTAAAACCATAGTAGTTTTGAACCGCTTCTGATAATCCTCCTGATATTTCTACAGAACTCACCAAGTTATTACTACTCCCAACTCCTGTTATCCAAAAATCTGGACATACACTCGCTCCACTATTTGTTTCTGGAGTTACACATGGATCATAATTTATATCTCCACTTAATTCTACCTCTACATTTGGTAAATAATACCCATAGTCATTTAGAATCTGTTCTCCACTCTGATTTTTATAATTACACCCATAGAAACTGTAAGTTCCTGCTAAAATTGTTCCTGTTGCTCCATCTTGTTGTACTGGGGTGTTGTTACCAAAATTGGTAAACATGTAATGACATCCCACTGTATCTTCCTTCTGTGCATCTGATGCGGTACTCACACAACTAATTCCCGAACCCCTTGTGTCATACCCAGCTTCTTTATATAACTGCCAAGCTTTTGATCTTCCCTTAGTTCCGCTAGGAACCTGTTGAGTAACAGCATTTCCTGTTAATTTTGTATATAGAGCATCGAGTCGGACGTTTGTTGCATCGTCTTCTATACCTTGAATTAGTGTTTCTCCCTCCATCCTACCTAGTTCCGTAATGAGTTCATTGTCACCAGTTTCCGAATAGTTATGAGCGTTATACCAAGAATACGTTCCAGTCGCATCCGACATATCCATATTCGTAAAATTTCCTAATTGTTTACCTATAGATCCATAACCAGAACTATTAAGTAGATTAGAATTACCTAATCGTAACATAGTTCTTAACATTACTAATGGAATAATTTGTTTATCAACATCTGTTAATTTTCCATATGGATTACCTGAAGGTGGTGTTTCTTCAACAGTCGCAGCAACATATCCAGCGTCATCACTAAATCCTTCTTCCTCACTAAATGTACTATTTATTTGACGTGTTTTTTCAATTAATGTATGTATCAATCTTTCAACAAGAGTAATCTCTGGCCACTTAAAGGGATCAGTTGTATAATCTGGATAAGTGTACTCACCACCACCTGCATTTTTTTCACCTGGAAATATTTTTACTGTCCTAAGTGTTGCGTCTGAGTCGTTCGTTGTTGAACTTGTTCCCTGAGTTACCGTTTTATATACTAATGGAAAAGGAAAAACTTGTTTTTGATTTTCTTTAATGTCTGTTCCTGTACCTGATTCTCTTAACTTAGCCCTTAAACGCCCGTCATCCTGATGTTGTTTATTTGCCATTTTACCTACATTAGTTACTGTTGAATTAAAACCATCCACTCCATTCAATATTAACTTAAATACATTCTCCAAAGTAGGGGGCATAACCAATGAATTCAATCTAACAGTTTCTTCTTGTATCTTTTTCTCTTTAGCGAGTTCTACTAATCGCATTTCTGCAAATGCTAATGACTCCTTTGCCCCATCTAAAAATTCCTTAGCAATAACTTGAACACATCCATTAGCACCAGTCCCAGCATCGGCGGTTGAGTCATCATAATCTGATAAGATTACCGCCCCACCCTTATTACCACCATCGTCACCATAAGCATCGGGAGTATTAGGATTATAATCGTGATCCCATTTGACAGGTCCATCGAATTTTGTTTTTATTAGACTAACTGCTGGTAATGGAGCCCCTTCGGGACCATTTATTTTAGTCTTTGCACCATCAGGTATGGACGCGAAAACAGAGGTAGCATATGGTCGATAGGCTCCTGACGCTTTTTCTACTAAGACTTTTTCCACATCTGGATTATTATTAGTTTTGTCTGCATACCCTTTAATTGTTAATAGAAGATCATGATAATATCCATTCTGATTGGCGGCTCTTTTCTTTTTACACTCCAAATCAGCTAATAAAGTTTTTGTACTAGCAGAAAGACATTCAGTTACAGTTAACGTTTCATTATGTGGGTCATAAGTGTATATATCATCACTACCATCTTTTCGTATATTATTAACAGTGGTACCTTTCCAATATGCAATAACCGCTTTTAATGATGTGACAGCATCAACCATATCTTTGTGGTCTTGGACAACCTCATCATTCTCTATTGCCTCCATTTTTGCTGCCATGTCAGCAATATTATTAAGATATGGACCTAAAGTCATTGTACCTTCTGGCCACGGTTTCCCAGAACCACTACCTGCATTACCTATTTGTTGGAAATAGTTAGGATCTGAAGTAACGTATTGCCCATAAAGATCTGGACCAACATCTGAGTATATTGCAGCCAAATCCGCAAGATAGGTAAACGTAAACCCAATAAATTCACAGTTAATAATAAAATTCCCTGTTTCTGCATCAAACTTTGAATTGAATTTCATTAGGTGTAGTTTATAGCTAATCCCTTTACCGTAATACCCTTTTAGGTCTAAAGTAAATAATGGGTATGGCATATGGAAAAATGCGGCGTATGGAGAATTTAGTCCTGGTTCCATTAGGGAAGCACCTCTAATATCAACAAAACTAATGAATACTTGGGGTTCAAAAGACGCATTAAGTTTAACTGAGATGTCTGTTATTCCAAATGTTTCACCCCATGTCCCTTCTCTTTGGAGATTCCCTAATCCATCAACCGTATACGATCCATCTTTCTCTTTCATGAATCCTGATAATCCTCCTATCTCAGTCCATGATGTTCCCATTTTTCCTTTATTTTCAGGAGGTAATTTAGATGGTACTATAAACCCTATCTCTGCTTGATTTTGGACTTGGTCAGCAACATTATCAACTATTACACTTCTTCCCGGAAGAATAACTCTTAAATTAGCATAGGGTACTAAATCTTCTGGGGGTACTGTTACCGAACCCGCATTATTATTACCAGGGAATTGCAGGTCAGCGCCTCCACCAACATATTTTCTTATCTCTTCATTCGGATCAATTAAATTTACACCCATATTTTAACCATTTAGTTTAAGATATCTATTTACTGCATTCTCGTAATCTTGTAAAGACTTTTTGAATGGGAATGGTATTCTAATGATTGTTCCCTCAGGTATAGTAAACTCTAAACCACCCAATTCTGCATTTCCTTGCATAATTAACCACCCATGTAATGAGTTCCCATAGTACTGATTGCTCAACTTATCAAACCTGGTAACCCCTTGTTCGTATTTTATAAATTTATCGGTTGATTTATTAGGTAATTTTATAAACGGCATCGGTTTTGGTTTTCCGTCGTTGGTCATATTGTGATATCTATTATAATATAAGCTCATTTTTTAGGTTTTAATGATGTTTATTACTGCAGTACCATCTGTTTCAAGTTTATTTCCTGTTGGGTTTGTTAAACACTCGTCAAATGTGCTGTTTGAGTGTGGATCACCTGTTGACACACTGTAACAGAAATTTAATTTGAATGAAGGTAGGTCAGGGGGAGTAGAACCCTCAGCCCACATGTCTCCCCAGTATAGATTATACCACTCTTGGTAAAAGTCCTCGACCTTAAGCGCAAGAGTCTTCATTTGTTGCAAAAGTACCGTACATCCCGCTTTATTGTCTTTGATACATTCAGTGGTATCTTCAAATACCTCTGTATTATATGTCATATTATCTCCAATACCAACACTCTCCCATGTAAATGGGTCACTGTAGTTTAGGTCACTTGGGTCTAATAAATTCACAACCTTTTGTTTAATCTGAGTTGTGGCAACAGCATAAGACCAGGATATCTTATATTGATTCCCTGTCCCTACTCTTTGTAAAGTTGCCGTACATCTGAACATACCCTCATAATTTGCCGAAGGTATTGCAAACCCAGGGTCAGCTAGATTTAGAGGATCAGCTTGGGATGCGTCGTATGTATTTGTTAAAGTACCACTATTTATGAACCCTGTCCACATTATCTCATTTTCATCATTTGTGACTACTACTTCAGAATTGTTAGTTTGCTCTGGATTATTTCCAACTCCTGAATTGTTTTGGATTATTATTTCGTCATTATCATCATCACCATCTCCTATTTCTGAATCATTAGGAATTATCTCCTCTTGTGTAGTTGTTAAAGTTGTTGGTACAGTAGGTTTTGCCCTATCTGGTTCACAAAGTTCAGTATTAGCAAAATAGTTAAAGGAAACTGCATTTTGTAATTGTGATAATGGACCACCAAGACTCATTCCACCTACAATATACATTTGCATGGAAACTCTAACAACCCATGGTTGTGCACCAATCCCTTCTGGGTTTAAGTCCCAAAATGGTTGTTCATAACTGAAATCTATATTATTAATAATAACTTTACAATTATAGTAATCCCCCAGTCTAAGAACACATACCGGAGGTCTTCCAAATGACATGTTGTTAGGACCTACAATCCCTTCTATTGAACTACCTGGCCTTAAACATTGGTTTAAGAAGGTCATTCTTGCATTAAACTCACAAGGATGAATAGAATGAAATGCGGGATGAAAGTTGTTTATTTTTTCTTTATAATTTTGATAAGCAAAGGTATCCTTTTGTTCTAAGTCTCTAAAAAATGTTCCTGTTGGAATTCTGTCGTTTCCTCCGGATTCATATTCTTCAATAACCGTAGCCTTCTCAGCCTCGAATGTTGCTTGAGCCTCATCCTTAGCGTCTTGACTCGTTAACTCTGGATTAAGTATCACTTTCAATGTTATAGGTAAGGCTTGGATATACCCCGGATATGGTACAACATAATCCGCATCAACAACATTAGTTACTGTAGAGTTATTATCTTTTTCTAAAATTATCTCATCATATGGTGCTGCCCCACCATATGTTACTTCCCATCTACCATCTTCTGGGGCGTCTTCCATATACCAACTATCATTTCTAGTTGTTAATAATTCTTCTAAATTAGCCTCTTCATACGTACTCATTAAACCCTGTAATAAATCCGCTGCCTTTAATCCTCTACTTGGTCCACACGTTACATAGTCTTTATTTATAAGAGATACTGCCTCTTCAGATAAAGAATTTACTACCTCAATCCCTTCACCTTCTCCCTCAAAAGGAACTCCATGATTACCAGGAACAGGTATGTGATGGAAGTCATCCCCCATATCTTCCTGTATTGGACCTCTATAGTATTGAATTTGAATTTTATATCTCTTTCCTTGTTCGGTAACTAACCACTCAGCAAGTTCTTGTAGTTTATTTTTAGCTCCAAGTTTCACATCTCCCCCTCGTGTTGAATACGCATCTGCTTCAGTTGTTTTATCATACTGCCCTTCCCAAAGTTCTCCACAATTTGTACAAGCAGGTTCTGTATCTGTATATGGCCACACCTCAGTACCTACTGAATTCATTTGTGAACATCCACTAAAATAATAAAGTGTTATTTCCTCAGTATCAAAACCATTCGGCACACTTTCCCCTACATCAGTTAAAAAATCACTAGCAGGTTTTAATTTTACAGCACCAACATCTTCAAAGAATTGTGAGTTACCTCCCATTGTTTTACCTGAAACAATTGCGTCTCTATATCTATCAAAATCTTCTCCTGAGAAGAACTGAGCAGCCTCCATATCAGAATTAGTTGGTGAAAAATCCTTACTTATTGTATCTAATACTTCTGGATAGTCAGTTACAACCATAAAGTTAAGGTTAGTTTGTCTAAACGAATTTTTATAAGTAAAAATAGGTTCAACCCTACCTAAAATATCTGTCTGTGTCCAGTTTGCACTTGAGTTTTCAGTCCAACTTTCAATATAAGGTGGGAACCACATTATCCTACCTTTATTTGGACCTATTTCATGGGGTGAAAGACTGTCATTATCATCCTTCCACGCTAAATTTTCAAGTGAAAACATGAATCTTTTTGTATCTGTAGGTCCTGATTGAGCATTATGTGCCCCTCCAGTTTCCTCGATTACACTTGCTCCTCCACTCCAAGTAGAACGATTACCTCCTAGGACTAATCCTTGGTGTCTTATTAAAGCATCGTACCTTGAATAATTTAATGGAAGTGATCCGTCTTCACCTCCTTGTACTACTTCTTCTTTCTTTGCTCTAATCCAACTTCTATAAAATGGTTTCTGACCACTATTTTTAAGTGAGTCTACCCCTGAACCTCTACTAATTGGTCCATTTTTTGTTTTAATGTATTTCGTGTCCTGTCTAATATAATCACCGACTTTTACTACCCCTTGTGCACCATCAGTGGAGTTATTAATTATTCGTTGGGTATAGTTTAATATTCCTTTAGTCCCTACTTCTTCCATTAATTCAAAGTTACTAATAGTTCTTTGTGGTTGCCATCTAGCACCACTTTCTATTTTTCGAGCTGTTGGTAGTGCAGCAAAATCAGGTATTAATGCCCTATCCCACCCAAAATCTTGGTCAATAACCGCCTCCCCAAGTCCTCCAGCAAGAGCTGTAGGGTCCATTTGAGACGCGGTTAGTTGTTGTACAAAGTAGTTAGTGTTTGATTTCGGTTTTCTTGGGCCTGATAACACCCAAGCCAAAGTTAAATAGTAATTATTTAATCCTACTGTTCCTTCGATAGAATCAATACCAGGAAGTCCAGGACTATTACTAAGATACATGTCACAGGATGTGAATGAATTTCTTAATAAATGAGCGTCTCTAACTATTCTAGTACCATAAGAACCAAGAACCCATTGTTCTAATATTCTAGTATTTTGTATTAAAGTAGACGGAGCATCAGAGAAACCATCATTATATGGTTGTAAAGGTGTATAGAAAGTTTTAACTCCTGAACCATCAGGTGCTGAAGCATTATTAAATTCAAATCCCCTTTGACTAATTTTTAACCCATAGAATCTATTATCTAATGGTGATAATTCTAAAGCTGTTGAATCGAATCTCATAAAATTACCATCAAAATTAGGTGAAATGAATAAGTCGTACATTGTCGGATTTGAATTGAACCAAGAATATGGGTTATTCGCCGGGTTTTGATTCTGTGTCTTTTTAACTAGACTATCCACTCCTTCACCATACTGAGCAAGAACACTAAAATCACTAGATGTTCTAGCCATATTAAATGGTGGTAAAACCCCAAATGACTCTGGGTTATATGTTTCTGATATTGGTGTCCCATCTGATGTTGGTATTTCATAATAATCTAGATTATTAGCGGTATATTCTAATTCTGCACTAAATAAATTTATTTCACATAGTGAACTCGATTCTATAGGAAAGATATAGTCTGGTAATTCACAAGAGATGTGTGGCATTAAATTTCCAGATGAGTCTGTAGTTGTATCAATATTAATCTCACCTAGATTATCAATAGAATATTGTGGCCCATTTAACATACCGTAATTAACCCCAGCGCTATAATACGCACCAGTCTGATAAAACTCATTCCCAACAACTAGTGATTGGAGAAATCCTTGGTTGGTTTCTTCAAATAACAGTGAGGCTTCTTGAAGCATTTGTACATTCTGTTGAAACCCAGCTTCTGTTATAACATTAGGTAAATTTCTATTTAGTAACCACTCTCTTAGTTCAGCAGTTGTGGTTGCTTGTGAAACTCCATTAATTACTGTATTATCTATATTAATTCCCATATTTTTTATTTACCACTAATCTTTTGTTTTATATCTATTCTATCTTCAATCTCATTTGTTAAGTTAGTTATGAATCTACCATCTGACAGTAATATCTTTCTTTCAGTTTCAGCACCAAGAACGTCTACAGTTAACCTACCCCCTAAATCACCTTTTACTTCAACAATGATTGGTTTTGATTGTGTTCTGGTTATCATTTTATCAATTTGTGCCAACTTCTCAAACATACCTCCATCCGCATCAAAGTTTTTAATTGAGGACTTTAGTCCTCCTAGGTTTTCGTTTAAGTATTTAACCCCTTCTCCAGCAGCCTGGATACCAGGGCCGTATTTAGAAACTTTAGATAAGAACCACCACGCCTCCCCCATTCCTAACATCGCTAATGGATTTGCCATTAGAGTTAGTCCACCAGCCATTGCTACTAACCCCGCTCCCATCTTTAACATCTCATCACCTACACCTGGATTTTTCATCAAATTCGACATCGAATCTACTAATGACGCCATACCATTTGCTGCTAACCAAACCGCCCCTCCAATCATTAAAACAGCAGCACCAACTGCCAATAGAACTACTGCCGCCATCCCCATTGCTGCTGATGTTGCTCCCATACCGATTAATACAGCCGCCAATATTCCAAGACCCACCGCCATAATTACAACACCAGTACCTAGTTTAGTTACTATTGATTCGAAGGTTTCTAAATGAGTAACTGGAAGACTGGCCATTGCGTTGGCTAATGTTGAGAATCCTTCTGACGCGGCCTTCATACCATGACCAACCATTAGAATTGCCGCACCAACCGCTGTTATCACAGCCGCAGCCCCCAACATTTTCATCATACTTCCTTTTGCTGCATACATACCACCTTTTTTTCCCGCTAACTTTGACGCCATTCCTCCTTGATACCCACCACCAGCTGCAAGTCCTCCTATTCCTGAACTGGCCCTAAATCCAAGTCCTAGGGATATCCCCATTCCAAACATGGCAGTTACACTAAAAAGTGCCGCCGCCCCGACTAAAAAGTATGCAAGATTTTCTTTTGTTTTATCACTCCACATATCTATTTTTATTGCCCATTTATCTAACCATGCGGCAATCTTGTCCATTGATGGGATTAAAAGAGTTTGTAGTTGATTTATAAACGCATCAAACTTTTCTTGGAATGTAAGTGCCATCCTTGCTTGGTCTTCTAGTGTTTGTCGGTGATCTGTAAGTAGTTTTATTTGTTCTGGTGTAACCTTACCAATCTCTACAAATTCTTCCCCACCAATTTCTGTACTAACATTCATTTTGAACTTACCATCTTTCATAACTGCCAAATTCTCAATCAACTCTTTGTCCTTACCGGTAAAGTTTGCTGCTATCTCCCCTCCAATAGCATCAAATCTAATTTGTTGTCGTGCTTGTACCGCTAACTCCTCCATAGATTGACCTGTAATTTTTGCCAATTCTCTTAAACGGTCTAACTCATTAGCCGTTAATGTAAATTCCTGTGTCTTCTTATCCCACATTCCTGTGAATTTAGTTGCCTTAAGAACTTCCTCTGTGAACCCAGCAACATCGTTACGTGCTTTATACATTAACATAAAAGGATCACCAAGATTAGCCATAGCGCCCCCTAAAACTTGTAGTTGTGCCGCCGCCTCAATTGCCCCTTCGGGTCTAAACACTTTTTCCGCAAAACCAGCGATAGATTCAAAGTTAGTTCTTAGTCTTACCATTTGTTTACTAATACCTTCAATGTCTCTAAGTCCTCCTTTGAACCTGAATCTTGTTGCAAGTTTCGCATTTTTAGCATTTTCTTTAGTTAATCTAGTGAAGTTTAATCCTGTTTCTACAGATGTGGTAAGTATTCTCTGCATCATATCTCCCGTATATTCTAGACTCTTACCAAATACATCAAATAAAGAAGCCAATTCATTGGCTACCCCCGGAACTAATTTATTCATAACACCAAACTTAGATAACTGTTCCGAAGTCATAATTAATTGTCTACCTATACTTTCACTAATATCTCTTTGATTTGCGGCCATTTCCGCAACCGATATCCCATATCTAGCTCCTTCATATGCTGCTTCCCCTAAATTTCTCCTAATCATATCAGCAGCTCCCGCAGTTGCTCCCATACTAACTTGAGTCATTCTAACTGCTTTATCGTACTCCAGATATACTTTCTTAAGTTGTTTAAGTGAGAAGTGTTGTTCTGTAAACTTTTTAAGTTGGTCGGTAAGCGATTTTGTTATCGCCTTCATTATATTTAACGTTCCCTTTAACTTCTTTTGTTCCTCATCTAAATCATCTAAAGTTTTTTGAACACCAGCGTGAAACTTCTTTTGTTGTTTTATTTTTTCATCATAATATTTCTTGACCCTTCCCATTCTATCCTTATTCTCCTTTTCTAAATCGTCAATAATTTTTTGGGATTTTGCTAATTGTTTAGCAGCTTCTGCTATTTGTTGGTCAATTACTAGAATTTCTCTTCTAGCCTTAAGGTAACTGGAAATGCCGTTGTTAACCCTTTTTTGGTTATCAATCATCCACTGGAGTAATGCCCTCTCCTGTTGTAGTTCTTTAATTCTGTCTGAAGTTGATGATCCTTCTGCCATGATTTACTATCTTTTAACTATATCTGTAACTATTATATTTAAGTACCCAAGGGATTCGTTCTCTTTTTTAACTTCAATTTGGTATTCTTTTCCAAAATCTACTTCGTCAACGTCATCTTCAAAAATAAATCTAATTTGTTTACCTTCAAAGTTTTGGTTTGGGAATGCACTACTGTTTATTCTTTCAAACTCAAAACCATTAAATAACATTTCTACAACATACACAAATGAGTTATGGGGTTGTAGTACGTCTGTTTCAAATCCTTGTTTTAGGTAGTTAGCTGGAGAAGTAGTTATCTCCATTGTTACCCAGAATTTTTTTCCTTTATCTTGTCTATTAGTTAACCCACTTGGGAAAGTATATGAACCCTGTTTTTCTTCACATTTTTTAGTTTTTTCGTTCCATACTTTTCCTTCTGGACACTTATTACCTTCTCCTCCTCCCCCGGGTCCTTTTTTAGAAGTTGTACCTCCTTTGAATACATATTCGGAGTCCACATCTAATATCTTTATCGTATTATTTGCTTCCTTACCCTCACCTACCTTAACCTTACAAGGGTATCTTCTACCTATCCATACTTCTGTTACATTTTGTTCTAAGATTATGGATAATTTTTCTGGAGTAACTTCCTTTTCTTCCTGCTCGGTTACTCTCATTTGTCCATAATTTATATTATATTGTGGATAATCTTTTTTAAGTCCTGATAAAAAGGTTGATAGGTACATACCTAGTCTTAATAATTTATCGTCGTCTAATGAAGTAAAATATTTCTTAAATACTTTCTTAAATCGTGGTTTAACTATTTTAAGAAGTTTCTTTTTTTCTTTTTCAATTTCACCATCTAGGATACCTACCATCTTTTTATCCTTACTATATTCTTTTTTACCCTTATGTAAATCCATTAGGTGTCTCATAGAGTCTTTATACTCTTCAAATAATATAGATTTAGTTGTTAGGAAACCATCAACAATAACATCTTCTACTCCAACATTTGTTGCTTGGTCAAGAAATTCTATGTTATATTCAGGAAATTCTGTCTTTAATCTTCTTAGTATTGGTCGGATACCTTTTCTAAAATATACAATAAATGGATCTTTATGGTCAAAATTTATACCTATTTTTTTGAATATCTGTGTTAATCTTTTATTTCTATTATCTTCTTCTTTTTTCTCTATTTCCTCCTCTTTATCGTCTGTTTCGATTTCTTCTGATGTTGGAGCGTCAACTATAATAGCATTACCAACTGAAGTAACACCAAAATATTCAGCATTTTTTGTAGAAAAAATGTCACTAGATTTATAAACAGTATTTCCCTCAACTATATCTTTTGAGAATGAATAAGTTAGTCCGAATGGTCCCGTCCCATCTAGGTATTTTAATACAACTCTATTTATATATCCCTGTGAAATTGGGGTTGTACCCATTAACTCTCTTCCTGCAGCAACTGCGGCTTCTGCCCCAACTAAATCTTGCAATCCTTGGTCCGCCACTTTACTACTTGGTTTTGTACCAAATAAATCAGCGGTAGGTGCTTGTTCTAATAGAGGTTTTTCGATACCCATTAGTTCTTTTATACGTATATGTCTTCTTTCTTCTGTTTTCAAAAGGTATGTGTTTAACAATAAATATCTAATATAAAAAAAAGAGGGACTATCCCCTCTTTGATTTTGCCTTTCGTTCAGCGGCTTTTTGTTGTTTCTGTTTTTCTTCCAATTCCTTGGTTAATTCACCCAGATAAACCCTTCTTTCATATATTGGCATCTTCATTATATCTGCTCGTGAAAATCCACAATGATGAACTAAGATATATATCTCCTTAAATAACTCCGGTTTATAACTCGATGTTAGGCCAAAAAAATCTGACTGTAATTGGAACGAGAGCGCGAAAGCTGGCACCTGAAGGAGACTCCACGTCTGCCCTCAGATCTATACCCGGCTCGATTTCTTCCATATATTTTCTTAATTCTAAAGAATCGAATGCTGGTAAATACTGAACAAATTGTTGTATATAACTTTTGTCCTTATTGCCGTCTACGTCCATAATTTGTAGGGCTAATCTTGATGTTAGGAGTTGTGAGACTTTATTCTGTAGTAATTTCTTTCTTTTCTCTTCTGATTTAACCAAGTCTTCTTCATCTCGTGCAGTTAGTAATCTAAATTTTATCGTCTTTTTAGTTTTTGGTAAGTCGAAGGAGAATAGTCCGTTTTCATCAGGAGACGCACCAATTTGTTTTACTTCTAATTTGGATAGATCGATTTCAGTTTCAAATTCTTCTCCTGTTGAAGGGTCGGTTAATTTAACTGGATACATCTCACCATAAGCAGTGGACCTTAAAAACACCATAATTGCGTTTCTATCACCAAGTAAAAGGTCTTTAGCGTTGAGTCCTTCTTCTTTGATTTTACGTTCCATTAATACATCAAGAACCTTGCCTGATTGTACTAGGTTGGGTGAGGTTAGAATGTTTTCATCCTCAGCAGTCATATACTCGATTTTTATTGACCCACCACAATTTTGGTATAATAACCCTTTTGAAGGAAGTTCAATAACGTCGAATGGTACGACAAATTCATTTTTGTTTTCTGACATAACTTTTTTTTTTAATACAGTTTATTTACTAAGAATAGTAAAGTGTAACACTTTGTAAACAATTAAGGACCTAAATAGGCCCTTATATTGAAATATATTTTTGTTATAATGTTTAGTACTTTAAGATTGCTCTATCAAAACGTAGTGTTGCAGAAACATCTGCCAAATCATCACCACTATAATCTAAATCACCAAAATTAACATTAGTTAAGAAAGTTCCTCTTAATTCCCAATTTTCCACGATAGCACCTGTTGGGTCTAACATGAATAAATCTACTTTCTTTTTGTATCCTGCCGCATATCCCATTCTACCTGTTACTGATTCTGCGTGTAATCTAACCCATTCCATCAACGCTTGTGATGAAGAAGGTGCGATAGGATCTCTAAAGGTAACATCAATTGTTTCCCATTGGAATTGTCCAGCTACGAAAGTTTTAGTGTTAAGAAATGGAATCTCAACTTCGTTAATTGTTATTGATGGTCTAGCCGCACTAGATACTATCCATTCTGCTATTCCTAAGTCAGAAGGAAATTTCATTATAAACCGATTCTTTCTTTTTGGTTCGTAAGGAACCGGCATTTTCATTAGTAAGTCTGCCATTTTCTATTTTTTTTTATTTGTATTATTATATTGAATACAACTATAAATATAACTAAATATAAAATTATCTAAGTTGTATGTACTATTAATTTGTTTTTACCCCTTTCAGAGGTATCATATATAAAAAATTTAACTCCGGGATATTTTTCCGCCATTTCATTTTCTACTTTTTTTATCATTTCTTCTACGTTGTCTACATCATCATCACTAAACCCAACACTCATTTTATTATATAGTTTTTTATCCATTTTTTCAAAAGATTTAACAATATTTTCAACAAAATTATCTAAAGCGTCTCCCTTTCCTTTTTTAATATCGGCGTTTCTATCCCTAAATGAAACTGGGTAATAGTAGTTTGATTCAATATATTTATCAATAATTTCATCTGAATCACCAGTAAATCCATAGTTTTCTTCTACATTTCTAACCATTTCATCGATTTCTTCATCACTAAAATCAGTATTAATTATCATTGAAACTCCTTTCTTTAGAGTTGTTGGGGATTGTGGTCTCGCTGTAATAATTGATATTGGTTTTGCCTTTATTACTGCTTCTTTGAAGTCGTTAAAACTTGGAGCAAAATCTTTTTTTCTTAGACTGTCTTCTACATTCTTAAGAAATCCTTCGTCGTCATCAAACTCACTAAAAGCTTTCCTAATGTCCCCTTCTGGGTATCTATAATCTTCATTATCTTTTAATTCCGCGTATTCTCCAGTTGTTAATTTAACCAATTCCCAACCATTACCCATTCTTTTTTCCATGTTAATCATGGTTGGCATGTGCAGAATATTATCATCCCAGTCAAAACTATAAGCTCTCATTGTTATTTCATATAATAACTTTCTACTCATAGTGATTATGTTAAGTCAGTGAATGATGTACTCGATGGTGTTATGTTAAACTCAACTTCTATAAATTCAAGTGTTCTAGTTGGTTTAACAAATATTTTACCTGTCATAGAGTTGGTGTCTAGTTCGTTAACATCTGAATTTAGTTCTACCCTGAAATCTGTTAATCCTCTATTTGCCCTTACTTCTTCTAGAACTGGATTAATTAAAGATAAGAATTGTTGTCTTACAATAGCGTCGTTCTGTTCAAATAATAATTGTAACCCTATATCTTTAACTTTAGTTTTAAGGTCTAACATAAGTCGTCTTACATTAATTCTATCTAAAGCTGATTGTGTTGTTTGTAAAGTTTTATTTCCCCATATAATAACCCCCGCACCATTAAATGTGGCTATTGGGTTTATTCTTGCCTCATAAAGGTCGTCTCTGTTAATCTGAGTTAGTTTTGTTTGTGCCCTATCAACATCCAGTTTACCTCTATTATAACCAGCTGTTGCGAACCACGGGAATGATACATTATCAGTTAATGCTAAATTTCTAACAACATTAGCTGTAGGTGGAATATATATTCTTACGTTATTTTCAGTATCGTTATACCTTACCCAAGGCCAATACGTAGCCATATAACTACTATTTAATGCTGCGTTTTCTAAATTATCTACAGCTTCATCTACTGTTTGATTTCTTGGGTTATCTGAAGTTACAATATAAATCGAGTCTCCTTTATCATTTTCTATCATTTCTTTTGCTCGATTAACCAATGTTAAATTATTTGTATAATCTATACCTGGTGTTGTAAATACGCTACTTGGTGTCGCCTCTGGATTGGCTAGTTTCCTCATGGCATCATAGTAAGCATAATAATCAGTTACTTGACAAGTGGATGTTGTAAAACTCTGATTATACCAGAATGTGCCGTAGTCTGTCCCTCCTATTATATATGTGTCAGCATTTGTTCTTGTTATCCTATATTCATCCCAACCATCAAAACCACCATAAGGAATAACTGTAAATTTCAAATAATCTTTATTTTGATAATAATTTCCACTATCACCTACTAATGTTCCTGTACTACCACTAGTGTAAAAACTATAAGCCCCTACCTCATACTGAAGTACGTCACTTGTTGTTAATCCGGATACTCTTTTATCAAAGTGGAATCCTTTAGTTCTTCCAGTCCATAATGTTCCATTAGCACCACATTTATATGGTGCCGTAGTTGTTAGAGTTTCAAGACCTCTATAGTTAAAATAATTTTGGTCAATACCTTTTTTAGTGGACCACCCTAAGTAAGTTTTCTTAATATCGTCAGATGTTGTATTATAAGTTAAATTATAAAATGGTTTTGGTGATTCATTACCATACCATCCACTATCATTTGCAATTTCTGTTTGTGCAGGTGGGTCTTGATAAACTTCATTACTATGAGTTGACCCACTATAGCTTCTAACGACGATTCCTTGGAATCCGCTTGGAAGAGCGTTTATGGGTGCGTTTTCATCAATTTCCAACATAATATATCGTGACCTAACAGGGTATTCCCCATTCTCCGTTCCTATTTTCTTCCCAATGTAGTTTTGACTTGTTGGGTTCATACTACAGTTAGTATATCCTTCTAATATTCTTTGGGACGCATCGCTATCGTTAAATTCTCTAACAGTAAGAGTAAAAGTTTTAGTAAAGACATCGACATCTTGTATAGATATTTTAACCAACTCATTTGCATCGTTACCATCTGGTATTAAAATAACTCTAAATAACTTATGTAGAGTACTACCCATTAGTTCAGACACAATCCACGGAGTTGTTGGCCCTTCTAAAGCGCCTAATGGTTGCCATGTTTCTGTATAATTTCTATATGTGTCTGCCTTATTTAGATTAATGTTTGAGAATGTTACAGCAGAAGAAGCTAAATTAAGTAATGTGTTAGGATAAATGTCTTCAACCCATAAATGACGAGAATTATTATGTTTTTTTGTACCCAATACTTTTGTGATATAACACTGAGAGTTAGGGTCTAAACTTACCTTATAAAGGAATTGTGAATTTACAGAAGCACCATTAGTATACCCAGATATATAAAAATCTTCTTTATAGTTTGTTGTATTGATGGTCCTAAATGGTTTTTCAGGACACGTAGTAACTGTTCCATCACATTCACTCTTATTACCAAAAGATGGAGATTGGTAGTCTGTGACTCCCCAAGCACCTCCATTATACGCAGTGTTTGTACTATAAGTATTACCCGCATATTTTGCTCTACTTCTTAGAGTTCCGACCACCATTTCTTGAGTTGCCGCCGACCATGTATACACGGTCCCTGTTGTTTGTGCTGTCCATCCAGTTGTCCCTCCACTATGTGCACCTATATAATTACCGTACCTCCAATTTAGTTGGAAAGTGTGTCCTGTTACAGGATAACCTAATGGATTGACATCTCTTGACCCCATTCCAGCGTGTATTATATTTGCTGGTGATACATTAGACGCGTTAACTCCATTATCATGTACTGAAATTGCTGGTTTCCACTGAATAGTTGGGAAAGTAGTTGCGTTACTTCCTGTTGTTATTCTAGGACTCTCAAATCCTTCAGAACCTCCTGCGGTAAATGCTGTTGGATCAGCACCCCCTACTGAAGAGTTCGTAGTTATTACTAGTGTTGTTGCACTTAATAAACAAAGAGGATAAGATGTTGTTGTTAATTCTGAAACCCAAGGAAGTCCTGCTGCCTCTGATGATGGTCCCGCAAAAGAATTCCCACCTGTACTACCTGTTACGACTAATTTACCAGCCCCTCCATATGTAGTAGCAGAAAATATTACAGCTAACTCTATTGCTGATTGGTAGTTTGCACCAAAGTTGGCCCCTCCACCTGCATTAGTATATTGTGTACCATTTATAGCCGAACCTCCGTCAGCATCTGCGTTATATCCCCATGTACCTCCACTATACATACCTGGCTGTACTGATGTGGCTCCCGCATTGTTTGGGAAAGAGTATTGAGTTGGTTTATATAGTGTCATTGCACTTATTGTACCGTCTGGTGCCATATATGGTATACCTGTTCCTCCTAATTCTCTTTGGGTTAGTCCGTTATAGTGTCCGTCAGTACCACCCCCACCAAATGATCTAAACACATTATTTGTGGTTGGTACGTAGTTTAATGAAATATTCCAAGCGGTTCCCGCATCATATCCAGAGTATCCTAATGAACGTACGGCCCACATAGAGTTTGATTCCGCCAACCAATTCTTAGCAATATATTGTTGTCCGTATTTTAATCTAGTACTACCAGAAAAAACCGTAGTATCTAACCCACCAAAATATGTTTTATATTCGTTATAATCTTCAATGAATATTGGTTGTTGCGCTGGACCCTTAAGGGTTTCTCCAACTGTGGCCAACGTTGTTGCACCAATACTTGGTGCGTTAAAGCTTAGTTCTCTTTCTGATACATAAACTCCTGGTGATAATGGTGACTGATCTGCCATCTATAAAAGTTTTAATTTATGTTATATATCGTCAAAACTTGTTGCTGTTGGTGTGATATTAAATTCTATTTCGATAAACTCTAAAGATCTAGTTGGTTTAATATAAATCTTACCTGTCAACTTGTTTTGATCAATTTCTTCTGGGTCATTAGAAAGAACAACCTTAAAGTCTGTTAATCCTCTATCTCTTCTAATATCTTCTAGAATTGGATTTACTAAACTTAAGAATTCTTGTCTTACTATTTCATCATTTTGTTCAAATACTAGTCTAACCGCCACTGCTGAAACTAATTTTCTAGCTCTAAGAAGTAATCTTCTAACATTAATCCTATCAAGTGCCGACATTGCTGTTTGTAATGTTTTATTACCCCAAATAACCGGTCCAGTCGCTGTAAATGTCGCAATTGGGTTTAGTCTAGCTTCATATAGGTCGTCTCTATTATCTTGTGTTAGATTTATTCTTACCTTATTAGCTTTTATTATTCCTCTATTGTAACCAGCAGTTGCGAACCATGGGAAGGATACATTATCTGTAATCGCCATATTTCTTAAAACTTCATTAGTTGGTGGAATGTATATCCTTACGTTGTTTTCAACATCGTTAAATTGTATCCATGGCCAGTAAGTCGCAACATAATTACTAGAGATACTTGAGTCTTCTAAAGCGTCTACCGCATTATCCACTGTTTGGTCCTTATAATTCTCTGAAGTAAGGATATATAGTGAATCAGCTCTATCATCTTCAACCATCTCAATAGTATCATTAACTAATGTTAAATTATTAGTGTAGTCGATACCAGGTGTTGCAAAAAGATTTATATCAACCTCTTCTGGATTAGCAAACTTTTGTATTGCGTTATAATAAGCATACCAGTCAGTGTTCTTATTAAAAGTATAAGCTCCAAGATATGGTCCTGTAGTACCACTACCGTACCCTAAATTATATCCCGCCGCTTGATTCTCTCTCCAACTATCTGTATTTGTTCTACTAGCTCTACTCACATCCCAACCATCAAAACCACCATAAAATGCCACGGTAAATTTTCTATATTTCTTCTGGTAATATGCGTTTTTTGAATTAGCCGCTAGTGCCTCTGATCCAGGTCCATAGTATGGATCGTTAACATAGTCAACGGAATTAACATAAAATGGGAATGTCCCAACTGAACCTGAGAACCATTGTTTTCCATCTGATAAATTTGTATCACCTAAGAAAGTTGACCCAGAAACTCTTGTATCTAAGTGGAAACCGTATGTGTGTCCTGTCCAAGCTGTAGCACAAGTAGTACCTCTAACAGTAGCACACCCCATGTAATTAAATAAGTTTTGGTCATATCCCATCTTATCAGAAAGACCTAGATAAGTTTTTCTAACATTGTCATTAACTGTATCATAACTTAAATTATAATACACATCTGGTTGGATACGTGAATGAAGTGCATCTTCAAACGTACTAAAAGTAGACCCTTGGAAATTAGTAACCCCACTCATATTAGGTCCATCTGTAGTTGGGTATCCTTTATATCCTGATGGTAACGCATCTATTGGTGCGTTGTCATCAATTTCAACCATTACATATCTTGATCTTAAAGCATATTCTCCGTTTAATGTACCAATTTTTTTACCAATATAATTTTGACTAACTGGGTTCATACTACAATTCTTGAAACTCTCTAATACTGATTGTTTAGCGTCGGTATCGTCATATGATCTAATTGCAATATCAAAAGTTTTATTATCAATATCTAAATTAAGGAAAGATGTTTTAATGTTTTTATTTGCGGCATTACCATCACCGATAGAAATAAGTCTAAATAATTTTTCTACGTCAAGACCTCTAACTTCAGAATAAATCCATGGAGTAGTTGGTCCGTCTGTTGTTGCAATTGGTTGCCAAGTGTCAGTATAATTACTCCATCCTGAAGGTACGTTATACCAAGTCATGTGTGGTAAACCATCAAGATAACTGTTTCCTGCTGTACCACCCCATTCTTTACCTAACTGTTGTATCGCTTTAGGGTAGAATTGTTCAACATATATTCTAGCCTCACTATTATTTGTAGAGTCATAGTATGGATTAGTTCCTAGAACTTTTGTTATGTAGTTATTACTGTTTGGGTTGAAACTAACAACATAAGTATCTCTTATTACACCACCTAACCTCATAGTTTGTATAACGAAGTCATCCGCAGCTGTACTCCAAACTGCATTTTGTGCGTTAGCTGGTGGTTGTATATTAGTAGTACTCGCAATACCTGTAGCTGAACTTCCTCCATTAATTCCATTAGGTACCCATTGTCCATCCGCAACCTCTATCATTCCTGGTGCTGTCCCTACTCTTAATATTTGTACAGCAAAATTTGGTTGAGTAAATGTAACACCTTGTTTTTTTCTTACTCTAATAACACAGGCTGTCATAGCTGAAAATCTTTTATCCGATTGGATACCTCCAGCAGTATTTGTTTGTTGTGTCGCTTGAGTTGCGTCCATATTACCCTCACCTACATTTATAACTAAAGCCTCGGTTGCGTCATATCCACTAAGACCTAGAGTTCTTGTCATCCAAAGATTATTTGATTCACTTAGATAAGATCTAGCGATATATGTTCCTTCATACTTAGGTATTAAAGTACTCCCTACTGTCCATACAGATGGGTCTTGTCCACCAAAATAAGTTTGGTATGTGTCATAGTCTTGTACGAAAATAGGTTGGTTAGCCGGTCCTTTTAGTGTCTCTGCTGATACCCCTAATCTTGTTATCCCTACACTGGATGCGACAAAAGAAAGATCTTTTTCTGATGTATATACTCCTGGTGATACTACTACTTGATTTGCCATGTGTTTCTTTATTTTTTAATTTATTGTTATTCTTGGTTTTATAATAAATACTCTGATTTTTATCAAAGTACAAAGGCTTTTTTAGTGTAATATGAAAAAAATCATACTTTTTTCATACTTATTTATATATGTTAAAATCAAAACGTGATAAAAACCTTAAAATCGATAGTGTAACCCATTCTCTACTTAAAAAATACTGTGAGGAGAATGGTCTTAAAATGTTTGCTTTTGTAGAACGACTAATAAAAGAGAAATGTGTTAACAAACCCTATCGTAAGAAGGATGATTTATATAATGATTAAACTTCGTTCCTGTATCCTCTAAAAGTAACCTTAGCGTCTAATGTTTCATCAATAACTGTAATAACGGCTCTTATCTTATAATTTGGTAATAATTGAACTGGTAGTGATGTACTTATAAAACTTCCTGTATTTGGATCGATTTGAATTTTTGGTGAAATTGCACTACACCCTGTGCTAAGAGTAGGACAATCCCTAACATTTTCTAAGGTAAAAGTAGTTATTAATGCGGTATCTTTAATTGTAACTGGTGGTGTTTCATTAACTGGGTTATGTGGTACATCAACTAAATAACTTACACTAACTTCAAATTCTTCGGTATCTCGACCAGCGTCTAAATTATCTGTAGCGTTTAGACTAGGTATTACGTTCGGTTCGGTTTCAAATAATGTTACCACCCTTTTAATAGCTGGTGTAACTTCATAATCTTCCTCATCCATAATATATCCCTGTAATTGCATTTCAAAATTTTGTACGTAAAATCTTTTACTTTCAAATTGGTCTATGGTACTTTCATCCCCAATTGTTTCTAAAACCACTGGAAAATAGTGACCATTACAATTAATGTACTTTTGTCTAGATTGAAAAGCTTGCATAACTATCTTGTTAAATTTGTTTATTTCTCTCATTCGATAAGAAAAGAATCTAACTTCATACATTAAGTTAACTGCGATTGGTTGTGGAATTTTATAAACGTCAACCCCCACAGAATCCCCATCATAGTTTGGAACTTTCATATAATCAAATCTTTGTTTCTGAGGAATAGTATATTGAGTTACGGGATTTGTCCCAAACTGAATATCTGGTTGTCTAACTATCGAAACGAACGGCATTTGTACATTTCTGTCTTTATCTGTGAATTCCCAAGTCCTAGCAAATTCTGCCCATCTCTGTATTGTTAGGAAAAATACTGGCACCTTTTCTCCTTCAACCGAAAAAGAAAGGTCATCCTTAATAAGATTAATAAAGTCCCTATCCATATCTTCATATAACACTCCTTTAGGCACAAAAGTACCACTAGCATTCCAACCTTCTTCCCATAGTTCTAATCTCCTATCATGATTATTAGATGGGGCTTTTATTTGTACATTCTTAAGAAATTTTTTAGGTACACCCATTTTATATTGCCTTAAATTCGTTTCGATCAGCAACTGCACACTCAACAGTTCTTACTGCTCCTTTATATCCAAATATTGTATGTTCGTTATCTGCTATAATTTTACCATCATTAACTACTACCCAATATTTCATTGAACTTTCACTGTCTCTATATCCTATATAGTCACCATACTTAATTTCAGTTTGTTTTTGGTCTAGTTGTTGTTGAAAAATATTAAAGGTCATATTACCATAATCTCTATACCTTAATGTTCCATTAGGGTTATAGGTTTGATTTTCCCCAGCTGCTATTTCTAAATTAACTAATAACTCAACAGGTGGATGAAAACGTACATTCTCTGCGTTAACTTCTTTATACACATCATCCGTATCAGTTTCTTCAATATCAATACTAAATAACACTACAGTCATATGTAGGTCACCCTCCATATACTCTCTACCGAAATCAACTTCTAAACCAAAATCCTGGTCATCAAAGAATTTATTCAATCTCGTAATTGGTACTTTAGTTTGTTGGTTCTGATTGTTCTTCATATACTATAAATACTGTTTACTTAGTTATTATTTTTAATTAGCGTTAATATGCACGCCACTAGTAATTAATAATTATAATAGATCATTAATTATAATTGATCATTAGTTATAAATGATCATTAGCTATAGTATAAATAATGTATGTTAGAACCAAGTAGAATAAAAGATTACATATCTCTAGTCAAATCGTATGAGGGGGAAAATGATTATATATTAAGTCTAAAATCTAGATTTAACAACTCTAGAACTACCACACCTACCCCAAAACAGATTGAGTACATTCAAAAGAACTATAGGAAGGTCCCTGTTATTGTTGACGAAGAAATAACTATTTCTACATATTTTGCCACTAAACTACAGGAACAACATCTTTTAGTAAATAATCCAATAAAAATTAACATAGTAAAGATATTGTCTAATTCTTCGGAGGTGCTCCACGCAATGGTAAAATTTAATCAAAAGCAAAAAGTCCCGACTATGTTGTGGATACCTAAAAAGTATATCATTAAAAATCGTGTGAAAAATGAGATTAAAGATGTCGACTATTCTCCATATAAACACAGACCACCAATGGTACACCAAAAAGAAGCGATAAAAAAATTGTTAGAATACGATAGATTTATATTATCTGATGATATGGGACTTGGTAAAACCACATCAGCCGTTATCGCGGCACTAACAACTAAAGTTAAAAGAATATTAGTTATTTGTCCCTCTTCATTAAAACTTAACTGGAAAAAGGAAATCTCAAATTACGACGACGAGGAAGAAATTAACATTATAAAGGGTAAGATATGGGGAGACACGAAAAAATGGAACATTATCAACTATGACATATTAAAAAATTTCCACGAGATTCCAACAAAAAATAAAAGTCTTTCAAAAATTAAGATTGGTGAAATAATTAAGTCCAATTTTGATTTGGTTATTATTGATGAAGCACACGCAATAAAAAACACTACGTCAAAAAGAACTAAGATAGTAATGGATTTTGTAAAAACAATAAATAGGGTCTGGTTATTAACTGGAACTCCTGTGGCTAATCGTCCTATCGACTTTTATAATTTACTTAAAATTTGTCGGTCAAATGTTTCTCAAGATTGGATTAATTTTGTTAAACGATATTGTGACGCTAGACAATTTAGGGGACAAGGGGGTAGACTCATATGGGACACCAAAGGCGCCTCAAACCTAGAAGAGTTACATGATTACACAAAAGACACTATATTGAGAAGAAAAAAAGAAGAGATATTAGATTTACCACCAAAAATAGTATCACCAATATACCATCAACTAGAAAATGCTTCTGGATACCAGGAAATAATGGGTGAATATAAAACTTGGTCTCTAAAACATGGTCACGCTAATCTTGCCGAACATATGACCAAATTAGTAACACTTAGAAAGTTTTTAGCTGAGGAAAAAACAAAGTACACCATTAACTTTACTAAAGACCTAGTTGAACAAGATAAAAAAGTTATAATTTTTACAAACTTTAATGATGAACAACAAATGATTTATGATGCCTTTGGTAAGGTATGTGTTAGACATAACGGTTCCATGACAAATGAGCAGAAAGAAGAAAGCGTAAACAGATTTCAAAATGATAAAAAAATTAAAGTTTTTGTTGGTAATATAATTTCCGCAGGTGTTGGTATTACTTTAACTGAAGGAGAAGTTGTCATAATGAATAGTTTAGATTGGGTCCCAAAATCTCACTCACAAGCTGAAGATAGAGCCTATAGGATTGGACAAAATAAAAAAGTTAATGTCTATTACCCAATTTTTGATAAAACTGTAGAGGAAATAATTTACAAATCTCTAAAATCTAAACAAAAAAACATAGATACAATAATGGGTGAGTATTCCGAAGAAGATATTGTGGAAAGTCTTATGGAACAGTTAAGTTTTATTTAAGCTTATCCCCGTCTGAGGAAAGTATGTATATAAATTTGTCGTGACACAATAAACTAACACTACTACCATCTTCTAACTCCATCTGACCCCACTTTTCATCAATCAATCGATTAGAACGTACAGTAACATTAGCCAATGATTTTATTCTTACCATTCCAGATAATGAATCAGATATAGTTAATTTAATATCTTTACCTCCACGAGCAATTATTGTACCATCATGAATTACTTCATAATCATCTGAAATAATTTTTACTTTATCTTCTTCATGCGTTTTTCTAAAAGAGGGATCGACCTTTTTTCTTAATTCAATTAATTCTTTAAGTACTACAGAAACTAACCTCTCATGTTTAACCCCTCTTAATGACCCATCAGAGTCCCATTTAGCGAAATCTTTTTTAACTTCTGCAGCATCTTCAGCAATAAACCCCCACTGAATACGACCCGGAGACTTCTTAAATTCAAATTGCACCGGTTTAAGACCATATATCCAAGAACTATCATAATCATAGTCTATATTCATTTTTACGTCCCGTCTAGATAAATCTATACCAACACGACCCTCTCCTCCGATATATAATACTTCATAATCTTCCTGGTTGTTCAGTATACCTCCGGGACCAAGAAAAACCTGACATGTATTAGAATCTGCATTGGCGTAAGGTCGTCTATCTCCAATTCTAACATTCATTCCATCATCAATAGTAAGTCCCGTCATTCCTATTCCTGTTGAGGAGTTCCAATTTGAAACTGTGAATGCCGTACTCGCACTTGTGGTTCCACTTCCAATTATCATAACGGTCGCTGGATTGTGAAGAACATTACTTTGTAGTCCATCCATATCATCCGAAGTATATCTAAAAAATGATTGTTGTCCATAAAACCCAAACTCTCCATTTTTACCAGCGGTGTTCAAAGTAAATTTTAATCTGTTAAGTTGGTGTTCTGTTGCGGTAGCGTCAGCAGGGTCACGCATAGTAAATAACCAATTCTTTAGTAGTGGGTTGTATTTAATCTCAGGTGATGTTGTAAGTGTACTGGAACTAAAATATAATTTGGAATAATCCGATAGTCCATTAGAATAAATTGACCCTAACGTAAGACTACCCAGTATTTCTGTATCACCAGAAAAAATAGCGGTTGTGTCTGGAGCTTGTGTTAATTGCCTTGAATAATCAACTAATGTTGTAAATGCCATAAGAAACTATATTACATACAGCCCTAATGGTCTGTATTGTAGAGATTTATTTATCGATTCTGCCTCACTTGCTCTCTGTTCAGTTTGACCAAAGTTACTCATACTTGTTAATCTTTCACCTAATTCTTCGATAAGTTTAGCTTGTTCATCTTTTCCTTCGTCTAATAACGATTGGTAATCCATAGATACTTCAGCTCCTGGTACATTTAACGCCCCTGAGAATTTTCCTCTTATACGACCTAAGGTTTCCTTAGCTAATCCTAAAAGGTATCTACGAACCCATATTTTAGAAGGTAAATTCAAAGAAGAATAATCAATAGAGTCTAAAGGTACATCTGATGGTAATTTAATTACATCTGTATTTGCTTCTAAACAAGCCTCTCTGTCCTGATCCTCACTTTCTGGAGTAATTTCATAATATCTATACCATACCTTACCTTTGAATAGTGTTGTTAAACCGTAATCGTACGCTCCACCTGGAACCGGCATTATCCAAAGATATCTTTGTCCACTAGGTGCTGCCGTTACCTTATAGGTTAAATCTCCTCTAATAAGTCTATTTTTAAGATTTCTATCTGATTGTCTTAATAAAACATCAAAAGCTGGCATCACATAATAAGAACCCATACCAAATTGAGCTAAACCTCCTTCACCTCCAAAACCACCACCAAATGCTCCACCAACACCCATAAATGGATCAATAACTGATTGATCCAAACTAGGTGGTGTAAACCATAAAACCTCATTTAATTCTCTGTTTGCTGGTATTAGATATTGTTGCTGTCCAGCTGCCAACTCTACGAAGTCCGTCTTTAATTCCCAAGGACCTCTAGACTGTAACCCAACTGCCTTAGAATAAGCATAAGTAAATTGTGTTTCATAATCAAAATCTCTTGTTGTTAAGTTAGCTGCGGCGTCAGCCTCACTAACATCCAAACCAATTAATGATGGCCATTGGTTATCTACTAGCCATTCATATTGGTATTGTACGTAATCTTCTACCGCTATCGCTAAAAGTGTGTCTAATTGATCGTTAGTTATTTCTACCTTTCTAACTGGAGCACCTAAACGATGTCTAGTTTTTGTAAATAAATCTAACCTATCATCTGGAGTTATATTTGTTGCCATAGAATATCTTCTTTATATATAAATATTAAGAATATAATAAAACGAATATAAGTGTTGGGGTTTGTATTATTTTTCAGAAGCTGTACTTCCAGTATCACTAGAGGATAAACAACCTCCTTTTTTACCTTTACAAGAATTTTCCATAATTAAGATTTTTTGTTTATTGATTTTGATTTTGTTATTTTACCTGTAAATATAGTGTCCCCAACTCTAATTTGTACCTGTTCATCGACCTCTCTCTCCACTATTAACTCTCCCACTACTTCCTTAATTAAATTTTTTATTTCTTTTCTATTAAAACCACCTTCTTGGTGTGAAGACGTATGTTGTGGAAAATCTTCTTCGATTACTTGTTTTTTCTTTTTAGCCCCATTAGGATTAATCATATTAACTAATTCTGGGTCTAAATCTCCCATATGTGCTGCTGGGTCTTGGGATGGATTATTTATCATCATCTCCACTACCTCTCTTGGCATCTTTGTAGTTTTAGCATTTCTTAATGTTCTTTGTATTGGTCTTGTAGGGTCTGATGTCATTTGTGCGGTTTGACCCTGAGGTAAACTTGTTAACATCTGTGAAGAGTCTACCATACCATTCGGTAATGGAGCGTTTCTATTTTCACTAACACTTTTTTGACTATAAGACCCACCATCCCCACTTGGGCCCATTTGTGTGTCTACTTTGTCTAATAATGCCTTTGATCTATTTAAGACCCCTGCTAATTGATTTATGTCTACTGGTGATTCTGCCATAATTAAAATTTTGCTTGTGCGTATATTCTTGTCATATCCTTATCTCCACTAGGGTTATATAAAGGTTTTGCTTCATTAAATATATCACCACTATTTATAAAGTCAACCATCCTGTCCACCCTAAATAGTCTCCAACCAGGCATATTTTCTGGGGTATCACTTTTACCTTCTAATTGGTAAGCCCTAATGACGGGGTTTTCTCTTTTTGATAGTCCGTAAACATAAGGTTCTATTTCCCTATATCCTGGATTAGAAATGGTATCTCCTTCATAATATATTGTACATATATTACGAGAGTCTATTGCTCGTATAATTTCACTTCTATTTACCGCCTCTAAGACTAACTCTTTATATACTGAGAATAGTTTCATTATTTACTTTAAGGATTAGACTGATATGGGTAATCTGGTAATTCTGGTCCTGTATATGGTGTAGCAGGAGCCATCCCTGTTAAACCTTCGTTGTAGGAAATTGCCTCATCTCGCTTCTCAATGTCAATACTTGTACCAACAGAAGCGTCTGAAGGGGCCGCATATCCACCAACAGCACCACCAGCATAATCTGAGTTACCTCTTCCCTTAGTATCTCCATCAGCTTGAGCGTTAGGGTGATTATAACTATAAGCAACAGTTTCATCATAACCGAACTTACTTTGGTTTAATGCGAAAAATTCTGCTCGTTTTGCGTTTGCTACATCATCAATTGTTTGTGCCATAATTTTAATTTTTTATTAATTTATTTATTAATTGGGTCATTTCTTTATAGACTGCTCTATTATTTTTTATTGACCTAGAGTCACCTTTTATAATTGCAATACTGCTTTTGGTGACGTTTTTATTATTTTTATCCTTAGAATGAGTTTTCTTAAATTGATTATTCATTCCGGAATCGCTTTTATTTCTTTTATTCCTAACTATGTCTCCTCTTGAGTTATTTAATGTATTGTTAACCCAGGTCTTCATAGCGTCTCCTCCATTTAATAAATATTCCGAACTATTCTTATTTCCGGAGAAAGCATCGAAAAAGTTTTTCATCCTCTTTAACATAGAATAAGTCATTGTTCTATCACTAACTATATTCTTTGCTCTTTTATACCCTGACACAGAAGTATCAGTCTTATTAAGTTCCTTATTTAACTTAGTAATAACATTATTAGGTACCGTCCATTTATTACCATATAAGTCACTATTCGCCATTAATCTTAGTTATTAAAGTATTTTTAATGTTAGGATCCATATCATTAAAATTAACATCATCTATTAGACTATTAAGTATTACAAGTCTTTGATCATTTGTTCTCTCCAACCAAAGTTCCTTTACTAAAAAAACCCATTTTGCAAGAATAGGATCCTCATCTGAATATTCTTGTAATGACATAATTTCTGGACTTTCCTTCGGTAGAATTCCATCTTTCATTTTGTTTTTAACTATATCTTCTAACATATCTTTCATTAATTCTTCTGATTCTGTAACTGGGTCGTTAGTAAAATAGTCTGTGAATTTATTAACTTTATTATTCTTTTTAAGAATAGAATAGAACTTTTTAGGGTCGTTTTGTAGTTTATCCGCCAATTCTGAATAAGGTTTATTCGCATCATCCTCACCCCAAAATCTTCTATATCCATAAAAATTGGATGCTCCTTGTCTAGTCATTTTTTCAAACTGGTCTGAGGTTTTATCACTACCAAAATCATGATTAATAGTGTAGTCTCCTGAAATCACACTTCCAGTAGAATCTATTAACTCTTCTAATTTTTTCTTCTTCATAGTATTTCTTTTATACTATAAATATCGAATCATAATAAAACGTTTAGTATTTTGTATTGTTTTACTTATTTAAGTCCAGAACGGACATTAAACTTTCTTTGGGGCTACTATTAATTTCTTTCCAGAATACGTCTTCCCTCTCATCCATTTTCATTAAATCGTCCATAGTGTCTTGGTCTTTTTCTGCGAAAGGGATTCCAGAAATTAAAGCCATTTGTGTTTTAGTATAGTATTCCCTAGATTCTAACTCGCCTTTCTTATCAACTGACTTTAACACATTATCTCTTATTGCTGGGTCAAAAGACACTAATAGAGGTTTAACCCTTTTATTAAAATTAGAAACATATCTTGCTTTGTTATATTCCCCTAGTAAATTTGGGTCATTTTCCATTTGTTCTTTATCTAGTAGATAACAATTAAATGTTAATGTCCCCTTCTTTTTTTGTATATCTCCATGAGAAGCTCTAGTACCATTATTAACATAAAAAATAGTATCACCAAGACTAACTCTAAGGTTGTTTTTTATAATTAACTCCATATGTGCTTGTGAGGGAAGAGGATTACCAGCTTTATTATTACCTCTATTAACATATGATTTTACAGTTCTTTTAACTCTAGATTTAGATGCTATTTTATTAAGTGGTATTTTACAATCGTAAATATTTTGTAAATGTTCATAGTAATATTCTATAAACTCCGGTCCTTTACCATTTAATAACATGTCCAAACCATTATCAATAAACTCTTTAATATAATCAGGAAGGGCTTTTGATTTAATTGTATTTCCCACAATATCTACCTTTCCGTCTTCTGTTAAATCAGCGTAGTTTTTACGAGATATATTTATTGATGATTTCCAAAAACCGTCTATATCTAGTCCCATAACCCCTCTCATGTATAAGTCATTAAACTCAGCAACTACCGCAGGGGTTCCACTATAACTCTTACCCTCCTCAACAAAATGGTGTATACCTTTACCAACGTAAGAATATTCCTTTGTTGATTCAGGTACACTAAAATTACACCCATCAGTATCTAACACAAGGGGAATAAATCCTCTATTCTCAAAAAACCTAACTAAAAGTCTAAGATACATTCTTGCGGTACAAGTAACCTCTTCTCCCTTCATAACATCTCCCCAGTTAAAAACTTGTGGGGCAGTTAATGAACCGTACATAGAATTATTAATAATTTTAATTGGTAATTGTTTTGCCTTAAAGAATGATGCCATTTTCTTATCTCCTTCACTGGCACATTCATTTGCTTTGTACTTATATTTGTTTCGGGTATCGTATAAGTATTGTAACATTGCATGCATCGCACCCGAAACATCACATTCTGGATAAACTCCATGTGTTATCATTATTGAAGGGTATAGTGACGCGTAATCTAATTTAACTATATCCGTAGAATAACCAACTTTAAGTATTCTGGATAGACCTCCAGTAAAACTCCTTTTCTCTCCTTTTTCTGGTATTGCTAAATTATTTTCATATGACCAAGACAACATTAATAATTTCCATATTGACGCTGTCCCCATTGTAGAAACTCTTTCATAGATAGTTGGTAAAATTTTAGCCATTAGAAAAGAGGATTGATTAAAACTGTTATCAACCTCTAAAGTTTCCCAAATATCATCTAATAAGTACTTCTCTACAATTTCTCTTCCACTTATTTCCTCAAAACCATCTTGTTTATCTTGTGACCATTCACCTGTTTTTATGTTTATCCAATAAGGATTCTCATCAAATCTTAATTTAGCGATTTTATCGTGATCCACATAAACCCTATTATCTTTTGCTATTCTTTGTTGTTTGCAGATATACTTTAATCCAGCAGATTTTATATTTGAGTTGATGGCCATGGCTCTCCTAACAGAATGTATAACATCTATAATATTATAACCCCACATACTTGTTTGTTCAAAACGCTCAACCTCATTAGCTAACTTTAATATATTTTCTCGTCTCCTAAATTTAGATTTTTTGTTTGGGTCTAAAGTTTTTGCAATTTCTTTTATATTCAACCCCAATGTCTCACATCGGGATACAATCCAGTACCAGTCAAAATTCTCCGAGTTATAACCCCCAATAATAGAAGGACGAACATAATCAATTACCTTAAAGAAATTAATTAACATTTCCTTCTCATCTTCTTCATTATCAGCATCTAATACCACTTCAAACCCTCTATTATCTTTTACTCCTATAGAAAATATCCTACCATCGGATGGTTCAAGAGAAGTAGTCTCAATATCAAATACCAACCTATGAACATTATCATAATTCTCAAAACCCTTAAATAATCTTTTCCCTGTTGATATCATGTATTGTTCAACCGGGGATATTAGTTCAAAATACTCTCTATTCTTATATGGTTGTATCCCACCATCACCAAAAAACTTAAGTAAGGTATAAAATCCTTGTGTTGTGTAAACCAAGTACTTAAACCCATTTTCTAATCTATCATCATCAGAAGTGTTTAACTTTTTTATCTTAACACCAAACTGCTTCATTGCGTTTTTTATCCTTCTCCTGTCTCTTCCATAAAAATTGATTTGTTCTGAGGTAAACACATCATGTTTACACCAAAGAAATGGCTTAAGTTTTTTTCTTGTTGTGTATTTACCTTTTTCTGGATCATCGATAACTAGGTAAATGTAGTTACTAGCCGCATCATATTCTAATGCTGTAATATATTGTTGTGGATCTCTTCCCTCCAAAAAGGCAGAAATCGTTGTTTGGTCAATATGTGGAATCTTATCGTGTTTTATAGACATATAACTCTTTATTAAAGTTTACGACAAATATAAGAATAATTTTTGAAAAATAAAAGAAATATGGTTTCTAAAATGAACAAGTTCCTTTAACACTAACCTGTGCTGGAGTATTATTGTTTAGAAACTCAACCGCCTTAAAATTCGACCCAGAGTCATCAATACCATATTTACCCCACAGTATATAATAACCATTATCCGGAAAAGATACTACTGGTGGAACACCTATCCATTCACTTTTTGAAAACACTGAAGTACTAACGTACCACATATCTTCTGAAGGTACAGGATTCCCTCCACCTGCTTTAGCGTGTACTAACATAAATTTTGGTGGGGTTCCTACTCTAGCCTCTGTTGCTCCCGGTTCTGAATTAGTAAGTAAACAAGCATCTGATAGCTCCGCAAATGGACCATTATATCTAACTTTATGCCAAAGACAAGCTGTACCAAATGGATCTCCACCTGGTTGGATATCTGCTGGATTGGTACTAGTAATCCCATTAATACCAGAGATGGCATCTCGAGGAAGTATGTTACCATATACGTCCCCAAAAAAACCACTCATTGGGGTGGCAACAAGCCCAAAAATCGCACCGCCACAATAACCACCATCTTCTATCGGGTTATTATCTAAACCATTTATATTAGTTAATACTCCCATATTATAACACTACAAATGTATTATCTGGGTTAAAGTATATAATATTAGCAGTGGTTGTCATATAACCCATAAGCCTAATATAATCTCCTGCCCCGTGTGTCGCTATGGATTCCGTTACTTTACCGGCACTCGTTGAAACGTATACTGGACCACCATTCGCCCAAGTTGTTATATCATCTGCCGTTGTTACATTATAATAACCTTTTAATAAAATCCCAGCTTCAGGAGCCGCACCCATTGCAATACCAATTAAATTACCTTGTAAAGTGGTGTGGTCCGCGTCTGCCTTAACCCAATTATCAGTTCCTCTTAGTTGTACTAGTGTATTTGCGGCATATCCAACACCAGCACTACCAAACGTAACAATATCACTACCACCACCTTTATCTGACGCTAAAGATACAACGTTATCATATTTTACGTCAAGAGCGGTTAATGGTGTAGGAACATTTATTCCAACAGCCTTTCTACCACTACTTCCAGTTGTGGATCCTGGAGACGCATAAATAACATCACCTAGATTCATATGGTGGTCAACAGCGGCACCTGGTTGAGCATTATAACCAAGTAATATTACGTCATTATTTGTTGTGGCACCTGTTGCGGTACCATAACCCATAAAAACATTACCCTTACCGGTCGCTGTTGCATTACTATTAGAGTAACCCCCAAGATAAACATTATAATCTCCTAGGTTATTTGCAGTTTGACAGGCAAAAGACCCCACTATAGTATTATGTTTTCCTGTAGTTACCGCCCCAAACGACCCATACCAAGCATAAGCCCCAACCACGGTGTTATTTTCTATTTCAACATTATTTGCCCAATACATTGATCTAGAACCTATTGAAGTATTACCCTGTGATTCCGTATGTGCATTAAGGGAACTAGCACCAATAGCGGTAGACTCATATCCATTGTTACTGAACTGTAATGCTCCAGATCCGATGGCGGTATTTCTATATCCTCCATTTGAAGTCCATCGCAGAGTTCGGTACCCGACAGCGGTATTGTCATAAGCGTCTGAACCAGACCCTAAGAACCCCATTGATTGGTACCCTATCACAGTATTCCTAAGTTCAGTTGTTGCCCCAGTACCACATTGGTATCCCATACACATAGATTCTGATACATTAGGGAATTTAATATAATCTGTTGAGTGTATTGCCCCTGTTGCACTTAACGCACCAACTACACCAACCGTATAAGTAGCAATCCCTACACCACTAGTGTAAGCATCCCTTCCTAGTAAAATGGTATCTGGACCAAACGCTCCATTAAAACCTTTTCTTGCATAAATAATATCACCAATATTCATGAAGTGATTTTCACTATAAGGTATTTGAGCGTTATAACCTATTGCAATATTGGAACTTGATGTTGTTGCTCCGGTCGCAGTACCGTAACCTACGAAAGTTGCACCCTTATAAGTACTAGCACCATTTTGTCCAGCGTGACCACCAATCAAAACATTAAAATCTGAAAGATCGGCAACTTCAGCACCTGCCTGATACCCAATAGCTGTATTCTCACTTCCTGATGCGGTGGTACTTAATGAGTCTTGTCCTACCGCAGTGTTATATCTTTCCCCCTCCAATCCCATCATAGCCGAAGTACCGATTGAAACATTACCTGATTTGGCCCCGGTTGCACCAAAAAGAGATCTTACACCTATTGCAACATTGTCGACCGTACCATTGGGTGCATTTGCGATAGCATTAGTACCTATTGCAACATTATTTGTACCATTAGCAACAACTTTTAATGCGTTATTACCTACAGCAGTATTTGAACTAGAAACCGCATTTGCCAATCCGGCTTGGTACAGTGCTCGATATCCTACCGCAACATTACTAAAAACGTCTCCCGCAAATCCAAGTGCCGACATTGCTTCAAATCCTATACTTGTATTTTGTACGTCAGTTGTTTGTCCGGAATGCAAACCAGAAGTGGGTCCGATATATAAAGATTTTGCCGGCTCAACGAAATTCAAATTAGGTGATCGTACTATACCAGTTGACAGTACGCCACCAACTACTGAAACATATTCATTACCCCCAGTATTACCATCACCTTTTCCAGTTAAAGTACCTTCAAGTTCAAGACTTCCATTAACTGTCATTGCTGAAGTTGCAAAGTTTCCTTGTATTAATGGTTTTCTATTCCAAGAAGCTGCTTCTGCTGCACCTATTCGTAATTCATCAGATACATTTCCAGTTTGATATCCCTGTCCATATCCTAGGTAAACATTTCTATTTCCTGTACTCGTCGATTGATAGGCTACATCAGTTCCTAAAAATGTGTTATTCACACCAGTTGTAATATCTGCTCCTGCGTTAGCTCCTATGACTGTATTTTTATCTCCTGATGTTAGATCATTAAGAGCATATGCACCAATACCGGTGTTATATATGGATCCGTTTAGTACTCCTGCTCCTCCTACAGACGAGTACCCAACAGCAGTATTCCCGTATGAATTCGCGTTGCTCATTCTTGTACGACCAGCATTAAAACCTAAATAAACACTCTGTTTTGAACCTCCAGTAAGGGAAGCTGTGTCTCCACGACTAAAATGTACATAGTCCCTAACATCTAAAGTTCCTCCTATTGATAAGGTATGTTGTGGTCTAGTTTCATTTATACCGATATTATTTACGTATTGATTACAAGTTGTATAACTATCATTACAACCTTCTGGATATCCTGTATTAAATACAATATTTGCAGAAGGGTTTGATATTAAAACATCACTCTGTGTATTAGTTGCTGGGAGTCCCGCGGTACATCCACTTAACATACTTATCCATAAGGGATAGGTACAGGCACTTAAAGCCGCAGTAGTGGATCCCCCTGCAGTTGCATTAACCGTTGTTTGTGTACATTTACAAGCCATTCTTTCTTTTTTATGTGTTGTCTACGCAGTTTGCACAATTACTTCTAGCAAAACTGTCATTTATGTTTATAAATAGATTATCTCTAATCGGGACTATTAATTCCGCACAATCATCATTAAAATAAATACTGAATTCTCCTTGGTATCTTCCTGGTGTGTTTGTATCTTGTTCCCTAAATCGATAAAATATATAATATTCGGTTGGTGCGTTAACATCTACGTTGGTTAATGAAACAATGCTACCACTTCTATTCAATATCTTATATACCCCAGTGTTATAATCTCTCATAGAGAATTTAATTGATGAGTTTGCTAATTTATCGTGTAAATTACCATAATCATTTTTACCATCCTCTATTACCTTCATTTTCAATACTGGTTCTGTTGAGTTTTTTCTAATGTAAAAGTCCATACTTATAAATACTTTATATTTTGTTACCTTACCCTTTTTCCGGTAAATGTTATTTTTGCCTCACTGCCTGGAACAATACGAGTCACCTTTATTGTAAATGGTTTATTTGGAACAACCGTGAAAGGGAATTTATTAATTGGTGGAACGTTAGTATTCCATGTAGAATTACACTGTCCAAACCCAGTCCCTTCACAATCCGCTTGTGTTAAACATTTATGTAGTATTGGTCTCCCTGTTAAGAAAGGTTGGTATTGGGTAAGATCTGTACAGTAGGGTTCTACTGAACTATATCTTATTGGTATTTCATGATAATTTGTCACTCCAGACCAACTTAATACATTCTCTGTTTCTGTGTAATCCCATCTTATCATCCTAAAAGTACCAAAGTCTAAAGAGACCTCATCAATACCGATTGGAAAAGTAAATATCGCATACTCTGTATCACATCCCTCTACTGGAGTATCTAGATTACCACAGTCACAATCAATTAATCCGTACCTTTCCTTATTGGTGTAATAATTATGAATTAATTCACTTGCATCCAACGGTTCGATATAAAATCTCATTTGCGAAATACCTCCCATATATGATCCACCAAAATGTTTTTCTATTAACATACTTTCATCGGCAAGATCTCTCCTATAAGCTTGCCTAGATACTACCACACTTTCTAGAACAACCTTACCTATACTTCCAGGGGTTATTCCGACAAATAAATTTCCAGTTAAAGTTGCTTTATATGATTTATAAAAAGAAGTATTACCAGTAATTACTGTAGGTAAAGAAAAATCCTTAAATACATAAGTAACCTCTGGCCCTGTTGGGTAAGGTTGATTAAATGGGGAAGTACTAGCTGTGGTCGCAGAGAACCCCATATCAATAGAAGTTGTTCCACTTACCCCATACCCTCGTAAAAAGATATCATAAGTTTCTCCTTCAACCACAGGACGTTGATAACCGCTAGACTCAAGGACTCCAGAATCATTTAATGCGGGTGCCCTATACTCTTTATAATATAATTTTGCTATCTGATTTCCATAGACACTGGTAGTGGTATCCAATGTAACATTATCCCCTCCTGTAGCATCATTAAAAGTTATTGTACCATTATTAGTTTGAGTTACTTCTATTTCGGCATTAGGGCCTGTCCCACCAAATTGAGCAACTGGAACGGTTATGATATCTCCGTCTTGAAATCCAACACCTAAACTTCCCGCAATAGGAGATACAACCATATTACCTGTAGCGTCAATGGTTATTGAAATATTAGCCCCGTATCCCACCCCTGGTGCGTCACTAGTTACCGCAATCGGTGCATACACACCGGCGGTCCATGTCGGTTCTGGTGAGTTAGGTTCTTCCATACTCCATATGTGTCCTTTAATCATTGGTTGCCAGTCTCGTAATCCATTTAGTAATGCAGTTTGGGTAAAACTTTGTCCCCATAAGACCGCAGCTTCTCCTGGAGTCCCACTCAATGTTAACGAGTCGTATAATCCTTGAGACCCACCACCAAAACTCATATTAAAGGGCTCTGCAAGTTGCTTTGGGGGTAATTCATTAAGTCTACGAGGTATAATTTCCTCAAAATTCTCCACTACAAGTACTGGTCTAGAGTTTGCGTAAAGAGTTAAGGTTCCTATTCTGTTTGATTTATCCCCTGTCCATGCAATGTTTTGTATAAATAATTTTTCACCCTCAATAACATTTGTTGTTGTTGCACTCGACCCAGACATCTCAAAGGTTTCTTCCTCACAAGTTAGCGTTGTTATTAAATTTGTCCCTCCTCTCCATAATTTTTCTAAGTCTGTACCATAGAAGTTGTTACGTTTGAAAACAGCATCTACCTTAATCCATGAATCTTTGGTATTACCTGTACATATTTGAAGTGGAGAATATTGTTCTTCTATAGTAAATCCAGTTGCATAGGTACCACCTGAACAAGCAAAACTATCACTTGTTCCAGTTATCGCAGTGTCTCCAGTAAAACGTAATGCCCGATAACCTAATTTATAACCACCATATTCTGGTCCACCACTTAATCTTAGTGCAAAGTTATTACTCATTATTTGATATTCGGTTTGTGCACTTGTGTAGAAATCTCCACTAAACATCTGGTCATCATAAGTCCATCCTGTATTGGTTCCATTATAGGCCCAAGTTGAATTACATTGGTTAGGGTCTATACAACTAACTTCATCCGTACACGTACCATCGGCACAACTAAAATTTTGTGCACTTTGACAAGTGTCTGCAGATACTCCAGTATATTTACACGAACCAGTACAATTATACAAAGCAGTTACATTATTTGAAATCGTGTATCCTGTTTCTCCACCATAACAATTCCAAAATTTATTTTCAGATCGAGCTCCATAATAAAAGAATATACCTTCATTATCTGGGTATAAGTTATTCAAATTAACAACCTTCTCATTATTCCAACTAGAACCTGATGAACGAACCTTTAATAAACATTCTACCGTCCACCCTTTATCCATTCTTTTTGGTAAAACTTGGTAACCGTAACTAAAGAAGTTATAGAATCCTTGGAACCATCCTCCATATAGTTGATAGAAAAATCCACTTCTGTCAAAGTCAGACCTAATTGGATATGTTATAGTTCCATCTATTACCCCTGTACTAACAGTATCTATTGTTATTGTTAGGTTACCTCCTGTTGCTGCATCACCTAACATCGCATCCGGGATTGCAATCTGATCATTAACTAGATAATAATTACCAGCATCCTGTATTGTGATATCTTCAACGGAAGTCACACCGTTACCGTCAACTACTATTGAAAATGATGCGTTAATTCCATCTGTTGACGTCGTAGTATAATTCCCATAATTTACCGTATAGGTCCCTGCTGGTCTATTAACATTAGTACCTCCAACACTCACACTAAAAGTTAATATTTCACCATTAGTTCGTTTATCCCAAAATGATGTATACCCACTAACCTGTTTCATTTTCATTCTATAATCATACCATGAGGGTTCGAAGGTATAATCTTCTGGTGTTGTTGGAATACTTGTGGCTAAATTTAATGAGTGTCCTGTGAATGTTGGAGTCAATGCGTTATCTAAACCGGTTAATCCAATATCAATAATTTCTTGTGAGTCTGTCACCGAAGCATAATTCCAAGCCATTTTACTTAAAAGAGTATTTCCCGAAAGAAATCTTCCTCCATTAATTACGGTACTAGTTGTAACAGAAGCAACCGTAATTACCAAATCAACCGCACCTCCCCCTCCTAAATTTGAATCGGGTATTGTTAGAATGTCTCCAACCTTATATCCGTACCCTCCAGTAATTGAATTGAAGTAAGCTGAGCTTCCACTTAATGTTGCAGCCCCAGCTCCGTCCACCACAAGATAGAATGATGCCCCACACCCAACTACACCATTAGCGAGACTAAACATCGCAGTTGGTTGGACACCTAAAGTATCTGAACAAGTTGAGGTAATGTGGTAGAGTCCAGCAGTTCTATTAACATCTGCACCACCCAAACTAATTGTTAAAATTCCACCCTGGTCATGAGTTGCCAAAGTACCAATCTCAAGTTGAGGGGAACACTCTGGATCATTTAGATCCATATAGATGGGTAATCTAGTTGAGTAGAATGAATTACTAAATAAACTAGTTTGAGCACTATAACTTATTATCTCTGTTGAGTATATTACTTCTTGGTTGAAGTCCCTTTGGTCCGAAGAAAGGAAAAAGTCCCAATAAGAATCGTTACTTATCTTTGCATCTAGATTATTAAAACCGTAATTTTGTATCGCCATTTAATTTATTTTATATAGATAAATATATTTAGGTTCGTAACTATTTTAATATATCATAGTTATTTGATTTAATTCTTAAAATTGTTTATTATTATTATCTAAAATACATTCATATGTCAGAAAAGATAAAAATATTAGTTGTCCCTTCAGATAGAACAGGGGTTGGTTCATTCAGGTCGATTGATCCTCACATCGCATTAGAAAAATATTACCCTAACGAATTTAGAGTAGAAATAAATTATAACCCATGGACTAATAGAGATACCTATTGGCAAGATTTTGATATTGTTCATTTTCATAGAGGTATGGGTGATTGGGGTAATTGTCTAAGGTTACTTAAAGATTGTAAAAAATGGGGGATTATCACTATTATGGATTTAGATGATTATTGGATGCCTGGTCCTGAACACCCAGCACACGCCATGATTGTAGAAGAAAAAATTAATCAACGAATAATAGCCAATATCCAAGCCGCTGAGTATGTAACAACAACTACCAAAGTATTTGCCGAGGAAATGTTACAACATAATAGGAATGTAGAGATATTCCCTAATGCTATCGACCCATCAAAAAGACAATTTACTCCAAACCCAGAAGAATCCGATAAGGTGAGAGTTGGTTGGCTTGGTGGTTCATCCCACAAACACGATTTAGAAATATTACGTGGTAATATTCAGAAACTAAAAGCCGATCCCTCCCTAAAAGATAAATACCAAATGGTTTTATGTGGTTTCGATACTAGAGGGTCTATGACTGAAATAGATCAACAAGGAAGAAAAAGAACCAGAAAGATCACACCACAAGAATCGGTATGGTACCAGTATGAACAAATAATGACATCAGATTATGACATAATGAATAACAAAGAAGATGTAGAAAAATTACTAAAGTTCAAAAAAGGTACTCCTAAAAACATATACGATAACTATAGACGAGTATGGACGAAGCCAATTACAACTTATGCAACAAATTATAATTTAATGGATGTTTCTTTAGCACCACTAAAAGAAACAACATTTAATAAAGTAAAATCACAATTAAAAGTTGTGGAGGCTGGTTTCCATAAGAAAGCACTTATCGCACAGGATTTTGGTCCTTATACTATTGACTTAGTACATGGGAAGAATTCCCTACTTGTCCCAACTACAAAAAATCATAAATGGTGGTACAAACACATTAAAACCCTAATCAATAATCCAAATATGATTAAAGAGTTAGGGGAACAACTTTATGAGGATGTTCAAAAGTACCATATTAAAGAAGTTACAAAAAACAGAGCCGAATGGTATAGAAGTATTGTTAATAAATAAATCACACAAGAATGTTAGAAAACATAGATGAAAATAAATTATTGTTTATAGATATAGAGACCGCTGGTTCCTATAAAGATTCCCACGAACTTAAAGAAAGAGATATATCCCTTTGGGAATTATGGGATTCTATAGGATGTTCTTATTTTAGAAGACACTATCCTGAAAATGAGGATAAAAGTTGTGAATTCTTATATAAAAAATATTCTGGATTGTTACCTGAGTTTGGTAAGATTGTGTGTATTAGTGTGGGTTTTATAAATGGAAAAAAAGAAAAGTTACAATCCTTCTGTAGTGGTAACGAAAAGGATGATTTAATACAACTAACAGAATTACTAAATAAAATAGAAAAGGTTGGTTTTACACTATGTGGTCATAATATTAAAAATTTCGACTTACCTTATCTAGGTAAAAGGATGTTAATTAACGGGATTAAGCCACCTTCTTTATTACCATCTCATGATACAAAACCTTGGGAAGTTAAAGCTCTAGATACAAAGGAGATGTGGAATTTTGGATCCTACAAGGGACTATCCTCATTACATCTTGTAACTTCTGTTATGGGAATACCTTCACCTAAGGAAGGTGAGATTACTGGAGAGAATATACACCAATCTTGGTACAGCAATAAGAAAAACGAAATTATGCATTACTGCGAAAAAGATGTGAGTGTGTTAATTAAAATAATTAAAAAAGTTAAAAATTTATAAAATGAATGACAATATTAATGATTTAGAAAAAGTTTTTGGAAAATTAGTGGACAAGTACGAGGCCATGTCATCAGATGCAACTCTAGATGAAATGATAGACTTAACAAAAGAGATTGATCAAGTTGATCTGGACTATAAGGAGCAACAAATGAAAAATAATATTGCAGGATTTAACGAGAATCTAAAAATAGAACTAAAATTCCAGAATAAATCAGACAATGAAGACCCATCTTTTGTTTATAAACTAGATAGTGGTTTTGACCTAAGAGCATCAGAGGGGATAACTATACAACCAAAAGAAGTTGGTTTGGTACCAACAGGAATTAGTTTAGAAATACCCAAAGGATTTGAGGTTCAGGTTAGAAGTAGGTCTGGATTATCTCTTAAGGAAGGTTTGTTTGTGTTAAACTCTCCTGGTACTATAGATCAAGGATATATAGGTGAAATAAAAATTATTCTAGCTAATTTTAGTAGTGAGGAAAGAATAATAGGAAAAGGTGATCGTATTGCCCAAGCTTGTTTATGTCCAGTAGTTACTGGGGAGTACGTGGAACTAATAAATAATAAGATAACAACCCAAACTGACAGAGGCGCAGACGGTTTTGGGTCAACAGGAAAATAAAATGAAATTAACAGTAGTATTTAGTACAAGAAAACTAGAAGAAACTTATGTAAAACACATAACAGATACTTGTGGCGTTAAAGACCTTGAAGTTCTACATTATGAGAATCCTAATGGGACCTCCTTAACGGAAATCTATAACAAGGCACTTAAAGAGGCAAAAAATGACATCATTATATTTTGTCATGACGATATTATTTTTAACACTAAAAAATGGGGAAAACGAATCATTTCACATTTTAAGGAATCGGAATATGGTATATTAGGTTTAGCCGGAACAAGAAGGTTACCTGAAACTGGAAGATGGTGGGACGACATAAACAAACCATTGTCTAATATGGTGGGTATTGTAAATCACTCTAACGAAGGAAAGACCTGGGAGTCACAATACTCTAAAGCTTTTATAAATGATATTATACCAGTAGTAATGGTTGACGGATTATTCTTTGGTGTTGATCGTACGAAATTAAAAAAGAATTTTAACAAAGAAGTAAGAGGTTTTCATTTTTATGATGTGGACTTCTCTTTTAGAAATCATTTAGAAGAAGTAAAGATAGGTGTGATTACCAATATTAGAATTACACATAAGTCCATTGGTGAAACCAACGAAGAATGGGAAAAAAACAGAATTAAATTTGTGGAAACCTACTCTTCAAACTTACCTAGCGAGGTACCCGTTGAAATTTTCTATCCTGAGAAAGAAACCTACATTAAAAAACAACCAAAACTATCAATCATAATCCCAACAAAGGATAATATAGATATCCTTTTTAATTGCCTCAATTCAATCGTTAACAAAACAAAGTACGTTAACTATGAGATTATAGTTGCAGATACTGGGAGTGAAGATAAGAACATGAAACAGATAGAAGAATTCTGTGGAAATTATGAAAAAATAAAACTAGTAAAATTTGATTACTATAACTTTGCACAAATTAATAATGAAGTTGTTTAT
>CERN01073915.1_pt1 | contig 51059 bp, 43 predicted proteins | sample 530761 | NCBI WGS metagenome assembly CERN01 (sample SAMEA2620947, study PRJEB7988) | marine metagenome | isolation source: saline water (ENVO:00002010), including | reverse complement strand
CCTGTCAGGGTGCAATGATAGGCGGTTTACACAGTTTTATTTACACCCTCGAGAAGGAGTGCCACACCAATTGCTAATGCAAACAGGCTTACGGCTGATGCCTCAAGGCAGTCTCTAACCCGCCTCCCGAAGAGGACCAAACGAAGGTGCCACTGGATGATGCGTGTCGTCCAATAGTTTACGCAGCGTCTCCATATCTGTGCCAAACGTTGCTTCACGCAGCCAATCTCCCGAACTCACCGCACGGCAGCTCCCGCAGGCTCGATTTGGTAATTTCGCGTAGTTTTCCAAAAACTACCCATGCTTGCCGAATACATCGGTGTACAAGACGCATGATTTAGTTCACTTGCCCTATCCGAATACGGTTATTTAACGGCTCCCATTCTTTGCTGACGCGACGGCATTTCCTTGCGATTGTGATGGAACACAACTCTTGGTATTTACCGTATGCCGACCATCTTCCACTATATCACGATCAACCACATCACCCTCATCTCAGGACTACTATCAGCAATCTTGAGCACTGGATGTGCCTCGACCGTTCCTCCTGCACCCGCTGGGCCAGAAGCCGAAGCAGCACCACCTCCAGTCCCAAGCGACTGGCTCCCCATTGCCCGCTACGGTCGCTACACGCTGGTGGAACTGAAGCCCCGAACGGCCCAACACAACCTCCTGTTGCAAGTGATCGATGTATCCGTGCCGGCAACGCCTGCTGCGACAGTAGGTGATGGCCTGCGGCATGTGCTGCAACGCTCCGGCTACGCCCTGTGTGACAGCGATCCCCAAGTGGCGGCACTCTACGAGTTACCCCTTCCGGCTGCCCATCTGCAACTTGGACCAATGTTCCTCCATGATGCTTTACTGACCCTGGCGGGACCCGCCTGGGAGCTGCAAGTAGATGATCGAGCCCGGCAAGTGTGCTTCACGCCGAGTCAGGAGACATCGCCATGACGCTTCGATCCGGCAGGGATTTCACTCGCGGGCAGTTACCGTGGGAGGCTACGGTGAAATCCCGTATACCCGTCGTGCTGCTGGTGCTGATCATTGCTCTTGTCCCGACGCTTGCACTTGCCCAAAACGCTCCCGCCACAGGTTCACGCATCGCCTCCAGCCAGGAGAGCCCGAGCAGTGACACGACAATTGATGAACACAGGGGAAGAGAGTGGGGGCTGCAACCCGAGGAGTGGGCACGGTATCGGCAACTGATGCAGGGGCCACTGGGCATCCACTCGCCCAACCTGGACCCGCTCACAGCATTGGGCATCGAAGCACGCACAGACGAGGAACGTCGCCACTATGCAGAGCTTCAAGTGCAGGCCGAAGCTCGCCGCGTCGAAAAAACACTGACCTATCAACGGGCCTATGACGCCGCCTGGCAACGCCTCTATCCCACACTCCAACGTGTCGATCTGACGGGAACGACCCTCGCCAATGGAGGAAGCCTCCCCTCGGTACGGCTCGCCGTCTTCGTGAAAGAAAGTTGTCCGCCCTGTGAACAGCGAGTGCGGCAGTTGCAGTCCGAGGGGGCCACATTTGATCTATACATGGTTGGCAGCCGCCAGGAGGATGCCCGCATCCGGCAGTGGGCCACGCGAGTAGGAATTGATCCGGACAAGGTTCGGGAGCGCGCCATTACCCTGAACCACGACGGCGGACGCTGGTTGTCCATCGGCGTGCAGGGTGATCTGCCTGCCGTCGTTCGTGAGGTCAACGGGCAATGGCTGCGCTTGTGAGACTTCGACATCTGGCTGCCATCTGCCTGTGCTGGTTGCTCGCATCGCCAGCAATGGCGGAGACGGTGAACAAATCGCTGATCCCGCCACCGGCATACCAACTGGCCGCTCATCATGCCGATGTGCCATCCGCCGTGTTGTATGCCATCGCGCTTCAGGAAAGCGGCATCCACCTGAGAGGCCAGCGCGTTCCCTGGCCGTGGACACTGAATGTCGCTGGCCAGCCACGGCGATTGACGACACAGGCCGCTGCCTGTATCGAACTGCAAGATGCTCTTGATGCGCAGCCGAACCGGCGTATCGACGTAGGGCTCGGGCAGATCAATGTCGGCTACCACGCCCATCGCGTGGCGCACCCCTGTGACCTGCTCGACCCGTATCGCAATCTGCGCATCGCCGCCACCATCCTGCGCGAACAGTACCGGCAAGGTGAAGATTGGCTACCAGCGATTGGCCGCTATCACCGTCCAGCCGGTGGCACGCCTGCCGCCCGCTACCGCCGCAGCGTTCATCAACACCTGTCGCGTGTCCACGGTGGCCCGGCAATTCTGGCCACGCCTGGGAGGTCACTACCTTGAAATCTCAATTGCAAGCACTGTGCTGGCTGCTGGGGATGGCAAGCCTGACTGTCTCTGCTGATAACACCCAACTCATCATCGTCGAGGATCGAGGCGGTGTCTCGGCCTTGCCGTACTACCAGGCACTGGACTTGCCGCCCATGGGCACGCCCATTGCCCCACCTGCTCATATTGAGGTGCCAGAGGCACCCTCACAGCCTTTCAGCGAGGCAGACATGCTGCCAGTGAAGTCGGCACTGCTATCGCCTGGCAGTGTGGAACGTCGCTCGATTCAGGCCCCGGGGTTACAGCCGCTTTTTCTGGTGGGTGACGACGAACTCTCCCAAGCTTGGCTGCGCGAACGGGCAGCCAGCTTGCTGACACTGAATGCCGTAGGTCTGGTGGTCAACGTCGATACCGCCGAGGGTCTGGCTCGTCTACGGGAGCTGGCCCCCGGTTTGACGCTGTCCCCGGTCTCTGGGGACGACCTGGCCCAGCGCCTTGAGCTTCGACACTACCCGGTGCTGATCACGCCCACGGGCATCGAGCAGTGACATGGCCCAGCCCCATGCCGTGGAGGTCATGCTGCGACCTGCCGTCGAGTTGTACAGCGTTGGCGTCAGTGTCGGTGCCGCCGCGCTCTGTCTGTTCGCGCCCTGGTCACTGGCCCTGAGTCCCTTGCTGGGACTGGGGGCCGCTCTGGGTTTTCTGACTTTTGCCGTCATCCGCTTTCACGACGCCAGGGTGATCCTGCGTTATCGCCGCAACATCCGCCGCATCCCACGTTACGTGATGGCCAGCCGGAATGTACCGGTGAGTCAGCAGCGCTTGTTCGTTGGCAGAGGGTTCCGCTGGGACCAGCGCCATACCCACCGGTTGATGCAAACCTACCGCCCGGAGTTTCGCCGTTACGTCGAGCCGACACCGGCCTATCGGCTTGTCCGCCGCCTGGAGGAGCGACTGGAATTTGCGCCGTTTCCATTTCGATGCCTTGGCAGGGTAACCGCCTGGGATCATCCTCTGAATCCGCTCCGTCCGCTGCCACCAGTCGGAGGACTGCCTCGCCTGCACGGCATCGAGCCGCTGGAGACGGACGTATCCCTGCCGTTGGGGGAACGAGTCGGCCATACCCTAGTGCTTGGCACCACACGGGTCGGCAAGACCCGGTTGGCAGAGCTGTGCATCACCCAGGACATCCGCCGCAAGGTCAATGGCGAATACGAGGTGGTGATCGTGTTCGACCCCAAGGGCGATGCCGACCTGCTCAAGCGTATGTACGTGGAGGCCCGACGCGCCGGACGCGAGGGCGAGTTCTATGTATTCCATCTCGGCTGGCCGGATATCTCTGCCCGCTACAACGCCGTGGGCCGCTTTGGACGTATCTCGGAGGTAGCCACGCGCATCGCCGGCCAACTCTCCGGCGAGGGCAACAGCGCCGCCTTCCGTGAATTCGCCTGGCGCTTCGTCAACATCATCGCCCGCGCCCTGGTGGAGCTGGGACGACGCCCCGATTACCTCCAGATCCAGCGCCACGTCATCAACATCGACGCACTGTTCATCGAGTACGCCCAGCACTTCTTCGCCAAAACCGAGCCGAAGGCCTGGGAAGTGATCGTGCAGATCGAAGGACGGCTGAACGACAAGAACATCCCCCGCCACATGGTCGGACGGGAAAAGCGCGTGGTGGCCATCGAGCAGTACCTGTCCCAGGTGCGTGTCTACGATCCGGTGCTCGACGGGTTGCGCTCGGCGGTACGCTACGACCGCACCTACTTCGACAAGATCGTCGCCTCACTGCTGCCGCTGCTGGAAAAACTCACCACCGGCAAGATCGCGCAACTGCTGGCCCCGGATTACGCAGACCTACACGACCCACGACCGATCTTCGACTGGATGCAGATCATCCGCAAACGGGCTGTCGTCTATGTCGGGCTGGATGCTTTGTCGGATGCCGAGGTCGCCGCAGCCGTGGGCAACTCCATGTTCTCCGACCTGGTGTCCGTGGCCGGGCACATCTACAAATTCGGCATCGACGACGGTTTGCCCGATGCCTCCTCTTCTGCTCCAGGCAAAGTCGCCATCAACGTCCATGCCGATGAGTTCAACGAGTTGATGGGTGACGAGTTCATCCCCATGGTCAACAAGGGTGGTGGCGCGGGGATTCAGGTGACGGCCTATACCCAGACCTTGAGCGACATCGAGGCGCGCATCGGCAACCGGGCCAAGGCCGGACAGGTAGTGGGCAACTTCAACAACCTGTTCATGCTGCGGGTGCGCGAGACTGCCACCGCCGAGTTGCTCACCAAGCAGTTGCCCAAGGTCGAGGTCTACACCACATCCATCGTCAGTGGGGCCACGGACACCTCCGACCCACAGGGGCATACCGCCTTCACCTCCAACACCCAGGACCGCATCACCTCCACCAGCGTACCGCTGATCGAACCGGCTCACGTGGTCAACCTTCCCAAGGGCCAGGCCTTCGCACTGCTGGAAGGGGGCAACCTGTGGAAGCTGCGCATGCCGCTGCCAGCCCCTGATCCCGACGAGGCCATGCCGAAGGACTTGCAAGCACTGGCCGACTATATGCGTCAGCACTATCTGGACGCGGGCGAATGGTGGGAAAGCCAGGGCAGACCCGCGCTACAAAGCGAAGGCCTGCCCGATGACCTATTGGATGACTTCAGACAGATGACCACCGCCGAGACCGACGGTGCCGAAGCATCATGAGCGACCCGGCAACCACCGCCCAGCGGCAACAGACGCGGCAGCGTAACCTCGTCGGCACGGTGATCACCCTACCGTTTCGCCTCGTCGGCGTACTCTGTGGCTCACTGCTGCTCTGCATCCTGGTGGAATGGGTCGGCATGCACCTGTTCTGGCCGGAGGAAGAATGGCGTCATGCCCAGTCCATGGTGCATTACGAACTCGATCAACTCTCCACCCACTTCACCCGCAGTGTGGTGGTTCAGGAGCCAGGCCGCACCGCCCATCGGCTGATCGACGGTGCCCATGAGTGGATATTCCTCAAAACCGGGCTGATGGACTGGATACAGGGCGCGGCATCTCAGACTCGCTCTGGGGCCGATAGCCCAACCCGCGACTTCCGCTACTACCTGGGTGTGGTCTACGCCCATTTGGAGAGCTACCTGATCGCTGCAGCCTATGTGTTGTTAGTGTTCCTTGTGCGCCTGCTAGTGTTGTGCCTGATGCTGCCACTATTCTGCATGACCGCCTTTGTGGGGCTAGTGGATGGCCTGGTGCGCCGCGACATCCGCAGATTCGGCGCAGGGCGGGAATCCGGTTTCGTCTACCACCGGGCGAAAGCCGCTCTGATGCCGCTACTGGTGTTGCCCTGGGTGATCTATCTGGCACTGCCGGTGAGCGTGAGCCCATTACTGATTCTGTTGCCCAGTGCTGTACTGCTGGGCGTGGTGGTGGATATTGCGGCTGGGAGTTTCAAGAAATATCTATAGTTATTAAATCATTCCCGCTTGGATGTGTGACATGTAGACTACTGAGAACAGCCCGAGCACCAACATATCGTCAGGCTCCAATCATGGCATTCAAGGAAAAACCGGTGATAGAAGCCCATTTCTATGAGACTTACTATTTCTGCAATATAGTCAGAAACGTCCTCCACGACCAATTTTCCTTTTTAAGGAACCTTGATGAATTTTACGGAGATGGAAAAGCTCTTTATTTCTCCGAACCTTTCCCCAAGTATTCCGCACTTCACTATTTCATTGAATTCATCGTAGAGGATATCTACCACGAGGAAGCGTTCAAAACAGATCTTGATGAAAGAAGGAGCATGATCGATAGATTCAAGAACATACCCTCCGCCCTCAAAGACATTCAACCAACCAGACTGCCAATAGAAAGCGCCTTCAAATTTCACGGAATTGATTTTCAGAGCTTTGAATCGTATCTACAAGACATGAACAGATCATTCCTTGAGGCGACAGAGGATGATGTATACGACTATATCAATGAATTGAGGATATCTGGGCCTTACGAAAAACTGACCCAACAAACTGTCGACGAAGTGTTTTATGTATTATTCCAAAACAGAACGCTCTTGATGGTTTTCAACGAAATGATGGCTGACGCCCTGGAGACAAACCAACCCACCGAAGCACCTGAAGAACTCGCAAGCAATTTCACAAAATCCGGAACAATAAAACGAAGAAATATTCCGAAATGGGTGAAGAAAGCTGTCTACTTTAGAGATAGAGGAAGATGCGTGCTGTGCAACAAAGACCTCTCTGGCACTCTAAACCTCGATAATCAAGAAAATTTCGACCACATAGTTCCGCTTGCCAGATACGGCCTCAATGACGTCACAAACATTCAACTACTTTGCAAGGAATGCAATCAACACGAGAAAAGGGCCCAATCTGCAATCACATCAAGCAGATATCAATCTTGGTATGTTTGAGTTCTTGGCAACAGCTTCAGCAAGCCGCTGAGCTTCACACAGGCGATACTATTCTCGTATCGACCAGCGCACGCAAATGCTCGCCAAGCAGCCGTGGAATATGTCCTCCTGTATGAAGCAAGCCCGCCTCCATATTGCGCTCCATGGCGAAGCCCGTCAGGTTGGCACTGGTGATGAAGCAGGTGTGATCATCGGCGACGGCGACTTTCGCATGCACTCGTCCATTGGTGAAGGACTCGCCTTTATCGCGCCAGGCATAGAGTTTGGCAGCAGGAACCAAGGCTTTCATCTGGCTTATGGCGTCGAAGCTTATGCTGCCGCCATGTTCCTCTGACAACTCCAACAACATGGAAATTGCAACGCCTCTGTCGTTAGCAGCATTCAACCCTTTTACGATCGACGAGACCTCATAAGCCACGAAACTGGTGACGAACAAGGTGTGCTTCGCGGAGTTGATGACTTGTAGCAAGGCCTGTTCCGTACGGCGCGCCGAAACGTAAGGTGTGGTTGGCCCCGTCCAGACGAGCTCGGTGGATTGTGCAGCGGTATTCTTGGCGTGGACATGACTGGCAGTCAGCAACATCAAGGCAAGCTCATTGGAAGTGGCATCGGTGCTTGCCCATGCTTCCAAAAGCTGTGTGAGGCTACTGGAACCAGCAGGGGTACCCACCACTCCCGCCAAGACCATGGGGGCCTTATCAGGCCCTACGTCGCGAATCCGAGCCGCGATGGCTCGGACCTTTTCAGGAGAGACCTGTCTGACCAATGTCGCTACTGCATCGATAATGGCCTCCACGTCACACGACTCCCTTGAAGAAAGCAGCTTCCGCGCGTTCCAGAGTTGGTATCAGCAGCGAGCGGTCCAGGTATCGGTTTCCTTTTTCACAAGATGTCTCAGCTACCAAGCTGCACGCATGGCAGGCCGCTGCATGGAGAGACCGATCCTGCCGGGGATCATGCTCCGAACAGAGTGGGTCTGATGAACAAACCTTGGACCGATTCAGCGCCTGTTCCAGCAACCTTCCCAGGTTTTCTGGTCTGCCAAGGTCGACGAGCCCGCCGAGCGTGCCATCCGAATCTGCCGCTGCCGTGTAGATGAGGATACCTGCTTGAGGGCTATCACCAGAGGTATCGGCATAGATACGCTCGCGTATGCTTGCAGCGTTATATCCACATTCCAGCGCCAACTCCCGGATCAGGAGATGCGAAAGGGTATGGAGCATGGCATATCTGATGCCGGGGTAGCCTTCGTCCGGGTCCAAACGCCGCGAATTCCGCCACCCCTTATGGCCTCCTCGCAGCATACCGTCCACTTCCTTGACGGCATCAAGATCTTCCCAAGCCTCGATTGCCTGTTCATCGAACTGAATGAAGATACCTTCCCCGTGTACCTCACTGGCGGGAACCCAGTCCGGGTTACCACGGGTCAGACTGGCTCTCTGGGGACGTTCTCCAGGTTCACCTGACTCTTCTGGTGCCTCCACACGAGTGAATCCCAGCAGTGCATTGACCTCCCTCAAACGCTCCAAGAGCAATACTCTGCCGATTTGATCGACAAACGACGAAGGCGCCGCCACTTTCTTGCTCATGAAATGCGGATAATCGGTGGGAGGGTCTTTTTCCGTCAGGACGTCCCACTCCGGTGCCTTGATATCAGCCTCGGTCACTATCTCATCACCACCACCGGCACGATGGGATTCGATGGCAGCCCAGATGGCAGAAGCCGGATATTTGTCTATCCCGGGTAAGGCACCTGTCTTCTTGAGAGTCTTGACCGTAACGGCCACCTCTGCCTCCGACTCCAGGTCCTCGAAGAACTCCCAGCCATCCTGCACCAATTGCCCGAGAGGGTCTTTTGTCTGTGGAATGGCGAGTGCAGACAAGGTGATCGGGAACCAACTGTTCGTAGCACCTAGCAGAACCGCGCGGGGCTCTTCATCGCACCCATCCCCAAAGTGATCCAGGTGCGGGTGGCGTCCTCTACAGGCTGGCAAATTCTCTTGTCCTGCCTTCCCGAATGCATGCGCCATGCTGCGCGATGCCCCGCACTCATCGCATTTCACCCACAGGTTTTCGGTCTGGAGTGATGCGCCACTTTCGAAGAAGCGTAAGGTTCCCTTACAAGTGCTATTTCCTCCATGCACGAAGTAATGCCACGGAAAATCATCCAGATGCCCATCGCGGCATGCCAACAGGAAACGAGCCGGTACGGCGTCCGCATCCTTGGCCGGGAGATCACCCTTCGATCCTCGACACCCCTTGTGGACGAAACGGGTACGTTCCGGTCTATAGCGATTCTCTTTGATTTCGAATAAGCCTGCGTCAAAGGGAGAGAGCAGGCCGCATTTCACACAACGCAGCCATCGCGGGAACGGTCGTACCGGAACACCAATGTTGGCTTCCGACGACCATGGGTCGACGAGTTCGCTCTTCTGGAAGGGAGGCATCCTCAAGCTTTCGACCTGAACCCCCAGTTCTTTCCTGACGGCAGCCAGCAAGCGAGCCTCCTGAATCGGCTGACAACGATCCTTTTCCCACCGATCCGTACCAAGTGTCACCACGGAGAGATTCGGCAAATCAATCAGCGAGCCGGGGCCATAGGTCCAGAGCAACTGGCTGGGTCTCACTTCCCCTACGGGAGTCTTATCATTCATCATCACTGATCCTCACCGCCATCTGTACTACGAGGCTTCCATTGGTTCTCGTCTGACAGACGGGAGACATTCATGATCAGGCGAACACCAGGTTCAACCTCCCGCATCGACATGGGCACGGTCCAGTTGTCCCAGGCTTGAACGCCGGGTGATTTGATCAACGGTGCCGTTCGGTCTTTATCTGGGCCTCGCTTTTCATAGGCAAGAATACGTCCACCCTTGCTGACTTCTTTGGCCCACTCGTCGGCTCGCTCCTTCAGCTCCTGTTCCGCCAGGTCCTTCGTTCCAGTGGACTCACTCACATTCCACGCTCGCTTTACTAGCACGCCCATGGCTTCGGTGATTTCCGACTGATCCGACTTTTCAAGCTTCCCGGCTCCCTCATTGGGGCTGAACTCATCATTCTCTAGGCGCATGAGGCTCAGTAGGGAGCCCGTAAGCCCCCTATCCATGGCGCGAGGGGAGAATGGCGTCACCGATTGTGCTTCGACATGCTTGTAGAAGGTGGCGTGGTAGTGTTCGAACGTCTCATAGTGAGAGAGGTCCCGAGGCCGTGCCCAGGTGAGTACCGTACATACCAACCCATGGAAAGAGCGCCCAACCCGGCTGGTCGCCTGAATATATTCGGCAGTCCCCTTCGGCTGGCCATTCACAGCCATCAACCCCAGACGATTCACGTCCACCCCCACCGAGAGCATGTTGGTAGCGAGCACCACATCTATGGCCCGGTCTTCCCCTTCTTGCCATTTCGTCACGTACTTACCGGATGCCGGGTCGAATTCAGCCTTGAACCTGACTTCCAGGTTGTCGAGATACTTCGGGATGTCCTGGCTGGACACACGAGAGGTCAGCTCCCGGATATTGTTCACACCACGCTGTGCCAGCGCGGGACGGTCGACCATGCTCATCTGGACCCGATAGGAACGCGTCTGCACGTCGTCTTCGGCCAGCCGCTTCATTCCCCCGAGTTCCCGCAGTGAATTGAAGTATCCCACCATGGTCATGTAAGGATCGGCCGGCTCCCCGAAGCGATCGAACAGCGCCTGTGCTGCGGTGAGGAAGGCAGTGTAGACACGGATCAACATGGCCGGACGGGAGCTACCCGGGGAACAGACGCCCAGATACCGGCGGCCTGGCTTATCTTCGATGGAACGCTGTATCGAGAAATAGTTGTCTTCGACGTCCAAGCCGTGTGGAGGGAACACCGAGACCTGACGCATGAAGACGTTGTTGACCTGCTCTTTGGCCTTACGCACCGTGGCGGTCGATGCGACGATCTTCGGCTTGATATTCTTTCCGTCCAGCTTCCAACCACACAGTTCGTCCACTGCCGACTCGTACAGGCCGACCATGGTGCCGAGTGGCCCACTGATCAAATGGAATTCGTCCTGGATGATCAAATCCGGCGGGCGTATCGGGGAAACGACTTTGGTCTTCGTCGCCGGAAGCCCTCTACTTGCCTGATGATTGCCATTGCAGTCTGCCCCTTGCCACAATAGACCGTGCCGCTCACATTCCTGCCCTACACGACCGAATAGGGTCCGTACCTGACCGCGCCATGCCATCATGGCGAATTTGTCCACGGTGGCGATCATCATGGTCGGAGGGCGATGATAGATCTCTTCGTCGACAGTCAGAACTGGGATGCCGGGGTACGGTTGATTGCTCGACCGACCACGAGAGAATGTGCAACTACTTTTCTTATCGCCGCAGTAAACCACGGTGCGGCCACGCCCTCGATCCACCATCACATCTTTTCCAGGATCGATCTTGGAACCACACCAGGGACAACTGGTGAGTTGAAGCGGGGAAGTCCGGCCGGCCTTGTTCTTGTTCGTATCCCGCATGTCTTGGACGGCATAGTGACTTTCTTCGGTTGTCCCCGGTGTCACCTTGTTACCCACCCATAGCCCGATGGTGAAAGGCTCCTCTCCGAGCGATTCATCACCTCGTATATGAGCATCCCGCCGAAGCTTTTCCATAGCACATATCAACGCGGTGGCACGCTGAAACTGTTGTAATGTCAGAAGGCGAAGGGTGTAACGCATGATCACGGCAAGGCCACGGGAGCTATCGTAACCTCCGAGATCACCTTGCAACCGGCGAATGGCCATGGTGAAAGCGGCAACGCCCAGGTAGGCCTCCGTCTTACCGCCGCCCGTAGGGAACCACAGTAAATCGGCGTAGGCTTCGACAGGCCGCACCCTATCAGGGTGCGTGGGGTCGGCCAACGAGGGTATTGAGAGCAGCAGAAACGCCAACTGAAACGGACGCCAACTCCTGTTCTTTGGTACGTCGAACTGATCGACAGAGACATTTTGGCCCCGTCGAGCCTCCAGGGCATACTGGCTCCTGATACGTTGAATGGCCATCGCCTGGTTGGCGAACCTGAATGCGGCCAATGCGTTCTCATCCCGCTTCAACGTATCTATGCCGTCTTGAAGACGAGCCTGAATCTCCTGGCATCGAACCAATGCTTCTAGTGCCTGGTCATCATAGCCAGTCACATCTTTACCGATTCGGGAGCGTTGTTCCTCGATCCACTCCGCATAGTCATTGGTCAATACGCTCAATGCATCGACCAATGAACCTACGTCGAGAGTGGCGAGACGCTGCATGTCCAGCAGGCCACTAGCCACCATTTCGCGCATGGCGGGACGATCGGACGCATCCAGCCCCGGCGTCTCCGTGACCTGCACCTCATACTCGGGCATGACGGTGGTAGCGATCTCCGTCGCCAGCGTAACGTCCTCCGCCGTCACCGCATGGACTGCGACGCCATGTCCGACGGCGAATTCGACCCGGTTACGATAGATCATTTCCAGAGCTTCACGCTCAGGGTCCATGCCATCGGCATCCAGCACGGGGCGACGCCGGAAAATGGCGTGATCCATAGACTCCTCAGCCGCGCGAACGATCAATTCAGGCTGGAATACCCATGCCACGTCACGGTTGGTATCCGGTTCCTCTTGGGCATTTACCAAGAACAAAGTCACCAGGCGATCCCCATTGGCGTTCTTCGGACGCACCGAACCCTGAATCCGAACCTCTGGATGCTCACTATCCGGGGCACGATGAGAGACAGGGCCATCGACCAGGGGAAGGGTCAACTTGCCACCACAAGGAATACGTTGCCAGACTTTGACTTTCTGCCCATTCGGTTTGACCAAGTCATGCTCATCATTGGGTAGTCGCTCGTAACGCCCCCAGCGAGCTTCCACCTCGATTCGATCAGCCTCACCATCGACACAGAAGGTCATACCCAGGCTACTAGGAACCAGGGATTGATTACTGGAGGCGTCGATCTCGTCACTCGCATCCGCCTCAGGCTCGACACGCCCGGTCGACCTCCCAAACTCTGCACCAGGCTCGTGTTGCCCTGGTGCCTTGGGGTCGATGGGTTCTTCAGGTGCCTCATCGGCCATGGCTCCTTCAAGCCCTTCGAGTCCGCCTCGTTCCGCATCCCGGGGGGCCAGTTTGCCGACCAGATAGCGATCCCGAACACTCATGTCGACGATACGCTCATGGGGGCCACCAGCAGGACCGAGCAAGTCATCCATGACCGCCAATTGCAGTAGCTCCCGGATATACGATTGATCTTCGATCAGAGGAATGTCGGCGATCGTCTTTCCCGTGGCCTTGGGAAGAGACTCCACGAAATCGGTCCATTGGATACGACCGATACTTCCCGATGAAGGTGGGGAGAAAGGCAACGCTCCAGGCGAGACAGGTTCATCCAGTAACAGCACATGATCGAAATAGAGCGTGGTTTCATTGAGGCTGGACCGTACCCTTGATACACGGCCTATACGTGAAATCTCGCCAGAAGTACTCAGTATGACGACCCAATCATTTTCGCCAATGGCCTGGTACAAGGATCGGTCGCCCTTCAAGACGAGCGTGTAAGAGGCTACCCTGCAATCGATAGCAAGGCCGTGGTCCATGGCAACCCATGCGTTGGGCTGGCTGGTCGTACCTGTGTTTGAATCATTATTCATTATCAGTCTCCATACAGGTCCGAGTGATCGACAGATGCCTTCGTACCGTAGGTAATGGGTCCAATGTCGCGATGGGGGACGACGCGAGCGATGTTCTCGGCATCTTCTGTCAACCCAAGCGCCACGGTCAGCCTGCCACCGGTATCGATACGCCGTGCACTTCCAAAAGTCGGACTCAATTCAATGAATCGGAAATGTCTCGACGACCCCGATCGCTTCTCTACTCGTAACTTCAGCTCCGCTTCCACTGCGACCATTGCCTGACGATAGAGGTCACAACTTGATCCGCCACCGGTGACAAATATCGGCAAACCCTCTCTCCAAGCACGACTGCGCGGATCTCCCCGACTGTTGATACGAGTACCATCGATGACACCGGTTACGCAGCGCTCGATTTGTTCTGCGAACTCTCCATCGACAGCAATGACATCTTCCGACGCTTTACCGTTCCGTTCCCCAAATTCTCCGGCAGATTCAACAGGTGCTGCATCATTCCATGAGAGCTCAAGATCAAGTTTGGAATGACGGTTGTAGTGCAGATAGTGAGTTCCAAGTGGACGCACCGCAGAAAAAAAGATTGGAATACGTGGGGGAGATGTCTGTTCATTCTGCAGGACGACGTTGAACGTAGCGACGTCGAGTGTGGCCGCACCGATGTCGATCAGCGCATGTAGTCCTTCTTTAACCTGTGGAGAAGCCAGATAACCAGCGATATGAGCAACGAACTCTGGCACGACGCCTGGCTCTGTCTCCAGCCCGGTATCGCTTTCATCGGCCACCCACGCGGCCTTGATATCAGATTCCTGCAAGTTTATCCGCGTCGCCAATCTCCAGGCCGTCCGGGCAATGCGGCGAAACATATCAACGACTTCAGGTTTCTCATGCGGTTCCGTGGGACAACCAATATTCAATTCCCAGCGTAACGAGCGCCCCGCGAGTTTTCGCCCAACCTCCGTGTTCCGGTACAAGAAGGCTCTTGCGTACCGAATGACCAGCGCCAGATATGCCACTGTAGAGATAGGGCACTCATCCGATTTTGCCTTCTTGATGACCGAGAGTTTGAGATTCCCTTGGATATCACTCCCTTTTATTCGCTGCCAGCAGTATTCACCATCCGGAGAACGAACGACGAATCCGGGCACGATATAACGGCCCGTTTCAGAGTCGTCACCCGTCACTTCCGACCATTCAACGGGAACGAGGTCGGCGCCTGCTCGAATTGCCACTTTCGTAAAAGCGGTTCCAAAATCGACCCCAACTCTGACGGTCATAGGCGGCGATCTTTCTCCTTGATGCTCTGGATGCTGTAATGACCTGCCAGCCGCACTCCACTCCGGCATGACCAATGATGATCCCCCATTGACAAGGGGCTTGAAGATCGGCGGTGCTGCCCTGTCTGATCGGAGCGACGGCTTGTTGTCTGATGACCCGACAGTGCCTGAGATGGTGGATCGTTGATCAGAATTTCGGGAAGTCGGGTCGCTTCGATGTTTACTAGCTATATTCCGGTCATTCGCCTTCGGTGGAGTGATGCGGTCAGAATCGGCGTCCTTCCGTGAGCCACCACCCCCCTTAGGTATTAACCGGTTGCCGGTCGACCAGGACTCAGGCGGCTCGAATTCAACAGCGGACGGCTTTTTATCCCCCCCTTTTTTGTTTCCCCCTGCCCCACGCAACGCGGTTTTGATACCCCGCAGTTGCTCTTTCCAACTCTTCATGAACGCCCTCCCATACTCACCACATCCACGAGCAAGGTGCAGATATCACGAGTTTCAGCCGAAAATGCCTGGCTCTTACGAGTCAGCATCGCTCGGCGGGTCTCCATCCGCGCAAGAAAATCACTCATTTTCTTGCGCTCAGCATTCGCCAACCCCTTGCGTCGCTTGCCATCCGGACTACTACCATACAGGGACGCATAGGATTCATGGCTGGCAATCCGATTCTCGAATCCCTCTCGTTTCTTATGAATGTGGTCATCCAATAGCTGCAAAAGCACGTCGGTACGGTCACGGTTTTCTCGCCATTTTTCATCCTTGATCGACTTGTACCTATCCCTGAGGATTTCCTCGCTTAGCTCTGCCGCAGCCGACCCAATCTCCTGAGGCACATCGACAGCGACCGTCGGCCAGTCGTTGCCCGATTTCCTGACCGAGTCGAGTAAAGTTTTCGCTGCTTGATCATCGAGAACAGTCTTACCATCGAGTGACACAGCGGCAACCAGAAGGTGCTCTTCCTCCTTTACCCCCGAAAAGCTTGCCAATCGAGTCGTCAATGCATACCGGCCCGATGCAATGCCCTCATTGGAGACTCTGGCCGAGTAGAGTGGGAAGTGATCATCGCGTCCATCTACCTTGCGCGACAGAAAGCGAATGATCGGATGGAAGCGATGGACTATCTCTTCACCAGGCTTGGGCTTGTCGGTAATTCTGTCAGTGAAACGACAGCGTCTAGTCTGCCCGGAAGCAAGACCAGTTTTCCCAACCAAGTTCTCCCGCCTGATGAACTCATCCAGCTCTGCGGCAAACCCAGGGCTCAGGCCTATGTCGAATGTATCGGCATCCCCATGCGCCGCGACGATCCTACAGCCGGGAATACGCCTCAGACACCCATCGACATAGTGAATCAAGTCATGACGCGTGACGACCTTTCCATCACCTCGCGCAGCTTCGATCTGTGCCAGTAACTGCTGGCCATGCGCCACCAGTTGAATCGCTTCTCGCTCCAGGTCCTCCTGTTTTCTTTTGGCATTTTCGATGGCTAGTGCGACTTCCTCGATCAGACGTGCTTCTTCATCTATGGTCAAATGTTTCGACAATAAAACATCCTCAAGCTTTCTAACCTGACCAAGGATTTCCTCAGTTTCCCCCAGGGCACTTTCGAACACTCCGATGCGCTTGGCCAATCTGCCAAGAATAAGTGCATCGATCGTGTCCTTGTGAACGAAGTTCCACACCAAGATACGCTTGGACTGCTGGCCAATACGATCGATACGCCCGATTCGTTGCTCTATGCGCATTGGGTTCCACGGCAGATCGTAGTTGACGACGAGACGACAGAATTGCAAATCCACGCCCTCTGCAGCCACGTCCGTACAAACCAATACACGGCAGTTCCGATCTTCTCGAAAAGCCGAAACAACAGCCTCCTTGTCGAAACCCGCACCTCCCATCAACAATCCTGCCTCCACGTTCTCAGCAGAAAGTCGTTCCACGAGATAACGCGCAGTTCCTCGAAAAGTAGTGAAGACGATCGCCTTGGCTTCCCTGTCCTCAAGCATGAATCGCTTGAATGCCTCAGAGAATTCGGAAAACTTCGAGTCGTTTCTGCTCATATCAGAAAACTCGAATTGGGACAGCGTTCTGCTCGCCAGCCAGCGCTTGAGGCCTGACGTTCCTTCGATCAACTTCTCTTCATCCTCGTCACTCTCATCCATCGCCGCCGCCACGGCATCAGCATCGAGCCCGTCATCGCGCCAGGTTCTCAACAAGGCTGCAGGACTCGATGCGACCATGCGCTGTGGCGTAGAGAGCAAGAAGCCATGCTCGATGCCATTGGCCAGTGCATACTCCCGCGTTCCCTCGGTGATTGCCTGATAAAGCTCCCGCTCCACAGGCGACATTTCGGCCTCGAACACGGTCGGGTCACGCAACACCCTGTCGGACTGTACCTCTCGTTTGCGCGTGCGGCTGACGATATGCGCTAGCAAGTTGAGGCGTTCGAGTTTTGCCGCGATATCGATGCGGCTTTCGTTCGTCCAATCCCTGATCGACTCAGCCTCCTCGATCAAACGATCAACGCGTTCAGATCGCTCAAACCATCGTGACACCTCGATTTCTCGTATTGCTGCCATGATTTGCCCAGCATCGCTCGTCGGATCACGCACGACATCACTTGCAGCGATCACCGGGCGATTGGCCAATACGACGTTTCGGAAATCCTCCGGATACTCGAAGTGATCCGGGTCGAGCAATCGCAATATATTGAAAAGGTCATCCGAGCCTAGATTGATCGGCGTAGCAGAAAGCATCAACTGATGTGTACTGACATCCCTCAGCAAGCTACCGGTCCGCCATGCCCCTGTTTCTTGGTTGCGCATGTAATGCGCCTCATCAAAGATCACCAAGTCCAACAGAGGCTCCTGATCGGCGTGGTGGTAGAGCAGGTCCGCCAGACGGGCACGAACCGACCGTTTGGATTCGCCACTCTCTGACGCATCCCAATCACTCGGAGCCCGGATGCCCTGGTAACTGACGACCCATGCCCGCTCGCCATGCTCAGACGAATCCAGTTCCTGCCGTAAAGTTTCCGCATCCACGACACGAGCATCCAGACCAAATCGCGACGAAAGCTCGAACCGCCACTTCTCCCTGAGCATGGCAGGGCATACCACCAGCAATCTCCGCATGTCATAGCGGGCGCGTAGCTCGGTCCAGATCAATCCCGCCTCGATCGTTTTGCCCAGGCCCACTTCATCCGCGATCAACAGCCCGTTGACTGGTGAATCCAGCAAGGTCAGCAATGGCTTGTATTGATGTGGGTAAAAATCGGTCTGGGTCAGCCCCATGGCATAGACGACGTTCGATAGCCGCCCTGCCAGATGAATATGCGTCAGTAGTTGGCGCAGATCATCTACTCGCCCGTAACGTCCCTCACGGATAAGATCCAGGGGATCATCGCTGCCAGCATCGGCCTCGACCAACTCCTCCTCATAGTGCCAGTCCAGTCGACCATTCCAGTTCACACGATACTGAGACCCGGAAGCACGTGCACGGGTCTGATCGGTAACCGTACCGATCTTGGCTGGGTCATCAATATGACGAACGAGTTGTCCTGGGCTCCATGGCATACCTGAAATCCTCACGCATTCCTGATGGAGACCAGCGTCCCCAGGTGGTCCATGTTCTTCTCGCGCGCCATTTTCTTGTATCCCAGCGCGTCACAAACTGCTTCTATCTTCTGGCAAAAGACGTCTGCATTTAGGCGCATCATCCAGAGATCGCCACTAGGCCTATCCCGATTGGTGCTCTGCCACTGCATTTCGTCATTGAGCGGGTGTTCTGGCCGAAATGGGTGGATATTGAAAATTTTGTGGTCGATCTTGGTGATCCACGAAGCCCCCACCTCTGTGATCGCGCCCCATGAAACCTTGGTGTTCTCACTGGTCACGAAAAGCACGAAAATCTTTTGCGTAGAGTAGCTTTCGACGAAGAACTCGCGGAGATAGTCATATACTCCACGCCCTTCCGGAACACGGCACACCTCATCATCGCAGTTGGTATACAAGATATCGTCAGGAGGAACGTTGTTGAAAATCAGCATCTGATAAATGATGTCGGCGAACGGTTTATCCGGATAAGTCTGGCTGATCAGGATTTTTTTCTTTTGAGAATCTACCGCCGACTTAAGTCCGAGATCAGGGCTGTTGGCATTGATCGATTGTGATATGGCGTTTTCCATAGCGTCTCGGGAAGCCTTCACCCCGAGGGCCGCCAATGCGTCTACAGCCTCTGCGCTGGCCTTTTTGCGGAAGGCATCTATCGCAGCTTTCAGCTTTGCCTCATCGCCTCTCAACGCATCTTCTTTCTTTTTCTTTTTGTCGGCATTGACGATATCCGTGTATGTCTCACGTCGCCTGAGAATGTCAGCGAGTAAATCACTACGCACATACTCTCGAACGGCTTCGTAGCGTGGGTCGTCAGACTTATAACCTTGACGATTGCTCAAGGCCATATCCGGGAGTTCCGTCAATTCGAAAAGGTCGACGTGCAACTGGCCGACGACATAGACTTCGTTCAGCTTGTTCTGGCCAACGATAGGGAGAATATTGAACTCACCCATCTTTTCGTTGGCGAATAGAGAAATGAAGTTATCCGGAAAATCAGTCAATTCCGCCTTTCGCCCCCGCGTACTTCTGTACGCCCCGATCCAACCCAGAACTTCCAACGAATACTCGTGCTCTTTACCATCATTAGCCTTCATAGTGATGGGTATCACCTTCATGGCCTGCGCCGCAACCAGATCGGCGCGCCTTTCCGGGTAGCTATCAGTAACGAGATCACAGAGCGGTTTGAACTTGTCGCCAAGTGTGACCAGTGCACATAATTCACCCATGATGCTACGATCGAAGTCCTTGATCGTTATCTCTTCTTTGCCGCGTATGACATGTATCCGAAAGTTCGCATTTACCAGGGGGAAAATTTTGAGGAGATTGCGTTTGACAGCATCCAGAGTCTTGTGAAGCCGATACTGTGGGTTCCTCATAATGATGGCGGAGCCATGATCGGTAATGCGCTCGAAGACGATTTGGTCATCCTGGATGGCTTTCAGATCATGGCCATTTTCTGGCTGACGGGTGAGCACGAATCCAGACTTCTCACCATCGGCGACAGTGAGGACATCTACGTCTTCCGATACCGATAACGCTGCCAGTTTCCCGACGCCCTTGCGCCCCATCTTTCGTCGACCGCCAGACTTCGTAAGTGAATCTGATTCCGTCGTTCGTGACACCCCTGCGACGTTCAAATATTTGGCAATGTCACCTGCCTCATAGGACATGCCGTGCCCATCATCTTCAACGCGGATATCGTCTTTGTTGGAGATGATGTAGACATTCTTGGCATCAGCGTCATACGCATTAGCGATCAGCTCCGCCAAGACGTAATAGATGTTCGTGTAGAGGTTCGGTCCAAGCAATTCAAGAATGCGTGGATCAACGTTCAGCCGATACTCCTTCATATTTCTCCCCCTTCCTGAAATCGATACCGTGCTCCACGCCTCTCACCTTGGCGCTCGACCTTTCCATTCGAAATCAGCTCGGCGATTGAGGTGCTCCACTGACCATCTGGAATGCCGATAGCGGCCAGAATGTCAGATTTTGCATGCCAGCCAGGATGGGCTTTCAGGTGCTCAACGATGGCAGAGGTTGGATCGACGCGATAGTCGGCCGGTTTCTCAGCAGCCTGGAGGTATTCTCCTTCGTTGGCTGGGGTAGCATCGAATTCGAATGAAGGTTGTCGTTCCGTAGCCTTCGTCGTGCTCGGCGAACGTGGTTTACGTTTGGCCTTACTGGCTTTCTTACTGTGCAAGCCTTGAGCGACTTCCTCCTCGTAACGCTGACGGTTCAACTCCGACAGTCGTCGCAGCACTTCGACGCGCGCCGTCTCCGAGATGGTGAAGCGAATGCGGTCGTTTTCCGGCAGGTACGGCACCTTGTGAAAGTCATGTTCGAGGTCGAGATCGTCCCAGCCATAGGTGCGTGCAACAACAACGTCCATTTCGCGCTGTAACCCACGCAGTCGTTCGATTCGAGGGTCACATTCGACGTCGGTATGGAAGCGCTTATAGAGCTTGGTCAGGCCGATATTGTTTGCCCGCATAAGACTTATTCGCTCCTGATGGAACAGTTCACCAAGAGAGTCCAAGTCGACACCTGGCGTCTTATCTAAATCGACGGGAAAAGGAAATGTCTCTAGCGCATCAGATGGCCCGTATCTTAGATCGCTCTTCATTCGAGAGCTGTGTTGCCACGCGAATACTGTGTGTATGTTCGATTGCAACAACGCAAAATCAGATCCCTTATCAAAGGGAAATATAACGGTTTGCTCAGAAAAAATTTGTTTAGAGCTTACGAACGTGAAGGCCAAAGTCTTGCTTACACGGGTTAGCGCCAAAACTCGTGGCTTAGCAGGTATTCGGATATCCCAGCCTTCCGGATGTTTCTCAAAAGAATGACCTTGACCTATGGTATGGTAAAGTTCTTTTGCGGATGCCTCGTAGAGCCACCACTTTTCCCGCACCTTCTTTTTGGCAGCATTTACTTTATCCCGATGCGGCTTGACCCTGGCAAGTACAATCTGCATAGCATCCGAGTACTGCCGGGCGCGATCCTCAGGCCAATCCCAAAAATTTATCACCCACCGACTTGGTTTTTGCTCAGGATGACTATTGAGGTCTTGCCCATTCAGATACGGAATAATTATGTCCGAATATTTCTCATCATTATTGAGCAGTTGTTTGGCTTCTGACTCATCCAACACAAAGCCAATTCCATTGAGCAACGATCCAATAAAGGCTTTCCCCTCGTTAGACTTTAACCGCTTTGGACTCCAGTCTTCTTGGCTGGACAGGTATGCTGAGATATGGCGTACCGGGTATCCATTCAATGACTGAGTAGCACACCAATCACCCTTATAGATGTGAACACGGCTGGTAACGACTGCAGCAGAGCCGGGCCATGGCTCATTTGGCCAAGCGGCGTATATCGTTGAGCCGTTCTTTACCAGCCACTCCAGACCACCTTCCCGAGTGTCACCTTCAGCAATCGTGTTGGTAGCAAGAAGCCCAAAGCATCCCTTTCTACGTAGAGCATTGAAAACACGGCGGAAGAAATGAGCGACTAGATCTGTGTTCTTGCTCGCGCCTGAATGTGTGTTTGCGAGATAGGTGTTAAACGTAGCGCCCATAACCGTGCTAATGCGTTTACCACCAAGGAAAGGTGGATTACCGACGAAGGCATCGAAACCGCCGCTTCTGCATACGAACACTTCTGGAAATTCCAGAGGCCAGTGGAAAGGATGACGTGCAGGCTTATCATTGGGAAGATCAATCGAGAGCGCGGCAACAGTTCTCTGGTGCATCGAAGCGAGCACATCGCGGGCACCGTCGATCACTTGACCCGCTTGGACAGTCAACGACGTCAGCGTGTTATCCAACGTTGTGCCACTGCCGCCAGATGCGAATATCTCTCCGATGAACGCGTCAGCAATGGCCCCCGGCACTTCAAGCTTGCGACGCGCATCAGAATCCAGATGCTCCATGGCTTCAACATCATGGATGTCACGAATGGGTATCTGGCGTAGGTTTGAACGTAGCTCAATGGCTTCCCTTACAGCCCGTTCTATCTCCTGTCCGAACAAGCGCTGTTGACCTTTACCCGTAGGGGTCATGGAGAATTCGGTAAGTTGATCCAACCGGTGGATGCCGAGCAAGCTGTCACCACAGCGCAGGTTGTGATCAAGGAAACCGAAGGGGCGACCCTTTGCAAGGGTAATCAGCCATATGGAAAGCTTGGCCAGCTCCACCGCCAGCGGGTTCAGATCGACACCATACAAGCAACGCTCGGCTATGAGCCGGCGGGCGATGACGGTACGTGCCTCGACATCGCGAGGTAACGGCTCCCGATCACTGACTGAATCGAGGACTTCGCCGTCCACACTCACTGATTTGCCAATTTCCTCAGCTTGCACCCATGCCTCCACCAATCGTTCAGCCAACCAGCGGCAGGCTTGTACCAGGAAAGCCCCTGAACCCATCGCCGGGTCACACACTTTGAGGTCGAGCAGTTCATCAGGCGACTTCAGTTGCCATTGCTCGCGCGGCTTACCTTCCGCTGGACCGACATAGGCAACCGGGGTGAGCGTTTCGGCGACGATGGCTTCGGTCAACGATTTCGGTGTGTAGTGGGTACCCGTCTCGCGACGATCGGAGCCAGTGGTGACGATAAAGGCGCCCGCAGGATAGACCAGCGGATACCCCCATGAGTCGGAGCGAATCAGATGAGCATAAGGCCGGATGCGGTCACGCAATTCCGTATCACCATGACAAGCCGCCAACAGGCGATCAGCGAGGGCAGCGTCGACCGGCTTGGCAAGGTCGTTACGAATGCGGCTGCGTGAACTCCCGGTGTGCTCACGCAATACTTCTGCCAGTGCCTCGTTTCCCTCGTCTCTGGCAGCCTCCAACCGAGCCAAGGTAACCCAAGGAGACTTGGCACCCCTTGTCGCATCCAGTTCCAACGTCACCTCGGAAGTCCGTTTCACCGTGCGTTCGAGCAAGCCTTCGTATACATAGCCAATTTGTTCCACGTCCAGGGCACGGTAGGAGAGCGTGCGCCCTTGATACTGCTGGATGGCTTCCAGCAGCAATAGGACGGTACGGTTGTCGATCGGCAAGGGTTTCGAGTCGTCGATGCGCCAACTGGAGCCTTTCGATCTGCCTTCGAGGAAGGGGAAGCGGTCCGGATCGAACAATGATCCCCCGAGCGCGGGCAAGCGCAGGTCCTCGTGCGTTATACCGCCAAATACTGCCCGGAAGATGGCCAGCAATCGCGACCAGGCGTCCCAACGCCGCTCCAGTATCTCTTCGGACTCTGCGCGTAGTTGCATTCTCAGGGTGGAGACCGCGTAGTGGGCCTCGTACTTCTCATCCCCCAGCAATAGCAAGCCACGCTCCTCGGCGGAAAGGAGGAACACCAGCCGCATCATTACCGTGAGCGCCGCCTCGTAGAGTTCGGCTTCCTTCACGTCTCGGAGCAACTCCCGGCCACGATCCTGATCGGCCTTGTCGAGGGCCTGGATCAATACCTCCACCGCGCGACGCACCTGCTCGCCCAGGGCATCGGTGACTTCATCCTGAAATTTCAGGGAGCGATCGAGTAATGCGGGTAATTGCTCCGTTTCATCGACGAAGAATCGACGAATGCCCAGCAGGTGTACGAACGCCTGCAGGGTGGCGGGCTCCTGGCCCCAGATGCGGGCATACCAACTGGCGAAGGTAGTAACCGCACCCACTGGTGCATCCACCAGCACCCAGCGCTCACCATTCGTGACGAGGCCCAGACGGCAACTCCGTGCGCGGCACAATTGGACCATGCGTTCAGCAGGGGTGGCAGCCCAACCATTCTGGTTCGACGTGGCTTCGAGATCCGAATCCTGGGGATAGACGTGGATGAGCATCGATGCACGGTTGCCATTCTGCTCATCCACCACCGCGAAATCCGGTGTCACCGTCACGCCATGCTCAGGAAGCTGGGTACTCAAATTGGACTCACACCAATCCTTACGCTTGAGAACGTCGCCCTTGCCGTCCTCATCCAGCTCCAACCCCCGCGACAAGACTTCTTCGATCCAGGCTGCATGGATGTTGGTGAACTCGGGATCACCCGTATCCAACGCTTCTCGCCACTCATCGTAAGCCTGCCGCAGCCGTTTCCGTTTGAAGCCGTCTAGTTCTTCCAACCCCTGTGGAAACGCCTCCTTCAAAACTGGAACGGCGAGGAACGGGCCAGAAATCTCTATCAGTGAGAGCCAATCGTGGTGCGTGTCATTGCTGCTCATACTGCACCTCCCATCGACTCTGGGACGAGGAAGATGACAGCGACAGGAAAGGTACGGTCATCGAGTTTCGCGTAGCGGGCTTCGATCGCTCTTTCCTCCTGCTCGCGTTCTGTAGGAATCCGCTCCAAGCGTGCTTCCAGTGCCGCAGTATCGCGCCTTAGCTGAGTACGCTCGTCTTCACTGAACAAAGAGAATTGCTCTGGTTGCTCGTCTTTCTGCAATTCACCTCGAATCGCCGTCTCCAACTCATCAAGCACAGCATGGATGTCGGTGACTTCACGCTCCTTACGGGATCGCAGGGTGTTGCCCAGGAACTCCAGACGTTCCTTGGACCGGGATTCGACGGCCCTCAAGATGGATTCATGTGAGCTATCGAAACGCTCCCGCAATGTGCCGAACAATCCGTCACCCGCCGTAACGGGGTGCCCGACATCCAACCATCGTTGTACTCTGGTGACAGCTTCTTCTCGACGGAAGGATCGGTCACGCAGATAACCTCCCGATACCGTCAGTTCCTCATGTAGGCGATGATGATTTCCTCCAGTGACGACCAATCGAGAAACGATGGCCACGGCTGGATCATCGATGAGATCGTCAGGCACCGACCGAACCGTGACTCGATGCAGTTTCTTGACGTCATCCTGCGCCCACACTTCGGCGCGCAACAGCCTCAGACACATCTGAACCAAGCGATGATTGAGATGGACCAACACGACGTCATCTCGTCCACTCGCCACTTCATGATCGAAAGTGATGGGACGTATATGCTGAGTATGGGGGTGTCGTAACCCCTCCAGACAACGTGCCCAGGAACCCGACAAAGACGGCATTCTGAAGACGCGGCCACTCGGGGCATCATCCAGGTCGACCGGTTCCAGCGGAGGACGACCCGCCAGTGCCAACCCCGTCACTACGGCCATCTGAATATGTTCTGGCGTGAGATGAAAGTCCTGACGGGTTGCGAGTAGACGGTCATGGAGCTTGGCCACTCGTTCTTTCAATTCACGCTCGGCCAGTACGAACCGTCTGGCCTTGGCTATCTTGGCCTCAGCCAGACGCGTATCCAGATCAGTCAGAGAACCTTCTATCAAGCCGGACATCTGGGGAGCGATCACAGGATTTACGCTTCCCATGTCGGCACGCATCGACTCCAGTTTGCGGAGCGACCTCAGGATGTCTTCGCCATGCCCGCCCACCTGCTCATCGCTTCCAGGGCCGCCATCGACGGGGTGCCAAATCAGTACCTCTTTTTCTTTCTGGCCGTGACGATCGATACGACCATTGCGCTGTTCCATGACGTTGGGGTTGTATGGTATCTCCAGATGGATGAGGCAATTACAGTGATTCTGCAAGTCGATACCTTCCGAGGCGGCATCTGTGGCGAGCAGGATGCGCACGGGCGATATTTTGGGAGATACCTGGAACGCCGCTTTCACGGGCTCTCGATCGTCTTGGGAAAGGCCACCATGGAGAATCCCCAGCCGATCTCCGCCGAAACCGTGGCTGACCAAAATCTCGTGCAGCCATTGGTGCGTGGTGCGATATTCCGTGAAGAGGATCACTCGGCGATCATTCCATTCGCCGTTTGGGCGTAGGTTGGTTGTCAGCCAATCGAGGATGGCTTGGGCTTTGGAGTCTGTCTGGTTCTTGGCTCGCTGCGCCCACTGCCTGAGTTCGCCCAGAAGCTGACGCTGCTCGTCATTCAAAGGCTGTGCACGTCGAGAGGCCTCCTCGACGGCCTCGGACTGGGCATTTTCGACTTCTCGATCGTTAGCGTAATCTTCTTCCGCCTTCAGGATGGCTTTGCGCAAGATTCGCTCATCCAGGGCATCACTGCGCTTTTGCCGCGTCTCGCTCGACAGTGACTGGAAGTGCTTTTCCAAGGTGGAAGCAAAGGCAGCCGGTGACGAAAACAGACGTTTTTTGAGCAACTGATTGATGAAGGTGGTGCCGAAGGCATTTCCTGGCTCGCCGTCTTCTCCCTCACGGCTGGCACAGTAATCGATCAACTTGCGATGTATCGCCCGCTCTTCCTCTGTATACGGGATGCTCAGCGCCTGCAATTTGCGCTGGGGATATAGAGGGTTTCCGTCGGCATCGACCAGGTCACTCTTCAGCCTACGGATCATCACCTGACTGAGTCGTTTTTCGTCTGGAAGGATGTTTCGCGCGAAGCGTTGGTCATCCAACAGCTCCAGGAGAGCCGTGAAAGATTCCGTATACCCGTTGTGGGGGGTTGCCGTCAGGAACAATCGGTGCTGGAAGTGAGGACCGATGGTACGGATGAAGCGTGTACGCTGACTTTCGAGAGCATAGTTGGCACTAGCGGATGGCGCGATGTTGTGCGCTTCGTCGACGATCAAAAGGTCGAATTTTCTCGGGTGCCCGACATGCGGTGGTAGTACGTCTCGAATGGTTCGCAGACCTTCGCCACTCTTGGCCCAGTCCATCGAGGTGATGAGACGAGGATGGGACGTCCACGGATTGGCATGTATGCCTCGCTCACGTCTCAGTCGCTTGATGTACGCCGAATCGACCACCCGGAAATCGAGGCCGAACTTCTCCAACATTTCCACCCGCCACTTTTCTTGTAGCGACGCGGGACAAACGATCAGAGTGGTGCGGGCGCGATGCCTAAGGAGTAGTTCCTGTATGACGAGGCCAGCCTCGATGGTCTTACCCAACCCCACGTCATCGGCAATGAGTAGGTTGACACGCGCCATGTCGATGGCACGGACGAGAGGATCGAGTTGGAAGGCTTCGATACTGACGCCGCTGCGAAACGGCGCTTGAAGGAAGCCCCTGTCGGCATTCGTCGCGGCACCCCATCTCACGGCATCCAGGAAAGCATCCAGGGTCGTAGCGTCGTCCTGTCCCGTGATCTCCGGCAAGCCTGCACGCTCGATGACCTGGGCACCGGGTTCGATCTCCCAAACGACTTCCAGTTCCTCCCCCAGTCCGTCCTCATCGATGGAAGAGAGCGTCACGACGTTCTGCGAGGCCGCGCTCGACTCCAGAGATGATGAAAGGACGTCAGACACGACCCATTGACGACGCCGGACTTCTACCAGTTGCCCCGGTTCTGGCTTTGCTCGATATGCATCGGCCTGCTGCTCATTGGAAGCTGTCATGCGCCCCTTTCGGTTCCCCTTCAATTCTTCTCATGCGATGCCCGGTGCGACTTCAATACCTCCACCTCCCGCACCACGATCTCAGCCGCCACCAGAGGTGATTCATGCTCCCAGAATCTCAGCACACGCCATCCGATGCTTCGCAACCTCTCATTCGTGTCGGCATCCCTGGACCGATTGGTTTCGATCTTATGTCGCCAGAAGTCGGCGTTTCGTTTCGGCCAAGTTGCATGCTCCGGGCAGCCATGCCAGAAACAGCCATCGACGAAAACGGCCAGTCGAATACCAGGAAAGGCTATATCGGCTACGCGACGAGGCTTCTTCAACACCTCGAAAGCGACTCGATAGCGCAGCCCCATTTTGTGAAGTTCACGGCGTAGTGCGATCTCTCCACCCGTATCTTTCTGCCTGACCCTCGCCATACGTTGGCTGGTTTCTGGTGTGGTAGGCGAGATACGTGGCATCGAATGTTCCTTCACCGTGTCATGTTGCGGCCACTTTGGCGAGATGCATCTTGATGCTGCGAGCGATGGCACGCCCCAGGTCGACGGGAACGGCATTGCCGATCAACCGACCCAATGCTTTGAAGCTGGGCTCTCCTCCTTTGGGAATGAATTCATAGTCACGAGGAAAACTTTGTATGATGGCCGCTTCACGTAAGGTAATCGCGCGATCTTGTTCTGGATGCCCGAATCGACCGTTCCCAAATCCATAACACTGGGTCGTCATCGTCGGTGCAGGTTTGTCCCACTCCATTCGCCCATAAACACCCGGATAGGTACGTCCACTTTCAGCGCGATGGCATTCGGCAACCAGTTCCTCTGGCCAGTCACGCCAAGTACCTCCTGGTTTCGAAGCTCTGATTCGACGCAGGTTTTTTTCCGATAGTGTGGCTGCGGTGTGGAGCTTGTCTCTGGGGGCGGACTCTCCAGCAGCCAAAGGCCGTAGGCGCTTGATCGCCTGACTCACGGTTTTCGGCTTTTTGTGCGTCGGTTCGATCATCTCGATGGTCCCGTGCTTGGAAGCCAGCAAGACCATCCGCCGACGTGTTTGGGGAACGCCATATTGCGAACTGTCCACGACGTCGTACCAGACGTCGTATCCAGCACGTTTCAGGGCACCGACGAAATCGTGAAAAACTTTATGCTTGGCGACAGAAGGAACATTTTCCATGGTGATGACGTCGGGTTGAGCACCTTTTGCCAAGCGTGCGAATTGATACAGCAGGCCCCACTTTCCATCCTTGCCGTCCGATTCATAGCGTTGGGCATAGGTCGAAAACGGCTGACACGGCGCGCAACCGGCAAGGATCGTCAGTCCAGCACCTCCAAACAACTCTTTCAGCTCGGCAACTTTGATTTTGCTGACGTCTCGTTCGATGAACTTGGCCTGGTTATTGGCCTCGTAGGGGTGACGGCAAGCTGGGTCCAAGTCGATCCCGGCGACGACCTGCAGCCCTTCCTTGACGAATCCATGAGTCAGCCCACCGGCGCCACAAAACAGATCAACGCAGGCGACCTGCATATCGCCACCATCCCGGTTGACAGAATTGGACAGAGTCATCGTGTCAGCTTTCCTCATTTCTTGTTCCGACCTTCGTCTTCTGCAGCTCCACCCGATTTCACCCATTCATCAACTTCCTGCGACTTGAACTTCCACAGCCGCCCTATTCGGTGGGCCGGCATGCCCCGTCCACGAATCCACGCATAGACGGTGTCCTTGCTCACCCCGAGGTACTCTGCGATCTCTTCGACCGACAGCCAACGCTCTGACATAGTCTTCCTACGTGAAGTCAAAATTCGGGCAGATTGCCAATAATGGCATGAAACATGTGGCAAGCATAGTGTATTGAGTATGATTTAGCATGAGCTGATAGGGTTTGACCTGATTCAAGCGGGCGTATTTCGAGCAACCGTCAAGCCCCACGCCCCACGCCAGTAGCAGTAGATGAAATCCGCCTCCTGAAATGAATCAGGAATCCGGTAACCCCGTCGTTCCTATTCTTTGCGGCGCAATCCGATCCCATACCCCAGCATCATGCCATTCGCCCTGCGAGGAATGGCACGATGGCATACCCCAGCAACCGCAACACTCCATGGCACCGCGCCTTCGTCGCGCTGCTGGTCTTCTCTGTTCTGGCCATCGAACCAGTACTCGCCGGGGACGGCGCCAATGAGCAGGCCCAACTGGCCGCATTGATCCGTCAGCTCGACATGATCGATCGCCTGGCCGAGCACAGTGCCAGCCTGCCTCACCCCGAGGGCAATCGTTATCACTTCGACTACGTCCGCCTAACTAAAGACATTGAACGTGTGCGTCAGGGCATCCGCGATTACCTGGTGCCCCAGCGTGCCCAGCCCCGCGATCCTGTCGAGCTAATTGGTGACTACCGCCAGGCATCCGAGGAGGCGGCCCCGTGAACAGCGCCCAAATCTCCGCTTTTCAGGCCAATGCCGGTTTCTCCGCAGGGGATGTCTCCGTGGTGCTCTTGAGCCTGGTGTTCGCCGTTCTGCTGCTCTGGGGAGTCTGGGCTCTGCGCACTGCTTATGTCGGCTGGGCTGAAGAACGTCTTTCTCAACGTCAGTTTCTCGGGGTCGCGGTGCGCTTCGTCGCGATGTACCTGGTACTGGCTTTCTTTCTGCTGTCTTGACCCGATGAGGATTTCGCCATGGCTTCCCGTTTCGTTCCCAACCGCCTGATTCAACGCGCCCGTCTGTCCGCCGCCGCCGCCGTGCTTTCGGTCAGCGCGGTGCCGCAGGTGTACGCCCAGGGGCTGCCGACACTGGAGGACCCATCGCGCGGCACCGGCAGCGGCATCATGGAGACGCTGCGCAACTATGGCTACGACATCGTGTTGCTGGTGGCGCTGCTGGTGGTGGCGTCGATGTTCATTGGCGTCTGCTACCACGCCTACAGCACCTATTCCGAGATTCATACCGGGCGCAAGACCTGGGGGCAGTTCGGACTGACCGTGGCGGTTGGCGCGATTCTGCTGGTTGTGGGTATCTGGTTGCTGACCGAAGCCACCGGCATCCTGTAAAGGCGTCCCACGATGTCCAGCACCCCTGAACTCAACGAAGACGATACGGTGAGCTTCCTGCCACACCGGCTCAACCGCCAGCCCGTAGTGGTGCGGGGACTGACAGCGGATGAGCTGTGGATTTGCGTGGGCCTGTCGGCTCTAGCGGGATTGCTGCTCGGTCTGCCCCTGGCTTGGCTGACATCTACCATCGCGCTGATACCGTCGATGATCGTCGCCGCCATTGCGTTTGGCATCTTCGTTGGCGGGAGCGCACTGCGACGTCGGAAGCGGGGGCGACCCGACACCTGGCTCTATCGACAGTTGCAGTGGCGCATCGCGCTCAACCATCCTTGGCTCTCTCCCTGGATTCGCGGGGATTCGCTGGTGACGCGCTCTGGGTATTGGACGACCCGAAGGGGTAGCCAATGAGCCGCTTCAAGAATGAGGTCACCCACCTTCAGGCCCATATCCGAACCCTGCGCCTGGGTGTAGGAGCGCTGTTCGTCCTTACCCTGGTACTGGGTTTTGGCTGGTGGCAGGCCCCGCGTGATCTCACCATCCATGTGCCCCCGGACTTGCGCTCCGGCAGTGTGCGCAAGTGGTGGGACGTGCCACCGGAGTCGGTTTATGCCTTTACCTTCTACATCTTTCAGCAGCTCAACCGCTGGCCCACCAATGGCGAGGTGGATTACGCACGCAATATCCATGCGTTGTCTGCGTACCTGACCCCAGCCTGCCAGCACTTTCTTCAGCTCGATTACGAGCAACGGCAACGTACCGGTGAACTGCGTCAGCGAGTGCGGGGAATCTATGAGATTCCGGGGCGGGGCTTCGGTGATGACCCCACCCAACGGGTGAAAGTGGTGTCTGAACGCGATTGGATCGTCACCCTGGACATCTCCGCCGACGAGTATTACGGCACCGAGCAGGTCAAGCGCGCCCTGGTGCGCTATCCCCTGAAAGTGGTGCGCCTGGACATCGACCCAGAGCGCAATCCCTTCGGTCTGGCCTTGGATTGCTACGACGGTACGCCACAGCGCATCGCTGCCGAAGCGCCATCCCCCACACCGGATACCCCGTAGAGGACTTGCCATGTTACGACCATTCCGCTTTCTGGCCTGTCTCACCCTGCTCCTCGGCTGGATTCCTATTAGCCATGCGGTGGAAATCCTCAAGTGGGAGCGCATGCCGCTGGCCGTGCCTCTGGTGGTCGGCCACGAGCGCGTGGTTTTTATCGACCGCAACGTGCGCGTCGGCATTCCTGCATCAATCGGTGATCGCCTTCGGGTGCAAAGCGCGGGTGGAGCTATCTACCTGTTGGCGCACGACACCATCGAACCCACACGGTTGCAGTTGCAGGATGCCGACGACGGCACCTTGATCCTGATCGACATTGCCGCACAGGAAGGCGATGAGCCTCTGGAGCCAGTACGCATCGTCGAAGGTGATGCCGTTGGTCCCCGTTATGGCGGCACCAGCACACAAGCCCCTGGGGTGCCGAGCGCTGCCACCGCGAATCCCGCGCGGGAGACACCGGTGCCGGTGATACTCACGCGCTACGCAGCCCAGCACCTGTACGCACCGCTGCGTACCGTCGAACCCGTGAACGGCCTCTCGCGCGGGAATCTGCACCGCGACCTGGTGTTGGACACGTTGTTGCCCACCTTGCCGATCCGCGCCAATGCCCTGGCCACCTGGCGGCTGGAGGATCAGTGGGTGACGGCGGTGCGCCTGACCAATACCGCTCATCGCTGGATCGACCTCGACCCGAGGACGTTACAAGGCAATTTCGTGGCGGCGACGTTCCAGCATCCCGACTTGGGACCGACAGGTACGTCACACGACACCACGGTGGTGTACCTGGTGACACGCGGCCATGGTCTGGCGAAAGCGCTGCTGCCTGCCATCAGTCCCATCGACGCTTCCCGCAATCTGCCAGCCGCCGCTGCCGCCGGTGATGCGAAGGGAGTGAATCATGCGCAGTAACGGTCTGCTCAAGTGGCTGATGCTCCCGGTAGTGGCGCTGCTGGTGTTCGCCGGTATCCGGCTGTTGTCCGGGGAGCGCGGCCCAGGCACCGTGCCACAGGACGCAGGGACACGCCTGTCCGCCGAGGAGAGGCGTGCCCTCGGTATCGAGGGCGATACACCCAACGATACGGTGGCCACCCTGGTGGCCCAGGTGCGACAGTTCCGGGAGCAACTGGAGACGGCGCTGTCGGACAACCGCGCCCAGCAGGCAGAGAACGACCGCCTGCGCCAGCGTGAACGCTCCATCGAGCAGCGCATCCAGACGGCGCTGGATACCGAGCGAGCCCAGTTGCGTCAGGACCGCGACCAGGTGGCCAGAGAACGGCAGCAAGCCCAGGGCCTGTTGCAGGATTTGCAGCGGCAGCTCGAAGGTTTGAGTGGCGCGGAAGGTCATGAGGATCTACCCATCGGCCTCGGGCTCGAACCTGGCGACGGTCAGGGGTTCGGCGAGGGTATGCGCTGGATCGAGCCGGATGATGCCCGGCCAGAAGACCCTCGCAGTGGCAATCGCAGCGGCTTCACTTTTCCCAACACCTTTGGGCCAGCCCAGGGGACCATCGACTCGGCCAGCGAAACTCTGGGACGGGCCACGGATGGGCAAGTGGGCGCTTCACCGTCGAAAGCGGTCTACACCGTGCCCTCCAACGCCACCCTGATGGGCTCGGTCGCCATGACGGCACTGATCGGTCGCATCCCCGTCGACGGCACGGTGAACGATCCCTATCCATTCAAGGCGGTGATCGGCCCCGACAATCTCACCGCCAACGGCATCGAGATTCCCGATGTGGCCGGTGCCGTGGTCAGCGGCACGGCTTCAGGCGACTGGACGCTGTCCTGCGTGCGGGGGCAGATCCGCTCGATCACCTTCGTGTTCCAGGACGGCACCATCCGCACCTTGCCGGAGGAGGACGGCAGCAATGCCCGCAGCAACCGGAACGATGTCGACATCCTTGATGGCCTTGGCTGGATCAGCGACCCCTACGGTATCCCTTGTGTGACCGGTGAGCGGCGCAGCAATGCCCAGCAGTATCTGGGTACCCAGGCACTGATCACAGCCGCCGGTGCCGGTGCGGCTTCCCTGATCGACTCGGAGAGCGGACGTATGTCCTACGTTGGCAGTGATGGCTCCCTCGGTACGGTTGGCATCAGTGCCAATGAGGCTATGGGCCGTATTCTGGCGGGCGGCGTGCAGGAGATGTCGCAATGGGTCAACCAGCTCTACGGACAGGCCTTCGCGGCGGTCTATGTGGAACCCGGTGCCCAGGTAGCCGTGCATATCGAACAAGCTCTCAACATCGACTACGACGTCAAGGGTCGCCGGGTCGATCATCGCATTGGAGGCTCCCATGCACAGGATCTCGACTGACCTCAAACGGGCCGGATGCACGGCCCTCATGCTTGCCATGCTGGTCCTGGCTGGCTGCGCCACCAGCAAGGATGAACTGCTCACCCACGATGGTCAGACCATGCACGACATCTGGAGTCGTGAAGCCGGCAATGGCGGCCGCGCAGCCCGAGAGCTCTTGGATGCACGCCAGTCCCTGCGTCGACCACTAACCACGGAAGACGTGCAGGCAGCGCCGAGGGAACAGGCCCGTTATACCCGCACGGCACACAATGAAATCCTCAGCCAGTTTAAGCGTCTGCCCAATCCGGACCTGGTCATGTACGTCTTCCCGCACCTGGCCGGTACAGACCCCGTACCGGTACCTGGCTACAGTACCGTGTTCCCCCTGTATCAGCGCGTGCAGTACGCCCTGCCGGGCGAACGGGTGGAGGATTATTGATGGCCTGGTCACTGCCTTGGTCAAGACAAGGGCTCATTCGGAATAGAGTCGGAAAAACAAAGGCCTTGCCAGCGCCACCCGATGTCTGGGCGCGTCATGTGGAAAGCCTGCACGACCACGGCATTCCCACGCCGGGTCACCATCGCGACTCTAAACGCTCCGCCGCGACGCAAGCGGACGAACAGCATCTGTATGACGTCAAGCCATCATTCGTCGATCTGCTGCCCTGGGTGGAGTACCTGCCGGACTCACAAAGTCTGCTGCTGGATGACGGCGAGTCAGTCGCAGCCTTCTTCGAGTTGACGCCTATCGGCACCGAGGGGCGTGAATCGCAATGGTTGTTGCAAGCTCGTGACGCCCTGGAAAACGCCCTGCAGGACAGCTTCGATGAGTTGGACGAACACCCCTGGGTGGTGCAGCTCTACGCCCAGGACGAAACCGACTGGTCCAGCTACCTGAACACCCTGCGCGACTATATCCAGCCCCGCGCCCAGGGCAGCGCCTTCAGTGAAAGTTATCAGCGTTTTCTGGCTCATCACTTGCGCGCCATCGCTAAACCCGGCGGGCTTTTCGAGGACACCACCGTGACCCGACTGCCCTGGCGCGGCCAATGCCGCCGCGTGCGCCTGGTGGTCTACCGCCGTGCGCCGGGCACTGCCCGGCGTCGAGGGCAAACCCCAGAGCACGCGCTGACGACAGTGTGTGATCGCTTGCTGGGCGGACTGGCCAATGTCGGTGTCGGCGCGCGCCGCATGCAAGCAGCGGACATCCACGCCTGGTTGCTGCGCTGGTTCAATCCGCATCCCAGCCTACTCGGGTCGACAGCGGAGGATCGCGAGCGTTTCTATCAGTTGACGGCTTACCCCAGTGAGTCGGAGCCGGGCGAAGTCGAGCTGGTCAGCGGTACCGATTTTTCGCAGCGATTGTTCTTTGGCGAGCCGTGTTCCGATGTGGAGAACGGTACCTGGACTTTCGACGGTATGCCGCACCGGGTCTTGGTGCTCGACCGTTTGCGCACGCCACCGGCTACCGGCCATGTCACCGGCGAGACCCGCAAGGGCGGCGACGCCTTCAATGCCCTGTTCGATCAGATGCCCGAGGACACGGTGATGTGCCTGACCCTGGTGGCCACGCCCCAGGACGTGCTCGAAGCGCACCTCAACCACCTTGATCGCAAGGCTGTCGGCGACACCCTGGCCTCCGAGCAGGCGCGTCAGGACCTACAGGAGGCGCGTTCGCTGATCGGCAGTGCCCACAAACTCTATCGCGGCGCGCTGGCGTTTTACCTGCGCGGGCGCGACCTGGCCGAGCTGGACGCGCGCGGCCTGCAACTCGCCAACGTGATGCTCAATGCAGGCCTGCAACCCGTGCGAGAGGAGGACGAGGTCGCCCCCCTCAACAGCTATCTGCGCTGGCTGCCCGGCGTGTTCGATCCAGGCAAAGATCGCCGCCAGTGGTACACCCAGTTGATGTTCGCCCAGCACGCGGCCAACCTCTCGCCACTCTGGGGCCGCAATCAGGGCACAGGCCACCCCGGCATCACTTTCTTCAATCGCGGGGGCGGCACCATCACCTTCGACCCGCTCAACCGGCATGACCGGCAGATGAACGCGCACCTGTTCCTGTTCGGCCCGACCGGCTCCGGCAAGTCCGCGACGCTCAACAACATTCTCAACCAGGTGGTCGCGGTCTACCGGCCACGGCTGTTCATCGTCGAGGCGGGCAACTCCTTCGGTCTGTTCGGGGACTTTGCCAAACGCCTCGGGCTGAGTGTACATCGGGTCAAGCTGGCGCCCGGTGCCAGCGTGAGTCTGGCGCCGTTCAGCGATGCCTGGCGGCTGGTCGACACCCCCGGCGAGGTCAGCACCCTGGACGCCGATGCTCTGGATGACGACGAGGATAGAAGCCCTCTCGCTCCGGAGGAAGACGAACAACGCGATGTGCTGGGTGAGCTGGAGATCACCGCCCGGCTGATGATCACCGGCGGAGAAGACAAGGAAGAAGCGCGGATGACCCGCGCCGACCGAAGTCTGATCCGCCAGTGCATCCTGGATGCGGCCCGCCGCTGTGTCCGGGACGAGCGCGCGGTGCTGACCGAGGACGTGCGCGATGCCCTGCGCGAACGCAGCGCCGACACGACACTGCCAGAAACCCGACGAGTGCGCCTGCTGGAGATGGCTGATGCCATGGATATGTTCTGTCAGGGTCTGGACGGCGAGATGTTCAATCGCCCTGGCACTCCTTGGCCCGAGGCCGACATTACCATCGTCGATCTGGCGACCTTTGCCCGCGAGGGCTACAACGCCCAACTCTCCATCGCCTACATCTCCCTGATCAACACGGTCAACAACATCGCCGAGCGCGACCAGTTTTTGGGACGGCCCATCGTCAACGTCACCGACGAGGGCCACATCATCACCAAGAACCCCTTACTCGCGCCCTATGTCGTCAAGATCACCAAGATGTGGCGCAAGTTGGGAGCCTGGTTCTGGCTGGCGACCCAGAACCTGGACGACTTGCCCAAGGCCGCCGAACCCATACTGTCGATGATCGAATGGTGGATCTGCCTGTCCATGCCCACGGACGAAGTGGAGAAGGTAGCCCGTTTTCGGGAACTCAACCCCGCGCAGAAAGCGCTGATGCGCTCGGCTCGCAAGGAGTCCGGCAAGTTCAGCGAAGGCGTGATCCTGTCGAAGTCGATGGAAGTATTGTTCCGAGCCGTGCCGCCAAGCCTCTATCTCGCCATGGCGATGACCGAGCCCGAAGAGAAAGCCGAACGTCACCAGTTGATGCGCGAACACGGCATCAGCGAGCTGGAAGCGGCCTTCAAGGTGGCGGAGAAGATCGACCGGGCGCGAGGCATCGAACCCTTGTCGCCGGACAGTTTCAACTGAGGTGCTCACATGGACAGGCCACGGCATTCGACCCACAGAATATGGCCTAACATTGGGCTGATACTGTCGGCAGTGGTGGTCTTCGCTGCATTACTGATCTCTGCGCTCTCGTTACGCGGTCCCAGATCACAACTCGTCGATGAACTTGTCGCCGAACCGATGGGGCCACCCTGGTTCTACGGCCACCTCGATGCACGGTTCACCGTGGTCTCCTACGCCGACCTGGAATGCCCGTTTTGTCAGGCCTATTTCCCAGTCCTGAGACAGTGGATCGACACCCATCCCGAAGTAAATTGGCAATGGCATCACTTGCCGCTGGCCTTCCATGAACCCGCCGCCACCCAAGGCGCACGCTTGGCGGAATGCGCCGGGGAAGTAAGCGGGCGCACCGCGTTCTGGCAGACCATCGCCTGGGTGTATCAGCACACACGTAGTGATGGCCAGGGCGTTCCCAGCGAGACACCGATACCCGGTCTGACACCTGAGCTGCAAACCTGCCTGGACAGCACGAGGCCCGATGCCGAGATTCAAGCCCAGGCTGCTGAAGCGGTACAGGCGGGTGTGGTCGCCACGCCGACCCTGCGCCTGATCGACAACCACACCGGCACCGACTTGCTGTTACCGGCAGGCCCTGTCGAGGGCGATGCTCTGATATCCGCCATCGACCTGCTCATGGCCATGGCGGGTGAGGCCGCGAAGGAATCCGTCACAACAAGCGAAATGCCTGCCGACGTTGTCGGCGACATGCCCAGGTAGCCACGGTCTTCAAGGCTACGGCGCGGTTCCGACCGCGTTGATCGACCTGTTCGCTCCGCATCCCTCGTGCGAACGTCCATCACCCGTGATGGAGGATGCCCATCGATCCGGCCCGGTTGCGGGCCATCTACTGTCCCAGGGGGCCTTGCCCCTTGGGACAGGAGCCTCCGCTCCCCTCTAGGAGGTTCCTATGACTCTGTCCAATGCCGTCACCGACGGCACCACTTGCACGCTTGTCGACTATGCGAGCATCCAGGATGACCCGCTGATCCGTCAGGCCATCGGCGTGCTGGAAGAACGCCTCTTCAGGCGCGGTGCATCGCTGACCAGTCCCGCCGCCGTACGTGAGTACTTGCGGTTGAAACTTGCCGGTGAAGCATTGGAGGTCTTTGCTGCCGTCTTCCTCGACTCGCAGCATTGCGTCATCGCCTATGAGCCGATGTTCCGAGGCACCATCGACGGCGCTGCGGTCTATCCACGTGCCGTGGTCAAACGTGCCATCGAGCACAACTGCGCAGCCGTGATCTTCGCTCACAACCACCCGTCGGGTTCGACCGAGCCGAGTCAGGCTGACAAGGCGATGACCAAGCGCCTGAAATCGGCCCTTGAGTTGGTCGATGTGCGTGTGCTGGATCACTTCATTATCGGTGAAGGGATACCTTTCTCTTTCGCCGAAGCAGGTTTGCTGTAATCCACGGGGCGTCTTCGGGCGCCTCCTTTCTTTCCCCGCAACAAACACGCGGTTACTTCGTGCAATCACGACCGCGTATATAGTCATGGTCCGGGACTTCATGTATTAGGCTTATCGCGTTCTGGGACTTCGGCTTGCGGTCTTCCGCGAAGTTAATTGCGTCGCAGAAGTAAAACAACGCCGCCCTGGCGAGTCTAATAGACGACAACGTTAGCTCCTCGAACTGTGTCACATGTTCATGGTCAACGAGCTTTCGAGACGTTCTGCCCAACCCAATATTTTCATCATGAAGGACAGTGAAACGGTGGGTAGATGAATTTCTATACTCCTTCAGCGCCCTCAGGAATCCTGCCTTTTCCGGAACTTCTTTAGTCGTATCCCGATGCAAGTCATAAAGCGCCAGGAGGCCCTGGTTGCCGGCATTTATCTCTTGCTTGACCGCTTCATTCAGTCTTTTCTCCTTTCCATTTTTGTCGTCATACCAAAAGCTATCAAAGGTTGTCCTCTTTGCCTGCCCCAACTTGAGATGACCAGATAGAGAAACGGCAATTTTGTCGAGGATGTCGTAGGCAATCCTTTGCGCGGAGCACATCGCTGAAACTTGAACCCCGTATATGGAGTAATCAAGCGTATCGCCGCTTTTCACGGTTTCCCGGAAAATTGTCGTGCAATCATCGAACCGGGCTTCGTAGAAGAGCTGGCGAGCCAGCGCATAATCGGCCTTCATGACGTTCAGCATGGCAAATATTTCAGGGACAGACGTCGACTGCCAATCATCATCTGTAATGTGTTGAAACGCTGCGGTGTCGACCTTTCCATTTTCATATTGCGCGGAAGAGCAAAAAAGGGATAGAGCGAGACTATTACTCTCAATGAATTCAAAAAATGAATCCTTCTCGTGCTGCTTCCTTATTGTGCCTGGTGTGTTTATTTGTGAGACGGCATGTCTTGCCTGCTCCACGGCTTGCTCACCGGCTAGTTGGCCAATCTCCGTGTATGTGTCTTCAACGACGCTCGACAGCTCAACGATGCATTGGCCGAGTCGCTCAAGGTCGCTATACGTTCCATATCTAGCCGGGTCGCTTTGGGCTGCATTGTGAAAGCCCATCAAGCACTGCATTTCCCGAAGGGCTGAAACACCATTTCTGGGCCAAATACGTCGAGCCTTTTGATAGACATCCAAGGCCTCGACCCATCGGCCAGTTTCAAGCAGCGCATTCCCGAAATTCGTTGCGGATTGGCTGCGCAATTCCGGACCCGCCTGCTTGTCTGACAGCACCTTGCCGTGCCTTACCCGTGCCATGAAGAGATCGTTGAGTAGGTCGTTGTCTGTGGCTGAACTGAGGCGCCGTCTCGTGGAAGCGCGCAAATGTCGTCCGTTCGCGATGCAATAGGAGCGAAAGGAAGACTCAGATTCAGATTGTTGCAGATCTTCCAGGCGAGAAATGCCATCATCCAACAAAGACGTCTCGGAGAGAGCTCCACCAGCGTCAATGAGAATTGCCGCAGCCTGCTCGTTATCAAGCCCCTTTAAAGATGCCAATGCGTCATCAGGTTTCTCTTGATACATCTGGCAAAAATCTTCGATCGAAATCTCCATCATTGGACCTTTTAGTTCGCTCTCTTTGCTTGCGTAGGTGTGGGAAGCATACACCAGAAACAAAGCCATTCAGGCTAAGATGCTGGTGGAAGCGAACAAATAGGAAATAAGACAAATTTCCCTTTCGGCGTGTCCGGTGTGAAATTATCGCTACAAAAAAGCGGTAGGCACCCAGTTCGCATTCTTCATGGCATAGACTCCCCAGACGATCGACGATCACATTCATCGACCCATGGGGAATCATGATATGTCATTAGCTTTCGTCCGATCTATGATTAACGGACTCTGTCAATTTTTAGCGTGCTGTATGTTGTTGGTTTCGGCACACACCAAAGCGGCAGATTTCTTGGTTTTTACCGATCAACGCCACCCCGTCTTTGTGTCCAATGATGTTCCGGTCATCTATCTGGATGCTGCCGCTGAGATTGAAGCAGAACTGGCATCCGGGCTTCCTGCTGATCCCCGGCGAGCAGAGGCCATCGTTCGTCAGCAACTGGGGGATGGCGGTACCGATCTTCAAGCCCGTCTGGCCAGCGCATACCAGAGTGTCGTCGATGCTTGGAACTTGGGCATCTCCAAATTACCCGCCGTCGTGGTCGAGGGACGCTACGTGTTATACGGCGATACCGATGTGGCGCGGGCCATAGCCACCATCGAGGCCTACAAGAGGGCTCAGCAATGACAACACCTCATCGAAAACTGCGTGCTAGCCTCACTGTTTGCCTGTTGAGCGTCGCCTTGCCTGCCTTTGCCCTCGATACCGCGACCATCACCGGTTCCGTGCTGTCACCCGACTGCATCGCTTACCGAGTAAAGGGCATCTGTTACTGGTTACTCTGCACTCTGTATAGCTGCTCAGTGGAGACCTCCGTCAAGGTGGAACACTACGTGCCCGATGCGGTGGTCTCCAGCTATTCCAACACCGGAGAAAATCCTTGGGTGGAAATGCGTCCTCTGAGTCAGCCCAATTCCAGCGCACGAGGTGGCGGTGACGGCATCACCAATGAGGAGCACGAGAACAACCTGGCCAAGTTCAAGAACGCCGACGTGATCGGCCATCCAGGTTCGACCCTGTTCAGTCAGGTCATCAGCCAGTGGGGTTACTCCTGTGCGGGGGCCGGCACGGCCTTCATGCCCTATCTGCTGAGCACCCTCGATATCGTGGCTTGGCGTTACAACGTCCCCGAATCCCTCTATCCCGAAGCGCTGATACCGGGCAGGCGCGAGATTGGCACGCGAACGGGCCTGAATCTCTGGGGCAACGTCTACCCGCGTGGCGGTTTCCTGCACCACGTCGACGACTACAAGGCCGCCGCCGTCGTTGCCCAGCGTGCAGGCGACGTCGTGACCCGCCGGGGTCAGGTGCATGTGTATCAGCCGCTGCTGGCCAATGCCCGCGATGGCTACTGGCCAGCCGGTGCCCTGATGGAAAGCGATGCGTCCACAGGCAAGTGGCAGGAACTCACTCCCACGCTCAAGAACACCTGTGCGGTGTTTCCCCATAGCGAGCGCCGGGTCCAGGCCCAACGGGGCGATTACGCCTGGGCACTGTGGCGACCCTATGCCTGCTGCCAGCGTCAGGGACAGGTTTTTCTCGGCAGTGTGGACTTCAACTGAGGGGCGGCCAATGAAACGACTGATTCGTCCATCACTACTGACTGCGGGACTCGTGCTGGCCCTGGGCAGTCAACCTCTGTGGGCGCAAACCACCATCGACGATTACAACGTCCACCACCGGGGCAGCGTCATTGGTGATGACGTACTTTACAGCATCGGTGGTGGCCGGGCCGTCTCCATGGGGCCAGTCGGCCCGATGCATACACTGGGCGTTGGCATCGGCTGGAACAGCAACCTGATCTGCGGCGACATGAGCCTCACTACCACGCTGCAGAACCAGCTCAACGGCATCACCAACGGCTTCCAGACAATCATGAGCAACGTGATCCAGAACGCCACGTCGGCAGTTGCCTCACTGCCAGCCCTCATCATCCAACGTGCCGATCCTGGCCTGTACAACCTGCTCACCAACGGCATTCTGCAAGCTAGGCTGGACTTCGATCGCTCGAAGATGACTTGCCGCGCTATCGCCAACCGCATGGCGGACATGGCGGGCGGCCAACTGGGTTGGGATCAACTGGCCGAGGGCATGGTGCTCAAACAGGCGGTGGCCAGTACCGACGCGGTGTCGGCCATCGAGGAGGCGGAAGCCAGCCGTGGGAATGACGGCGTGGCCTGGGTCGGGGGCGGCAATGCCGGTGGTTCGGGGCAGGCTCCCATCCGCGTGGTCGGTGACGTGACCCGTGCTGGTTACAACCTGCTGAACGGCCGCAGCGCTACCGACAGTTCGCCCATCGACAGTGCGACCTGCGGACACCGACTGAGTTGTCAGGCCTGGCCCTCGCCGGATGCCGCTGAAGACTGGGCAACGCGGGTACTGGGTGAGCAGGAACAGCGTACCTGCGATAGTTGTGAGAAGACCCGGACGGTACCGGGCGTTGGCCTGACGCCCATGATTCAGGAGGAGTACGAGACTCGCTTCGAGGCGCTGCGGGATCTAGTCACCGGAGCCACCCCCACCACCTTCGAGAACTTAGCTGAAGCTGGTACCGCTTCATTGCCCATCACCCGTGGCGTGATCGAGGCACTGCGCGATGAGCCAGATCAGGACATCCTCGCTCGTCGCCTGGCCTCCGAGGTCGCGCTGTCCAGCGTGCTGGAGAAAGCGTTACTGCTGCAGCGGACACTACTCGCCGGACGCAAGGAGCCCAACGTGGCAGCCAACCAGCTCGCACAGGATGCAGTGTCACGCGAGAGTGACCTGCTGGCCCAGGAAATCGACAACCTCAAGACCGAACTGGAATTGCGTCGCGAGCTGGCGGCCAACTCCCCGATGGCAATCATCCAGCGCCACAGCAGTCGCAGCAACGTATCGCGGGGCATCTACCAGGGCGACACCGAGCGCAACCGCCTTGATGCCATCCAGCAGGCACCGAATCAAGGCAATCCACCATGAAACCCGCATGGTTGTTCAACCGTTCATTGGGGAGGGCACTGCTCTGGACAGCATTCGCCGTACTGATGGCAGTGGGCGTCAATCTGGTCGGCATCAGTATTGTTGGTGATGTATCGAACTGGAGCCTCTGGCTCGACGACCACGCTGGCTATTTCTTGGTCTGGCGACTGTGCCTGTACGGCGCAACCGGCTACGGCTGGCTGCGGATGCGACGTCGGCTGTCTTGGGATAAAGACACACGCCAACGGCTGTTCCGAGCAGAGATCGGTGCGGTAGTGGCCGTCCTGCTGCTCGAAGTCAGCGTATGGATGACTTAACCCCGATGGCTGGAATCTCGATATGACGCTCTACACCTCGGACTACCTAGAGTACTACCTGACCCTGGTGGCCTGGATCATCAACAACGGCATCTGGGACGTGCTCGTCGCCAGCGGTATTTTCGCTTTGCCGTTTCTGGCCATTGTCGTACAGGAATGGCTGAAGGCCCGCGCGGAAGGCGCAGATGAAGGAAACAAAGGTGTCCTCTCATCCATGCGTATCGAGAATCGCGTGTGGGTGGCCATCGTGGTCATCCTGTTTGCGGGTATCCCCTTCATTCCGGTCGACCTTGGCACGCTTCAGTTCGACCGCAGCCGCTCCCAGCAGTGCCAGGTCAATGTGCCTGAGCCGTCGGAGACCAACTGGTCGTCCTCCTTCTCCACTCTCAACAACCAGAGTGCCCACGTTCCGGTTTGGTGGTTCTTCATGCACGCCATCTCCAAAGCCGTCACCGGCGCAGCGGTGGCCTCCATCCCCTGCGGCACCGACCTGCGTCAGATGCGCATGGATATCGACAGCACACGTATCGCCGATCCGCTGCTGGCCCAGGAAGTCGCCGATTTCACCCGCGACTGCTATGGTCCCGCACGAGCAAAACTGTTCACGAACCGGCCCACACTGAACAACGAGGAAATGCACGATGTCACCTGGGTCGGTTCGCGTTTCTTCCTGAGTACGGCAGGCTTCTACGACACTTACCGCTCCCAATCGCCCCGCGACGCCTGGCCCTACAGCGACAGCCGCGACGCTGGCCTGGCCGAAGTCGCCAGTGGCGGCGGTTACCCGAATTGCCGGCAATGGTGGTTGGACAGCGGCGACGGTTTGCGCGACCGCCTGCTGGCGCAGGTTGATCCCGGCCTGCTGACTAGGCTCGGACAATGGGCCGGCTTCCTCAGCCAAATTGAAGTGGATGACTCGGTGATCCGCGCCATTGCCTCACCTCAGCACCAAGTGATGAACCAGGGCCATGTCTACACCGACTACGGTGGTCAGATCGGAGTGACACTTCCCAACGTCACGACTCGCGTCGCCTCCGACCTCGGCCTGACAGTAGGCTCACTCGGCTTCTTCCCAGCCATGGACGTGGTGCGTCAGGCACTGCCGATGGTGCTCTCCTTCCTGAAGATGGCCATGGTCATCTGCATTCCGCTGCTGCTCATCTTCGGTACCTATAACCTGCAAACGGTGGTGACGATGACTGCCGTGCAATTTGCCCTGTTCTTCGTTGATTTCTGGTTCCAGCTTGCGCGCTGGGTGGATTCCACCATCCTCAACGCGCTCTACGGATGGCAGTCGCCGCACGTCAACTTCAATCCACTGTTTGGGCTCAACAACGCCTTCGGAGATATGCTGTTGAACTTTGTGATGGCAGCGATGTTCATCGCTCTACCAACTTTTTGGATGATGGCAATCTCTTGGGCTGGAGTCCGGACGGGAAATTTTCTACAGGGACTGGCGAGTGGTACCTCTGATGTCAAAAGTGCGGGGGGCCAGGGTGCGGGATTGGCACTATCGGCAGCAAAGAAATAGGAAACGATGGGAACTAATCGTCATCGTCATGGACACGCGGATCTATTCGATGACCGTCATGGGTATAAAAACCAAATCCTGCTGGTCCTGTCCTCCACTCAGGCTCTGGGTGATCTCCCAGATCAGTCATTCCTGCAAACTTCATTACCCCCAAAGCGAGAACTATCAGTACAGCTATCCAGAACATCGAATACAGCAACAAGGCAAGCACGATGAGTTTCAAGCCCAGGAACAACAGTTGCCCTACTCGGGCAGGAACCCTTCGAGCAGCCAACCAATCAATTGCTCGCACTTCACGATGAGCAACACCACGCCACACGCGACCCAGCCAACGACCGGCGCGTTCGGATTTTTTGACAGTCGGTGCTGCTTTCATCGCTTTACCTCCTCAGAGGATTATCGTTTCTCCTTCTTCGACCAGTCTGACCGACTGGCTGCCACCAGGCTTTTCCAATCATCTGGCGGGTTGCCTTTCTTGAGCATCTTCTCGAACACCGCGTAGGGGTCGGACTTGCTGCCGGATGACCGTAATGTCTGTTCATCGTTGACCCAGGCGAACACGATGGTTTTCGACCTAGAGTCGTAACGGAAGAACAACCGGAAGCGTCTCCCGATCTTGGCCCGACGCCAGTGCCGGTGCTCTGGCCCCAGTGTGTTGCCCTGGCGATATTCGTCACGACCCGGATCACTGGGTACGACATCCAGGATCATCTGTGTCAGTGCCCTGAATAGCTTGACGTTAGCATTGCCCTCGTAGCCCTTCGGGTCACTCCGTTGCGCTCGCTCGGTGGCGGCGTACAACTTCTGCAATTGCTCCACGATGCAGTCGTGGAACAGCAATATCCATCGATGGCGCTCCATCAAAGCGCCACTTCACCTTCGATGTCCTCATCGAGGTCCACCGGATGCCCCAGGTTTGCCAGCATGGCTTGAGCGAGGTCGTCCGGCAGATTGCCGACACGCTTACCTTGGCGAATGTCCTGCTCCAGTAGGCCAAGGAAAGCACTGATAGCAGGGTCTTCATGTTCCGCATCGGCACGGGTGACGATCACCTCACCGCCGCGCAGTTCGAAGGACACCTTGCCGCCCATCGTCACACCCAGGGCCTGGCGGATCGCCTTGGGCAAGGTGATCTGGCCTTTGGACGTGAGGGTAGCTTGCTCATGGATGCTTTCATGGACACGAGGCATGGTCCATCTCCTGTCGGTGATACTCATGCCTATAGAGTAAGGATTATTCCTTACATTGTCAATCTTGCCGCTTCCAGGCCGGTTTTGGGGCTGCATGGCTTTCTCCAGTGGCGGTCAAAGCACCGATGGTAGGCACGACACAGCCAGCCTTCCGCAAACAATACGGAATCTGCCACAACCCATTTCTGGTAGCTCTGGTTCAGGGATTGGCTTATACCCCAGGGCTTACCAAGGGCCAAAGGGCTGGGAAGGGGCAAGGGAATGGTGACAAGGGGAAAGGCTCTACCCGAAAAGGTCAAAAGGCCTCGGCCCAACCACATTGTTCGGGGTTCCAGATGCTCACTTTGTTCCAGCGGAAAAGTACCCGCCTGATTGTCGGCGCTAGCCAGACTCCCGGCGCGGAAATGCCCAAAGGGCTGATACGGTCCGAATCCGCTACCGCACTACTGGCGACGCCCCGCCGCCAGAAGCTGCTGGAACACATCTGGCAGCGCACCTCGCTGTCCCGCCGACAATTCAAAACTCTGTACCTAGCCCCATTGGAACGCTATGCCGAACTGGTCCAACTGTTCCCGGCCTCTGAGGGGCATCACCATGCCTATCCCGGTGGCATGTTGGACCATGGACTGGAGATCGTTGCATACGCCCTCAAGCTGCGTCAGTCGCACCTGCTTCCCGCTGGCATGAAACCCGAAGAACAGGCAGCACAGGCAGAAGTCTGGACCGCTGGCACAGCCTATGCCGCACTCTTGCACGACATCGGCAAGATCGCCGTCGATCTGCATGTGGAATATGCCGACGGCTCTCTCTGGCACCCCTGGCACGGTCCCTTGCAGCGGCCCTATCGGTTTCGCTATCGCAAGGACAGAGAGTACCGCCTGCATAGTGCGGCGACCGGCCTGCTGTACACCCAGCTCCTTGATCGCGGCATCCTGGACTGGCTGTGCCAGTATCCTGATCTATGGGCTGCCCTGTTGTATATCCTGGCTGGGCAGTATGAACATGCCGGTGCCCTCGGCGAGCTGGTGGTACAGGCGGATCAGGCCTCGGTGGCCCAGGAGCTAGGAGGTGATCCAGGCAAAGCCATCGCCGCTCCCAAGCACAGCTTGCAGCGAAAACTGCTGGATGGTCTGCGCTATCTGCTCAGGGAAGAGTTCAAGCTCAACCAGCCCCAGGCCTCCGACGGCTGGCTGACCCAGGATGCTTTGTGGCTGGTGAGCAAGACGGTCTCCGACAAGTTGCGCGCCTATCTGCTGTCCCAGGGTATCGAGGGCATTCCATCCAACAACACCGCCTTGTTCAACATCCTGCAGGACCACGGCATCGCTCAGCCCACCCTGGACGACAAAGCGATCTGGAAAGCGACCGTGACCGGCGATGGAGGCTGGTCGCACAGTTTCACCTTCCTGAAGCTGTCTCCAGCGACAATCTGGGAGGCGGCTGAGCGACCTCCGGCATTTGCCGGGACCGTACTGGTCGAACAGGGTGAGGACGAGGGCGTTGCCACCAACGAAGACGAGGCCGACAATCACATGCCGGATGCCAAGCCTGCTCAGGCAGTATCGGAGGTATTCACCCACCCAATTGCGGAGGACGACGGCGTGACAGCGCTGCTCGATCTGTTGGATGACACCGATCAGCCAGACTCTGACAGCCAGCCTGAAGCCCCAATGGCATTAGAAACCGCTTCAGAATCTACCCCCGAGGCAGAAGATGACTCACCATCCGGCGAACATTTCATGGCATGGCTGCGCCAGAGCATCCAGACTCGCAAGCTGATCATCAATGATGCCAAGGCGTTGGTGCACACCGTAGACGGTACCGCCTACCTCATCAGCCCCGGCGTGTTCCAGCGCTATGCCCAGGAACACCTACAGGTCGCGAAGCTGGCCAAGTCGGAGGGGATTCCTGGCTGGCAGTGGGTTCAGAAGCGCTTTGAGAAACTGGGGCTGCACCGGAAGCAGAGCAGCGGATTGAACATCTGGACCTGCGAAGTGAAGGGGCCGCGCAAATCACGGCGGGTGCATGGGTACTTGCTGACTCACCCTGGAGCACTGTTCCACGACATTCCCCCAGACAACGCTTATTTACACCTTCAGAATGACAAGGCATCTTAGGTGTCCAACAAGAGAGTGGTTCTCATGGCTGCACAGCGTTATTATTTCCATTTCAGCAGACACAAAACTGAACGTGTTGCGCAGTGTCCACTGAGCGCTTGTAGCTTCCATTCAGAGCCAGTGCGGGAGGGGGTACTTTTGGGGGTACCGGCAAGGATTTGTCGAACTCCAGAAAACCCGGAACCCGCATGAAAGCTGGACTCCGGACCACCTTCTACCACTCAATGTGTAGAATAAGAAGCAGGCGCACAGCAATCGCCCGGAGGAGATGATCATGCCCCGCACCGTTACCGTCGCCGCCACCCAGATGGCCTGCAGCTGGGACCGCGAGGCGAACATCGCCCGCGCCGAATCCCTGGTGCGCGCCGCCCACGCCGGCGGTGCGCAGATCATTCTGCTGCAGGAGCTGTTCGAGACGCCCTACTTCTGCCAGACACCCAACGAAGACTACATGCTGCTGGCGACACGGCCGGAGGAAAACCCGGCCATCCAGCATTTCCGCCGCATCGCGGCGGAGCTGGAGGTGGTGCTGCCCATCAGCTACTTCGAGCTGGCCGGCCGTGCCCGCTTCAACTCGATAGTCATTGTCGACGCCGACGGCGAGGTCCTGGGAAACTACCGCAAGAGCCATATCCCCGATGGCCCCGGTTACCACGAGAAGTTCTATTTCAACCCGGGCGACACCGGCTTTCGGGTCTGGAACACGCGTTATGCGCGGATTGGCGTGGGCATCTGCTGGGACCAGTGGTTCCCGGAAAGCGCCCGGGCCATGGCCCTGCTTGGCGCGGAATTGCTGTTCTACCCCACCGCCATCGGCAGCGAGCCCCACGACCCCAGCATCCACAGCCGCGACCACTGGCAGCGGGTGCAGCAGGGGCATGCCGGCGCCAATCTCACCCCGCTGATCGCCAGCAACCGCATCGGCCGGGAGGTCCAGGAGGACTCCGACATCACCTTCTACGGCGGTTCCTTCATTGCCGACGAGTTCGGCGCCAAGGTCGAGGAAGCCGACGGCGAGTCCGAGGCCGTACTGGTACACAGCTTCGACCTGGACACGGTGGAAAAGCACCGCACGGCCTGGGGCGTTTTCCGCGACCGCCGTCCGCAGCTCTACAGCCCCATCAACACCCTCGATGGTGAACACCGCGAATGAGCACGCCCCGCGCTGACGGTTTTTACATGCCCGCCGAGTGGGCCCCCCAGAGCCAGGTCTGGATGATCTGGCCAGAGCGCCCCGACAGCTGGCGCTCAGGTGCAAAGCCCGCACAACGCGACTTTCTCGCCGTCATTCGCGCTATCGCGCGCTTCACGCCAGTAACCCTGTGCACATCCGCCGTCAGTTTTGTGGTCGCCAGTGATGCACTTGCCGACGACAGCGGGGTGCGGGTAGTGGAACTGTCCAACGACGATGCCTGGATGCGCGATTCCGGGCCAACCTTCCTGATCGACGGGCGGGGCGGCCTGGCCGGCGTCGACTGGGACTTCAACGCCTGGGGTGGCGACGAGGGCGGCCTCTACCCAACCTGGGACGTGGACGCCCTGGTGGCCCGCAAGGTGCTGCAGATGGAGCGTGTGCGGCGCTATGCCACCCCCGGCTTCATTCTCGAGGGCGGCTCCATCCACGTCGACGGTGAAGGCACGCTACTCACCACCGAGGAGTGCCTGCTCAACCCCAACCGCAACCCAAACCTGGGCCGCGAAGCCATCGAAGGCATGCTGCGGGATTACACCGGGGCGGAGCAGGTCATCTGGCTGCCCCGGGGCCTGGATGGCGACGAAACCGACGGCCACATCGACAATTTCTGCTGCTTTGTGCGCCCCGGGGAAGTCCTGCTGAGCTGGACCGACGACGCCAACGACCCCAACTACCACTATTGCCGCGAGGCGCTGGCAGTCCTGGAGACCAGCACCGACGCCCGCGGCCGCCGCCTGGCGGTGCACCGGCTGCCGCTGCCCGCACCGATACACGCGATCCTGGAAAGCGAGGGCGGTGCCGAGGGCATCGAACCGGACGAGCACGGCAATCCACCGCGCCTGGCAGCCTCCTACGTCAATTTCCTGATCAGCAATCACGGGGTGATTGTCCCCGGTTTTGACGACCCCATGGATGCGCAGGCGCTGGCCATACTTCGGCGACTTTTCCCCGAAAACGAGGTGGTCATGTGCCCGGGACGGGAGATCCTCCTGGGCGGGGGCAACATACACTGCATCACCCAGCAGCAACCGCGTCCGTAAGCAACATCCGGAGGCCCCATCGGGCGACGATTCCCGGCCACCCAAGGCTTGACAGACGCCGCCCAAGTGGGGAAAATGCGCGCCTCTCCGGTACCCGGTACCGAGTTTTGTGGCTACGTAGCTCAGTTGGTTAGAGCACAGCATTCATAATGCTGGGGTCGCTGGTTCAAGTCCAGCCGTAGCTACCACCCCTTCTCGGCTCTCCCCACGGCTCTCCCCACTTAAGGGGGGATGCACCGATATTCACTAAACC